>Ga0308159_1004606_pt1 | contig 12461 bp, 8 predicted proteins | sample PhyCR1_FD_201040 | JGI IMG/M metagenome (GOLD analysis project Ga0308159, IMG submission 201040) | Phyllosphere microbial communities from UC Gill Tract Community Farm, Albany, California, United States - DLSLC.R1 | ecosystem: Host-associated > Plants > Phyllosphere > Unclassified | place: USA...
GGAAACTACGGTCGTGGGTGATGAAGAGGATGCTGCCCTTGAAGTCGCGCAACAGGCCTTCCAGCCACAGGATGGAGCCAAAGTCCAGGTGGTTGGTCGGCTCGTCCAGCAGCAGCACGTCGGGGTTGCCCACCAGGCCGCAGGCCAGGGCCACGCGTTTCTTCATGCCGCCGGAGAGTTCGCCGATGCGTGCTTCGCGGTTCAGGTTCAGCTTGTCCAGCGTGGTCTCGACCTTGTTGCCGATGGACCAGGCGTCAGCCGCATCCAGCACGGTCTGGATCTGGTGCATGCGCTCCAGCAGGGCATCGTCGTTGTCGCCGCCGAACTGGCCGGTGATGGCTTCATATTCGGCCAGCAGGGCCGGCAGCTCGCCCAGGCCCGAGGCCACGGCATCGAACACCGTCATCTCTTCCGGAAAATGCGGCTCCTGGTCGACATAGGCGATCTTCAGGTTCTGCTGCATCACCAGCAGGCCATCGTCCAGCTTCGAGCGACCGGCAATGATCTTCAGGAGCGAAGACTTGCCGGTGCCGTTGCGGCCGATCAGGCCGATGCGTTCGCCGGTCTCCAGCGAGAATTCGGCGTGATCGAGGAGCGCGACGTGGCCGAAGGCCAGTTGTGCGTCGGAGAGGGAAATGACTGCCATAGCGTGAGTAGCGTGATCTGCGTGAATGCGACGGCCTGGGCCGCGCAGGATGGATGCGAAGTCGCCTGAAAAAGAGAACCGAGGAGAACCAACGGCGAAAGAGCGGCATTGTACCGACTGCGCCGGCGAAATGCTGATTTAAGCGCGCTGACGCTGTCTTGATGTACAAAAGACGCCACCAAATGCCAGCGGCCCTCGGGTAGTCGGCCCCGATTGTCACTACGGCAACGGTATTTCTGAAAAATAACAAAATTCTCTCGAATTACAACGACGAAAACGGTCGATGTTACAACTGGTAAAGCATTGCCGGCGGCCGGTCCGCCGGGCTGGTGGCCCGATGCTGTAAGATAGCGCATCCCGATTCACACTCATCCCATGCCTCTTCCAACTTTGCCGGACCCGCTGCGCCGCCAGCGCGGCTTCCTCAATCCCAATATCGCCAAGTTCATCGGTCTGTCCATCTTAGGTCTCGGCATCGCCGGTGCGCTACTGGTGGTCTACGCCCTGATCTTCATCAACCCGCGCCTGCCCTCGCTGGACCTGATCACCGATTACCGGCCCAAGGTCCCGCTGCGCATCTGGTCCGAAGACAAGGTCTTGCTGGGCGAATTCGGTGAAGAAAAGCGAAGCCTGGTCAAGCTGGACGACATCCCGGCCGACATGAAGAACGCCGTGCTGGCCATCGAGGACTATCGCTTCTACGAACATGGCGGCATCGACTGGATCGGCATCGCCCGCGCCCTGGTGACCGACGTGCTGCGTGGCAGCGCCTCGCAGGGGGCCAGCACCATCACCATGCAGGTGGCGCGCAATGTCTTCCTGACCAAGGAAAAGATCTACCTGGGCCAGCGCGCCTTCGGCTTTGCCGCCGCCGCCCGCACCTATTTCGGCAAGGACCTCAAGGACGTCAGCCTGGCCGAAGCCGCCATGCTGGCCGGCCTGCCCAAGGCACCATCAGCCTACAACCCCATCGTCAACCCCAAGCGCGCCCACATCCGCCAGCAGTACATCCTGCAGCGCATGCTGGACGTGGGCTTTATCACCCAGGCGCAGTACGACAAGGCTTCCAAGGAAGAACTGAAGGTGCGTGCACCGGGCAGCCAGTACACGGTGCATGCCGAATATGTGAATGAAATGGTGCGCCAGATGGTGTACGCCCAGTACAAGGAAGACACCTATACCCAGGGCTTCAACGTCTACACCACCGTCAATGCCGCCGACCAGCAGGCCGCCTACCTGGCCGTGCGCAAGGGCGTGATGGACTATGACCGTCGGCATGGCTACCGTGGCCCGGAAGAGACCATCGAGCTGCCCTCGAACGCGGAGGATCGTGCCTCCGCCATCGACGACGTGATGGACGACCACCCGGACAACGATGACATCCTGGCCGCCGTGGTGGTGGCTGCCAGCCCCAAGCAGATCGACGCGGTGCTGCGCAACGGCGACAAGATCAGCGTCAAGGGTGAGGCGCTGCGTTTCGTGGCATCGGCGCTGTCGGAAAAGGCCAAGAAGGACGTGCGTATCGGCCCCGGCGCATTGATCCGCGTGATGCAGGATGCCAAGCAGAACTGGCAGGTGGTGCAGTTGCCGCAGGTGGAGGCGGCACTGGTGTCGGTGGTGCCGCAGGACGGTGCCATCCGCGCGCTGGTGGGCGGTTTCGACTTCACCCAGAACAACTTCAACCACGTGACGCAAGCCTGGCGCCAGCCCGGCTCCACGTTCAAGCCCTTCATCTATTCGGCGGCGCTGGAGAAGGGTTTTGCACCCGCCTCCATCGTCAATGATGCTCCGGTGTCCTACCCTGCCGGCCCCGGCCAGCCGAACTGGGAACCCAAGGATGACGAAACCCCGGCCGGCCCGATCACGGTGCGCACGGCCCTGCAGAAGTCGGTCAATCTGGTGGCCATCCGCACGCTGGACTACATCGGCGTGCCTTACGCCAAGGACTTCATCACCGGCACCTACGGCTTCGACGCCGACAAGGTCCCGCCCTATCTGCCTATGGCACTGGGCGCGGGCCAGACCAATCCGCTGCAGTTGTCGGCGGCCTATTCGGTGTTCGCCAATGGCGGCTACAAGATCCAGCCCTACCTGATCTCGCAGATCACCGATGCCCGTGGCAAGGTGCTGTCCAAGGCGGAACCGCTGATCGTCGGCAACGGCGCACCACGGGTGGTAGCCGAGCGCAACAGCTACATGATGACCAACCTGCTCAAGTCCGTGGCCCAGCGCGGCACCGGCGCACGCAGCAACAGCATCGGCCGTACCGACCTGGCCGGCAAGACCGGTACCACCAACGACGCCGTGGATGGCTGGTTTGCCGGCTACCAGCGCACGCTGGCCACCGTGGTGTGGATGGGGTATGACCAGCCCAAGAGCCTGGGTGGCATGGAATTCGGCGCCCAGCTGGCGCTGCCGATCTGGGTGGATTACATGGCCAAGGCCTTGAAGGGCGTGCCGCAGTTCGACCAGCCGGCCCCCGATGGCATCCGCTTCATCGATGGCGAGCCCTACTATGACAACTTCACACCCAACAACGGTCTGGTGACCAATGTGGGCGTGACGGTGGTGGATGCGATCTCGAACTTCTTCGGCTGGACCCCGAGCCAGACCCCGGCCGCCCCGGGCACGGCCCAGCCGGCGCCGAACGTGCCAGGCAGCGCCCCCGGCAGCCCGGGGGCTGCGCCCTCGCCTTCGGGAACGCGCCCGCAGAGCGACAATGCGCGCCGCTTCCTGGACAGTACCAACCAGGGCCATTGACGACAGAGAAGGATGACAAATGCAAGGCTGCCCCACACTGAGATGAAGCGGATGGGGCAGAAAACGAAAAAGCGCAGAAGATGACTTCTGCGCTTTTTTTATGCTGGTGCCCCCGACACGGATCGAACGTGTGACCTATCCCTTCATACCACTATGGCTTTCGCCACCAGAGTCTGTTTGTGGTCTGGACTATACCTTGATCGTGGGCAGTGCCGTTGATGCACTGGCCTTTAGACCGGAGCCGTCTAGTCTCTACACCTTCCGGCGTCCTCACGGAAGCCGGCTTGGCTCGGTATTGCCAGCAGCCGCGCAGTCATCACGACCAGGCGCTGTCAGGGTTCACCGAATTTGACTCCATTCACGCGGCGCCTTTCGGCAGCCGCTGCCCAATTGTCGTTAGGAGGGGATCGCTCTATCCACTGAGCTACGGGGGCAGCAAGGCCGCTATTGTATCCGCTGCGCCCGGGCTTGCAAAGCCGCAAGCACTGCTGCGGCTTGCACTACAATAGGTCGATGCGCCCGCTTATAACAAATATGAAGAAAACTGCTGCCATCGCACTGGGGACCTGGATTGCATGTGGACCGGCCATGGCCCAATCACCCGCTACCGCGCCTGACGCCAGGGCGATTCCGGGCATGGCCGAACGCATGGCGGCCTGCACCGTCTGCCATGGCAAGGAGGGGCGCGCCACCGCCGACGGCTATTACCCCCGCATCGCCGGCAAGCCGGAAGGCTATCTGCTGCATCAATTGCAGAGTTTCCGGGATGGCCAGCGCCGTTACCCGATGATGAATTACCTGCTGGCCAATCTCTCGGACGACTATCTCCAGCAGATCGCGATCTTCTTCGCCGCCCAGCACCCGCCCTACCCGCCGCCAGTCACCACCGAGGCCAGCGCAACGGTGCTGGAGCGCGGCCGCCAGCTGGTCACCACCGGCCAGCCCGCGCAGCGCATGCCCGCCTGCGCCGCATGCCATGGTGATGGCCTGGGCGGGGTGGCACCGGGCATTCCCGGCCTGCTGGGACTGCCCAAGGATTACATCAACGCGCAGCTGGGCGCCTGGCGCAACGGCGAGCGCAAGGCCAAGGCGCCGGACTGCATGGGCGAGATCGCCCGCGCCCTGAGCCCGGAAGACATCAACGCCGCCAGCAGCTGGCTGGCGGCGCAGCCGGTTCCACCGGATTACCGCCCGGCCGCTGCACCGCCCAAGCCATTGCCCACACAGTGCGGCAGCATGGGGCCGGCGGTGTCGAAGCCTGGCACGATGGGAGCAATACCATGAGGCGGCCCTGGACAACCGGCCTGAAGTGGCTGCTGCTGGGCACCGCCGGCACGCTGGTGGGCCTGGCTGGCGTGGTGGCCTGGCAGAGCCTGGCCAGCGAGGACCCGGGCATGGCTTCCGCGGTCGGTGATCCGCAGGCGCAGCGGCTCAAGGGCCAATACCTGGCGCAGGCCGGCAATTGCATGGCCTGCCACACCGTGCGCGGCGGAGCGGGATATGCCGGGGGACGCGCCATCGCCAGCCCCTTCGGCACGCTCTACACCAGCAACATCACGCCGGACAAAGCCACCGGCATCGGCAACTGGAGCCGCGACGATTTCTGGCGCGCGCTGCATCACGGGCGGGGCCGCGATGGCCGCTTCCTCTATCCGGCCTTCCCCTATACCAGCTACACCCGGATGAGCCGCGACGACAGCGATGCCCTCTTCGCCTATCTGCAGAGCCTGCCGCCGGTCAATCAGCCCAATCGCGATCATGCACTGCGCTTTCCCTACAACCAGCGCATGCTGCTGGCGCTGTGGCGTGCCTTGTATTTCAAACCGGGCAGCTTCACGCCCGACCCGGCACGCGATGCGCAATGGAACCGTGGTGCCTATCTGGTCCAGGGCGCCGGCCATTGCAGCGCCTGCCATAGCGCACGCAACGCTCTCGGCGCGAGCCTGGCGCCGCTGGCACTGGAGGGCGGCGTGATACCGGCGCTGGCGTGGTATGCGCCGCCACTGCATGGCGGGGAAAAGGGATTGGGAAGCTGGAGCGAGGCCGATATTGCCGCCCTGCTCAAGACCGGGGTATCGCCTCGCGGTACGGCGCTGGGGCCCATGTCGGAAATCGTCGGCCGCAGCCTGCAATATCTGACCGATAGCGACATCTCGGCCATCAGCGTCTACCTCAAGACGCTGCCGGCCCCCTCATCGGAAAGTTCGGCCGGCTCCGGCACACCGCGCCCGGAGCCGGCGCAAGCCGAACGCATCCTCAAGCAGGGCCAGAAGCTCTACGGATCACTGTGCGTGGACTGTCATGGCGGCAAGGGCCAGGGTAGCGCGCCGGATTATCCGCCGCTGGCAGGAAACCATGCCATCGCCGGGCCACAACCGCTCAATGCGATTCGCACCGTGCTCAATGGCGGTTTTCCGCCATCCACGACCGGCAATCCCTATCCCTTCGGCATGCCGCCCTTCGGGCCGCAACTAAGCGATTCCGAGGTGGCGGCGGTACTGTCCTATGTGCTCAACAGCTGGGGTAATCAGGGCGGATGGGTGTCGGCCTCGGAGGTCAACCGCTATCGCAGCGTGCCGCTGGACTGAGCCTGGCGAGAGGGAGCGGCCATGAAAAAAGCGATCCTCGGATCGCTTTTTTCATGATGCGGCTTCAGCGACGCACGCCGACTACCTGAGAGGCGATCATTGCTCGCCGCTGAGCTTGTAGCCCATGCCACGCACCGTCTGCACGTAATGCGCGAGATCGCCCAGCGATTTGCGCAGACGCATGATATGCACGTCCACCGTGCGTTCTTCGATGAAGGTATGGTCACCCCACACCTTGTCCAGCAACTGGGCGCGCGAAAAGATGCGTTCCGGGTGGGCCACCAGATAGCGCAGCAGCTTGAATTCGGCCTGGTCCAGCGTCACCGGCCGGCCACCGACCGAGACTTCGCGCCGCTCGACGTCGATGCCAATGTCGCGATACCGCAGCACCTGGCTGCCGATCTCGGGGGTCTTGCGGCGTAACAGCGCCTGCACCCGCGCCACCAGCTCCTTGGGTGAGAAGGGCTTGGTCACGTAGTCATCGGCGCCCTCGTTCAAGCCCTTGACCTTGTCTTCTTCCATGCCCTTGGCGGTCAGCATGATGACCGGCAGCGCGGCGGTGCGCGGATCGCGGCGCAATTCGCTGAGCAACACCAGGCCCGAGCTGTCCGGCAACATCCAGTCCAGCAGGATCACGTGGGGCAGCGCGTCGGCAATGAACTTGCGGGCCTGGGCCACATCGGTGGCAATGGTGGTGGCGAAACCAGCCCCCTGCATCGTGAAGCGCAATAGCTCCGCGATGCTGGGTTCGTCTTCCACCATGAGGATTTGGGCTAGCTCTTTTGACATCGTCCGCAGTCCGAAACAGGAAGAACTCAGAGCACCTTGGCGGCGATACGCTGCGCCATGCTGCGCGCCAGCTCGGCCTCCTGGGCTTCCACCATCACGCGGATCAGGGGCTCGGTCCCGGAGGGGCGCAGCAGTACGCGTCCACGCTCGCCGAGCTGCTCTTCCACGGCCGCCTTTTCCGCCTGCAGGGCGGTATTGGATTTCCAGTCGTAGCCGGCAGGGATCTTCACGTTGATCAGCGACTGCGGATACATGCTGATGTCCGCCGTCATCTGCGCCAGGGTCTGGCCTGCGCGCTTGAGGGCCGACAGCACCTGCAGCGCCGAGACGATGCCGTCGCCGGTGGTGTGCTTGTCCAGCGCCAGCAGGTGACCGGAACCCTCGCCACCCAGCAGCCAGCCCTTTTCCTGCAGCACTTCCAGCACATAGCGGTCGCCCACCTTGGCACGCGCGAAGGGCACGCCCATCTTCTTGAAGGCGACCTCCAGGGCCATGTTGGTCATGAGCGTGCCGACCGCGCCATCAATCGCGCCGGTGGCCAGCCTGTCCTTGACCATCAGGTAGAGCAGTTCGTCGCCGTTGTAGATGCGGCCGCTGTCGTCGACCATGATCAGGCGGTCGGCATCGCCGTCGAGCGCGATGCCCAGGTCGGCGCGGTATTCGCGCACCGACGCCACCAGGGTCTTGGGCGCGGTGGCACCACAATCCTCGTTGATGTTCAGGCCATCGGGCTGGTTGCCGATGGTGATGACCTCGGCACCCAGTTCATGGAACACGTGAGGGGCGATATTGTAGGCCGCGCCATGGGCGCAATCGACCACCAGGCGCATGCCGCGCAGGTCCATGGCACCGGGGAAGGTGCTCTTGCAGAATTCGATGTAGCGACCGGCGGCATCGTTGAGGCGACGAGCCTTGCCCAGCTTCTCGGAGGGCACGCATTCCATGGGCTGCTCCAGTGCCGCCTCGATATCGGCTTCGACGGCGTCCGGCAGCTTGTTGCCGCTGGCGGAGAAGAACTTGATGCCATTGTCATGATACGGATTATGCGAAGCGGATATCACCACACCGGCCGAGAGCCGCAAGGCGCGGGTCAAATAGGCCACAGCCGGGGTGGGGATCGGTCCAGCCAGCCAGACATCCACGCCCGCTGCGGCAAAACCGGCTTCCAGGGCGGCTTCCAGCATGTAGCCGGAAATCCGGGTGTCCTTGCCGATGAGGACCGTGCGGCGAGCCGCGCCTTCCTTGGCCTTGGTCAGTACCTTGCCTGCGGCATAGCCCAGACGCATGACGAAGTCCGGGGTAATGGGGGCCACGCCGACGCGACCACGCACGCCGTCGGTGCCGAAATATTTTGCTGCCATGTTGTTTCCTCTAACTCTTTCCTGCAGGCGGCCGAACGGCCGACCTGTCTCCCTTGATGCCTTGAATAGGGCAACTTCCGATTTCTGCCTGAAACTGCCGCAGCCGCCTGTCGCAGGCGGCCATGCGGCGCCGGGGCGTCAATGGTCCGGACGCCCGGCCTGCCACATGGTGAGCGCGTCGACGGTTTCGGCCACGTCATGCACGCGGATGATCATTGCGCCCTGCTGGGCTGCTGCCAGCGCCGCGCCGATACTGCCGGCCATGCGCCGTTCCAGCGGCTTGCCGACGACCGCGCCGACCATGGATTTACGCGACATGCCCGCCAAGAGCGGCAGGTCAATTTGATCGATCAGGCTGCGGGTATTTTTGAGCAAAGCAAGATTATGCTCCACTGTCTTGCCAAATCCAAAACCGGGGTCGATGCAGATGCGTTCGCGCGCGATGCCGGCCGCCCGCATCAGGTCCACCTGTCCTTGCAAAAAGTGGGCAACTTCCGCCACCACGTCATCGTAGACCGGGGCTTGCTGCATGGTCTGCGGCTGGCCCTGCATGTGCATCACGCACAGGCCGGCCTCGCTGTCCTTGACGGCCTCGATGGCGCCTTCGGCGCGAAAACCGTTGATGTCGTTGATCATGTCCACTTCCGCCAGCAGGGCTTCGCGCATGACGACGGGCTTGTAGGTATCCAGCGAGAGCGGCTTGCCACAATCGCGCAACGCGTAGATCACTGGCATGACGCGTTCGAGCTCCTGCTCCAGTGACAGCGGGGCGATACCGGGACGGGTGGATTCTCCACCGATATCGATGATGTCCACACCGTCGGCAATCATCTGTTCGGCATGGGTCAGGGCCATTTCCAGCGACTGGTGGCGTCCGCCGTCGGAGAAGGAATCCGGCGTCACGTTGAGGATGCCCATGACCAGTGGCCGGCGACCTTGCTGTACCGGCAGGCGGAACCTGCCGCATTTGAGGAATGCTTGCGTCATCTTGCTTCTATCAGGGTGGAACAGGTGTTCAGTTTTCGCCGCAGACGGCGCAACACTGCGTGGCGCAGCATGATACACCGCCGCATGCCGGCTGCCTGCTTCTTTCGCCCGCACCTGCCAGGACTTGGCGGCCTCCAGGCGACGCGTCGGGGAGGCCAAAATGAAAAAAGGCGAGGATCGCTCCTCACCTTTTTCTCTTACCGCAGACTGCCTGGCTGCGTCGACTCCACCAGGCTTCAGGCAGGTGCCGTGGCGTTGGGGGTGACGTCGCCGGGGCGGTTGTTGTCCGAGGACGATTTCTTGGCCGGCACACCGTTGCGTGGCGGACGCGGTTCGTCACCGTTCATGATGTCGTTGACCTGATCGGCGTCCAGGGTTTCCCATTCCAGCAGGGCCTTGGCCATGACGTCAACCTTGTCGCGATGCTCTTCCAGCAGGCGACGGGCCAGCGCATATTGCTCGTCGAGGATGCTGCGGATTTCCGCATCCACCTTTTGCTGGGTGGCTTCGGACACGGTCTTGGAAGACATGCGACCGAAGTAGGCGTCCTGCTCCGAATCTTCATACACCATGGTACCCAGGGTGACGGACATGCCGTAACGGGTCACCATCGCACGGGCCAGCTTGGTGGCACGCTCGAAGTCGTTGGAAGCGCCGGTGGACATCTGGTGCATGAAGATTTCTTCAGCAATACGACCACCGAACAGGATCGAGATCTCTTCCAGCATCTTGTCCTTGTACATGTTCACGCGGTCATGTTCCGGCAGCTGCCAAGTCAGGCCCAGTGCGTAACCACGCGGCATGATGGTGACCTTGTGCACCGGATCGGCCTTGGGCAGCAGTTTGGCGACCACGGCGTGGCCGGACTCGTGGTAGGCGGTGTTGCGACGTTCTTCTTCGCGCATCACGGCCGACTTGCGTTCCGGGCCCATGACGATCTTGTCCTTGGCATCTTCGAAGTCCTGCATCTCGACCAGGCGCTTGTTGCGACGGGCCGCAAACAGGGCCGCTTCGTTGACCAGGTTGGCCAGGTCGGCGCCGGAAAAGCCGGGGGTACCGCGGGCCAGGATGTCGGCCTTGACGTCCGGAGCGATGGGCACCTTGCGCATGTGGACGTACAGGATCTGTTCGCGACCACGGATATCGGGCAAGCCGACCATCACCTGGCGGTCGAAGCGACCCGGACGCAGCAGCGCCTTGTCCAGCACGTCGGCACGGTTGGTGGCGGCGATCACGATGACGCCGGAATTAGCTTCAAAGCCATCCATCTCCACCAGCATCTGGTTCAGGGTCTGTTCACGTTCGTCGTTACCGCCGCCCATGCCGGCACCGCGATGGCGACCGACGGCGTCGATTTCATCGATGAAGATGATGCAGGGAGCATGCTTCTTGGCGTTTTCGAACATGTCGCGCACGCGGGACGCACCCACGCCGACGAACATTTCAACGAAGTCGGAACCCGAGATGGTGAAGAACGGCACCTTGGCTTCACCCGCGATGGCACGTGCCAGCAGGGTCTTACCGGTACCCGGGGGGCCGACCATCAGCACGCCGTGGGGAATGCGGCCGCCCAGCTTCTGGAACTTGGTCGGATCACGCAGGAACTCGACCAGCTCCTGCACTTCTTCCTTGGCCTCGTCGCAACCGGCGACGTCGGCGAAGGTGACGGAGTTGCTGTTCTCATCCAGCATGCGGGCCTTGGACTTGCCGAAGGAGAAGGCGCCGCCCTTGCCACCGCCCTGCATCTGGCGCATGAAGAAGATCCAGACGCCGATCAGCAGCAGCATCGGGAACCACGAAATGAAGATCTGCGACAGGAAAGACTGCTCTTCCGGCTGGCGCACGTCGAACTTCACGCCATTGTTGAGCAGGTCACCGACCAGGCCGCGGTCCAGCACGGTGGTCGCGGTCTTGACCTTGGTGCCATCCTGGGTGGTGGCGATGATATTGCGATCCTCGATGGTCGCATCCTTGATGTGACCCGCCTTGACCTCGGAGATGAAGTCCGAATACGCGATAGGCTTGGCGTTGGTTGCCATGCTGCGGCTGTCGAACTGTTTGAATACCATAAACAGCACGAGCGCGATGACCACCCATATGGCAGCCTTGGAAAACATATTGTTCACTGGAACTCCTCCGACGCCTGGGCGCCACGTTGCCTTTGTATTGTCCGATTTTACCCGGATTCAACCACCGTTACATAGAAAACCGCCGTCCGCCCCGCCCTGCCGTGCCGTCGCGCAACGCACAATTGCCGTGCAGACGCGCCACCACAGTTGCTTCGTTACCATCAAGCCAACACTTTTTCCACCATCCTGAACTGGCGAAACCTGCAGGCTGCTCGCCCGGGAAGGGACAAGCGGATGTTTTCCAAATGTCGATATAGGGTTGAAAGCAGGCAAAACAAGGCAGAAAACTTCAGTATTTGCGCCGAAATCCTGTCCATTGTGCACTCAACACCTGAACGAGCGAACGCATCGGAATCAAGTTTGAGCGATGTTATCGGAATTCAAACGCGGGGATTCTTCAATGTCTTGCCCAACAGGAAGATTTCCGACGACTTGTCGCGGCTGGCCTTGGGCTTCTTGGACATCACCGTCTTGAACTCGGCCCGGAACTTGTGCACCAGTTCGTTATAGCCGGTCCCGTTGAAACACTTGACCAGCAAGGAGCCGCCAGGTTTCATGTGCAACTGGGCAAATTCGATGGCCAGGTCGATCAGGTACTCCACCCGCGCTGCGTCGGCAATGGCCACGCCCGACAGGTTGGGCGCCATGTCCGAAAGCACGAGGTCGACCTTGCGGCCGTCCAGCAGCTCTTCCAGCTGGCGCACCGGTTCATCTTCGCGGAAGTCACCCTGGATATAGTGGACGTCGGCAATCGGATCCATCGGCAGGATGTCCAGTCCGATGATGGTGCCATGGATGCCACCACCTTCGGCGCCGGCCAGCTTGTTGCGCACGTACTGGCACCAGCTGCCGGGGGTACATCCGAGGTCGACGATGACCTGACCAGGCTTGATCAGGCGCTCTTCCTCGTCGATTTCCTTGAGCTTGTAGGCGGCGCGCGCACGATAACCTTCCTTTTGTGCAAGCTTCACATAAGGATCGTTGATATGGTCGTGCAACCAGTTTTTGTTCAGTTTGTTCTTTGCCATTCGCGTAGAATACTGGTTTTATCTCATTGAGGGACAACTTGGCGCCGCCGAGACCTCGTCCCGAACCTGCATTCCCATGTTGACATTGACTCCCGCCGAGCGCAGCGAACTGCGCGCCCAGGCCCATGCCTTGAACCCCGTCGTGATGGTGGGCGAAAGCGGCCTAATGATAC
>Ga0308159_1004607_pt1 | contig 12456 bp, 10 predicted proteins | sample PhyCR1_FD_201040 | JGI IMG/M metagenome (GOLD analysis project Ga0308159, IMG submission 201040) | Phyllosphere microbial communities from UC Gill Tract Community Farm, Albany, California, United States - DLSLC.R1 | ecosystem: Host-associated > Plants > Phyllosphere > Unclassified | place: USA...
TGGCCCGCCTGATCCCTGCCTTGAATGCGCGGGGCTTTGGCGTTTCCACCGTCAAGCATGCCCATCATGCCTTCGATGTCGACCAGCCGGGCAAGGACAGCCACACCCACCGGCAGGCCGGCGCGCGGCAGGTGCTGGTATCCTCCGCCAACCGCTGGGCGTTGATGAGCGAGCTGCGCGGTGCGCCGGAGCCACCGCTGGCGGAACTGCTGGCGCGGCTGGACCCGGTGGACCTGGTGATCGTCGAGGGCTTCAAGCGCGACGCCCACCCCAAGATCGAGATCTACCGCGCCGCCAACGGCAAGCCCTGGCTGCATCCGGAAGACCCTGCCATCCGCGCCGCCGCCACCGATACGCCGCCGCCGGGCGGCCTGCCCTTCGCCGGGCTGGATGCTGTGGAGCAGGTGGCCGACCTCGTCCTGGCCCACGCCGTGCCATGGCCCAGCTGACCGACGACTGCTTTGTCCATGGCGGGGCGCTGCTGTCCGTCGAGGACGCGGCGGCCCTGGTCATCGCCCGCGTGCCGATGCTGGAGGGGGAGGAGGAGGTCACGCTCGCCACCGCCCGCGGCCGGGTGCTGGCGCGGGACCTGCATGCACCGCAGCCGCTGCCGCCCTTCTTCAACAGCGCTGTCGATGGCTACGCCTTCCGCCATGCCGATCTGCGGCCGGAGCAGGAAACGCTGCTGCGGCTGGAAGGCCGCCTGGCCGCCGGGCAGGCGCCCGATGCCGCCCTGGCCCCCGGCACCGCGCTGCGCATCCTGACCGGCGCGCCGATGCCGCCCGGCGCCGATACGGTGATGATGCAGGAGGATGCGCGGCTGGAAGCCGGCACCCTGCGCCTGCCGCCCGGCCTGAAGCACGGCGCCAATTGCCGCCCGGCTGGGGAGGACGTGGCGCAGGGCGAACTGGCGCTGCCCGCCGGCACCCGCCTTGGCCCCGCCGAGATCGGCCTGGCCGCCGCGCTGGGCTTCGCCACGCTGCCCGCCCGCCGGCGCCCGCGTATTGGCGTGTTCAGCACGGGCGATGAGTTGGCCACCCCCGGCACGGCGCTGGCCGCCGCGCAGACCTACGACAGCAACCGGTTCTCGCTGCTGGCGCTGCTGGCCGGGCTGCCGGTGGAGGCCTTCGACCTCGGCATCCTGCCCGACCGTGCCGGCGCCACCGAGGCCGCGCTGCGCGACGCCGCCGCCCGGCACGACATGCTGCTGACCTCCGGCGGCGTCTCGACCGGGGAGGAAGACCATGTCCGCGCCGCGCTGCAATCCGGCGGCAGCCTGGTGTTCTGGAAGCTGGCGCTGAAGCCGGGCCGGCCCGCCGCCATGGGCGTGATGGGCGGCACCCCGGTGCTGGGGCTGCCGGGCAACCCGGTGGCGGCCATCGTCACCTTCCTGCACCTGGCGCGACCGCTGGCATTGCGCCTGGCCGGCGCCAACCCGTCCCCGCTGCCGCGCTTCGCCGCCACAGCGGACTTCCACTACCGCAAGAAGGCCGGGCGGCGGGAATATGTGCGCGTCGCCCTCTCCACCGGCACGCTGGTACCTGTCGCGCGGAAATACCCGCGCGAAGGGGCGGGGCTGCTGACCTCGCTCACCCGCTCCGACGCCTTCGTGGAATTGCCGGAGGAGGTGACGGCGGTGGCGCCGGGGGATTCGGTGGCGGTGATTCCGTTCTCCTCGGCTTTCTGATTTTTGCCGCTGTGCACTGGGGGCGCTGCCCCCAGGCCCCCGCCGGGGTGGAAAGTCCACCCCGGACCCCGCTGGGTGTTTTGGAGCGGGGTGCCCGTCGCATTGCCGGTGAAGATGACGGGAGAGTTTTGCTGCAGGCGGAACTCGCCGGAAGCAAACATCATATGATCCGGTCACGCTGAAAGCGGAATCGTAGCCCGCATCTGAAGGCGGAAATTCTTTATATAAATCATATGATTAAGCGGAATCGACGGCACTGCGGTGTCATGGCCTGTAGTGCTGATGAGCAACGCACAAACAGACGGCGGGGTCTGGGGTGACCCTGTCACCCCAGCGGGAGTGTCCAGAGAGGGCAGAGCCCTCTTTGGCCCCGACTGACCGCCTCGGCCCCGCTCACCATGCAGGCGAAGGCCCATCGGAAGTCCCGCAACGATAGAGGGTGGGGCCGAGGTTGGCCCCAGCGGAGAGCCAGTGGTCTCTCAGCCCCCCAGCAGCGGCCGCAGCCCCGCCACCGCCAGCACGCCCACGACGATGGAGAGCCCGAGATTGCCGGTCTTCCATTGCGTCAGCACCACCGCTGCAGCCGCCAGCCAGGTTTCCGGCCCCATGTTGGAGAGGGCGAGCGCCACGTAGGCGGCGAAGAGTGGCCCGGGGATGTGCCGCAGCATGGCGTCGATGAAGGGCGGCGGCCGGACCACGCGCAGCACGGCGTAGCCGCCGGCGCGGCAGGCATAGGTGACGAGGGCCATGCCGATGATGGCCAGCAGCACGTCCAGGCGCAGCATCATGGCGTCCTCCTCTCTCGCCATGCGGCCAGCGCGGCGCCGGAGAGGGCGCCGGCCAGCAGTGGCACCGGCTGCGGCAGCCCGACGCGCAGCGCGGCGACGGCGACCAGCGCCGCCGTGGCCCAGGGCCACAGGTCCCGCGCCAGCCCTCGCCAGAGCGTGACCAGCAGCGCGACGAAGGTGGCGGTGGCGGCGAAGAACAGCGGGTGGCCCGGCGGCAACCGCACCAGCCCGCCCATGACGTGCCCGACGCCGACCAGCAGGATCCACGCCGTCCACAACACGACGCCGATGCCCATCAGGTAGCCGGCATCCTTGCCGCCGGAGCGGATGTCGGCGACGCCGAGCGCGAAGGAGTGGTCGACGATGGTGCCCAGCGTGCCCCACAGGCGCCAGCCGCGCAGCTTGTCCATCCACGGGGCCAGGGCGGCGCCCATCGGCGCCATGCGGATATTGACGGCGAAGGCGGCGAGGCAGGCGGCGAGGATGGGCGCCGGGTCGGCCCAGAGTTCCAGCGCCAGCAACTGGGAGGAACCGGCATAGACCAGCGCCGACATCAACAGCGTTTCCAGAAGGCTGAGGCCCTTGCCCTGGGAGACGACGCCGACGACGAGCGCGAAGGGCATCAGCCCGATCAGCAGCGGGATGGCAGCGCGGTTGCCGCGGCGCAGGCCCACGCGGGTGAAGACGACGCTGCTGGCGGTGGCCATTCTGGGGGGCGCTGTGGCGCGGCTGGCCTCGGCGGTTGTGGTGCCGGCGGGCGTGCTGCCGGGGGGGGGCGCCGCTGGTTCGGGCGCGGTTGCGCCGGGCGTGGCGGTTGCGGAGGTGGGCGCCCGGGCGGTGCTGCCCGTGGGGGTGGCGCGCGCGGGTGGCGTCTCCGGCGGCGGGGTCTCAGCCACGGCGGGATGCCAGCAGGTAATCGGTGGCGGCGTCCGGCTCCATGTCCAGCGCCCGCTCGGCCAGGTCGCGGGAGAAGCCGCCGCGCGCCATGGCGCCCATCGCCTTCAGCCGGGCCTCGGGTGGGACCGGTTGCATGAGCGCGAAGGGGCCGGCGCGGCGGCGGCGCAGATGGCCCAGCGCGGCGGCCAACTCGTCCGTCTCCTCCAGCAGCGTGCCGGCGGTGGTGGCGTCCACGCCCTTGGCGGCCAGGTGCGCGGCGATGGCGCGGCGGGACCGGCCGGCCTGGGCCAGCCGGCGGGTGCGGGCGGCGGCGAAGGCCTCGTCATCCACCGCGCCGGCCTTGGCGAGGGACTGGGCCACCTCGGCCGCCGCCTGCTTCGCCTGGGCGGCGAGCGGGGCGATGGTCTCGGCCAGCTGGCCTTCGTTCTCGGCGCGGCGGGCCCAGCGGTCCACCCGGCGTTGCAGCACGCGGCACAGCCCGGCCTCGGTGGTGCCGAAGCGGGCGAGATGCGCCAGCGCGGCCTCCCGCAACCGGTGGGCGTCGGGCGGTGGGCCGGCGGGGATGTCGCGGCGGATGCGTGCGGGTTTCTTCCCCGGTGGCGTTTCCATGGTGCCGGCCACTCTGCCATGCGCCCCGCCGGCTGCCCAGGGCATGGCCGGGCTGCGCCACACGGTTCCCGCCCGCCCCCTTTCCAACCCGCGCACCCCGACTTAACAGGAAGGCAGGGACGGGAAGGAACCGCCGTGACGTCAGCCTCCAGCGTGCGGGACGCGATCAACGCCCGCATCGATGCGGACCGGGACATGCTGGTGGAGCTGCTGCGGCAGTTCCTGCGTATCCGCAGCGTCAATCCGCCGGGCGACACGCGGGAAGCCGCCGATTTCGTCCGTGGCATCCTGGACCGCTTCGGCGTGCCGCACCGTACCCTCTCCGCCGTGGCGGAGATGCCGAACGTCGTCGGCCGGTGGGACGGTGCGCGGCCGGGAAAGCACCTGGTGCTGAACGGCCACATGGATGTCTTCCCTGTCAGCAACGAGGCGCTGTGGGCGGCGGAGCTGCGCGACGGCCGCATCTACGGCCGTGGTGCGTCGGACATGAAGACCGGCACGCTGGCCGCCATCATGGCCTATGGCTACCTGCACGAGCACCGCGCCGCCCTGGCCGGCGCGCTGAGCCTGACCGTGGTGTCGGACGAGCAATCCGGAGGCCGCTACGGCACCCGCTTCCTGTTCGAGCAACACCCTGGCGTGGTCACCGCCGATGCCTGCCTGAACGGCGAGCCAAGCGGCCTCGGCAATCTGCGCTTCATGGAGAAGGGGACGCTGCGCTTCTCGCTCTCCTCCACCGGCATCGGCGGGCATGGCGGCTATCCGCACCAGGCGCCCAACCCGATCGAGCGCATCGTCCGGCTGACGTCGCGCATCTACGAACTGTACCACCTGAGGCTGGGGGACATGCCGGCGGACGTGGACGCCATCCTCACCGCACCCGAGACCGTCCGCACCGCCGATGCGCTGCTGGGCGCGGGCGCGGCGGAGAACGCCCGGCGCATCACGGTGAATATCGGCATCATCAATGGAGGGCTGAAGGCGACGCAGATCCCCACCGCCTGCACCGCCCACCTGGATATCCGCACCCCCCTGGGCACGGACCGGGACGTGCTGCGCGCCGAACTGCTGGCCCTGGCGGAAGACCATGACTGCACGATGGTAGTGAACGAGGACCACAGCTACCCAGCCAGCATGACCGACCCTGAGGGCGAGCTGGCGCAGATCCTCCGCCGCAACACGCGGGAGCTGCTGGGGCTGGACGCGCCGCCGGTATGCAGCCTGGGTGGCACCGATGCGCGCTACTGGCGCTGGCAGGGCATTCCCGCGGTGATCTGCGGCCCCTCGAACATCAGCATGGGCACGGACCAGGAGCATGTGACGGTGGAGGAAGCCATCGCCGTCATCCGGCTGCAGGCGCTATGCGCGGCCGACTACCTGGCTGCCACGCACCCGGCAGGCGAGCCGGCCCGGGACGACGCCTGAAGCGGCAGCACCATCGGCCGCGCGGGCAACAGCCCTGAAACGGCCTGCCTGAATCGAAAGGGGGAACGAACCCCCGGTAAGGAGAGAGACGTATGGCGCAGTTGCGGATCTGGGGCCGGGCCAACTCGGTCAATGTGCAGAAGGTGCTGTGGTGTTGCGGCGAACTGGGCATCCCGTTCGAGCGCCTGGATGCCGGCATGCAGTACGGCCAGGTGGACACCGCCGAATACCGCGCGATGAACCCCAACGGCCGCATCCCGACGCTGGTGGATGGCGACGTGGTGCTGTGGGAATCCCACGCCATCCTGCGCTACCTGGCGCTGCGCGAGATCGAGCGTCAGCCCGGGCAGGAGCAGCGCCTGCTCTACCCCGCCGGCGCCGCCGCGCGGGCGCGGGTGGAACGCTGGCTGGACTGGGTGCTCTCCACTCTTCAACCCGCCGAGCGGAACCTGTTCTGGGGCATGGTCCGCACCAAACCGGAAGACCGCGACATGGCGGTCATCAACGCCGCCGCCGAAGCCTCCGCCAGCGCGTGGCGGGTGCTGGAGGCGCATCTGGCACACGGCCACCCCTTCGTCGAAGGCGATGCGATGACCCTGGCCGACATCACCCTCGGCGCCTACGCCCGCCGCTGGTTCGGCATCGACATCCCCGGCAAGCCGCCACTGCCGCACCTGGACGCCTGGTACGGCCGCCTCAACGAACGCCCAGCCTTCCAGCAATTCGTGGCTCCGCCTTTGACCTGAGGCGCTTTGGGCAGGAACAAAGGCTGGGGAATGAATTCCCCAGACCCCTTCTTTCTTCTTCGAGTTTGGCGTGACGCTGCAGGACTGAGAGCGGACGCTTATGATGATATTTAAAATGGGCCACGCAGGCTGAGCCCTCAGTCGCCGGAGGTCCAGGACCTCCGGCGCACCCAGTCAGTTCACACGCCCAACCGTTCAAAAGTCACGCCAGAAAACTCGAAAAAACAAAAGAAGGGGTCCGGGGAATTCCTTCCCCGGCCCTCCTTCAATCTTTCAAAGCTTCCCAACGAGAAGAAGTGCCGGAGGCCAAGGTTCGCCCGCTTCAGGCTGCCGGTGCGTACTTGATCGCGCAGCCGTAGTTGCGGGTGACGGCCTGGGCCACCGGGCGGCCTTCGGCCACGGCGAGCATGGCGTCCCGGGCCAGGGGCGCGGCGCGGGCGATGTCTTCCACCTTGTTGGAGGGCACGCTGTCGATGCCGCCCATGTAGCGCAGCACCCCTTCGGCATCGATGACGTACATGTGGGGTGTCGTGGTCGCGCCGTAGGCGCGGGCGGCCTGGCTGCGCGGGTCCAGCAGCACGGCGGCGGGGGCGGCTTCACGCTCGCTGGTCAGGGCGCGGGCCTGTTCGGGCGTCACGTGCCCCTGCTCGCCGGGCGGGGAGGAGGCGATGGAGAGCCAGACGATGCCGCGCTCGGCCGCTTCGCGCTGGAAGCGCTGCATGTTGCCGCTGGAGTAGTGCTTCCGCACGAAGGGGCAGTCGTGGTTGGTCCATTCCAGCACGACGGTTCTACCACGGAAATCCGCCAGGGCGTGGGTCTTGCCGTCCTGGTCCGGCAGGCTGAAGGCGGGCGCGGGCGCCCCGATGGAGGGTGCCACGGCCCAGCTGGGGCGGGGCAGGAAGGGCAGGGCACCGGCGGTGGCCAGCAGGGCGCGGCGGCGGAGGGTGAAGGGCATGAGCACGTCTCCTCTGTCTCGGCGTGAGGGTTGGATGGAGGGCTAGCCGGGCGTGGCCTGCCCGGCGGGCGATGTGCCGGCGGTGGTGGCGGGTGCCTCCAGCGCGCGCAGCACGATGGACTCGGTGAGGATCTGCGGCAGTACCTGGGGTGCGCCGCCGCCGGCTGGGTAGACCAGGTAGAGCGGCACGCCTTCCCGGCCATGGGCGCGCAGCAGGGTGGCGATCTCCTCGCCCCCCCGCGTCCAGTCCCCGGTAAAGTAGGCGACGTTGCGCTGGGCGAAGGCGCCGCGCACGGCGTCGGTGGAGAGGGCGACGCGCTCATTCACCTTGCAGGTGATGCACCAGGCGGCGGTCAGGTTGACGAAGACCGGGCGGCCGGCGGCGCGGGCGGCGGCGACGCCGGCTTCGGACCAGGGCTCGGACCCTGCCTCGGCACTGGCGGCTGCGGTGGGCGCGGGGGCGTCGTGCAGGCGCGGCAGCAGGGCGGCGGCCAGCAGCAGGGCGATAGCGGCGCCGCCACGCCCGAGCAGGCGGCCGCGGCCGCGCGCGCCCTGGGCACTGCCCAGCGCCCAGGCGCCGAAGCCGATGGCCAGGCCACCGGCCAGCGCCGCCGCCAGCCCTTCCGGCCCGGTCAGCTGCGCCAGTACCCACAGCAGCCAAAGCGCGGCGCCGTACATCGGGAAGGCCAGGCCCTGCTTCAGCCGCTCCATCCACAGCCCGGGGCGCGGCAGGCGGTTGGCCAGGCCGGGGAACAGCGCCAGCAGTGCGTAGGGCGCGGCCATGCCCAGGCCCATGGCGCCGAACACCGCCAGGGTGCCGGCAGGTGGCAGCGCCATGGCGGCGCCGATAGCGGCGGCCATGAAGGGCGCGGTGCAGGGGGTAGCCACCAGCACGGCCAGCCCGCCCGTGGCGAAGCTGCCCAGGTGGCCGCCGCGCCCCGCCAGCCCGCCACCGGCACCGACCGGCCCGCCGAAATGGAACACGCCGGAGAGGTTGAGGCCGACGGCCAGCATCACCCAGCCGGTCAGCGCCACGAAGACCGGGGAGGTGAACTGGAAGCCCCAGCCCGCGCTCTGCCCCGCCAGCCGCAGCGCCAGCAGCACGCCGCCGAGCAGCAGGAAGGAGAGGACGACGCCGGCGGTGTAGCTGGCCGCGTGCCCACGCACCTCCGCCCGCGCGGCGCCGGAGAGGCGGGCGATGGCCAGCGCCTTCATGGCCAGGATGGGGAAGACGCAGGGCATCAGGTTCAGGATCAGCCCGCCCAGCGCCGCCCACAGCAGCGCCTGCCCCAATGGCAGGCCGCTGGTGCCGGCCGCGCCCGGCAGCGCCGGCACCGGGCCGGGCGTGGCGGAGACGGTATAGGCGCTGCGCACCCCCGCCCCGTCGGTAATGGCGACGACGCCGGCCAGTTGCGCCGGCAGTTCCGCCGCGCCGCGCGGCAGGCCGATGCGCAGCGCGCCTGCTTCCACCTGCAAAGGCTGGGCACCGGCATGGTCCAGCACGCCCCATTCCGCCGGGAAGAAGAACGCTTCCTTCACCGATTGGGGAGAGATGTCCTCACCCGAGAGCAGCAGCGCGCCCTGCTGGCCCTGGAAGCCGGCAGTGGCCTGCCAGGGGGTGGGGCGGGGCAGCTCGGCCTCCGCCTGCTGGAACAGCGGTGCCATAGCGGGGTCCGGCCGCGCGGTGGCCTCCACCGGCAGGGTGAGGGTGAAGCTGCCTTCCTCGGGGATGCAGACCTGCTCGCAGATCAGCCAGTTGCCCTGGGCCTGGATGGTGAAGCTCTGCCCCGGCTGCAGCCCGGCCGGCGGCGTCACTGTCAGCGGCAGCAGGGTATTGCCCTCGTAGCCGTAGTTCACCAGCGGGCCGAAGGGGATGCGGTGCGGTGCCGGCCACTGGATCTCGCCGGCAGTGGCGCCTTCCGGCAGGGTCAGGGCTAGTTCGGGCGGCGTGCCGGCATCGCCGGGATTGGTCCAGTAAGTGTGCCAGCCGGGTGCCAGGCGCTGCCGCAGGCCGATGCGGAAGGGCTGCCCGGGCGCGACCGAGGCCATCTCGGCCGCCAGGGTCATGGTCGCGCGTTCCGAGCGCACCGGCGCGCTCTCCCCCGCCCAGGCGGGCGCGGCCAGGGCCAGGATGGCGGCGGTCAGCAGCATCGGGCGGAACATGGACAGATTGAAACCTATCTGGCGGCGGAGGGGGACTGGTTTCTGCGTTACGAAGCGTTTCGGCCGAACAGGGCTGCCACATCCTACAGGCCTGCGGGACATAGCGGCTTGCGTACGCTCCGGGAAATGTGTCGGCGCATGCCGCTGACAAGGTGGCGTATCCGTGGCTCATCCCCGCCGCGGCCTGAGGGCCGGACAACCCAGCGGAGAGCACCTTTGCCTTTGATGCGCGGACTGACCCTGACCCTCTGCGCCACGGCTGCGCTGCTGGCCGCCCACGGCCCCGCCCAGGCAGCGCCACGCCTAGCCGAGATTCTGGTGCCCGCCATGCTGGACGTGCCAGTGGCCGCCCTGGAAGCCAAGGCCGGCCGGGCACGGGAGGTGACCGCGCTGCCCGATGGCCGCCAATCCCGCTACTACGCCGTGGAAGGCTGCGGCGTCACCGCCTATGCGCGCGGCGGCACCGTCGAGGCCTACAAGCTCTCCCTCAGCCCGCAATGCGACATGGATGTCGCGCCCTTCCTCGGCGCACGGCTGCCGGCGGCCGGGCTGCTGACGCTGGAGACCTTCGCCGACGCACTCGGCCCGCTGCCCGCGCCGACGCGGGAGACCTTCCGCGCCCTCTGCATCTCCGATTGCGGCAACGCGGCGGACCCGGTGGTGGAATTCCTGTGGCGCGCGCCACAGGGCCCGCGCCCGATCGAGATCAAGCTGGGCTTCGTGCTGGCCAGCGGCGCGGCGGCCGAAGCCGGCGACGAATGGCAGCAAGCGATGGAACAGGCCGAGAGCGCCGAATACGTCTCGCTCGGCCGCTTCAACTGCGATGGCCGGCACCAGGCGGAAGGCCTCCGCGCCTTCAACAACATCCAGCCGAACGAAGTCACCATCGGCCGCGGGGTGCGGGACGAATTGCCGCTCTACGCGGCTCTGTGCCGCTGAAGGGCTGTCTCGGTAGCGGCGTTGAAGGGAGGGAAGGCCGGGGAAGGAATTCCCCGGGCCCCATCTTTTCTTTTTTCGAGTCTTTGCGGCGTGGATGTTGAGGGCGCGGTCTTGAGAGATGGCCGGGTGCGCCGGTGGTCTTTAGGCCTCCTGTGACTGAGGGTTTAGCCCACGTGGCCCATTTTAATGATCATCAAGCAGTGCCTGCTCTCCCTCTGAGGCGCGACGCCAAATTCGAAGAAAAAAGATGGGGTCTGGGGAATTCATTCCCCAGCCTTCCACTGGTTTGAACTTCGGCTTGCCTGTCACGCAGGATGTTCCCGGCTTCATCAGCGAAGTGCGTCGATAGTCTCCTGGCGCAAACTTCCGGCGAACCCACCCATTCGATTCCCTGGACCGACTGACGAAGATGCCGCAGTTCCTCCGTAGAATCTGGAACGTTGCCACGCACGCAGGCATCTCACGTCGGGGCCTTAGGGCTTGGATGGCTCCGCCATCAGCGCCTCCACCTCCGCCCCGCTCATCGCGTCCCGTGCATAGGCGAAGTGGCCGTTGGCGAGGATGTCCCGCCCCGTGCGGGCAACGAAGCCCAGCATGGCGCGGGCGAGGGAGCCGCCGAGGCTGATGCGCTTCACCCCGGCCTCCGCCAGTTCCGCCACGGTGAAGGGGTGGCCGGCGAGGCCCATGACCACGTTCACCGGCTTGCCCACAGCGGCGCAGAGGGTGCGGATATCCTCCAGCCGCGTCAGGCCGGGGGCGTAGAGCACGTCGGCGCCGGCGGCGGAGAAGGCTTGCAGGCGGCGGATGGTGTCGTCCAGGTCCGGGCGGCCGTGCAGGAAGTTCTCGGCGCGGGCGGTCAGGATGAAGGGCTGGCCGCGCACGGCGTCCGCCGCGGCAGCGATACGCTCCACCGCATAGGCGAAGTCGTAGATGGGGCGTTCAGAGTCGCCGGAGGCATCCTCGATCGAGCCGCCCACCAGGCCGACCGCGATGGCATCGCGCAGCGTGGCGGCGCAATCTTCCGGCGCGTGTCCGAAGCCGTTTTCCAGGTCGGCCGAGACGGGCAGGGAGGTCGCGCCGACGATGGCTGCGGCATTGGCCAGTGTCTCGGCCCTGGTGGCGGTGCCGTCCCGCTGGCCCAGGGTGAAGGCCAGGCCGGCGCTGGTGGTGGCCAGGGCCGCGAAGCCTTGCGCGGCCAAGATGCGGGCACTGCCGGCATCCCACGGATTCGGCAGCACGAAGGCGCCCGGCGCGGCATGCAGGGCACGGAAGTGGGCAGCCTTTTCGGCTTGGTCCATGGTGGCGGTCCCTCTCTGATATCATGAACAGATCAGGAACTTGGCTTTCCTGCAAGCCTGCCTTGCCTCCAGCCGGGCGGGGGAAGGCCGGGGAAGGAATTCCCCGGGCCCCATCTTCTTTTTGCGAGTTTTGGTGGGCGCGGTTGTGGAAAGGACAGTCTGGTCGGGGGGCTGTCTCAGGCGTACGCGACCTTGGAAGGCTCGGATGTATCTTTCCGCACCGCACTAGCCATTGGATACGTCGGGTTGGCCGGTGATCCCAGGCCTCCGGCCACTCGAAGACTGTTTCAAAAGCTGCGGGGCCGGTCTTGGCGGTCCTTTCCGCACCAGCTTTGTCGGCGGCTTGGCCCAATGTCGCTGCATTGGGCCTGCGGCGCCTTCGTGCCGGCATGAAGAATTCCGAGCGCACCCTCAGCCAGCAGATCTGCGAAACAGTCACTCAGCCTTCACCCCGCGCAGACCTCTCGTAGCGTCGCCTTCGGCCCTGTAGCCGCCAGCCAAACTCGCAAAAAGAAAGAAGGGGTCCGGGGAATTCCTTCCTCGGCCTTCCCCCAAGGGGCGGGAGGCCCCCCAAAGGTTTGGCCTGATGCCCGATTGGACTTAGAGGGGAGGCATGTCGCTCGTCCTGTTGCCCGAATTGCCTGTCACCGAGGCCCTGCCGCGCCTGGCGGAGGCGTTGCGGCATGGCTCCAACGCCGTGCTGGTGGCGCCGCCCGGCGCCGGCAAGACCACCCTGGTGCCGTTGATGCTGCGGGAGGAGCCCTGGGCGGCCGGGCAGAAGATCCTGGTGCTGGAGCCGCGCCGGGTGGCCGCCCGCGCTGCCGCGCGCCGCATGGCCTCCCTGCTGGGGGAGGAACTGGGCGGTACGGTCGGGCTGGTGACGCGGCTGGAGCGTGCCACCAGCGCGGCGACGCGGGTGGAGGTGATCACCGAGGGCCTGCTGGTCCGC
>Ga0308159_1004608_pt1 | contig 12456 bp, 13 predicted proteins | sample PhyCR1_FD_201040 | JGI IMG/M metagenome (GOLD analysis project Ga0308159, IMG submission 201040) | Phyllosphere microbial communities from UC Gill Tract Community Farm, Albany, California, United States - DLSLC.R1 | ecosystem: Host-associated > Plants > Phyllosphere > Unclassified | place: USA...
CGTAGAGGTTTAACACGTACTTTAAAAAGTTATGCTGATAAATCAGGATTGTTGAAAAACCTGAAGATGGAAATCACTGGTGATGACTTTCGAGAAGGTTTAACTGCTGTAGTTTCTGTTAAGGTTCAAGAGCCTCAATTTGAAGGGCAGACCAAAACTAAGTTGGGTAACAGTGAGGTGATGGGTGCTGTAGATATCGCGGTTGGTGAGGCATTAGGTGCTTATTTGGAAGAAAATCCCAAAGAAGCTAAAATGATCATCAATAAAGTGATTTTGGCGGCTACTGCTCGTGCTGCGGCTCGTAAAGCTCGTGAAATGGTTCAACGGAAGAGTGTCATGGGTGGTTCTGGCTTGCCAGGTAAACTAGCCGATTGCTCTGACAGTGATCCTGAAAAATGTGAAATTTACCTTGTAGAGGGTGACTCGGCGGGTGGTACCGCTAAACAAGGTCGCGATAGAAACATTCAAGCTATTTTACCTTTAAAGGGTAAAATTTTGAATGTGGAAAAGGCGATGGAGCACAAAATTTACGAAAACGACGAGATCAAAAATATGTTTACGGCTATAGGTGTAAGCATTGGTACGCCAGAAGATGATAAGGCTTTGAACATGACGAAACTTCGTTATCACAAAATCGTAATCATGACGGATGCTGATATCGATGGTTCGCACATTACAACGTTGATCCTGACTTTCTTTTATCGCTACATGAGGGCTTTAATTGAAGCTGGATATGTTTACATTGCATCACCACCGCTTTATCAGGTTAAAAAAGGTAAAGAATTTGAATACTGCTGGAATGACGTACAACGCGATGCTGCTGTACAACGTTTAAAAGGTGCAGGTAAAGAAGATAGTGTACACATTCAACGTTATAAAGGTTTGGGTGAGATGAATGCCGAGCAGCTTTGGGATACTACATTAAATCCTGCTACCCGTACTTTATTACAAGCCACAATTGAAAGTGCAGCAGAATGCGACCATACTTTCTCTATGTTAATGGGCGATGAAGTTGCCCCACGTAGAGAGTTTATTGAGCGTAATGCAAAATATGCTAAAATTGACGCTTAAATAAGCTTCAAGCTGAAAGCAAATAAAAAACCTTTAAGAGTTATAAATCTTAAAGGTTTTTTATTTGACTGAAATCGGAATTACATTTTTGTTACTTGCAGTTTTACCGTTTTTGGCACAATCGCTTTTTCAAAAGTATTGTATGGATTTACTTCAACAAGTTTAACGGTATAATTTACGCTTGCAACACTGAAAGTTTGTTGATCTGATAAGCCGGCTTTGTTGCAATCTCCGCCAATGCACAGCGTTAAATCTTTGGTTTCGCCATTAACTTTTACCGAGAGCTGCGCCTCAGCCTTACCAGCGGTAATACAATCTGCATTTGGAGGGCAACGGTTATCTGTGATATTGGTGACCGTGACGTTTGCAGAATTAACCATCTGCGATTTGTTCAATGCGAATTCGATGCTTGAGTTGGTTTCTAGGTTCTTTTTCTTGCAACCGAAACTGGTTAATAACACTGCAAGGAGTATGTAGCTAAGCATTTTCATTATTGTTGTTTTTGTTTTATTGGTAAAACGAAACTGACATTGAAAATGCTACAATTATACCGAAATCCATTCAGTTCCTGGTAAGGGGCTAATAAAATCAGTTCTAGGTTCTAGGTTTAAGTAGGGGTAGGTTACTTTTGATAAATACAATCCGGTTGGGTGCGCTGGCAACGATAATTTTGATGCTTGCAGGGTGATCAGGTCATTTTCAAACTCTTCTATGCTCAGTTCATTTTTACCTACCATTAAAATTTTACCCATCGTAATGCGAATCATTTTACCTAGAAAACGGTTGCTCGCGATGTGAAACCGGAAACGATCTCCTTTCGGATTTACCGATAAATCGGCTTCCATTACATTGCAAATGGTATGTTCATACTTGTCTGGATGGGTACAAAAAGCCCTGTAATCTTTATATTTTGGCAGAAGCTTTACCACAGCTTTCATTTTATCAAAATTGAGATCATTGACCTGGTAAAATGAACTTTGAGCACTTAAGAAAGGATCTTTGTAGGTGTGTACAAAATAATCGTACTTGCGTTGAACGGCATCAAAACGGGCATGTGGCTTGCCTTCCATTTTGATAATGTCGAACACAGCAATGTTATAGGGAAGCGCTTTATTTAGGATATACAGCAAATCAAAATCAATCGCTTTTTCTATATCTGCATGAAAAAAAAATTGACTTGCATGAACATGTGCGTCCGTTCTTCCACAGCCGTTAATGACTATTGGTAACTTTAATATTTTAGAAAGGGTTTGCTCAATAATCTCTTGTACACTTTTAACGCCAGGCTGTTTCTGCCAACCGCTAAAGTACTGTCCTTGATATGCAATGTGAAAGAAATACCTCATTATTTTCGAGTGCAATTTTACGGAAATTTTAGCAGAGGAAATATTTAATCCTAAATTTGTTCGTTAATCAAAAGCTAAATGATGATTTGTCCTTGCGGAACGGAACTAAAATATGAAAATTGCTGTCGGCTATACCATTTAAAAGCCACCAATGCGCCTACAGCCGAGATGCTTATGCGTTCGCGGTATTCGGCCTTTGTTGTAGCAGATGCAGATTATCTTTTCGAAACTACGCACATCAGTAAACGTAAAGAAAATTCGAAAGACGCTTATCTAAAAAGTGCTAAAAATACCAAATGGCTTAAGCTAGAAATTATTTCAGCAACGTATGATAAAGTTGAATTTAAGGCCTATTATCTGAATAGCAAATTTCAAACTGAAGTGCTCCATGAAAAATCGAACTTCAAATTCCAAGAGGGGAAATGGTATTATGTTGATGGTATTTTTTACTAAACATCAATATCCAAAGTAATTTCTATTTTATCAGAATTGGTTCTGTAAACATCCAAGGCTACCAAATCAATCGCTGAAACATCTAACGTTTCTGCTTTGGCTAAGCTTAAAAACTGCTCTCTAATTTCTATCAGTAATAACCTCCGGGAGAAACCGATAGCAGAAAACAACTGAAAAGATGTTGGGCTTGTTAGCGGGTAATCGATAACTACAGTAATTTCATGTTCAGATATTACGATTTCATCAGCATCTATCAGATTCAAGATTTCCTCATTTGCCTTGCCTATGTTAACCCACGGAATAACACCTCCATCAACAGTTTGCGTTGCAGTAACATTAAAAGTAATTATACCAATTAGATTTTTCGGGGCTTCGTTTTCTCCAAAGTTCATGCTACAATTTCTTTGCTTCGTTCCAATAAATATCCATTTCACTCAGCGTCATATCTGCCAGGGCTTTACCATTTTCTTTTGCCTTGGTTTCTAAGTATTGAAAACGTTTGATAAACTTCTTATTTGTTTTTTCCAAAGCATTTTCGGGGTTGATGTTGATAAATCTTGCATAATTGATCAATGAAAAAAGCACATCACCAAATTCTGATTCTGCCTTGTCTATATCGATTGCGGTTTGATCTGCAACGTTAAATTCGGCTTTAAATTCCTGAAGCTCTTCTTCAACTTTCTCCCAAACCTGACTTTTATCTTCCCAATCGAAACCAACTCCGCGGGCTTTTTCCTGAATTCTGGCAGCTTTTACCAAGGCGGGCAAAGAAGCTGGAACGCCAGCTAAAACCGATTTATTGCCCTCTTTTAGTTTGATTTGTTCCCAGTTTCTTTTTACATCTTCCTCGTTTTTTACTTCTACATCACCATAAATATGTGGATGACGGTTAACCAGCTTATCGCAAACGCCATTTAAGACATCAACAATATTGAAAGCATTAGTTTCTGAAGCGATTCTTGCATAGAATACTAAATGCATCATTACATCGCCTAGTTCTTTCTTGATTTCCTGTAAATCGCCTTCCAGTATGGCATCACTTAACTCGTAAGTTTCTTCAATGGTAAGGTGGCGCAAGGTTTCCATAGTTTGTTTTTTATCCCACGGACATTGCGTACGCAAGGTATCTAAAACAGTTAGCAAGCGGTTAAAAGCGTCAGCGGGATTGTTAGCTGTAACAGGAATAGGATTTTTAGGCATGGTATTTTTCTTAGCGAACGCTAAAGTACCAAACCCAGGCGATTAAGAAAAGCTGAAAAGGAATTCTAAACCATAAATATTTTACACCTGGGCCCGGTTTATACAAATTTTCGTAGTTAATTTGATGTTTTGCGGCATAAATATTAGCTGGCAATATTGCCAATAAGAAAACGATCAGGCCGATTCCGGAATAATAGCGAGTACTTTCAATACAAAGTCCAACGGCAAACGCAATTTCCAATATTCCTGTAAAGATTACAATTTCTACTTTTTTGGGGATAGATAGTGGAATCATTGCGGCCATGGAAGTTTTAAATTTAAAGTGTCCAATTGCAGTAAAGACCAACATGACCGCCATCGCAATGTTTCCTGCGAAAATTTCGCCTTTATCGAACGCGGTATGGGCACCGAAAGCCATCAATGTTATATAAACAAAAAGAAGAATAAATAGAGGTTTCACTTTCCGCAGTTAATAATGAATGACACCGGGCAAAATTACTTGATTAAATTGAAGGCGATTAAAATAGTAGCTACAGATAGCACGACCAGACCTGTTAGAAAAACAAAATCGGCAACTTTTTCCAAGTTCTGACTTTCCTGTCTTTCCCTTCGCATTGATATGAATGATAATATACAACTCGTCATAAAAAGCATCACTGCCACCACCGCAAATTCATCAATTATAGAATCATCTACCAGGTTTAATTTCTTTAGCGAAGTTAATACGATGAAGCAAATTCCTAATAAATTAGCTGATGTACTTAATATGTGAGGTGACCTATTTTCAGGCATTTGTTAATCCTTTTCTTCTAATTTAATCTTCTTAGTGATGCGGTACACCCGCTTCTTCTTTTCTGGTTTATGTTCTTCACCCATTAAAATGCCCCAAGGTTTCAAGGTATCTACGCGGTCGAAAATAATTTTTAAAATAGCTAAGTATGGAATACATAAAAACATGCCTGATATTCCCCAGATCATCTCGCCAATTATAATGCCAATAAAGGCAAATAAAGCGTTAATTTTTACCTTGGAACCTACTACAAGAGGCATCAGTATATTGCCGTCTATAGCATGAACGCCAATATAAGCGATTAAAACAAGCAGTACTTTACCTGCACCGGCAGTGGCAAAAGTAATTAAGCAACTTACCAGCAAAGCAAAGAAAATTCCAAGGTAGGGTACAACATTGAAGATGCCGGCCACAAGGCCAAGTAAAACAGCGTACTTTACCCCCAGTAAACTTAGTACCGTGATCATCAAAGCCGTTACGATTAGCATCTGTAAGAATAGACCAATGATATATTTTTTTATGATAAACTGTATTTGGTTCACAATTTCGGTAACCTTTTCTTTATGTTGTGCTGCAAAAACCGAGGTTAAAAAAGTGAAAAGTACCCGGCGGTAGTTAAGTATAAAGAAGGTAAAAAGAAGCGTAAAACCCATAAACAACAAGGTTGATGATAATGTGGCCAAGGTAGTGGCAACAATTGTAGCACTTGTAGCCAGCGCTTTTTCAGTGCTATCATTCAAGTAAGCAAGCTGCTTTTCAGTATTTACGTGGAAGGTAGTTGAAATCCATTTCTGTAACTCGTGATAAGAAACATTCGCTTTTTCTTTCAGCAGGGGCCAGTCTGCCCATAATGAACTCAGTTGGTTGCCAAAAAAGTAAACTATTCCGCCCATTACGGCAATCATTAGAATAACGGAACAGATGGTAGAAAGGCTTCTCTTGAATCCAAATTTTCGTTCCACAAAGTTACTGACTGGCAAAAGTAGAATTGCCATCAGGAAAGAAAATAAAAGTGGCGCCAACAACGAATGCCCTAAAATAGCGATGTAGGTTAAACTTATTAAACAGAACAGTACAAGGGCGAGCTTGGGTAGAAAAGTGAGTTTTTCTTTCATGGCTATATAAAAATCCTGTTTAATACAAAATGCCCGATTAATTGTTTCACTAATCGGGCATTTAAATATAAGAGAATATTTTTAATAGCTGCTCGCTTGATCTAAAAGAGAAATATCTTCAGCAGTGAGTTTTAGAGTTGCTGCTTCCGTAAATGATTTCAGCTGACTTAAATCAGTAACACTTGCTATTGGGGCGGTAACTGAAGGCCTTTGCAGTAGCCATGCTAATGCTACCGATGCTTGCTCAACGCCATGCGTTTTTGCAGCTTTATCTAGCGCATCCAAAATTTTAAAACCTCTTTCGTTTAGGAATTTTTTAACACCACCACCCCGCTGACTTTTTTTCAAGTCGTTTTCGCTGCGATACTTTCCTGTTAAAAATCCACTTGCCAGCGAATAGTAGGTGATGACACCCAGCCCATGGTCGAGACATATTTTTTCATGTAATTGCTCAAATTCTTCCCGATCAAAAAGGTTGTAGCCGGGTTGATAAACTTCGTAGCGTGGAATATTGTTGTTTGCAGAGAAGAGCAAAGATTCTTTTAAACGATCAGCCGAAAAATTCGAGGCACCAAGCCACCGTACTTTTCCTGCCTTAATCAGTGATTCATAAGCTCCCAAAGTTTCATCAACAGGCGTAGTTTCGTCGTCGAAATGTGAAAAATATAAATCGATATAGTCCGTTTGCAAACGCGAAAGCGAATGCTCTACAGCATTAATGATATAGTCTTTTTTAAGGGATTTTCCCTGACCCATGTCAGAGCCTACTTTGGTAGCAATTATAATTTCCTGGCGCTTATTCGTCTTTTTTAGCCAGTTGCCAATTATCGTTTCTGATTCACCGCCTTTATTACCAGGAACCCATGTCGAATAAACATCCGCGGTATCAATAAAATTGAATCCACTTTCAACGAAGTGATCTAATATTTCAAATGATTTTTGCTCGTCTATTGTCCAACCGAATACATTTCCTCCAAATACAATGGGCGCTATAGTTAGGTCGGTTTTTCCTAAAGTTCTTTTTTCCATAATGATGATTATTAGTATAAGGTCAACAATTATGTACTTAAGTGGTTTTTTTCAGCCTGTCGGATTTGTGTCAGAAAGGACAGGCGAGTATTGTCTCTAAATATTTACCTCATTATTCATTTTCCATTCTTTTGGAAGCCCTGAGCATCTCTCTTTTTCCTGGTGCTCCAGGTATTTTCTCGATAGAGAAACCGCAAGCTTTCATGGCTCTTTTAAGTTTTCCTGTAATGGCATAAGTTACAAAGGTTCCGCCCGGTTTTAAAAAACTGCAAACATGGGCAATAATTTCATCACTCCACATTTCAGGCTGGTGTTGAACAGAGAAAGCATCGTAATAAATTACATCAAATTTCTGATCTGTAGTAAAAGTTGCAAGTTCGGTGTGCGCAATTTCTAAATCGCAGTGCGAAGATAAATGCTGCTTCGATTTTAAACTTTGCTCATAGTTGGTGATAAAATTTTCCCAGCTATCTGGCGATACTAATTCAGCGTAACCTGTTGCGTTTAATAGATCTATGGCAAGTGGAAATGCTTCGATGCTCACATAATCAAGTTTGATTTGATTTTGCATACAATAATCGAAGCTCAAGAGAAAATTGAGCCCAGTTCCAAAGCCTACTTCCAAAATCGATATTTCAGTTTTTTCAGTCGCAGCATGCGCTAAGCCAGCATTGATGAAAACATGTTTACTTTCTTGCAAGGCGCCGTGTTTACTATGATAATGTTCGCCTATCGTTTCATTGTAAAGTGTATTAGAACCGTCGGCGGTTTGGGTAAGAATATTCATGATTAATTAAAATGGAACCAGAATTATGAGATATTTGGCTTTCACTATTTTAGTGAAGAATTATTACTTTCGTTTTAAAATTATAATAGTTGCAAACATAGCGAAATTCGCTGTTTTTACCCTAAACCCTAAACCCTAAACCCTAAACCCTAAACTTAAAATGGATATCGAATCATTTAGAGAATACTGCTTAAGTTTACCAGGTACTACCGAAGGTATGAAATGGGATCATTTGTGTTTTATGATTGAGGAGAAAATTTATGTAATCGTCGCGATTGATTCCGGATCAAGTTTCTCCATTAAATGCAACCCTGACGATTTCGATACCTTGACAGCGAGAGATGGAATTGCGCAAGCCTATCACTTAGCAAAACGCCAATGGATTCAAGTTGCTAGCTTGGATGTGCTTAACGACAAGGAACTAAAAAGTCTTATAGCGCAGTCAAGAGCTTTGGTATTAGCCAAACTTCCTAAGAAAACACAGGCCAAATATCAGAAATTATAGATCGCTTTCAGCATTACTGTTTTGAATCGTCTTTTTTGATTCCCGCATCTGCGTTAAGTTCTTTCGATTTTAAGATGTTGAAACGATACATTTCTTCGATGCCAACCAGCTTTCTGCTACATTTTTCTATGTCGGTGTCTTTCTCCCACAAATATGGTCGGAAACTGTAGGTTTTAGTTCCCTCCAGGTTTCCAATAAACTGGTTCCAGGTGCTCCAACGTAAGCCTTTATAAAATTTATTTAGATCGCTATCGAAGCAAAAAATTAAGAACTCTCCATATCCAGCTCCAAGCGGTTGCCAGGTTAACGTATTCGGTTCAAGGTAGTAAACATTTTTAATATCGGGCCCCAAACCACCATAATTTATAGCGAAAAAGCCGCCGATTGCATCGTCGGCAATTAATAGGTAAGGGATTTTATCACCAAATTCTTTAATGGTTTTTTCTTTATTCCAGCTGGCAATATCTCTGTTTAAACGCTCACTTCCCGATCCTAAAATTCTGATCCAACCATTATCAACCATGATACCTCCGGTATTGTAAATTACAGATCCGAGGGTGGCATAGGTAGAAACCTGAGCGTTATATAATGCCTGTTTCGCTTTAGCAGAATCTACAGGCAGAACCTCAACTTTGTTTTTTGCTGCATCAATCCATTTTTTAACCAATGGCCACGCAGGATCGGTTTTGTTGATCAGTGCATCCAGGCTTATCAAGTTATCCTGTGCAAAACTGATATTAGCTGACAAGGCTAAACCTAAAATAAAAAGTGCTTTAATAATGCTTCTCATGTATGATACTTATGTTATTCAAAGATAGGATGATATTTAATATTTACTAAACTAACCATATTTTTTGTTGCTCAGCTTTCTTAATTTATAGATGAATATAGTTTTGACTTTTGCATGTTGCAGAAAACCTTGGTAAAACAAAACGTCCCGGATGGCCGGGACGTTTGCATGATAGGTTTGATATTCCTCTTCGAGATGAAAAACTATAGGGATTTAAAAACTGATGTAGAAAGCTTTCGACTTCGATCTTTAAATCATTTATTTCAGTGTTACCACATTCTAATTCTGTCTTCTGGTTTTTTGTACAATTTATCGCCAGGTTTTACGTCGAACGCCTGGTACCAAGAATCCATATTTACCGGAGCACCAATTGTACGGTACGGACCAGGTGAGTGTGGATCTGTTTTAATTAACTGAGCTGCACTTTCTGGAAGAATATTGCCTCTCCATACCTGCGCCCAAGCCAAGAAGAAACGTTGATCTGGTGTAAAACCATCAATTTTATCGTTGCTCTGACCTTGTTTAGTCATTTTAAATGCAGTATAAGCGGCGTTAAGTCCACCTAAATCTCCAATGTTTTCGCCCATTGTTAGTTTGCCGATAACATGAACCGTATCTAAAACAGTGTAAGCATCAAATTGCTCACCCAAAGCTTTTGTTTTTTCTTCAAACTTTTTACGGTCTTCAGCAGTCCACCAGTTTTTTAAGTTACCTTTTGCATCATACTGGCTGCCGCTATCATCAAAACCATGGCTCATTTCATGTCCGATAACTGCGCCAATTCCACCATAATTTAAAGCATCATCTGCATTTGGATCGAAGAATGGAAATTGTAAAATCCCGGCAGGGAAGGTAATTGAATTCATTGTTGGGCTGTAAGAAGCATTTACCGTAGGTGGCGTCATACCGAACTTCGTACGATCTACCGGTTTGCCTAATCGGTTTACATTTTCATTGTAACCCCAAACGCTTGCATTGCGAAGATTTTGGAAATAAGTTCCCCTGTTAATGTTTAAGCCTGTATAAGTTTCCCATTTAGTGGTATAACCCACTTTAGGTTCGAATGCGGCAAGTTTCTCCAGTGCTTTTTTCTTTGTTTCATCGCTCATCCACTCTAAACCTTTAATTCTGATTTCGAACGCTTTTCGAAGGTTTACAATCATCGCATCCATACGGGCTTTCGCTTCCGGTTTGAAGTATTTAGCTACATATAACTGACCTAATAACTCGCCAATAGTGCCATCTGTTAAAGATGACATGCGTTGCCAACGTGGTGTTTGAACTTTCTGACCGGTTTGTGCCTGGGTAAAAGCAAAACTTGCTTTAACAAAGGGCGAACTTAAGCTTCCGGCAGAACTTTTTAAAACGTTCCATTCTAAGTAAGTTTTCCAATCTGCAACCGGGATAGATTTTAGCATTCCATCAAGGCTGGTCATAAATTTAGGAGAAGAAACCAATAGGGTATCCTGACCTTTGATTTTAAACTTGGTTAAATAATTTGCCCAGTTAATGTCAGGCGTTTTTTTGCTCAATTCAGCAACAGTAAGTTTGTTGTAAGTTGCATAAGGGTCACGCATCTCTAAGCGGCTCATTTGGGCCTCAGCAAACTGCTTTTCAATTTTAAATACTGTTTCTGCCTTTTTCTTGGCCTCTTCAGCTGTGCTTCCGGTTAAAGTAAACAGGGTAGTAATGTAAGTATTATAGGCTTCACGAATTTTTACGCTTCTTGAATCATCTTTCAGGTAATAATCACGATCAGGTAAAGTGGTTCCGCCCTGGCCAATGTTAACCATGTATTTGTTAACGTTTTTACGATCCTGACCCACACCAAGGCCAAACATTGGACTCCCAATTCCACTCACACGCATGTAAGCCACCTGGTCAAGCACGCCTTGAATATCCTTAATTTGTTTAATTTTTTCTAAATCAGCTTTAATAGGGGTGTAGCCTAATTTTTCTATGGCAACTGTATCCATTGCGGCAGCGAAAAAATCGCCTACTCTACGTTTTACCGAACCTGCAGGCGCAGATTTATCTGCGGCAGCTTCTTCTACTAAAGATTTTACGGCATTAATATTGAAATCGCGAAGCTCGTTGAATGATCCCCAGCGGGTTTCTTTCGCCGGAACCGGATTGTTTTTTATCCAGGTACCACTTGCGTAAGTGTAGAAATCATCGCCTGGTTTTACGGATAAATCCATATTTGCCGGGTCGATAAATTTTCTGGTAGTTTGTGCATTTGCAGAAAAGGCAGCAGCAACTATAGCTAGCCCTGCAAAATAACTTTTCAAATTTTGGTATTTCATTCGCTTTTAAAGTTAGTTTTAACAGCGAAATTTATGAAATACTAATTAATACTGAAACAATATACCAAGAATATTACTTGTTAAACCAATAGTAAATTTTGGCTAAGCCCAAACGTCTAATAAATTCAGCTGGTGAAAAATGGAATTTTAACGATTTCATGATTTTTGAATCTTATTACAGTATTAACATTTTTTAACATCTTTTATTGTGTACTTCAGAAAATTTTAGCTATTAAGAATGATTTAGAATAAAGTTTAAATTTGAAAGATTATCTATTAGTTGAACAGAATTCGGAAATGGGCATTTAGTATTTTATCCGGTAATACAGTCCCGCCCTACGCTTTACCTTTTTTGTGATTGCAGTGTGAAGCTTTGAAGTAATGCGACAAAAAAGGGTATCGCTTTCGTCGAGTTTAGCTAACTTTAAATTGTGCATCTATTTTAGCCACCTAAACCCGATAAAGTAGAAAACCCGAAACCCGATTTTTCACCAGGTGAGGATTTGAAACGGTAGCGGGAACACAGAAACCGAAGAGAAACTGATGTTGCTTTTCACAACGAAAAAGAAATAAATGAGTCATCCACACGATAAAGAAGATAACTGTTGCAGTAGCAAACCACACCAAGATCAGCACCAGCATAAGCACGCAGAAGGTGATGAGCACGATCATGATCACGGTGGCGATCCGTCTTCATTTAAGGCATATTTGCCCGCGACAGTAACGTTAATCATGTTACTTATTGGTATTGTTTTCGATAATTTTTTAAAGATCGATGCATTTAAAATCATTCGTCCGTTTTGGTATATCGTAGCTTATTTACCTGTAGGCATTCCGATTTTAAAAGAGGTTTGGGAAACTTTCAAAGCCAAAGATTTTTTTACCGAATTTTCTTTGATGTCTATTGCAACCATTGGCGCTTTCGCTATTGGCGAATACCCTGAGGGTGTTACAGTCATGCTATTTTATACCATCGGCGAACTTTTTCAAATGGCCGCAGTAAACCGGGCGAAGAGAAATATTTCTGCCTTACTCGATGTTCGGGCTGATGTAGCCAGTGTGTT
>Ga0308159_1004609_pt1 | contig 12454 bp, 10 predicted proteins | sample PhyCR1_FD_201040 | JGI IMG/M metagenome (GOLD analysis project Ga0308159, IMG submission 201040) | Phyllosphere microbial communities from UC Gill Tract Community Farm, Albany, California, United States - DLSLC.R1 | ecosystem: Host-associated > Plants > Phyllosphere > Unclassified | place: USA...
CCCGTGCTGAAGAAGGGCTTCCTGCCCGAGCGCGTGCAACTCGCCGAGCACAAGCGCGGCCTGATCGGCTGACACCAGCCTTTCACGTGATTTGATGGAGGGCGGGGTCCATATGACCCCGCCCTCTTTTCGTGCATCGCCAGAGGATACCCATCCCATGCCGACCGATTCCTGGATCAACGAGACCCTCTACCCCGAATGGGGCCAGCGCTTCATGGTGAAGCGGGAACTCGCCCGTGTGCAGAGCGACTTCCAGGACATCGTGGTGTTCGAGAGCTACACGCACGGCCGCGTCCTGCTGCTCGACGGCGTCGTGCAGATCACGGAAGGCGACGAGTTCGTCTACCAGGAGATGCTGACCCACGTGCCGCTGCTGGCGCATGGCGATGCCAAGCGCGTGCTGATCATCGGCGCCGGCGACGGTGGCGTGCTGAAGCGTGTGCTGCAGCACAAGAATGTCGAGAAGGCCGTGATGGTCGAGATCGACGGCGAGGTCATCCGCCTCTCCAAGGAATTCCTCCCCAACATCGCCGGCGATGCGTGGAACGACCCGCGCGCCGAAGTGCTGGTGGCCGATGGCATCGACTACGTCCGCAAGGCCGCCGATGCCAGCTTCGACGTGGTGATCGTGGACAGCACCGACCCGATCGGCGTGGGCGAAGTGCTCTTCACCGACGAGTTCTACTCGAACGTCGCCCGCCTGCTGTCCGACAAGGGCGTCATCGTCAACCAGTGTGGCGTCCCCGCCATGCAGGCGGACGAGCTGCACGACACCTCGCTGCGCCGCGCCAAGTCCTTCAGCGATATCTTCGCCTACGTCGCCGCGGTCCCCACCTATGTGGGCGGCTTCATGACGCTGGGCTGGTCCGCCAAGGATGCCACGCTGCGCCAGGTGGATACCGCCACCATCCTCGCCCGCGCGGAAGCCGCCGGCATCCTGGGCCAGACGCAGTACTGGACGCCGGAAATCCACACCGGCGCCTTCAACCTGCCGCCCTATATCGCCAAGCACCTGCCGCAGGGCTGAACCACACCGCCATGGCCGTTGCCCCACAGGGTAACCGGCCATGGCCAACCTGCCGGCATCCAGACAGCGCGGCCCGGGCTTCGGCACGGGCCGCGCTTTCGATTCCGCATGCCGGGCACATCTTTCCCACGGCAGGCGCACCGCACGATCTATTCCGCCGGCCCGAAGGGCGAATCGATGTCCTGCAGCAAGGCGCTCGAAAGCCCCTGCAGCCGCACCAGCAGCCCCGCCATGGCCGGGCGCAGCGCCCTGCCGTCCTCTTCCGGCAGCATCAGCACCACGCCGCACAGCCGGTTCATCTCGGCCTCCAGCCCATCCAGGTCCAGCCAGCGCCCGGCCGTGGCCAGGGCGGTAGCAACCGCCAGGGTGGAATCCATCGCTTCGATGCGGGCCAGCACGGCCGGGTTCTGCGGAGAGGTCATGGCCCCCGCACGATACAGGCCAGCTCCCTAACAGATTCTTGCCGCGCCACGCCGCATTGACCGTCCCTTTACCGTCCCCTGGCACAATGCCGCCTGTTCTCGCCAAAGGAAGGAGCGAAGCCGATGCAAATGGACCATGCCCTGCGGGTCGCGGCCGGCCCGGCGACGGAGCCCGATGCCATCCTCTCCACCGCCGAACGCCTGCTGCGCCCCGGCCCCGCCATCGGCGGCCGGTCAGGCGCGCGCACCGGCCAGCCGCCGGACAATCAGGCGACACTGCGCGCCTGCCAGGACGTGCTGAGCCGCACCCTCGCATTATTGCGTTAGCGCTGCCCGCCAACGCATGTTTCCTGTCCCGCTCACGTTTCCGTGAGTCTATACTGCCGGCATGAAATGGTGGCGCTTCCCATGGCGACGGCAGGCGGAGGCGCGCCTGTCCCAGGCCGTACTCGACGGCCTGCCGGACGCGGCGGCGTGGCTGGACGATGCCGGCGGCGTCCTCGCCTCCAACGCAGCGCTGCGGCAGGCCCTCGGCCCCGCCCAGCCGGTCAGGCGCGGCATGCCGGCCGGCCAGTTATTCGCGGCAGCAGACCGCGTGGCGGCGCTGTCCTGGCTGCAAGGTGGGCCCCCACCGGGGCAGCTTCGTCTGGCCGCGCCGCAGGGCATGGCGGAACAGCCGGTACTGCCGCACCGTGTCGCGCTGCCACGCGGCGAATCGCTGCTGTTGCTGCGCCAGGCCGCCAGCCGGGACAACGTGGCGGAGGCCGACCGCCTGCAAACCCTCGGCACGCTGGCCGGCGGCATCGCGCATGACTTCAACAACCTGCTGACGGTGGTACTGGGCGCCAGCGAGGACGCGCTGCGCCTCGCCGGCCCCGCGCCCGACCCGGCCCTGGCGGCGGAGCTGGCCCAGGTATGGCAGGCGGCGGAACGTGGCGCGCTGCTGGTGCGGCAATTGCTTGCCTACGCGCGCCAGCAGGTGCTGGCCCCACAATTGGTGGAGCTGAACGGCGCCGTCGAAGGCATCGCCCGCCTGCTGGAGCGCACGGTGCTGCGCCAGGGCGTCACGCTGGAACTGGCATTGGATGACCCCGGCCGCCAGGTGCTGATCGACCCGTCGCAGTTGGACCGGGTGGTGATGAACCTGGCGATGAATGCTCGCCAGGCCATGCAGCAGGGCGGCCGGCTGCGGCTGGGCACTGGCCGGCTGGTCCTGCTCTCCGCCATGCAAGGCGTTCCGGATTCCGTCCCCGCCGGCCGCTGGACGGTGCTGGAAGTCGCCGATACCGGCCCCGGCATTCCCGCCGACATCCTGCCGCGGATCTTCGAGCCGTTCTTCACCACGCGCATCGACCAGGGCGGCACCGGGCTCGGCCTGGCCACGGTGCACGGCATCGTCCGCCAGTCCGGCGGCTACATGGTGGTGGACAGCGCGGCAGGGCAGGGCACCCGCTTCCGCATCCTGCTCCCGCGCGTGGAGGCGCCACCGGAGGCCCCACGCCCCGCGCCCCAGGCCGCCATCCCCCCCACCGCACCCCACGGCCCCATCCTGTTAGTCGAGGACGAGGCACCGCTGCGCCGGCTGGCCGAGCGCGCCCTTGGCCGCGCCGGGCACGAGGTGGTGGTGGCCGAGGATGCCGAATCGGCACTCGAACGGGTGGGCGAAGGCCTGGTGCCGGCATTGCTGGTGTCGGATGTCGCCATGCCCGGCATGGACGGTGTCGCCCTGGCCCAGGCCTTGCGGCAGAACCTGCCCGGCCTGCCTGTTCTTTTGGTCAGCGGCTACGCCAACGCGGCGGTTGAAGCGCAACTGGCGGAGGCCAATATTCGTTATCTCGCAAAGCCTTACAGCCCATCCGGACTCGTGGACGCCGTGGCGGAACAAATCCGTCCGGCCTGACACGAAAGCGCTTGCGGAACGGCCTGAGTGTGAACATATAGCGAACGAAAGATCCATGACGAACCGCCGCTTGGTGCGGCGCCCGAACAAGGGCATTATGGATCGCGAAATCGTGAACTTAACCCGGGCTCTTGTCCGTACAGGCCGGCCCGGCCCATACCAGCCACCTCACTACGACCAGCGACGCCAGAAGGGGTCCTACCATGGACAAGAACAAGGCGCTCGACGCCGCGCTCAGCCAGATCGAACGGGCCTTCGGCAAGGGCTCCATCATGCGCATGGGCGCCAAGCAGCAATCCGATGAGGTGGAGGTCATCTCCACCGGCTCGCTGGGCCTCGACCTGGCGCTGGGCATCGGTGGCCTGCCGAAGGGCCGCATCGTCGAGATCTACGGCCCGGAATCCTCGGGCAAGACCACCCTGGCGCTGCACGCCATCGCCGAGGCCCAGAAGAAGGGCGGCACCTGCGCCTTCATCGACGCCGAGCACGCGCTCGACCCCGGCTATGCCCGCAAGCTGGGCGTGGACGTGGACAACCTGCTGATCTCCCAGCCTGATGCCGGTGAGCAGGCGCTGGAGATCTGCGACACGCTGGTCCGCTCCGGCGCCATCGACGTCGTGGTGGTCGACTCCGTCGCCGCCCTGGTGCCGCGTGCCGAGCTGGAAGGCGAGATGGGCGACACCCATGTCGGCCTGCACGCCCGCCTGATGTCCCAGGCGCTGCGCAAGCTGACCGGCACCGTCTCCCGCTCCAACACGCTGCTGATCTTCCTGAACCAGATCCGGCTCAAGATCGGCGTCATGTTCGGCAACCCGGAGACGACGACGGGCGGCAACGCGCTGAAGTTCTACGCCTCCTGCCGCATGGAGATCCGCCGCATCGGGCAGATCAAGGACCGCGAGAACGTCGTCGGCAACCAGACGCGCGTGAAGGTGGTGAAGAACAAGATGGCGCCGCCGTTCCGCCAGCTTGAGTTCGACATCATGTACGGCGAGGGCATCTCCAAGGTCGGCGAGTTGATCGACCTGGGCGTGAAGGCCGGCGTGGTGGAGAAGTCGGGCGCCTGGTTCAGTTGCGACAACCAGCGCATTGGCCAGGGGCGTGAGAACGCCAAGCAGTTCCTGCGCGACAACCCGGCGATGGCCGACAGCATCGAGAAGCGCATCCGCGCCCAGTCCGGCCTCGTCGCCGAGGCGATGCTGACCACCCCGGATTCCGAAACCGAGGACGCCACGGCCGAGTAAGGCCACGACACCGCGACACGAAGAAGGGGGCCTCGCGGCCCCCTTTTTTCATGCACGCATCGCCGTTGCCCCCTGCTGCGGGCGGCGACTTCCTTACCGGCCCAGCAGGCCGCGCAGCAGGTCGGCCGGGTTGACGCGGCGTTGTTCCTGCTGCGGACGCGCTTCCGCGGCAGGCACGGGACCGCTGCGGCCGCCGCGTGCCACCGCCAGTTGCTGCGCGCAATCCGGCAGGCTGCCGGCCGGGCGGCCCGCCAGTTCCTGTGCCAGCTGCCCAAGGGCGGAGACGCTGGATTCGCGCTGCCGCGCCGCGAGGTCGCCCAGGATGCTGGCGGCGGCCTGGGCGGCGCCGCCCTGGTCCAGCCGGTAGCCCGGATTGGCGAAGGTGCCGGTGATGCGTACCGGCGCGCTGATTCCGACGCCGGCAATCCGCACCTGCGGCAGCAGGCGCAGGTTCAGCCGTTCCTGCTTCAGGTCGATCTCGCCGCTGCCGGTGATGTTGGCGAGGCTGGTTTCCAGCAACAGCGCTTCCGGCCGGCCGATGCCTTCGCGGAAGGCGAGGCGCAGCGCCAGGCAGCGCAGCGCCGTGCTGCCATCCCGCGGCGCGTTGGGCACAAGCAGGCGTCGCAGGTCGCCGGCGAAGCGGTCCAGCAGGCTGTTGTCGATCTGCCCGTTCGCCATCGCCACGGCGAAGGGGCCGGTGAGGGAGGCGGCGACGGCGCGGAGGTCGGCGCCCGCGCCGGTCAGGTCGGTTTCGATTTCCACCCGGCCGCTGCTCTGGGCGGGCAGGCGGTAGGCTTGCAGCAGGGGGCGCAGGTCGATGCCGGCGCCTTCGTGCCGGGCGCTCAGGGCGAAGCTGGGCGGGGTGGCGTTGGCATCGGCGCGCAGCACCATGGCCATGCGGCCGCCCGGCACGCCGAGCGAGACGGGGTCCAGCGCCAGCCGGCCGTCCAGCAGCGCCAGGGTGATGCGCTGGTCCCGATAGAGGATGCCGTCGGCAATCCAGTCGCCGACATTCAGCTGGATGTTGGTATCCAGCGTCTTCAGCGCCGCCACCGGCAGCGGGATGGCGGGGATCAGCCCCGGCGGTGGGGCCGAGGGCGTGGCCGGGGTGGCGGGCACCGCCGGTGTCGCGGGCGTGGCCGGGATCGCAGGAGTAGCGGGCGGCGTGGTGGCTTGCGGCGCGGCGGAGACCGGTGCGGCGGCGGTCAGCTCATCGAGGTTGATGCGCGGTGCGTTCAGCCGGGCGGTGACGGTGCGGCGGGGGGCGAGGACCAGGCTGGCCTCGCCTTCCAGCGCGATGCCACGGGCCTGCAAATGCAGGTCGCTGGCGGCGATGCGGTTGCCGTCGCGTGCCAGGTTGCTGTCCAGCCGCAGGTCCTGCAACTGGGGCAGCGGCAGGGCCAGGGAGCGCGATAGCGGCAGCGTATCCGCCGCCTGGACCGACAGCCGGCCGGAGAGCGCGGCACGGCGGGGGCCGGCGAGCGTGGCCTGCGCCTGGGCTGCCGTGCCTTCGCCGCGCAGGGCGGCGGTGATGGGCCAGGGCTCGGCGGAGAGCAGCACGGGCAGCGGCGGCAGGCTGGCCTCGGCCTGCCAGGCCTCGCCGTTCAGGGTCAGGGCGCTGGCCAGGGTGGCGGGCTGGCCGCTGCCGGCGATGCTGACGGTACTGGCGCCGAGGCGGAGGCCGGGTTGCAGGCTGCCGAGGTCGCCGCCAGCGGTGTGCAGGCGCAGGCTCTGCACATCCGGCGGGGCGCCGGGGCCGGCATCGGCGACGCGGGCCTGCAGGTCCAGCCCGGTTAGCGGCGGCAGCGCGGTGCCGGGGCGCAGGAAGGGGGAAAGGCGGTCCGCGCGGTCGGCGGTGGCGTTCAAGGAGATACGCCAGCCGGAGGCGGTTTCCGGGTGGGCGATGGCGCCGTCCAGCACCGCCTGGATGCCGGGGGCGGCGAGGGTCAGGCGCAGGGGCCAGTCAGCGGGCTCGGCCTGGGTGCCGAGCAGGCGTGGCAGCGGGCCGGCCTGGCCGCGCGCGGCGAGGGCGACGCCACGCAGGGTGAACTGGCCTTCGAAGTCGATCGGCGCCGTCGGCTCGGGCGCGGTAAGGGCGAGTTCGCGGACTTCCAGCGTTTCAACACGGCCGGAGCGGGGGTCGCGCCAGCCGATGCGGCCACCCTCGATGCCGATGGCGGCGATGGAGAGGGCGAGAGGGGTGCTGGCGGCGGGTTCCGCTGGAGTGGCGGGGGCGGGGGTGGGGGAAGCCGGGCGGGCGGGGGTGAAGCGCCAGTTGCCGCGGCCTTCGGCGTCCATCTCCAGCAGCAGGTCGGGCTCAATCAGCGTCACTCGCTCGAACGCCACGTGGCGGGAGAGCAGGGGGAAGAGGGCGAGCTTGGCTTCCACCCGGCGGGCGGTCAGCATCTCCGGCCGGCTGGCGCCGGGCGGGTTGGCGAAGGCGACGCCATCCAGCGTCACGGTCGGGACCAGGGACAGCTTCAGGCCGATGGGGCCGGACAGGGTCAGGCTGCGGCCTGTCGCCTGCTCCACCGCCGCGAGCAGGCGGGGGCGCAGGACATCGTCCCGCAACAGGTAGCGCAGGGTGCCGTAGCCCGCCGCCGGGATGGCGATGAGCACGGCCAGGACCACCAGGGCGCGGCGGCCGCGCCGGCGGCTGGGAGGCGGGGCCGCCGTCCGGAGGCGGGAGGGAGGCGTCGCCATCGCGTCAGGCCGTGCGCTTGGGCGCCGCGTTGCGCGGCTTGTCGAAGCCCAGGGTCGCGAAGCTTTCCAGCATGTGCGGCGGCAGGGGGGCGGTGACGTCCAGCGTGCCGCCCTCCGGGTGCGGGATGTTCAGGTTGCGGGCGTGCAGGTGCAGGCTGTGCGACATGCCTTCCAGATGCGCGGCCTGGCCGCCGTACTTGCCGTCGCCCAGGATGGGACATTCCAGCGCGCTGGCGCAGTGGACGCGCAGCTGGTGGGTCCGGCCCGTCAACGGGCGCAGTTCCAGCCAGGAGGCGTGGCGGCGGGCGACGTCGCGCGTCACGTACTCGGTGACGGCGAAGGCGCCTTCCTTACCCTGGGCGGGGACGACGCGTTCGCCCATCGGGCCGCCGCCCTGCTTGGCGAGGGCCATGTCGATGCGCCCGCCCTCGTGCTGCGGCTGGCCGACGACGACGGCCCAGTAGGTCTTCTTCGCATCGCGCGAGCGGAACGCCTTGGCGAGGAAGGAGGCGGCGCGCTGGTCCCGCGCCAGGAGGATGACGCCGGAGGTATCGCGGTCCAGCCGGTGGACTAGGCGGGGGCGTTCCTCATGGCCGAAGCGCAGCGCGTCCAGCATGCCATCGAGGTGGCGCTTGATGTTGGGGCCGCCCTGCACGGCGAGGCCGTGGGGCTTGTCCAGCGCGATGATGCTGTCATCGACGTGGAGGATCGCCCGCTCCAGCATCTTGACGTCCTCGGGGGACACTTCGCGGACCTTGGGGCCCATGTCGGGGGCGGGGCCCTCGGGGATGGGGGGGATGCGGATTTCCTGGCCACGATCGAGCCTGGTATTGGCCTCGGCCCGCTTGCCATCCACGCGGATCTGGCCGGTGCGCAGCAGCTTCTGCAGCGCGCCCTGGGTCAGTTGCGGGAAATAGCGGCGGAACCAGCGGTCCAGCCGGGAGTCGGCGTCCGCCGCGTGCACAGTGCGGTGCTGGATGGTCATGCGCGCGGATTAGCCGGAGCGGCGCGCGGCGTCGAGGCAAATTCGCTTGACGGAAAGGAATATATTCCTTACCATCTTACTTCCTTACCGGGTGGAGGCATGGGCGATGCGGATGGCGAAGTTGACCAGCAAGAACCAGCTGACGCTGCCGAAGGCGGTGGTCGATGCCTTGGGCGGGCCGACGCATTTCCGCGTGCAGGTGCATGATGGGGTGTTGCTGCTGTGGCCTGGGACGTTGGTCAGCGCGGCGGATGCGGGCCGGGCGGTTGATGGGGGGCAGGTTAGCCCGGCCAAGCTGCCAAAGTAAAGGAATATATTCTTTTCGGGTGCCGGGTCTGCGTGGGGCGGGGGGCGTTGGCGGGGCCGGGGTTGGGCAGGGGGTGGAGGATGTGGTTGACGCAAGCGGGTCGGGTGACGTTCCATATTAACTAACTGGTACGTTCAGCGCCTGGCCGCCTTTCCGGTGGCGGTGGGCGCGGGGTGGCAGGATGGTGCGTCTGCCCGCGAGGTTCGCGGTGCCGGTGCCGGACGGGAACACCCGCCGGGGCGATGACGGCCATAAGAAGCAAGAACGGAGGGAATGGGGATGTCGGTGAGGTCTCTTTATCTGGGTTCGGCCCTGACCCTGGGGGCGCTGGGTTGCGCCGCCCCGGCCATGGCGGAGGTGACGCGGTTCGAGGTGCTCTCCCGCGAGGCGGCGGCGCTGGGCGGGCGGGCGTTCGGCGCGCGCGGGCAGGCGGAGAAGATCACTGCGCGGGCGACGATCGCGCTGGACCCGGCCGACCCGCGCAATGCGGTGATCGCCGATCTCGACCGGGCGCCGCGCAATGCCCAGGGGCGGGTGGAGGCGACCACGGAGGTGGTGATCCTGCGCCCGGCGCAGACCAATGGCACGCTGCTGTTCGAGGTGCTGAACCGTGGGCGCAAGCTGGTGACCGGCTGGGCGCAGGATACGGATGCGGCGCCGGCGATCCGGCTGGAGCGGCCGGAGGATGCCGGCAACGGCTTCCTGCTGGAGCAGGGCTTCACGCTGGTCTGGGCCGGGTGGCAGCATGACCTGCCGGCCGGGCAGGGCTTGCTGCGGATCGACCTGCCGGTGGCGGCGGGGGTGACCGGGCCTTCCCGCGACGAATTCACCTTCACCGACGCGGCCAGCCCGAAGCGCGCGGCGCTGAGCTACCCGGTTGCCGACCGTGCCTCCGCCCGCCTGACGGTGCGGGCGCGGACGGACCAGGAGCGGCAGCCGATGGCGGAAGGCAGCTTCCGCTTCATCGACGACAGCACCATCGAGATCGACCGCCCGGCCGGGATGGCGGAGGGCGCGCTGTACGAGCTGACCTATACGGCGCGCGACCCCAAGGTGACGGGCATGGCGCTGGCGGCGATCCGCGATGTCTCCAGCTTCCTGCGGCGGGAGGGGGGTGCGGCCAACCCGCTGGCGGCCGATGGGCGGTCCGGGCTGGACCGGGCGATCGGGTTTGGGATCTCGCAATCCGGGCGGGTGCTGCGGGACGTGCTGTATTACGGCATGAACGAGGACGAGGCGGGGCGGATCGTCTTCGAGGGGATGATGCCGATCATTCCCGGGGCGCGGCGCAGCTTCACCAATGCGCGGTTCGGCCAGCCGGGGCGCAACCCGGGGCCGCAATACGACCGGCTGTACCCGGTGCTGCAATTCCCCTTCACCTACGAGGTGCTGGACGACCCGTTGAGCGGGCGGCGGGATGGGCTGCTGCTGCGCTGCCGCCTGACCAATAGCTGCCCCGTGGTCATGCAGATGGATTCCGAGTTCGAGTTCTGGGGCTCCCAGGCCAGCCTCGTGGTGACGGACCCGCAGGGTCGGCATATCGACCTGCCGGCGAATGTGCGGGCCTATGCGGTGGCGGGCGCGCCGCATGGCAATCCGTGGAACGCGGCTTCCCGCCAGACACCGGCCTGCGTGATGCCGTTGAACCCGATCAGCCAGGGGCCGGCGCTGCGCGCGCTGCTGGTGGCGATGGAGCGCTGGATGCGCGATGGCGTGGAGCCGCCTGCCAGCCGCTATCCGATGCTGGCGCAGGGCACGCTGGTGCCGGCGGCGGCGGTGTACCCGGAGATTCCGGGCCTGCCGTACCGGGGGCAGTATGTGCGGGCCGAGCTGATCGAGAACGCGGCGCCGCTGCCGGTGGCGCGCGGGAGCTATCCGATCTTCCTGCCGCGGGCGGGGCTGGACGGCAACATGATCTCCGGCATCCGGTTGCCGCTGGTTGCGGCGCCGCGCGCCACCTATGTCGGCTGGAACGCCCAGGCGGGGGCCGAGGGGCCGCAGGAGCTGTGCACGCAGGTGGGTGGTGTTGTGCCGCTGGCGGCGACACGGGCGGCGCGGGAGACGGCGCGCGACCCGAGGCCGTCGCTGGAGGAACTGTACCCGACGGCCGAGGCGTATGTGGCGGCGGTGCAGGCGGCGGCGAACCGCATGGTGGCCGAGCGGCTGTTGCTGCCGATGGATGCCGAGGCGGCCGTGCGTGCGGCGCGGGAGGGGCAGTTGGCGCGGCTGATGCCGTGAGGCGTTGCGTGATCGATGGCCCGGGTCTCTGCGGCCCGGGTGGCTGTGGCCCTGGGGCGGTCACGCGCCAGGACGGATCGACATTCAGGCCGTGGCGGGAAGGGTAGGTCAGGGGAGGGAGTTCCCCTGACGCCATGTTTTTTCCGCGGCTTTGGGTGGGCGCTGCCGGGCTGATGGGGCGCTGCCTGGTGGATTTAAAATGGCAACGCGGCCTGGCCGTCAGTCGCCGAAGGTCCATGGACCTCCTGCATGACGCGGCTGGACCCAAAAAGCCGGACGCTGCCAAAGGTCACCAGACTCGAAGACAGAAAAGAAGGGGCCCGGGGAATTCTTTCCCCGACCTTGCTGCATCACGCTGGATATCGATGGGCTCTAGGCCGCTTGGCTGTGGTCGCGTCCGCAATGGCCGCAGGTCTTGCGGGGCCAGGGGGCGTAGCCCGTCAGCAGGCCTTTGCCGCTGAGGAAGGGCGACAGGCCGCAATCGCGGCAGGCGAAGCCGTACAGGGCCACCAGGCCGTGTGCGAGCCCGATGGCCATGGCGACGGCGAGGCCGAAGGCGCCCAGCCATTCCCGCAGCAGCGGCAACGCGGAGACGAGGCCGCCGACGACCAGGATGGTCCAGGCCGTGAACAGCCATGCGACGCGGTAGAGCGACATTCGCCCGCTCCTAGATGCGGCGGGGGCGGTGCGCAATGCTGGCTGGCGGCAAAGGGCTGGCGGCGGGGCGGTGGCTCAGGCCGGCGGCATGGGCTTCTGAAAGCGGCGGCGGATGGCTTCCAGCTTTTCCGGGTTCCGCATGACGTAGATGGCGGTGATGCGGCCGTCCTCCACCTCCAGCGCCGTGGTCTGGGGCAGGCCGTCATGTTCCAGGGTGACGTAGCCGGGCAGGCCGTTGATGCGGCCGGCGTGGAGGAGCTGCGGCGGGGCGGGGCGCTTGCGGGCGATACCGGCGATCAGGCGCAGGCATTTCTCCAGGCCGGTGACGACGCGCAGCGCCGCCGGGCGGATACCGCCGCCATCGGAGTGGAAGATGGCGTTCTCGGCCAGGAGGCCGCGCAGGGTGGCGAGGTCGCCGGCGGCGGTGGCGCGCTGGAAGGCGGTGGCGATGCGGGTGGCTTCGGCATCGTCGACCGCGAAGCGCGGCTCCTGCTGTTCGAGATGGTTGCGGGCGCGGCTGGCGAGTTTGCGGCAGGCGGGCTCCGTGCGGCGGAGCAGGGCGGCGATCTCGGGGAACGGGGTGTCGAACAGGTCGTGCAGGATGAACACCGCGCGCTCGGCCGGGGAGAGGCGTTGCAGGGTGAGCAGCATGGCCACCGAGACGTCCTGGGCGCGGGCGAGAGCGGCCTGTTGCGGGGCTTCCGCATCCTCCACCACCGGTTCGGGCAGCCAGGGGCCGACATAGCGTTCGCGCCGCACGCGGGCGGATTTCAGGTGGTCCAGGCTGAGGCGGGCGGCGGTCTTCAGCAGGTAGGCGCGCGGGGTTTCGACCTGCTCGCGCGGGGTGGCGCGCCAGCGGAGGAAGGCGTCCTGGGCGATGTCCTCAGCCGTGGCGAGGGAGCCGGTCATGCGATAGGCGAGGCCGACCAGGTCCGGGCGGATGGCGGTGAAGCTGTCGAGATCGGGGTTCG
>Ga0308159_1004610_pt1 | contig 12447 bp, 6 predicted proteins | sample PhyCR1_FD_201040 | JGI IMG/M metagenome (GOLD analysis project Ga0308159, IMG submission 201040) | Phyllosphere microbial communities from UC Gill Tract Community Farm, Albany, California, United States - DLSLC.R1 | ecosystem: Host-associated > Plants > Phyllosphere > Unclassified | place: USA...
TTTTTGACAATCATATTAAATCTACTAACGACAGACAATCTACACATACATTTTTCACTCCTTTTCAGAATATCATTTATTTTGGCTATAAATTTCCTTATTATTGTATTATAAATTATTTAAATAATTTGGTTTCATTTATAGTCCCGATTACACTAACTTCTCTCCAAAGCATGTTCACACTCTACCGAATTTATCACCTTATGTTTATAAATTACAAATCTCCTCGATGAGCATACAAAATAAGCAGAAGATCCACATTTTAGTTATTGAAGATGACGAATTTATGCAGGCGATACTTGAGGAAATTCTTCAGACCAACTATCGCATCGATATCAAATCAGACGGAATGAGTGCACTTAATCACTTACAGTCTGGTCATCTACCTGATCTGATTATTTCTGATCTAAACACACCAAATATGAGCGGCCTTGAATTAATTGAGCAGATGAAGGCGAGTGATTTTTTCCACTCTCTACCTATCATTATTCTTTCCGGAGAGGAGAGCTCTGACAAAAGAATCAAATGCTTGGAAGCGGGAGCAGATGATTTTCTATTAAAGCCTTTCAATCCAGCTGAACTGGAAGCTAGAATAAAGGGGATATTGAGAAGAGTTGGAAAAGGGATAAACTAATGGATGCTGCTATTCAAACGAACTCAGCAATTACCATGGTGGCTATTGTTGGGTTTTCAGATGATTTAAATTCATATTTTCAGCAATTAAATTTCCATGGTGCCGAGGTGATCTGTTTCGAAAACGGAATGAGGCTGCTAGAAAAATGGAGTAATGAGTCTTTAGATATTCGTGCAATCATATCCCACAGTGAAATCTTGTCTACTGGTGGTCTGTCCCTGATAGAAACAATTAGAAATAGAAACATAGAAGAAGTTCCGTTTTTTTTGGTTGTGAATTATTTTAATGCAAATTTAAGATTACTCGCTTTATCAGGTGGCGTAACTGATGTATTTAAATTACCTCTAGACGGCTATAAAATTGAAAAGAGGGTTAACTTCAACATAGCAAACTGGACCGCGCTTAGATCCAGCGTGAATAACAATTTGGTTCGGCTTAAGCCAATTGGCTGGGCTAAGCGAAGTTTCGATATCTTTTTTGCGGGACTTGCAATAATTATGCTCTCTCCTGTCTTGATCATTGTATCCATATTGATCAGATTAGAATCTAAAGGACCTATATTCTACTATTCCCCAAGGGCGGGCACTGGTTTTAAAATTTTTCCTTTCTATAAATTTAGGTCAATGTATGTCAACGCCGACGCTCGGATTAAAGAGCTTAAGCACCTAAATCAATATGACATTGATGCACAAAACAGCACCAATGTTGCAGCTCAGGTGGATTTATGCAATAATTGCAGTTCATCGGGTAAATGCCAATATCCTTTATATTCAGATGGCGTTCAATGGTGTGAAAAAGATACAGCCTTCAGAGAAAATAAGCATGGTAAGTCAGCCTTCTTCAAAATCATGAATGATCCCAGAATTACTAAAGTCGGAAATTTCATAAGAAACACCAGCATCGATGAGCTTCCTCAGCTCTGGAATGTGATTAGGGGGGATATGAGCATCGTTGGCAATAGACCACTTCCACTTTATGAGGCAGAAAAGCTAACTACAGATAAATACGTATTACGTTTTGCCGCTCCGGCAGGAATCACTGGCCTATGGCAGGTTGAAAAAAGAGGCAAGGGTAATATGAGCGAAGAGGAGCGGTTATTACTGGATAATACTTATGCGAAAAACCAAAGTTTTGCAAATGACCTCAAATTGATCTTGAAAACTATCCCTGCCTTATTTCAAAAAGAAAATGTCTGAACCACTATAGTTCTTCATCATTGCAAAACGCAATTATAGTTCAAAATTTTCCTGTAGAAACTATAATTTTTCGTAAGTTTCTTTATATTTATAACAAAGAGTTATCGTTGCTATAGGTCGCGATTCATTCTTATATATCTATACTAATTAATCCGATTCGAGAGGCTTAGAGTTCTTATGACTTCTTACTTATTATGAAGTTAAGCCTGTACAAAAACCATACAACCAATAAATATGCAACAAAGAGAAGAGGAAAGATTAGCAGCGTTATATGATTATGAGATTATTAATACCAGTCCTGAACGCGATTTTGACCGGATAACAGAAATTGCATCAATTATTTGTGGTTGCGAAATCTCTCTTATCTCATTTGTAGAAACCAATCGGTTGTGGTACAAATCTGCAAATGGACTGGTCATTGAGGAACTCCCACGCGGAGCAGCTATCTGTGAACATACTGTTTTAGGAACGGATTTATTTATTGTAGAGGATCTTTCCAAGGATGAACGTTTTAAAACTCATCCGGATGTTACTGACGGGTTGAAAGTACGCTTTTATGCAGGTTATCCGATCATCGATCCGCAAGGTTTTACTCTTGGGTCCATATGTGTGGTGGATACATCTCCGAAACAGCTTGGTTCTCAACAACGCCATGCATTGGCGCTGTTGGCTGAGGAAGCAATGGAACTCATCATGGAAAGAAAGAAAAGGGAGGAATATAAAAACTTCAGCACACTATTTGAAGAAACAGATGACCTGATCTGTATTTTGGGAAGTGATGGAAGATTTAAAAAGGTTAATCCTGGATTTATCAAACGACTGGGTTGGAATGAAATAACACTGAAGACAAAGTCTTATTTTGATCTGGTACACCCTGAAGATATTGAGTCTGCAAAATCGTATTGGGATAATTTTTTGTATGGAAAGGAATTTGATGTTATCAGTTTCCGAATACTTACTGCAAGCGGAAAATATAGATCCATTCAATGGTCAACAACTGCCGACAAAAATAAAAAGAATCTTTTCGCTATAGGAAGGGATATCACAGATGAATCAGAAAAAAACCGCTTACTAACGCTCAGCGAGCAAAAGTTCAAGGTATTCTTTGAAAATTCGCAGGGATTGATGTGTATCCACAATTTAAATGGCGATTTACTATCACTTAATGCGTCCGGGGCTAGAATTCTTGGCTACGATATTGCCGAGCTGAAAGGGAAAAATCTTCGGGATATTATCCCGGAGGAACGTCATAACAACCTTGATCATTATCTGAAAGAAGTGTTTGAACAAGGTCATTCCAAGGGACTAATGATTGTCAGAAAAAAATCCGGTGAACAAAGAATCTGGCTCTATTCAAATGTTCTGCAAGAGGATGAGCGTAATGAATTTTATGTAATCGGCAACGCAGTAGACATCACAGATCAAAAGAAATTAGAAACTGACCTCACACATACCAGAAATTTACTTGAGGAGACGAGTAGGCTTGCCAAGATAGGCGGATGGGAGTACAAGATTAATGAACAAGAATTGATATGGACAAATGTCACTAAGGAAATCCATGGTTTAAGCCCGGATTATGTTCCGCAACTCTCCACTGCGATGGACTTTTACAAGGAAGGTGAAAGTAGGGATAAGGTCAGTAGTGCTGTTAGGAAATGTATCGAAGAAGGTCTAGAGTGGGATCACGAACTGGAAATTATCAATAGTTTTGGAGAGGAACTTTGGGTAAGGGCAAAAGGAAACCGGGAAATATCTGAACTTGGAAACACCAGAATCTATGGAACCCTTCAGAATATAGATGAGCAAAAGCGCGCTCAGCTTGAGCTAGTTGAATCTAAAAAACTGTTAGATGATGTATTGTCTGCATCCTCTCAGGTGAGTATCATCGCTACTGATAATGATGGTATTATCACTTTGTTTAACACTGGAGCTGAAAACTTACTGGGTTACACTGCTGCTGAAATGGTTGGCTTGAAAAGTCCGGAAATTATACACGATAAGTCGGAAATCCTAGCCATATGTGATGATGTTTTGGAAGAAAACGGCACTAGAAATGATAAGTTTCGCTTGTTTCAAATCTGCGCTGATACAGAAGAGAAGGAAAGGCCTTTTACATACATTACAAAAGAAGGGGTTCGGATAAGGGTTTCGTTATCTATTACCTCTATCAAGGATACTGATGGCCATATAATCGGCCATCTTGGTGTTGCTACGGATATTACTGAAAAGGAAATGGCTGAAAAAGCTTTGGCGATTGAGAAAGCTACATTACTTGCATTCATTAATAACGCACCTGCCTCGGTAGCTATGCTGGATGCTAACATGCATTTCTTAGCCGCAAGTCAGAGATGGATGAATACATATATCAAAACCTTGGACAATGTTGATGGGCTCTCTTATTATGAAGTGTTCCCGAACCTTGATAAAGGCAGAATTGAAAATCATCAGAAAGTCTTAAAAGGTGATGTGATTAAAAAAGACGAGGATATTTTCGTCGATCCCATTACCAAGGTGCCCCATCACATTTCATGGGAGATGCGTCCTTGGCATGACTTAGAAGGCGCTATAGGAGGAATGATGATTGTCACTCAGGATATCTCTCAGGCTGTTAAGCATCGAGAGGAATTAACTGTGGCCAAACTCCGTGCGGATTATGCTAATGCTGCAAAGTCAGACTTCCTCGCCAACATGAGCCATGAAATCAGGACGCCCTTGAATGGCGTAATCGGTTTCACTGATCTGGTTTTAAAAACGGAATTGACCGACATCCAAAAACAATATCTATCTATTGTAAACCAATCTGCAAATACATTGCTCACCATTATAAATGACATTCTGGATTTCTCTAAAATCGAGGCTGGAAAATTTGAACTTGACGTGGAAAAATGTGATTTATTTGAAATCGCCTCACAGGCAACTGATATCACCACTTACCAAATCCAATCCAGAAACCTGGAGATGCTATTAAACCTTCACGCCGAATTGCCCCGTTTTATATTCGCGGATGGATTGCGTTTAAAACAGGTACTTATCAATCTCTTAGGCAATGCTTCTAAATTCACTCATTCGGGAGAAATAGAACTTAAGATAGAATTACTTACCAAAGGTGATGAGCAAGATAGATTTCGTTTTAGTGTAAGGGATACCGGCATCGGAATCCCACTGAGCAAACAAGACAAAATCTTTAGCGCATTTGCCCAGGAAGATTCATCAACAACTAAGAAATATGGTGGAACAGGCCTTGGATTAACGATATCTAATAAGTTACTTAACATGATGGATAGCCGTCTTGAGCTGATAAGTGAACCTGGCGTTGGTAGTACCTTCTTCTTTGACATTTCGTTAAAATCTGAAGCCGGTCCTGCGATAGAGTATATGGGGATCGAGTCGATCAACAATGTATTGATTGTGGATGACAATGACAATAACAGGATTATCTTAAAAGATATGCTCCTGCTAAAAAACATTAATGTCACAGAAGCTAAAGGAGGTTTTCAGGCGCTACAGTTTTTGGCTGAAGGCAATGAGTATGATGTTATCTTGATGGATTATCACATGCCGTTTATGGACGGTTTAGAAACCGTTGCTAAAATCAGGCAAAGTTTTTCAGATCCCAATCAAAAGTCGCCCATAATTCTTCTTCACAGCTCATCTGATGATGGAACATTAATCGCCGCCTGCAGAGATCTGGGCATTCAAAGCAGGCTCAGTAAACCGATTAAAATTGACGATCTGTATCAAGCGCTGGCTAAACTGAACGAGGTTTCTCCAGACAATACTACTCAAAACATCATTAGTTCTGAAGAAGTTACAACGCTAAATCACAATTACACGTTTTTAATTGTTGAAGACAATGAGGTGAATAGGTTCCTGGCAAGAGCATTAATTGAAAAAATTCATCCAAATTCAAAAATCTTAGAGGCGGAAAACGGAATCTTGGGTCTAGAGGTTTTTAAAAAAGAAGTGCCTGATTTTGTGTTCATGGATATTCAAATGCCTGAAATGAATGGATATGAATGTGCAAAACAAATCAGACTACTCGAAAGCGACTATCATACTCCAATTATTGCGCTTACTGCTGCAAACATTATGCGGGAGAAGGAAAAAAGTATTGAAGCGGGTATGGATGACTTCATCACAAAACCCGTGCTTGAGGAAAATATTGATGAAATCCTGAAAAAATGGTTACCCAAAGCTCCAAAAACTTCGACGCCTCAAGAAGTAATACATTTTGATAAGTCAAAACTAGACTTCTATTTAGATAAAGATGAGAGTAAGCTTAAAAAAATTATTTTAATCACTATTAAACAATTAGAACAAGCTCTTAAGCAACTTAATGAAAACGGCTGGCAAACCGATCTTGAAAAAGTAAATGCATTTGCGCATAAACTTTATGGAATGTCCATTTCAGCCGGATTGGTAAACATTGCAGAAATTACCAATAGCCTACAAAAAATACACTCCGAAGATTTGATTGATAACGGTGAGTTGTTGAATAACTTAAAAATCGGAATAGAGACTATAATCCCAATTCTAAAGTCCAGATATGATGTTTAAAACTTGCTGCAAACTACCGCCAATACCAGCTAAGTAAAAAGACCTTGTGACTAGAAAAATACAATAATAATAATCAAGATCTAGTAAACAGAAGTGATAATAGAAAGTATTGAAACTGCATCTAAGTCTAAAAAGGTCAATAACAGAAGCATTATAAATCTTAAAACATTACACTAACGTTGCATGGCTGCTACTAGCATGAACCTCATGCTTATACGCAAAGTGTGAAACACACGCAACTAAAAACGGTCCTCTAAAAGATTCGTTAATATATTTTCCAAAATGGCTACCAAACTAAAATGAGGGTGCATCATGAGGTTAGAAATATCTTTGCCCTGGTTGCGAAGCGTTATCTAAACTTGAAGTGAAAGTTGAGGTTGTCGTGAAAAGGCCTCAATATAAAATTGAGGCCTTGGAGAGGTAAGTTCTATTTCCAGAGATTTTTAGGATAAATGTCTTTTGAGGTTAATTCAGCTAGCTGATTCCTTACGATCTCTGCATCTTCTTTAAAAGTAACGCCAAACCACTGGGCCTCGGTCTTTACCAAACTCACCACTCCTGCTCCGGTATTAATCAGAGAATCTACAACTTCTGGTATGAGAAATTCGGATTTGATATCTCCATCATTACTATCAAGAAACTCATAATATCGTTGCTCACTCCAATCGACAAACTCAGGAGTAAAACAGAAGAAATTCATACTTACGGGAGTTTGTACATCCATTTCAATCTCCGCTTCGCCATCAATTCTTATAGCAAGATTTGCTTTCTTGTAGATTTCTTTTCTTTCAGTAATTGCTGTGATAAAATTTTCTTCATTAACATTGATTTCCCCACGCGTTACTGCGCCGTGATCACTCAAAGTATTTTTCAATTGGTAACCTAAACAGGCATATTTTCCTTTATCTATAGATTGTGTTAGAAAAGCATAAGCCTTTTCGAAAGCATCCAGACCATAAAAGTCATCAGCATTTATCACCGCGAATGGCGCATCAAGGACATCCTTGCAGCATAAAAGAGCATGCTGGGTGCCATACGGCTTAACTCTACCTTCAGGCAAAGCTCTCCCTGCCCTAAATTTATCAAGACTCTGATAAACATACTCTAAGTTGATTTTACCAGCTAGCTTTGGCTCAATTGCAGCTTTGAAAGAGGTTGAAAATTCCTCCCTAATAATAAAAATTACTTTATCAAAGCCAGATTTTATTGCGTCATAAATAGAGTATTCCATTATGGTCTCTCCAGAAGGCCCAAACGATTCTGTTTGTTTGGATCCACCATACCTACTGGCCATTCCTGCTGCTAAAATTACTAAAGTGGGTTTTAAGTTATTCATAATTGCTTATAAGAGTATGATAATTACAATGAAAAAAATTTTATAGATGTAAACCGACAATTTGACGACTAATTTCAGGCTTTATGACTAAAAAACAATGTATTTAACAAAAAATTAATGAGAAATTAACAATTTAATCACAAAATAAGACACCAGGCTGACTAATTGTTAATTTTTATACCGAATTCAACATTTTAAACAACAAAAATATCAATAAAAACTAGATTGAACGTAAAATACTTATATTTGCCAACGTAATTTCGCCCAGACATAGTTAAATTCCGATCGCAATGACTTCTACACCTAAACTAGCTGAGAAAAAGAAATGTTCCAAGTGCAAATCTCCTATGGAACGCATACCTAGAAGTAAAATTTTGAAATCATTGTTGCCTTGGCTACCGATTAAACACTTCATTTGCTACAGGTGCAAAAAAAAGGTATATAGTTTTACAGGTGAAGCTTAATCGCGCTCTTAAAAAAAAGGTTTTTTTCAACTGGAGTTAATAAATTATAAGCTGATGGCAAATTCTAAAAATCCATCCACAACAAGAATTTTACCAAAAAAATAAATTTAAAAATCGAGGCCAGCATCAATAGGCATTATCTTCTCCACGAAATACATTTATTACCGTCATGAAAATAATTTTGACATCTAGCATGGAGGTCCAGTTTTCGAGGTAAAAAATATCAAATTTAACTCTGTTTTCCATTGCGTCATCCTGCTTGGTTTCCCCTCTAAAGCCATTAACTTGAGCCCATCCGGTAATACCAGGCTTTAAGAAATGTCGAACCATAAATTGACTAATGATTTGTTTGTATTCTTCTGTATGCTTAAGCATATGCGGTCTAGGTCCTACGACACTCATAGATCCAAAAAACACATTAAAAAACTGAGGCATTTCATCTAAGCTCGTCTTTCTTAAAAAATGTCCAATTTTCGTAATTCGATCATCATCTTTAGTGGCCTGCTTACTATCACTATCCTTATTGATCTTCATGCTCCTGAATTTCCAGCACCAGAATGGTTCATCATTACGACCACTTCTCAACTGCTTAAATAATACTGGACCTGGGCTTTGGATTTTAATTAAAATTGCAATGATTGGATAAAGCCAGCTCATCACAAATACAATAACAAAAAAGCTAAATATGATATCAAAAGCTCTTTTTTTGAATCTGTTGCCCATCACTTCGAGTGGTTCATTTCTGAGCGTGATCATGGGAAACTCTCCACCGACATAAGATATTGTATATGGTGCAGCAAGTGCACCACCTATATCAGGCACAAATTTAAGTCTAACACATTGTTGATCCGCGACAGAAACCAATCTGCTAACATCATTCATACGATTTGGCGCGATCGCAACGTATATCTCCTTAACCCCCGCTTCGACGGCTAATTCAAGCTTCGAAGAGATTGAATCATGACCGTTTATAGAATCATAGATATCATCGTCATTTCCAACAAACCCGATAAAATCCAAGCTTCTATGTTTGCCTATATATTCCGATAACCTGATAGCGGTTCCATTAGACCCTAAAATTGCAACTTTCTTAGCGGCCTTAAACTTATTTAGAACAACATATTGGATGTAGGTTCCGACAAATCTATTCAATATAAAAGATATGACCAGTAACGCATAAAACACAATCAAGAAGGCTCTTGAGAAACCATGTTCTGCAGAAAATAACAGATAGGAAAGATACAATACAAAGTGTACAGACAGCGTTCGGTAAGTTCCTCTATATATCCGCTCCAATTTTCGAGCGCCGTAAGATGAATATAGACCAAATATAGCGGAGGCGAACAACCAGATAAGATTATACACGACAACATGATGCCTGTCCATTTCGTTATGAACCTCTTTCCCAAAAAGAGGTGTAAGGTGGAATGCAACGAGATATACCACATTTAGCATAATGAGATCCGTTACAGGCAGAATATATTTAAGCAGATATAGATAGCGAGTTGGAGACGTCATAATTTAAATACAGGATAGACAACACAAATATATAAAAAAGCAACTAATAGAGCTAAAAGTAGTAAAACGAATGTTGAGGGTAATGAGATATAAATTCAGACCTTCTACAATACCTACTTTACTAAACTCCATTATTTATCAAAGGAGTGCGCTAATTATTTGATTATGCACTCCTTTTACAACTATCAGTTAGCTACACACCGATTCCAGTAACCTGAAATCCTATAGCTTTTAAAGACTTATGATCCAAAAGATTTCTGCCATCAAATATTTTTGCAGGTTTTAACATCCCATCATATATACGCTTCCAATCATACTCTTTAAATTCATCCCATTCAGTCAAAACGGCGATTGCATGTGCACCCTTACAAGCTTCATATGGATCATTAAAAACCTCTACGCTATTTTTATTTGCTTCCTGACTTCTAGTATCCAAATATTGTAAGTCGTGATGGATTTGCTTTTCTTGCACCTTTGGATCATACACCTGAATAAATGCCTGCTCGTTTAATAACTCATCAGCAACATATATCGCAGCGGACTCTCTAGTATCGTTGGTATCTTTCTTAAACGCCCAACCTAGGAATGCAATTTTTTTTCCCGATACGGTGTTATAAAGATTCCTAACAATATTTAGTGCGAATCTTTTTCTTTGGTGATTATTCATTATGATAACCTGTTCCCAATAATCTGCAACTTCCTGCAATCCAAAGGAGCGAGAAATGTAAACTAGATTCAAAATGTCTTTTTGAAAACACGAACCTCCAAAACCTACGGATGCCTTTAAGAACTTTGGACCTATTCGGCTATCTGTACCGATAGCTCTGGACACCTCGTTAATATTTGCTTCAGTCTTCTCGCAAAGTTCTGATATAGCATTTACAGAAGAAATACGCTGCGCTAAAAAAGCATTGGCAACCAATTTTGAAAGTTCAGAAGACCACACATTAGTTGTTAAGATCCGCTCTCTAGGGATCCAATTAGCATAAATATCTACAAGTGATTGAATCGCCTGCTCTCCCTCCTCCGTATCATCTCCACCAATAAGCACCCTATCAGGAGATAAAAGGTCTTCAACAGCCGTACCTTCTGCTAAAAACTCCGGATTTGACAATACTTGAAATTTGACTCCACTTCCGGTATTATGAAGAATATCACGGACAGCCTCAGCAGTCCGAACTGGTAGCGTTGATTTTTCAACGATTATTTTATCTGAGGTAGATACCCTCGCTATTTGTCTTGCACATAACTCAATCCACTTCAAATCAGCGCCCATCCCTTTACCTGATCCGTATGTTTTAGTGGGCGTATTTACGGAGATGAAAATCATCTCTGCCTCGGCGATAGCTTTGTCCACATCAGTAGAAAAGAATAGATTTCTTCCTCTTGCCTCTGCAACCACTTCACTTAATCCAGGCTCATAAACAGGGATGTTATTTACATCTTCATCATTCCAGGCTGCAATACGCGCCTCGTTCAAATCAACTATAGTTACCTTAATATCAGGACACTGTTTAGCCACAACTGCCATTGTAGGACCGCCTACATATCCTGCCCCAATGCAGCAAATGCTAGTAATTTTCTTCATTTAATACGTAATTAGATTAAAGTGGGAATTCATTAAATATTATCGTAAAGGTAAATTCTTTTTTTAAGGTAAAACATTTTTTTTTGAAAAAATGCATCTCAGAAGCTGATCTCAATTAAGATTTTAAAATGAAATGAATATATTTACGCCGTAAAACCTTTAAAAACGGTTTTAAGGAAACAAACAATGATTGAATTTTCATTTAAACCCTGTTTAATACACTTCTAAGATAAAATCTATATTAAATTTTTGTTAATCTTCTGAAAATTCTAAATAAAAAATTTTAAATAAATGAAAAAAGCGCTTATTACCGGAATTACTGGTCAGGACGGATCCTATTTAGCAGATCTATTATTGAAAAAAGGATATGAAGTCCATGGTATCAAACGACGTAGTTCTTTATTCAACACCGATCGAATTGATCATTTGTATCAAGATCCTCATGAGAGCAATGTTCGTTTTGTATTACATTATGGAGACTTGAGTGATTCGACTAATCTTATCCGCATCATACAACAAGTTCAACCTGACGAAATTTATAATTTAGGTGCAATGAGCCACGTGCAGGTTAGTTTTGAAACACCAGAATACACTGCAAATGCTGATGGAATCGGAACACTTAGGATTTTGGAAGCAATCCGTATCTTAGGTTTAGTTGAAAAAACCAAGGTTTATCAGGCTTCAACCTCAGAGCTTTATGGATTGGTTCAAGCAGTTCCTCAATCGGAAACCACTCCATTTTACCCTCGCTCTCCTTATGCAGTAGCTAAAATGTATGCTTACTGGATTACTGTAAATTATAGAGAAGCTTATGGAATATATGCTTGTAACGGTATTTTATTTAACCATGAAAGCCCTTTAAGAGGAGAGACATTTGTTACACGTAAAATTACTCGCGGTACTGCAAAGATTGCTTTAGGTATGCAAGATAAATTATATCTGGGAAATCTAGACGCCCGCAGGGATTGGGGACACGCGAAAGACTATGTAGAGGCTATGTGGTTAATTCTGCAACAGGAAAAGCCGGAAGATTTTGTTATTGCAACAGGCGTGACTACAACAGTAAGAGATTTTATTAAAATGGCCTTTGAAGAAGTAGGAATATCAATAGAGTTTAAAGGCGAAGGTGTAGAGGAGAAGGGTTATGTTGTTTC
>Ga0308159_1004611_pt1 | contig 12443 bp, 8 predicted proteins | sample PhyCR1_FD_201040 | JGI IMG/M metagenome (GOLD analysis project Ga0308159, IMG submission 201040) | Phyllosphere microbial communities from UC Gill Tract Community Farm, Albany, California, United States - DLSLC.R1 | ecosystem: Host-associated > Plants > Phyllosphere > Unclassified | place: USA...
ACCCCCCCGCCGCCCCGCCCCGCCCCCCCCCCCCCCCCCCCCCCCCCCCCCCCCCCCCCCCCACCCCAGGCGGTCCATCGACCGGTGTGGAGCATCCTCAAGGCATTGGTCTCACACCAGAACTTCACAGGAAGGCTTGGCGTTCCCACCTACTCCGACCTGTGCGCAACCCGGCTATTCCGTGGCGCGGTAATTCTGGACCTGGGGTCGTTTTGCTGTAGAAGCCTTTCAAACGCGCGGCATGTGCTGCGCCTTTCGCCAGTTCGCGACGGCCCGGTGCCTGCACCCTTGCCATTCCCCTGGCCCCCCTTTTGCTTGAGACGCATGGTGCGCCGGACATTCCCCGCGCGCCTGGAGGATAGAATTTGAACGACGTCACGACCGAACCCTTGGCCCATCCGGCCGAGGCCGCCATCGCGGCCACAGGGCTTCGGGTCGAAGCGCGGGAGATGCCGCAACTGGTGCGGCTGGTCTCTCGCCGCATGCCGGCGGACCGCGATGTGGTGGCCGATGCGCTGTGCCAGGTCCGCCGCAAGGCCTGGACCGGCCGGTTGATGGACCTCGCCAACCGCTTTGGCGAAAGCTGGGTGCGCCGCGCCGATGCCGATGCCGCCGCTAGCCGCATGACTGATCCGGACGCGGACGACGAGGCGCTGCGCGATTCGCTGCGGCAGGTCGTCGGTTCCCGCATGCGTGGCGCCGGCGCGACGCCTGAGGCGGCGCTGGAGGCGATGGCGGCCGAGTTGCTGGACGCCACCGGCCATGCCCTGCCCGCCGACCGGCACGCCACGCTGGCGCAGCAGGTGGCGCAGGCCCATGGGCTGGACCAGGGCGCCACGGCCGCCTTCGTCTCTACCGCCATCCGTGCCGAGGACCGGCGGCGTGGCGAGCTGCGCGCCGCCGAGCAAGCCTCCCGCGCCCGCAAGCGCGAGGAAGTGGCGCGGCTGCGCGCCTGGGAAAAGAGCCTGGTGGGCATCGAGGGCATCCCCGCCCTGCTGGGCTGCACGCCGCGCGAGGCGTTGCGCTGGGCTGGCGCCGGCCTGCTGCCGGTGGCCCGCAAGCAGCGCGAGCGTGGCGGGCGGGAGCGCTGGGAGTTCGACCCGGCGGAGATCCTGCCACTCAAGCGCGAATCGGCCGAATGGCGCCGCGCCGAAGTCGAATCCGCTGACCGCAAGGAATCGAAGCGGGAAGCCCCTTCTATCCGTGTCGGCAACGCGGCGGTGGCACGGGTGGCGGCGCTGGACCGCTACGCGGCCCACTTCGCCACCGCGCGCGCCCTGAAGCGGCGCATCACGCTGGTGACGGGCCCGACCAACAGCGGCAAGAGCCACACGGCGCTGGACCGGCTTGCCACCGCCGAGACCGGCTTCGCGCTCGCGCCCCTGCGGCTGCTGGCGCATGAGTTCCGCGATGCGCTGGCTTCGCGCGGCGTGCTGGCATCGCTGGCCACGGGCGAGGAGCGCATCCACGTCCCCGGCAGCCGCCACCTGGCCGCGACGGTGGAGATGTGCCCGCTGCACAACCCCGTCGATGTCGCCATCATTGACGAGGCGCAGTTGCTGCACGACCGCGACCGCGGCGCCGCATGGACCGCCGCCATCATGGGCGTGCCGGCGCGTGACGTCTTTGTGCTCGGCTCGCCCGAATGCATCCCGATGGTGGAGCGCATCGCCGCGCTGTGCGGCGATGACGTCGAGAAGATCTCGCTGGAGCGGAAAGGGCCGCTGCGTGCCGCCACTGCCCCGGTGGGGCTGGGCGACCTGCGCCCGGGCGATGCGCTGATCGCCTTCTCCCGCCGCGATGTGCTGGACATGCGGGCGGAGCTGGTGCGGCGCGGGCGCCGCGTGGCGGTGATCTATGGCGCACTCTCCCCCGAAGTGCGACGGGCCGAAGCCGCGCGCTTCCGCAATGGTGAGGCCGATATCGTGGTGGCGACGGATGCTATCGGCATGGGGCTGAACCTGCCGATCCGCCGCATCATCTTCACCACGCTGAAGAAGTTTGATGGCGAGGGCAGGCGGGACCTGAACTCGCAGGAGATCAAGCAGATCGGCGGCCGCGCCGGCCGCTACGGCAAGTTCGAGGAAGGCGTGGTGGCTGTGCTGGCCGGCGCCGGCAGCCCCGACTTCGTCCGCCACATGCTGAACGCGCCGCCGGCCCCGCCGGTGGAACTGCGGCCCCAGGTGCAGCCGGATGCCGATATCATCCAGGCCGTGGCGGCGGAAATCGGTTCGGACAGCCTGTTCGGCGTGCTGGCGCGCATCAAGCGCGCCGTGCTGCGGCTGGATGACCCGAACTACCGGCTGGCGGACATGACCCAGGCCCAGGCCATCGCCTCCGCGGTGGATGGCGTCGGCATTCCGCTGATGGATCGCTGGACCTACGCCATGTGCCCGGTGGACGAGCGCGACAACGGCATCACCCGCCTGGCCCGCTGGGCGGTGGACCACGCCGCCGGCCGCGCCGTCGTGCCGCCCTCCGCCGGGCGCCTGCCCGTGCCGGAGCAGGCCAGCGGCGAGGAACTGCAGCGGGGCGAGAAGGTGCATAAGCGCCTCGTCGCCTGGCGCTGGCTGGCCCTGCGCTTCCCCCAGGCCTACCCGGACCTGGACCGCGCTGAAGCCGAGACGGCGCGCCTGGACCGCTGGATCGAGGATGTGCTGCGCCAGCAGCGGCGCGGCCGGACCGCCCTGGCCAGCTGAGGGGGCAGGCTCTTTAGGAAGAGAAGGCGAAGGCCGGGGAAGGAATTCCCCGGACCCCTTCTTTTCTTTTTTCGAGTTTTTGGCGGCGTGTCTGTTGGAATGTCCGCTGTTGGGCCGGCTAGTTCGCGCCGGAGGTCCAGGATCTCCGGCGACTGACGGTGCAGCCCGTGTGGCCCATATTTAAAATCATCAAGCAGCGTCCGCCTTCACTTCGAGCGCGACGCGAAACTTGTAAAAAGAAAAGAAGGGGTCCGGGGAATTCTTTCCCCGGCCTTCCCAGCCGCCAAGCACCGCGCCCCCCAGCCAGGCAGAGCGCTTTATGGATTGTCGCGGCGCCGGACTGATCCGATAAAGAAACGGTTCAGTCCCGGAGAGCGCAGGCCATGCCCCACCCTTTGTCGAACGCCAAAGGCGGGCATTGTAGCTGGATCTTTGCTGTTGTGACGGTGGTGGGGTTGTGGCTGTTGCCGTGGGTGGCGCAGGCGCAACCGGCGGCGGGGCGGGAGCTGGTCGTCGGCACCCGCGCCGCGCCGCCTTTTGCGATGAAGAATGCCGAGGGGCAGTGGGAAGGCATCAGCATCGACCTGTGGCGCCATGTCGCCGAGCGGTTGGACCTGCGCTACCGGTTCGAGGAGCGGGATACGGTCTCGGCGTTGGTCGAGGCTGTGTCCAACGGGCAGGTGGATGCGGCGGCGGCGGCGCTGACGGTCACTGCTGCGCGGCGGCAGGTCATGGATTTCACCCAGCCGTTCTTTTCCACCGGGCTTGGCGTCGCGGTCGGCCGTGGCGGTGCCACCGCGTGGCTGCCGGTGCTGCGGACCTTCTTCTCCTTCGGCTTCCTGCAGGGCGTGCTGACGCTGCTGGCCATCGCGCTGCTGGTGGGTACGCTGATCTGGTTGTTCGAGCGCAAGCAGCACGAGGCCTATGGCGGTAACGCCATGCGCGGCTTTGTCGCCGGCGTGTGGTGGTCCGCCGTGGCGATGACGCAGGCGGGCGCGGCGCAGGACGGCCCGCGCACGCTGCCTGGCCGAATCCTGGCGGTGGTGTGGATGATCGCGTCCGTCGTCACCATCGCGGTGTTCATCGCCGGCATCACCTCGGCGCTGACGACGCAGCGGATGCAGGGCGTGGTGCGCACGGCGAACGACCTGCGCAGTATCCGCGTCGGCGCGGTGGCCGGTTCTTCCACGGTGGAATATCTCGGCATGCAGCGCATCGGCTTCCAGCCCTACAACTTGCCGGCCGATGGGCTGCGCGCGCTGAAGGCCGGGCAGATCGACGCCTTCGTCTATGACCGGCCGTTGCTGGCCTGGACCGTGCAGCAGGATTTCCCGGAACTGGAAGTGCTGCCCATCACGCTGGACAACCAGAACTACGCCATCGCCCTGCCGCTGGAAAACACCATCCGCGTGGCGCTGGACGTCACGCTGCTGGGAACCCTCCGTAGCGAATGGTGGCAGCAGACGCGGTTTCGCTACCTGGGGCGCGATGCTTCGAACTAGAGGAAGGCCGGGGGAAGGAATTCCCCCGGACCCCCATCTTTTTTCTTCGAGCTTGGGGGTACGCCTTGGGCTGGGAAGTGGCGTGGAAACAACCGGCTGCTGAAGATCCGCGGCCTGCGGCGCATCCAGGCAAGACATCTCCAGGTTTTAGGAATGGGTCCCGAAAATATTCAAAAATGGGCCACGCGAGCTGAACTCTCAGTCGCCGGAGGTCCTTGACCTCCGGCGCACCCGGCCGGCTTCAAATCAGACGAAACTTCCCAGCAGCCCAACCAGCAAGAACTCGAAGAAAAGAGAGAAGGGGCCCGGGGAATTCCTTCCCCGGCCTTCCCTTCCCGCAGCCTGAAAAGCCCTACGGAGTATCCTCCGCCCGAGGCTTACGCCGCTTCCAGCTTTTCCTGCAGGGAGAGCCATTCCTCTTCCAGCAGGGCGACCTGCTTGATCAGGAAGCCGTGCTTCTGCGTCACCTTGGCGATGTCGGACGCCTTGAAGCGCGCGTGGGTGGCGGGGTCCGACAGCTTCTTGGCGATCAGCTCGGCTTCCCGCTGCATGCGGGCCATGTCGGTCTCGATCTGCATGACGCGTTCGCGGATCGGCGCCAGGGCGGCCTTGCTGGCGGCACGGGCTTCGGCGCGCTCCTTGCGCTCGTCGCGCGGGCGTTCCTTGGCGGGGGCGTTGGCCTGCTTGGCGGCGCGGGTGCGGTCCGCCAGGTAGCCGCGGTAGTCGTCCAGGTCGCCATCGAAGTTGGTGACCTTGCCGTCGCCCACCAGCCACAGCTTGTCCGCCGCCAGCTCCACCAGATGCGGGTCGTGGGTGATGAGGATGACGGCGCCGCGGTAATCGGCGAGCGCGCGCACCAGGGCCTCGCGTGCGTCGATGTCCAGATGGTTGGTCGGCTCATCGAGGATCAGCAGCTGCGGCGCTTCGCGCGTGCAGAGCGCCAGCAGCAGCCGGCCCTTCTCGCCGCCGGAGAGGGAGGAGATGGTGGTGGTCGCGCGCTCCACATCCAGACCGAAGCGAGCCAACTGGGCGCGGCACTGCGTCTCGGTCGCCTTGTTGCCCAGGGCCGCCTGCATGTGGGTCAGCGGCGTGCCGCTCAGGTCCAGCTCATCGGTCTGGTGCTGGGCGAAGTAGCCGACCTTCAGGCGCGGCGCGCGGTGGATGCTGCCGCGCTGCGGCTCCAGCCGCCCGGCCAGCAGCTTCGCCAGCGTGGACTTGCCGTTGCCGTTGGCGCCCAGCAGGGCGATGCGGTCTTCCTGGTCCAGCCGCAGGTCCAGGTTGCCGAGGATGGTGCGGCCGTCATAGCCCACATCCGCCTTCGCCAGCGCCAGGATGGGCGGGGAGAGTTCGGCCGGCTCGGGGAAGGAGAAGCGGGTGACGTGGTCCTCCACCACCGATTCGATCTGCGGCAGCTTCTCCAGCGCCTTGATGCGGGACTGCGCCTGGCGGGCCTTGCTGGCCTGCGCCTTGAAGCGGTCCACGAAGGCCTGCATGTGGGCGCGCTGGGCGGAGATCTTGACGTTGGCGGCCTGCTGCTGGGCCGCGCGCTCCGTCCGCACGCGCACGAAATTGTCGTAGGCGCCGGGGTAGAGGGTGATCTTCTGCTGGTCCAGATGCGCGATGGCATCCACGCCGCGTTCCAGCAGCCCGCGATCGTGGCTGACCACCAGCGCGGCGCCGGAGAAGCGGGCCAGCCAGCCTTCCAGCCAGATGGTGGCCTCGAGGTCGAGGTGGTTGGTCGGCTCGTCCAGCAGCAGGATGTCGGGTTCCAGGAACAGCGCGGAGGCCAGCGCCACGCGCATGCGCCAGCCGCCCGAATACTCGCTGACCGGCCGCTGCTGCGCGGCGGCGTCGAAGCCGAGGCCGGAGAGCACGATGGCGGCCCGGGCCGGCGCGCTGTCCGCCTGGATGGCGATCAGGCGCTCATGGATCTCGGCCAAGCGGGCGCCGTCATGCGTTGTCTCCATCTCGGCCATCAGGCTGGCGCGCTCGGTATCGGCGGCCAGGACGGTGTCGAGCAGGCTGGTCGGGCCGCCCGGGGCCTCCTGCGCCACATGGGTCATGCGGGCGCGCGCGGCCAGGCGGATTTCTCCGCCATCGGGCTGCAGCTGGCCGGTGATGGCGCGCAGCAGGGTGGACTTGCCGGCACCATTGCGGCCGACCAGGCCGATCTTGCGGCCAGGGTCCACCATCAGGTCGGCGCCTTCCAGCAGGGGGCGGCCGGCGATGCGGATGGTCAGGTCACGGATAGCGAGGACGGTCATGCGGCAGCGTTTAGAACATATTGTGCAGTTGCGGAAACGCTTCATGTTGCGGGAGCGTGCCGGGGACGCCGGTCTGCCCTGCGCCTTGGTCCAGGCCGATCGGACGGGCGCGCGTGCGGGCCGGGCGTGCTAGGGCTATGACGGTTTGATCGCAGCCTGACGGACACCACCCCTGCATATCCCGACGCCCCCGCAGAAGCCCGCACCGTCCTCGGCCCGTCCGCCGAGGCCGGCCTCGCCGCTGCGCCGGCGGCGGTTGTGGTGGTGGATCGGCGGTTCCGCCGTGCTGCACGCCATCCTGGTGACGCTGCTGTTGTGGACGATGCCGCAGAAGCAGCTGGGCGAGCCGGCGGGGCCCAGCACGGAAGTGCCGGTGGTGTTCGAGACCAGCGGCGCCGCGCCATCGCTGCCGGACCCGCAACCGATGGAAAGCGCCCCCGGCGACCCGGACCCCGCGCCGCCGCTGCCCGAGATGCCGGACGCGCCGCCGACGCCCGGCCCGCCCGGGCCGACGCCGGCACCCACGCCGCTGCCGCCGATGCCCGCGCCACCCACGCCGGCACCGCCGGTGCCCGCGCCGCCCGCACCGCCGCCGCCCGCCGCGGTGCCCGAGACGACGCCCCCGCAGCCGGAGCCGCCCGCGCCCGCCTTGCGAGAGGTGCCGCCGCCGGCCGAGCCTCCGCCCGTCACGCCGCCGAGCCCGGCCGAGCCCACGCCTGAGCCGCCGCCGCCCTCCGATACGGCCGAGCTGGTGTTGCCGCCGCCACCACCCCCGCCGCCGCCGCAGCCGGAACAGGCCCCGCGCACCGCGCCGCCGCGGCCGCGCTCACCCTTCCCTGGAACGCTGGACCTCAGCCGGCAGCCGCCGATGGCCCTGGCACCGCCGCCGCCGCCGCGTGGCGGCGTGCCGCGCCAGTCCCTGCCGCCAGGGGCGCTGGACCTCAGCATGGGGCGGGTGCCGCAGCAGCGCAGCGTGCCTGCCGATCCGAACTCCAGTACCAGCGCTACTTATGTCGAAGGGAGCCGCCCAAGCGGAAGTTGGATGGGCGCTTTCAGTAGCTGGGCCCAGAGGCACATCTACTATCCACCTGAAGCCGGACGTAACGGCGAGGACGGTATGGTGACGCTCCAGATCGTCATCGAGCGGAGCGGCCAGGTACGTTCGGTGACACTGAAGGGCCGCTCTGGATCTCGTTTGTTGGATCTTGGCGCCCAGTCAGTGTTCCGTAACCAGTTCGTCCCGCCGTTCACGCCAGATATGCAGGGCGAGACGACTACGCTGGAAGTGCGGATGCGCTATACCATCATCTACCGTTGAGGCCGGAAGCGGTCCGTCGCTGCCACCAGTGCGCCCACCATGCCAGGATCATCCCGGCTGTGGCCGGCGGCGCCCAGCACCACCAGTTCGCTGCCCGGCCAGGCTTTTGCCAGGTCCCACGCCTTGGCCAGCGGGCTGCCAAGATCCAGCTGGCCGTGGATCAGCACGCCGGGAATGCCAGCCAGCCGGCCCGCCTCTCGTAGCAGCGCGCCATCCTCCAGCCAGGCGGCATGGCGCCAGTAATGCGTGACCAGCCGGGCGAAGCCGTAGCGGAAGCCGGCATCCTGCCAGCGCGCGCTGGGCATGTGGCCGGGCAGGGTGTCGAGCAACGCTATTTCCCAGTTGCACCAGTCCCGTGCGGCTGCCTCGCGGATCGATGGGTCCGCGCTTTCCAGCAGTCTTGCATAGGCATCAGGCAGGGCGCCATCCGGCGCACCGGCGCGGAAGGCATCCCAGGCTTCCGGCAGCAGCCGGCGCACGCCCTCGGTGATCCAGTCGATCTCGGCGCGGGAGGTAGTGGCGATGGCATGCAGCACCATCTCACTTACCCTGTGGGGGTGTTGCTGCGCGTAGGCCAGCGCCAGCGTGCAGCCCCAGGAGCCACCGAGCACCAGCCAGCGCCGGATGCCGAGATGCGCGCGCAGGGCTTCGATGTCGGCCAGCAGATGCGCCGTGGTGTTGCTGGCGAGATCGGTGGCCGGATCGCGCGCCGAGGGCGTGCTGCGGCCGCACTGGCGCTGGTCCAGCAACACGATGCGGTAGACAGCGGGGTCGAAATACCGGCGATGGGTCGGGCTGCAGCCGGAGCCGGGACCGCCATGCAGCACCAGGGCCGGCTCGCCCTGCGGATTGCCGCAGCATTCCCAGTAGACCCTGTTCCCGTCGCCCGGTTCCAGCCATCCATGGGCGTAGGGTTCAATCGGCGGATACATGCCCGCCCCCGTGCGGCAAACTCGCAAAAAAAGAAGGGGGCTCGGGGGAATTCCTTCCCCCGACCTTGCCCTATCAGGCGGCGACGAGCGCCTTCATCGGCGAGTAGATGCCCGGCAACAGCCCCAGGTCATGCACCTGCATGCCGGCGGGTTCGATCAGGCGGTACTCGTGCCGGCCATCCTCGTGCAGCAGGTGTTCCACGTAGCCGACCGGCTTGCTGCTGCCGGTGGTGGGATGCTGCCAGGTGTCACCGACGATGAAAGCGGCGGCCGGCGCCCAGATCTGCCGCAGCCCCTCCACCACGCCGCGGTCCCGCCACTGGTGCACGTGGCCGGAGGCGATGAAGCGTGGCGTGTGCCGGGCGAACAGGTCCAGCATCCGCTTGCGCGGGGTGGGCTGCACGGACCAGTAGGTGATGACCTCCTCGGCCATCACTTCCTCGCAGAGCGGCTTGTGCAGGAACACGCCGATGGCGCGGTCGTGCGCGCTGGCCAGGGCTTCCTCCAGCACCGCGAACTGTTCTTCCACGTCCGGCAGGGTGGTGGTGGTGATCAGCGTATCCAGGCCGATCAGCCGCCAGCCGGGTACGTCCCGCACGAAATGGTCGTCGCCGAAGGCGTGCTGCCAGCGGGCGAGGCGCTGCGCGTCCGCCGGCGTGGCGCCGAGGCCGGGGTCGTTGCCGACATCGTGGTTGCCGGGGATGGCCAGCCAGGGCAGGCCGAGCGCGTCCATCTTGCGGCGGGCGAAGAGCAGGTCGTCGATCGCCAACTCCCCATGCGCCGAGATGTCGCCGGTATGCACCACCAGGTCCGGTGCCTGGGCGCGCAGATGCGCGGCCAGGACATCGAAATTGGCGGTGAAGCCATCATGCTGTTCCGACAGGTGGGTGTCGGTGATCTGCGCGACGCGGAACACCATGGCTCAGCTCCGGCGCGGCAGCAGGCGGCGGACTTCGCCCGCCATGTCGGGCAGAACCTGCTCCGGCGTCGCCTTGCCTTCGACGATGCGGGCCAGGTTGTCCACCATGGTCTGTGTCACGCGCACGCTGTTGCTGCCGGGGAAGGCGTACCAGGGGATGCTGATCGGGATCTGCTTCACCGAGGCCACGAAGAGCGGGTTCTCGCGGTAGAAGGCGCCGAGATACTGCGGGTCGTCGATGGCGATCTGGTTGCAGGGCAGGTAGCCGCTGGCCTTCACCATCATCGCCTGGCCCTCGGGGCCGGTAGAGTAGCGCAGGAACTTCATCGCCGCGGCGCGGCGGGCGGGGTCCTTGGCGGTCAGCATGCCGGCGGCGCCACCGGTCGGCAGACGGCCGTTCTGCGCGTCGATGACCGGCATGCCGGTGGTGCGCAGGACAAAATTGTTGCCGACGGCGGCGGCGGTGCCGCGCACCAGCGCCGTGGTCTGGAACAGCATGCCGATCTTGCCGGCGGCGAAGGCCTGGCGGGCGGCGACGGCGGTCATGTTCGGCATGCCGGCCTGCTTCACCATCCGCTCCAGCAGCTTCAGGGAGGCCATGCCTTCGGTGCCGGCGAAGGCGACGTCGGTCTCGTCCGCGTTCAGCATGCGGCCACCATGGCCGAACAGCAGGGCGGAGAACATCCAGTCGTCACCGTTCCAGGTGAACCACATGCCGTCCGTGCCATCACCCAGCGCGTCGATCCTGGCGGCCAGCGCCAGCACGCCGTCCCAGTCCTTGGGGAAGTTGTCCGGGTCGCCGCCGGCGCGCTTCACCAGGTCCGCGTTGTAGTAGCAGATGGGGTTGGAGGCGGCGTAGGCCAGGCCCGCCTGCATGCCACCGAAATGCGCCAGGTTCAGCAGGTTTTCCGAATAGCCCAGCGTGGCCGGATCGGCGGCTTCTGCCTTCAGCAGCGGCGTCAGGTCCTGAGCGATGCCCCGCTCCGCGAACACGCGCAGACGATTGAAACCCTGGTAGGAGAGGTCGGGCAACTGGTTCGTCGCCGACTGGCGGAGGAGAAGCTGGGCGCCTTCCTCGTAATTCGGCGTGGTGACGAAATTGACGCGGATATCCGGTTCCTGCTTGTTGAAGCCGGCCAGGATGGCGTCGTAGCTCTCCTTGTAGATGTTCGGCTGGGCGTAATGCACCGTGATGGCGGTGGCGCTTTGCGCGCGCGCGATGGCGGGCAGGGCGAGGGCGGCAGGCAGCGCCAGGGCGGCGCGGCGGGACAGGACGGTCATAGGATCAACCCTTGAGGCCGGTGGTGGCGATGCCTTCGACGAAGCGCCGTTGCGCCAGCAGGAAGGCAATGACGAGAGGGGCCGTCATGATGACGGCGGCGGCCATCAGCGCACCGAAATCGTCGCCCGCCTCGGCCGAGCGGAAATACATCACGCCGAGGGCGGGCGTCGCGTAGTCCTGGCCGTTAACCACGATCAACGGCCAGAACAGATCGTTCCAGTGTGCGACGACGGAGAAGATGGAAAAGGCAGTGGCGGCGGGCCAGGCATTCGGCAGCACGACGCGCCAGACGATGGCCATTTCCGAGAACCCGTCCAGCCGCGCGGCGTGGATCAGGTCATCCGGCAGCGACTTGAAGAATTGCCGGAACAGGAAGATGGCGAAGACGGAAATGGTGAAGGGCGCGATCAGCGCGGTGTAGCTGTTCAGCAGCCCCAACTGGCTGAAGGCGACATAGAGTGGCAGCGCCTGCACATGCGGCGGCACCAGCAGCCCCAGCATCACCGCGCCGAAGACGAATTCCTTGCCCGGAAAACGCAGTTTTGCCAGTGCGTAGCCAGCGGGCACGGCGAACAGAAGCTGGAAGAACAGGATGCCGCCGCAGACGACGAGCCCATTCCACAGATACAGCCCGACCGGGATACGGGCAAAAACCTTGCCGTAGTTCTCGATGGCATGGAAACGTTCCGGCAGTAGCGTGAGCGATGCACGGAAGATCTCGTCCAGCGGCTTCATGCTGGCGGCGACCATCCAGATATACGGCATCAGCATGATCAGCCCGGCCAGCCCCAGCAGCAGCAGGCGGGGCGTGTCCCGGTACAGCGGTGTCGCGCGCTCAGCCATAATGCACCCGCTTGTCGAGGACTTTTGTTTGTAGCCACATCATGGCAAGGACGATGGCGAGGAAGACGAGGGTGATGGCGGCTGAGTAGCCAAGGCGGAAATACGTAAAGCCTTCCTCGTACATGGTGTAGAGCAGCACCTGGGATGCCTTGTTCGGGCCACCCTGGGTCAGCACCGCCACCGTGTCGAACACGCGGACGGAGCGGATCATGGTGATGGTCAGCACGAACAGCGTGGTCGGCCCCAGCATCGGCCAGGTGACCAGCCGGAAGCGCTGCCAGGCGTGGCGGGCGCCATCCACCTCGGCGGCGGCGTACAGCTCGCGCGGAATGGCCGTCAGTCCCGCCAGGAACAGCACCAGATTGAAACCGAGATTTTCCCAGATGCCGATGGCGGCCAACGAAACCAGCACGGTGGAACTCGAAGAAAGCCATTCCGGTGCGCCCAGCCCCGCCACCCGCAGCATGGCGTTCAGCGGCCCGATGCTGGGATGCAGCAGGTACTGCCAGGCCGCCGCCATCGCCACGGTCAGCGACACCACTGGCAGGAAGAACACGGCGCGGAAGAAGGTGCGGCCGCGCGTGCCGGCCTCGATCAGCAGCGCCAGCGCCAGCGCGCCGGCGATGGAACCCGGCGTCACCAGCCCGACATAGATGATGGTGTTGCGCAGCGAGGTCATGAAGC
>Ga0308159_1004613_pt1 | contig 12439 bp, 10 predicted proteins | sample PhyCR1_FD_201040 | JGI IMG/M metagenome (GOLD analysis project Ga0308159, IMG submission 201040) | Phyllosphere microbial communities from UC Gill Tract Community Farm, Albany, California, United States - DLSLC.R1 | ecosystem: Host-associated > Plants > Phyllosphere > Unclassified | place: USA...
GCCGCCGCGGGGACCGCTAGGACCAGGCCAGGCCGGTGAGGTCGAGCGACTCCGTGACGGAGTTGCCCGCGATGCCGGTGAGCTCGGAGTCGGCGATCACGATGTTCGGGAAGAGGAACAGCGGCACCGCGGGGACCTCGGCCGCGACGTCGGCGACGATCTCCTCCATGCCTGCGGCCCACTCCTCGGCCGATGCGGCGTCGGCCTCGGCGGCGCGGGTCGCGACGGTGGGGTCGTCGTAGCCGAGGTAGTACCCCGGGTCGCCGAAGTTGGCGAGGAAGTCGCGCGGCTCGACGGCGAGGATGACGGACATCTCGTAGTCGTGGCGGGTGAACACCTTGTCGAGCCAGACCGCGGGGAACTCGTCCGACGCGATCGTCGCGTCGATCCCGACCTCGGCGAGCTGCGAGACGACGACCTCGGACACGGCCGTCGCGTAGGGGCGGGTCGGGACGTCGAAGGTGATCGCCAGGTCCTCGGCGCCCGCCTCGGCGAGCAGATCGCGCGCCTTCTCGGGGTCGTAGGGGTACAGGTCGGTGAGGTCCTCGTAGTAGGGGTCCGTCGGCGGGACCATCGCGCCGATGAGCTCGCCGTAGCCGGCCCAGGCGGTGTCGATGATCGCCTGGCGGTCGAGGGCGTGGGCGATCGCTTGGCGCACCCGCAGGTCGTCGAACGGCGCCTCGGCGTTGTTCATCGACAGCAGGATCTCGCCGTTCGAGGTTCCCTGGATCACCTGGAAGTCGTCGTTCGTCTCGAACTGCGCGACCAGGTCGGGGGCCTGCATGTTGTAGAGCATGTCGACGTCGCCGGCGCGGAGCGCGTTCGTGGAGGCGACCGCGTCGGCGAAGTAGCGCAGGGTCACGTCGGTGACGGCGGGCGCCTCGCCCCAGTAGTCGTCGCGGGCGGCGAGCGAGATGTGGTCGCCGGTGACGCGTTCGGTGACCGTGTACGGGCCCGTGCCGACCGGGGTGTTCGCGAGGTCCGCGACTCCGCTCTCGTCGAGCATCAGGCCGACGCTGCCGCCCATGTCGAACAGCCAGGAGTTGCTGGGCCGGCTGAGCACGACCCTCGCCTCGGTCGGCGAGACGACCTCGACGCGGTCCAGGACCGCCATCTTCGCCTGGTTGATCTTCCAGTCGGTCTTCACGCGCTCGAGCGAGAACTTCACGTCGTCGGCGGTGAACTCGGCGCCGTTCGAGAACGTCACGCCCTCCTTCAGGACGAAGTCGTAGACGGTGCCGTCCTCGCTGACCGTCCAGGACTCGGCGAGCAGCGGCTGCAGAGCGCCGTCCTGGTCGATCGCGACGAGTCCCTCGTACACGTTGTTCATCAGGGCCTGCGGGATCGCGGCACCCGCGGTCGTCGTGAAGTCGAAGTTCGCGGGCTCGCCGGTCAGGCCGACGATCGCCGTGGGGGCGTGCTCGCCGCCGGACGAGGAGGACGACGAGGCGCCCGCGCCGGCGCTGCAGGCCGAGAGCGCGAGGGCGGAGAGGAGGGCGGCCGCGGCGAGGGCGGGACGTCGGGATCTGTGGGTCACGGGTGCGGCTCCGAGGGTCGGGCGGTGCATGGTCGGGAGGGGGTGAGGTGCGAGGATCCGAGCCGGGAACGGCTACTGGTCTGACCAGTAGAAGGAACGCTAGGATGGCGCCGAGACGCGGGTCAAGCGAGGAAACAAAGATGTAACACCCGTCGCGACCCGACGCGGAGAGGAGCCCCGTGGCGTTCAGCCCCGTGCAGAAGGTCAGCGCGTACGAGTCGATCGTCGAGCAGATCGAGCGCGCCGTGGAGATCGGCGACCTCAAGCCCGGCGACCGCCTGCCGGGCGAGCGCCAGCTGATGGCCGACTTCTCGGTCAGCCGCGCCACGATCCGCGAGGCGTTGCGCGTGCTGCAGGCGACGGGCCTCCTCGAGTCCCGCCCCGGCGATCCGCGGGGCCCGATGATCACCGCGTACTCGCCGCGGATCCTCGAGAAGTCCATGGCGCGCCTCGCCCATCTCGAGAGCATCAGCCGCGTCGAGCTGCTGCAGTTCCGCCTCCTGCTCGAGGGCCAGTCGTGCCTGCTCGCCGCCGAGAACCGCACCGCGGAGGATCTGGCCGGCATCGAGGAGCACCTCGCCGCCCTGCACGAGGTCGCCCGGGGCGAGGCCGACGGGTTCGGCGAGCGCGTGAACCGCTTCCACGCCGCGATCCGCCGCGCCTCCGGCAACCAGCTGATCGAGGTCTGCGGCAACGTCGTGGGCGGAGTGATGGCGCACCTGACCGAGGGCCGGCTGCGCTCCGAGACCGACCGTCTCGCCCGGATGCGCCGCAGCGCGGCCGACGCCGAGACCCTCGTCGACGCCCTGCGCCGCCGCTCCCCGCGCGAGGCGGCCGACGTGTCCCGGCGCAACATCTACCGCTACTACGCCGACGACCTCACGCCCGAGGAGGCCGCGGCGCTGGCCAGCTCGCTGCCGTCCCCGGTCGACGCGCCGGTCTGATCCGCGAGCGCGACCGGTAGCATCGACCGCTCCGACAGGGAGCGGGACGCATGAGCGAGCCGAGACGGGCCTTCACACCGATCGAGCAGCGGATCGACGACGCCGCGCACCGGCTGCTCGCGCGGGGGCCGTCGACCGGTCCGCGCGCGGCGCTGATCGAGTTCCTCGTCTTCGGGGCGAAGCAGGCGTGGGCGTGCGTGTTCGGCGCCACGCTGCTCGCGCTCCTGCTCGCGGCCCGCCTCTGGTACCCGGACGACGCGGTGCTGGCGCGCAACGACCTGCTGACGATCGCGGCGGTCGTTCTGCAGATCGTGCTGGTCGCCACGCGCCTCGAGACGGGGCGCGAGCTGTGGGTGATCGTGCTGTTCCACCTGGTCGGCACCGGCATGGAGCTCTTCAAGACCGATGTGGGCTCGTGGAGCTACGAGGCCGACGGGGTGCTGCGGATCGGCGCGGTGCCGCTGTTCAGCGGCTTCCTCTATGCCTCCGTCGGCTCGTACATGGTGCGGATCCACCGCCTCTTCGACCTGCGCTTCGTCCGCTGGCCGCGCCGCTGGCTGACGGGCGTCGTCGCGCTGCTGATCTACGTGAACTTCTTCAGCCACCACTACCTGCCCGACGCGCGCTGGCTGCTGCTCGCGGCCGTGGCCGTGCTGTGGGCGCGCAGCACGATGGTCTACCGCGTGCACCGCGGCGCGCACCGGATGCCGGTGCTGCTCGCCTTCGCTCTCGTCGCCCTCTTCATCTGGTTCGCCGAGAACATCGCCACCTACTCCGGCGCGTGGCTCTACCCCGACCAGGTCGCCGGCTGGCAGATGGTCTCCGTGTCGAAGCTCGTGTCGTGGTTCCTCCTGATGATCGTGTCGGTGGTCCTCGTGACCTGGGTGCATCCGCCGCGCGGACCCGACGCCGCCGTCAACCCCGGGAAGGGAGGCGCGGCCGTCTGAGACGCTGAGCCGTGCCCAGTTGGTCCCTCGCCCTCCTCAGCGGCGCGATCGGAGGAGCGACGCTCCTGATCGGCGCCGCTCTCGCCTGGTTCGTCCGCGTCCCGCCGAAGCTGACGGCCGCCGTGTCGGCCTTCGGCGCCGGCGTCCTCATCTCGGCCCTCGCCTACGAGCTCGTCGCCGAGGCGGCCGACGACGGCGGGCTCCTGCCGACCGTGCTCGGCACCCTCGCCGGAGCCGTCGTCTTCGTCGGAGCGGACGCGCTGCTCTCGCGCGCGGGCGCCGGGAACCGCAAGTCCTCCTCCGGATCGGGCGGCGGAGGAGGAGCGGCCATCGCCGCCGGCGCGCTGATCGACGGAGTGCCGGAGTCGATCGTGCTCGGGCTGTCGGTGGCGCAGGGCGGCTCGGGAGCGGCGATCAGCGTGCCGATCGTCGCCGCGGTCGCGATCTCGAACCTGCCCGAGGGGCTCTCGTCGACGGCCGGGATGAAGGCCGACGGCCGCTCCGCCCGCTACGTGTTCACGGTGTGGGGCGGGATCGCGGCGGCGTCGGCGGCGGCCGCGCTCGTCGGCTTCCTCGTGTTCGCGACGGCGCCGGGAGCCGTGGTCGCGTTCGTCACGACGGTCGCCGCGGGCGCGATCCTCGCGATGATCTCGAACACGATGATCCCGGAGGCGTTCGACCGGGACAACGTGCTGACGGGGCTGTACTCCGTGCTCGGCTTCGTCACCGCCTTCACTCTGCACAGCCTCGGTTAGGGCGGTGATGAAGCCTCGTGCACGCCGCGGGGCGGCGTGCCGCAGTCGGTTGTGCTGATGAGCACGCCGCGGGGCGGCGCGCCGCAGTCGGCCATCGCAGAGGGGCGCGTTCCGCAGAGCGTCCTGCGATCGGCGACGGGAATCCGCTGGGACGCGGATTCCCGGATACGCCTCGTGAGGTGCCGCTGGTCCGGCTTCCTCGTCGTCGGGGGGAAGCCGAGGCGCGGATCGAACAGCTGATCGTTTCGCGGTTCGGGGTGGAGGAACGGCGTGCTCGTCCGGTCGCCAGCGCGAAGGGGCGGCAGCGATGGCACGCGTGCGGAACCTCGGCCAGGAGTGCCCGTCGGCCACGATGGTCGCTGAGGGGCACTCCTGGCTGTCGTTGTGCGCGGCACAGCCCCGACCTGCCACTCCGGCGACGCAGGACGACGCCGCGCGGGCCTCAGAAGTAAGGCTCCCCGACGCGATTCCGCGATCCTCGCCCGGATCAGCAGGTTCAGCCTTCGTTCTGCAGGCCGAGCGGTCTGCAACCGAGGTCGGGAGCCGACCGGGCCGCTCGATCGGACTCCGTCAGCCCTCCCGACCTCGATTCTCGACAGGACGACGGCCCGGACTCGAGGCGGTGACCGCCCGCGTCAGCCGCTGAAGGCGGTCAGGGCGTCGTCGAGGATCGAGAGGCCGCGGGCGACCTGCTCGGGGGTGACGACGGCCGGCGGGACGACGTGGATGCGGTTGTCGGCGGTGAACGGCAGGAGCCCCCGCGACAGCAGGTCCGACTTCAGGCGAGCGACCGAGGCGGCCGGCACGGGCGCCCGCGTCCCGCGGTCCTCGACGAGCTCCAGCGCCCAGAAGACGCCCGAGCCTCGGACCTCGCCGATGACCTCGTGCTTCGCCTGCAGGGCGGCGAGCCCGGGCGCGAGGTGCTCGGAGCCGATGGTCTTCGCGTTCTCGACGATCCCCTCCTCCGCCATCGCGGTCAGGGTCGCGACGACGCTCGCCGCCGCGAGCGGGTGACCGGAGTAGGTGAGCCCGCCCGGGAACACGCGCTCGTCGAAGTGGTGCGCGATCTCCTCCGAGATGACGACTCCTCCGATGGGCACGTAGCCCGAGTTGACGCCCTTCGCGAAGGTGATCAGGTCGGGGCGCACGTCGAACGCGTCGAAGGCGAACCACTCGCCGGTGCGGCCGAACCCGGCCATCACCTCGTCGAGGATCAGCTGGATGCCGTAGCGGTCGGCGATCGCCCGCACGCCGGCGAGGTATCCAGGAGGCGGAGTGAGGACGCCGGCCGTGCCCGGGATGGTCTCGAGCAGGAACGCCGCGATCGACTCCGGGCCCTCGGCCTGGACGACGCGCTCGAGGTGGTGCAGCGCGCGCTCGCACTCCTGCTCGAGCGTCTCGGCCCAGAACTCGCTGCGGTAGAGGTAGGGGCCGAAGGCGTGCACGTGTCCGCGCGCGTACTCGTTCGGGATGCGGCGCCAGTCGCCGGTCGACACGATCGCCGCTCCGGTGTTGCCGTGGTACGAGCGGTACAGCGAGACGACCTTGTCGCGGCCCGTGAACAGTCGCGCCATGCGGATCGCGTTCTCGTTCGCGTCGGCTCCGCCGTTGGTGAAGAACACCTTCTCGAAGCCCTCGGGAGCGAGGTCGGTGATCAGGCGCGCGGCCTCGGCCCGGGTCTCGTTGGCGAACGCGGGGCCGACGGTCGTCAGCACCGCCGCCTGCTCCTGGATCGCGGCGACGACCTTGGGGTGCTGGTAGCCGATCGTGACGTTCACGAGCTGGCTCGAGAAGTCGAGGTAGCGGGTGCCGTCGACGTCCCAGACCTCGGCGCCCAGCCCGCCGGCGATCGGGAGCGGGTTCAGCGCTCCCTGCGCCGACCACGAGTGGAAGACGCGCGAGCGGTCGGCCTCGGTGACCGAGGCGTTGCTGCGGCCGGGGGCGGTGACGGGCGGAACGGTCTCGGTGCTCATGGTGTCCTTCCGGAGGCGGTGCGTCCCATCCTGCCGCGGAACCGGAGTGGCTGCGCGAGCGGATCCGTCCAGTGCCGGCGCCTACGATGGACGGATCGTCGATCCCGTCCCCAGGAGGCCACCGTGCCCGCGACCGTCCGAGACCTGCTCGCCGAACCGGCGTTCGCCCTCCACGTCCTCGCCGGCGTGCACGACGAGGCGGCGCTCGACGCCCCGCTGGTCTGGGCGCACTCCTCCGACCTCGTCGATCCGACGCCCTGGCTCGAATCGGGGCAGCTGCTGCTCACCGACGGCGTGCACTTCGCCGGCGAGCACGCGGCCGACTTCTCGGAGGAGTACGTCGCGCGCCTGCGCGGCCGCGGCATCCGCGCGCTCGGCTTCGCGATCGGCATCGTGCACGACGAGGTTCCGGAGGCCCTGATCGCCGCCTGCGAACGGCAGGGTCTGCCGCTGCTCGAGGTCGCCGACCTGACCCCGTTCATGGGCATCATCCGGTTCGTCGCCGACGTCATCTCGCGCGAGCAGCGCGAACGGCTGGAGTGGTCGCTCGAGGCGCAGCGCAGGGTCGCCCGCGCGGCGCTGCGGCCCGACGGCCTCGCCGCGATCCTCTCGGAGCTGGAGCGGCAGCTCGGCTGCTGGGTCGCCCTCTACGACGCGGTCGGCCAGCGGGTGCAGGTGCCCACGCGGCTCGACGTGCCCCCGGAGGCGGAGCGCTCGGTCGCCGAGGCCGCGCGGCACACGCTCTCGCGAGGCAGCCGGGCGGGGCTGCGCCTCGACGACGGCGGCGGAGTCACGCTGCAGACGCTCGGGCGCCGCGACCACCTGCGCGGCGTGCTCGCGGTCGGCACCGGGACTCCCCTGGATCCGGCGGGCAACGACCTCGTCGCGAGCGTCATCGCGCTCGCGAGCATCGCGCTCGAGCAGCGGCGCGCGCTCGACACGTCTCGGCGCCAACTGCGCTCGGGGCTGCTCGAGCTGCTCGTGGCGGGGGCGTTCGACGTCGCGGCCCGCACGGCGCGTCAGGTGTGGGGTGCGCTGCCGGCGGCGCCGCTCCGGGTCAGCGTGCTGGCCGAGCCGGTGCGCGGCGATTCGCTGCTCGACGAGCTCGAGGTGGTCGCGGAGGAGAACGGCGCGCGCGTCTTCTTCGCCGAGCGCGAGGGGGCGCTCGTGCTGATCACCGGGGCCGAGGACCTCGAGGTGATCGCCGCGGTCCTGGGGCGGCACGGGGTGTCAGCCGGCGCCTCCGCTCCGACCGACTGGGCGTCGCTCGAGGCGGCCCTGCAGGAGGCGCAGCGCGCGGCCGAGCGCAGCTCCGCCGACCGGCCGCTCCTGCGCTTCGAGGACCTCGCCGCCCAGGGCATGCTCGGACTCCTGACCGCCTCGGGCGCGGAGCCGCTCGCGCGCCGCCGGCTCGCTCCCCTGCTGAACGCCGAGGGCGCCGTGCTGCTCGAGACCGCACGCGTCTGGCTCGGCCGCAACGGCGCGTGGGAGCCGGCCGCCCGCGAGCTCGGCGTCCACCGGCACACCCTCCGCAACCGCATCACCGCGATCGAGCGCCTGCTCGGCGTCGACCTCGACGACGTGTCGGCCCGCACCGAGCTCTGGCTGGCCCTGGCCTTCGTGCGCTGAGCGGGCCCCCTGCTGGAAGCGGGGGCTCGATACGCCGCTGCGCGGCTACTCGACCAGCGGGGCGAGCCGGAGGCCGCCTCCGCGGAGATCTCCGTCGTTCGCGACAAGGCGGGTCTCGACTCCAGCTGCGGGGCGACAAGACCAGCAGAGGCCCCGCCTCCCCCGCTCATCGCCGAGCCGAGCGCAACCATCGGCCGGCCTGCGGGCGACTCGTCGCACGCGAAGGCTCGACGCCTTGCGGAGGGCGGCCCCTCCCGAATCGACGAACCGCCATGATCAACGACGGTGAACGGAGCTGATCACGACCGCCCCAGGGCATTCAGGTCAGTCCATCCCGAACTGGTCGCGCACGACTTCGATCGTCGCCGCGTCGACCCCGACGGCGAGGTGAAGCGGCGGTCGCATCAGAACCGTGGCGAAGGCGCTCCGAACCCGCGTCACCTCGGTTCGTGTGACGCCTGCGCCGACATGGTCGCTCCTCGTGACGAGGGACGCCAGGACGGCGAGATCGTTGAGGTGACGGTCGCCTTTCGCCCCTTCGCTGATGAGCATGGCTGACGATTTCGCGATGATCGCACCCTGCAGCGTGGGGCGGATGACCGAGCCCGTGACGCCGGCGATGGTGACCTCGATCACCTCGGAGCGATCGAGGGCACCCTGGCCACCGGGAGTCGCAATGGTGCGGCCGCCCGTGACGCCGGTCCGGTTGTCGGCTCGGTCCCCCAGGAACCGTGGGATGAGGACGTCGATCTGCGCGTCGCCCTTGGACCATCGGTGCTGCACACCCTCGGATCCTTCGAGGATGGACGGCGACTCCCCCGCCGATGCGTAGCCGAGGTCGGAGAGCGTTCTGGTGAAGTCGTAGAGCATCGTCGGCTGCGCTCGGATGTCGAGCACGGCATCAGCGTCCTGAGTCGGTCGCGGCGGGTTCGCCCCTCGCTCCCAGCACAGCGAGTGGACCATCTGGCCGCCGACGAGAGCCCAGCCTTCCGGATGCGCCTCGTAGACCCGGAAGAGCGAATGCCAGGCTTCCGCTTGGGCGGGAGTCGCAGCAGGGGCGACGACGGTCAAGCGGGAGCCTTCCGGAGCAGTTCGGCGACGCGGGAGCGCTCGCGCACACCCTCGTGTCGGGCGAGGTCGACGAGAAGTAGACCGAGGGGCAACGGAGACGGCGGCTTCTCGTCGGTGATGTGAAGGAGGACATTGGGACGATCGGAGGGGCGCAGCAAGTACTCCCGACGCAGCGCATCGACGTCGGCCTCGGCGACTCGAGCTTCGAGCTGACCCGCAGCTGCGATCTCGGCACGCGGATCGCTGAAACCGGTCTTGACGAGGCGCTGATCTTTCGACAGGTCGGCGAGATCGCTCGGGGCGACCTGGAGCTTGAGGGCCGATCTCTCATGCACCCATGCCCCGAGAATGCGGTCCGGCTCCGGGCTTTCGAGAAGAGCATTGCGATAGCCGCGGAGGCGAGCGTTCTCAGAGGCGGACAGCACTCCAGGCTGCTCGCCGGAGAGGACGGCGAGAAGGCCGGCCCGCATGCGCGCGCTCAAGGGCCGGCTCGGCGCCGGGCGATGCGCGGATGCCTGGTCGATGAGCCACTGCCCCCCCACTTGTCGGGCAGGGAGTCGACCTCGTTCGATGAGCGCGCGGACTCGGCGTGGAGACACCTTCTCGCGTTCGGCGAACTCAGAAACACTTTCCTCAGCCATATACAGAAGTGTACCGACATCGGAATAGATGTGTAGAGGTCAGCTGAGATTCAGGACGCCGCAGACCTTCCGTGATGCCTTCTGAGCGGAGGGCCTCTCGATCTCTTGGCCGAAGTCGGCCGTCGACGGCCAAGAGGCGAGCCTCGACAGCTCAGTTCTGCGGGAAGCCGAGGTTGATGCCGCCGTGCGACGGGTCGAGCCAGCGCGAGGTGATCGCCTTCTGCTGCGTGAAGAAGCGCACCCCCTCCGCGCCGTGGGCCTTGGTGTCGCCGAACAGCGACGACTTCCAGCCGCCGAACGAGAACGTCGCCACCGGCACCGGGATCGGGACGTTGATCCCGATCATCCCGACCTCGACCTCGTTCTGGAAGCGGCGGGCCGCCCCTCCGTCGTTCGTGAAGATCGCCGTGCCGTTGCCGAACGCGCCCGCGTTGATCAGCGCCACGCCCTCCTCGTACGACTGCACGCGGACGATCGAGAGCACCGGGCCGAAGATCTCCTCGGTGTAGGCGCGAGACGTCGTCGGCACCTTGTCCAGCAGCGTCGGGCCCAGCCAGAACCCGTTGGCGTCGCCGTCGACCTCGATGCCGCGACCGTCCACGACCACCTCGGCCCCGTCCTCCTCCGCGATCGCGATGTACGACGCGACCTTGTCGCGGTGCTGCTCCGTCACGAGGGGCCCCATGTCGCAGCCCCGGCGCCCGTCGCCGATGCGCAGCTGCGACGCCCGGTCCTGGATCTTCGAGATCAGCTCGTCGGCCACGGGCTCGACGGCGACGACGACCGAGATCGCCATGCAGCGCTCCCCCGCCGACCCGAAGCCCGCATTGATCGCGGAGTCGGCCACGAGATCGAGATCCGCGTCCGGCAGCACCAGCATGTGGTTCTTGGCCCCTCCGAGCGCCTGCACGCGCTTGCCGTGCTTGGTGCCGGTCTCGTACACGTACTGGGCGATCGGAGTGGATCCCACGAACGAGATCGAGCGCACGTCCGGGTGCTCCAGCAGTCCGTCCACCGCGACCTTGTCGCCGTTCAGCACGGTGTACACGCCGTCGGGCAGGCCGGCCTCCTTCCAGAGTGCTCCGAGCCAGATCGCCGCCGACGGGTCCTTCTCGGACGGCTTCACGACGACCGTGTTGCCCGCCGCGATCGCGATCGGGAAGAACCACATCGGCACCATCGCCGGGAAGTTGAACGGCGAGATGATCCCGACGACGCCCAGCGGCTGCTTCGTCGAGTACACGTCGACGCCGGTCGACACCTGCTCCGAGTACTCCCCCTTCAGGTGGTGCGCCAGGGTCGTGGCGAACTCCACGACCTCCTGGCCGCGCGTGATCTCGCCCATCGCGTCCGACACGACCTTGCCGTGCTCCGACGTGATGATCTCGGCCAGCTCGCCCTTCTTCGACTCCAGCAGCTCGCGGAACCGGAACAGGATCTGCTGCCGCTTCGCGAGTGACGTGTCGCGCCAGGCGGGGAAGGCGGCCTTGGCGGAGGCGACGGCCGCGTCGATCTCGGCGGCGTCGGCGAGCGCGACCTCGCGGCTCACGACTCCCAGCGCCGGGTCGTAGACGGGCGCGGTCCGACCGGACGAGGAGGCGGAGGGCGCCCCGTCGATCCAGTGGCCGACGATGGACAGCTCGGTGCGGGACTCGGCGAGGCTCATGGGGTCGAGCGTAGGGAGCGCACCGATCACAGGAGTGACGGATTCGTCCAGACGACCCCCGGCCGACTGGACGGACCCGCTACTCCGCAGTCACCTCGAAGCGCGCCAGAGCCGCCGTGATGTTGTCGTGCCCGCCCTGCGCGTTGGCCCACGCGACGAGCGCCTCGGCGAGCGTCACCGGATCGCTCCCGACGCGCTGCTCGGCGTCGTGCAGCACCCCGGCGAGGTCCTCGGCGGGCGAGGCGTAGTTCCACAGTCCGTCCGAGCATGCGAGCACCCAGCCGGGCTCGTCGAGCACCGTGGTCGACAGCCGCGGCTCCTCGTCGTGCGCGTCGGCGCCGAGCCAGCGGGTGATCGCGTGGGCGTCCGGCGAGGTCTCGACCTCGGCGCGGCTCATCCCGGACGCGATCTGCTCCTGGGCCCACGAGTCGTCGACGGTGAGCTGCCGCGGGGCTCCCGCGTCGGGGATCCAGTAGCAGCGGCTGTCGCCGACGTTCCCGGTGACCAGCAGCGCCCCCTCGAGGATCGCAGCCGTGAACGTGCACGACGGCGGGTTGTCGCGCTTCTCCGGCACGGCCGCGTCGATCGCTCCGGAGGCGCGCGCCGTCGCCATCTGCAGCAGCGCCCCCCAGCGCTCGGCACCGCGCGCCCCGCCGCCGACCTCGGCCTGCAGCGCGCTCAGGGCGGCGCGGGCCGCGGCGAGGGACGCGGTGTCGGAGTCGGGGGTCGACGAGACGCCGTCGCAGACGACGAGGAGCGCCGTGCGCAGGGCGCCGTCCTCGGCCGCCACCGCGCCGACCGCCATCGCGTCCTCGTTGGCCGCGTGCCGGATCCCGCGGTCGCAGACGCCTCCGACGAGCGGATGCGGCGCCTCGGCCCAGTGCTCGCGCTCGGTCGGCGCCCGCTGGCCGCACTGCTCGCAGTAGCCGTCGTCGGCGACGGCTCCTCCGCAGAAGACGCAGGCGGCGCGGGCACCGTCGACGGCTGCCGGCGGCGCGGGCGCGGCGGCCGCGACGATCAGCGTCGCTCCGCACGCCTCGCAGAAGGCGTCGCCGGCCGTGACCGGCTCGCCGCAGACGGGGCACGGAGTGGAGAGCTCTCCCCCGCTCACGTCATCGTCCAGCGGCGCACCGCGTTCGCCTTGTCGACCAGCTCGAGCCGCTGCTCACGCTCCCGGGTGGACGCGGCGAGCGCCCGGTAGGACGCCTCGAGCCCGTCGCGGATCGCCGGCTCGGTCGCCTCCACCGTGCCGAGCATCGCCCCCTCGGCGGGTCCA
>Ga0308159_1004614_pt1 | contig 12437 bp, 9 predicted proteins | sample PhyCR1_FD_201040 | JGI IMG/M metagenome (GOLD analysis project Ga0308159, IMG submission 201040) | Phyllosphere microbial communities from UC Gill Tract Community Farm, Albany, California, United States - DLSLC.R1 | ecosystem: Host-associated > Plants > Phyllosphere > Unclassified | place: USA...
GATCATCAGCAGGGTCAGCGACAGCAGCGCCAGCACCACCGAGCCGATGGCCAGCACCCGCCATTGCGGGATCGCGACCACCGGGCCTTCGAAGTTGAATTTCTGCTGGCGCGCGGCGTTGAACACGCCCCAGTAGGCGCCCACCGAACCTTCGTCGCTGGCCTTCCACGGCTGGTCGAAGGCTTCGATGACAAAGTAGTTGTAGCCCTGGCGGTTGAGCTTGTTGACCAGGGTACGCAGGTAGATCGCCTGGTCCGCCGGGCTGGCGTCGGCGCCACCACGCATGCGGCCGTTGCTCGGCCAGCCGACCTCGGACAGCAGCAGCGGTTTTTTTGGGAACATCTTCTTCAGGTCCCGGGCGCGGTCGAGGACGAACTGCTCGGCCTTGTCCACCGGGATGAACTCCCAGTAGGGCAGGATGTGCGCGGCGATCAGGTCGACGTGCTTGGCCAGCCCCGGGTTTTCCTCCCAGACGTGCCATTGCTCCGAGGTGGTGACCGGAACTTTTACCGCGGCACGCACCCGGTCGAGAATCACCGACAGTTGGTCGGCGGTGATTTCCTTGCGGAAGATCGCCTCGTTACCCACCACCACCCGCACGACGCTGCGGGAGGTATTGGCCAGTTCGATGGCACGCATGATTTCCCGCTCGTTGCGCTCCAGGTCCGGGCTGATCCAGATCCCCAGGGTCACGCGCAGGCCGAACTCTTCCGCGAGCCTCGGGATGTCTTCCAGGCTGCCGTCCACCGAATAGGTACGGATGTTGTCGGTCAGCTTGCTCATGATCTCCAGGTCGCGACGCATTTCATCGTCGGACGGGTACTGGTCCTTCTGCGGGAACTGGCCCTGCTGGAAAGGCGAGTAGGAAAAACCGGAGATCTGTTCCGGCCAGTCGGGGGCCGAGACCGGGCGATTGATCAGCGCCCAGAAACCGGTGAACAGCGCGGCAATGGCCAGCACTATCACCAGGTTGAGTCCAAATTTACGCGATGACATAGCTATTTCGGGTTCCAAAAGGTGTGGAACGAGGGAAGGGTTGGCAGGCGCCAAACGGCGGGCATCCTACACCGGCCCTCAACTGAGCGTACAGCGCACAGAGGAAAGCCAGACCTTGGGCACTGTATTCGGGTTTAAGTTCTTTACTTGTAGCTTCAAGGTTAAAACTTGTCGCGTTGAGGCCCTATAATGCGCGCCGGTTTTTTAGGTGATGGTCATGAGTACAGAAGATCCACGGTTTGCCGGCGTCGCCCGTTTGTATGGCATTGAAGGCCTGGAGCGGCTGCGGGCGGCCCATGTGGCGATCGTCGGCGTCGGCGGGGTCGGTTCCTGGGCGGCGGAAGCCATCGCCCGTTGCGGGGTGGGCGAGATCTCGCTGTTCGACCTCGATGACGTCTGCGTCAGCAACAGCAACCGCCAGTTGCACGCGCTGGACAGCACTGTGGGCAAGCCCAAGGTCGAGGTCATGGCCGAACGCCTGCGCGGCATCAATCCGGACTGCAAGGTGCACGCGGTGCCGGACTTCGTCACCCGCGAGACCATGGCCGAGTACATCACCCCAGACATCGATTGCGTGATCGACTGCATCGACAGCGTCAATGCCAAGGCGGCGCTGATTGCCTGGTGCAAGCGACGCAAGATCCAGATCATCACCACCGGCGGCGCGGGGGGGCAGATCGACCCGACGCTGATCCAGGTCTGCGACCTGAACCGTACCTTCAATGACCCGTTGGCCTCCAAGGTGCGTTCCACCCTGCGCCGCGACTACGGTTTCTCGCGCACCGTAACCCGGCACTACAGCGTGCCTTGCGTGTTTTCCACCGAACAGCTGCGTTATCCGAAGCCGGACGGCAGCATCTGCCTGCAGAAGAGTTTTGTCGGCGATGGCGTCAAGCTCGACTGTGCCGGCGGCTTTGGCGCGGTGATGATGGTGACCGCGACCTTCGGCATGGTGGCGGCGACCAAGGCGGTGGACAAGATTGTCGCCGGCGTGCGCCGCCCGTCGGAACGCAGCAAACCCGCCGCCCCGTAGGAGCTGGCTTGCCAGAGAAGAGGGCCGCGAGGAGGGTGCAAGGCTTATGGGCCTGTTGGCCAGCAAGCAGGCTCCTACGGAGTTAGGGGGCGCTGGCCAGTTCGCTCATGCGTTGCAAGACGGCGTTCAGGCCATTGCTGCGTGAAGGCGAGAGTTGGCGCGACAGGCCCAACTGGTTGAACCAGTCGGCCAGGTCCACTTCCCGCAACTGCTGTGCCGTCAGGCCATTGACCCGCGCCAGGAGCAGGGCCACCAGCCCGCGAATCAGCCGCGCGTCACTGGCCGCGGCAAACTGCCAATGACCGTTTTCCAGGGCCGCCACCAGCCAGACCTGGCTTTCACAGCCGTGCACCCGGTTGGCCTCGACCCGGTCGGCCTCGCTCAGGGGCGGCAGGCGCTCGCCCCATTGCATCAGCAGGCGCGCCCGCTGTTCCCAGCCGGCAGCCCCCTGGAAAATCTCCAGGGCGGCGACGGCATCCGCCGGCAGGCTCATCGCAGCAGTTCCAGGGCCTGATCCAGGGCTTCGAAGAAACGCTCCAGGTCCTCGGAATCGTTGTACAGCGCCAATGACACGCGAATCGCTCCGGCCAACCCCAGGCTCTTCATCAGCGGCATGGCGCAGTGATGCCCGGCGCGTACGGCAATGCCTTGTTCGGTCAGCAGGTGCGCCAGGTCGGCGTTGTGCACCCCATCCACGACAAAACTGACCAGGGCCACTTGCGGCGAGCCCAGCAAGCGGATGCCATTGCGCGCCTGCAAGCCGTGCAGCAGGTAGGCGTGCAGCGCTGCTTCATGGTCGGCCAGTGCTTGCTGATCCAGGCCGGCGAGATAATCCAGGGTGGCACCCAGGCCGATGACCCCGGCAATCGGCGGCGTACCGGCCTCGAACCCCAGGGGGGCGGGGCGGAAGCTGGCGTGCTGGTAATCGGCGTCCTGGACCATTTCACCGCCGAACTGCCAGTGGCGCAGGCCCTTGAGTGCTGCATGACGGCCAAACAGCACGCCGACCCCATCCGGGCCGTACAGCTTGTGGCTGGAGAACACATAGAAGTCGCAGCCCAGGGCCTGCACATCGTGGCGGCCATGGACCACGCCCTGGGCGCCGTCGATCACCGTCAGTGCGCCCTGGGCCCTGGCCATGGCCAGCAGTGGGGTCAAGGGTTGCCAGGCGCCAAGCACGTTGGACAGCTGGCTCACCGCCAGCAAACGGGTGCGCGGGCCGATCAAGCGGCTTGCCGCGTCGACGTCGATCAGGCCGTCCGGGTCCAGGGGCAGGACCATCAGCTTGAGACCGCGACGTTGGGCCAGTTGCTGCCAGGGCAGCAGGTTGGCGTGGTGCTCCAGGGCGCTGATGACGATTTCATCGCCCGGGGAAAATTGGTGCTCCAGGCCGTAGGCCAGAAGATTCAGCGCGGAGGTCGCGCCGTGGGTGAAGACGATTTGCCCACTGTCACCGGCATTCAGCCATTGGCCGACCTTGCTGCGGCTGTCTTCGAACGCTTGGGTGGCGTGGGCGCCGGGCAGGTGTTGCGCACGATGCACATTGGCCGCGCCATTGGCGTAGTAGTGCGCCAGCGCGTTCAGCAGGGCTTGGGGTTTTTGCGTGGTGGCGGCGTTGTCCAGGTACGTCTGGTCCTGGCGATGCAGGGCGGCGATGGCCGGGAAGTCGGCGCGCCAGGGGGAGGCTACAAGCATGGTGGCAGAACTCGTTTGAACAGGCCGGGCGCCGATGATAAGCGCCTGGCCGGTTCCAGTGAAACCGAATCGCTGCTTAGTTGTGAGCGTGCAGCGCTTCGTTCAGCTCGATGGCCGACTTGTGGGTCTTGCACTCCACGGCGCCGGTTTCCGAGTTGCGACGGAACAGCAGGTCCGGCTGGCCGGCCAGTTCCCGGGCCTTGAGCACTTTGACCAGTTGGTTGTTCTCGTCCAGCAGCGCCACCTTGGTGCCGGCGGTCACGTACAGGCCCGACTCCACGGTATTGCGGTCGCCCAGCGGGATGCCGATACCGGCGTTGGCGCCGATCAGGCAACCTTCGCCGACCTTGATCACGATGTTGCCGCCACCCGACAGGGTGCCCATGGTGGAGCAACCGCCGCCCAGGTCCGAACCCTTGCCGACGAACACGCCTGCGGAAACCCGGCCTTCGATCATGCCCGGGCCTTCGGTGCCGGCGTTGAAGTTGACGAAACCTTCGTGCATCACGGTGGTGCCTTCGCCGATGTAGGCGCCCAGGCGGATCCGCGCACTGTCAGCGATACGCACGCCGCTCGGCACCACGTAGTCGGTCATTTTCGGGAACTTGTCCACCGAGAACACTTCCAGCAGCTCGCCGCGCAGGCGGGCTTCCAGTTGACGCTCGGCCAGCTCGCCGAGGTCGATGGCACCCTGGCTGGTCCAGGCCACGTTCGGCAGCAGCGGGAACACGCCGGCCAGGCTCAGGCCGTGCGGCTTGACCAGGCGGTGGGACAGCAGGTGCAGCTTCAGGTAGGCCTCTGGAGTGGAGGTCAGCTGGGCATCTTCGGCCAGCAGGGTCGCTACCAGCGGCTTGTGGCTTTCGGCCAGGCGGGTCAGCAGGGCGGCCTGGGTGGCGTCGATGCTTTTCAGTGCGTCGGCCATTTGCGCGGCCTGGGCGGTGGTGAACGTGATGGCCTGGTTGCCTTCGCTGTAGCCGAGGATCGGCGCTACGGCAGCGACGATTTCAGCCGCAGGCTGGAGCAGGGGCGATGCGTAAAACACTTCCAGCCAAGCGCCTTGACGGTTCTGGGTGCCGACACCGAATGCCAGGCTGAACAGGGTAGTGGACATGCAGTTACCTCTTGCGAAATTGATTGAGCAGGCTTACTTGAGCGCCGCTGCGTAAAGGTCTGGCTTGAAGCCAATCAGGGTCTTGTCTCCGAGATCGAGCACCGGGCGCTTGATCATCGAAGGTTGCGCGAGCATCAGTTCAACGGCTTTCGCCTGGTCGAGATCGGCTTTGCTTTCGTCATCGAGTTTGCGAAAGGTCGTGCCCGCGCGGTTCAACACCACCTGCCAGCCGTGCTCGTCGCACCACTGGTTCAGGTGCTCACGGTCAATGCCGGAGGTTTTGTAATCATGGAAGTCATAGCTGACAGCGTGTTCATCGAGCCAGGTGCGCGCCTTTTTCATGGTGTCACAGGCTTTGATGCCGAAAAGGTGCAACGTTTTGCTTGAAGCGGTCAAGGAATTGCCCCCTTTGGAGATGCTGGAGATGAAAGGTCACGGATTATGCCACGACCGCGCCGATTCGGCGTCGGCTGCTGCGGGGCTTTGTCGCATTGTGTTTCCACGCCCGGGCGCCGTTGCGACTTTTGTGCAGCGGCGTAAACGCAGCTTAAGCGGCTAATATGGCACTTCTGCGGTGAATTCCTGCCGCCGTTGTGTGTCTGCTTTGAAGTTTCAGATCGGGAAGCCCGCTTTATGCAAACCGCCTATACCGTCCTCATCCTGCTGATGCTGGTGAGCCTCTCGCGTCTTGTCGGACGGGTGATTCCACTGCCGCTGCCCCTGGTGCAGATTGCCGCCGGCGCCTTGCTGGCCTGGCCGACCCTGGGGCTGCACGTGGCCCTGGACCCGGAGCTGTTTCTCTTCCTGTTCTTGCCGCCGCTGTTGTTTTCCGATGGCTGGCGCATGCCCAAGCGCGAATTCTGGCGCCTGCGCGGGCCGATCCTGACCCTGGCAGTAGGGCTGGTGCTGTTCACCGTGGTGGGCGCCGGCTACTTCATCCATTGGCTGCTGCCGAGCATTCCGTTGCCGGTGGCCTTTGCCCTGGCCGCCGTGCTTTCGCCCACTGACGCCGTGGCGGTATCGGCGATTTCCCAGAACCGCTTGCCCACGCCCCTGATGCACATGCTCCAGGGGGAGGCGCTGATGAATGACGCCTCGGGCCTGGTGACCTTCAAGTTCGCCCTGGCAGCGGCGGTGACCGGGGTGTTCTCCCTGGCCAACGCCAGCCTGACCTTTGTCCTGGTGGCGGTGGGCGGCCTGGCGGTCGGCGTGGCACTGAGCTGGCTGGTGGGGCGCCTGCGGGCCTGGATGATCGCCCGTGGCTGGGATGACCCGGCGACCCACGTGGTGTTCATGCTGCTTTTGCCGTTCGCCGCCTATGTGCTGGCCGAGCGCCTGGGGGCCTCGGGCATTCTCTCGGCGGTGGCGGCGGGGATGATGCAGAGCTGGCTCGACCTGCTGCCGCGCCAGACCAGCACCCGGCTGCTCAATCGCAGCGTCTGGTCACTGCTGGAGTTCGCCTTCAACGGCCTGATCTTCCTGCTCCTGGGGTTGCAGCTGCCGGACATCATCAAGGCCGTGGTCAGTCACGAGACCTCGCTGTGGCCGACCCTGTTCTACCGTTGCCTGGATGTGGTGGCGATTTTCCTGGTGCTGCTGGTGTTGCGTTTCATCTGGGTGCAGAGCATCTGGCGCCTGTCCGGCCTGCTGCGGCGCTGGCGCGGCAAGGGCGAATTGACCCTGGTGCCGACCGCCCGTTCCTGCTGGTTGCTGACCGTGGGTGGAGTGCGCGGGGCGGTAACCCTGGCCGGTGTGATGTCGGTACCGTTGTTTCTAGGTGCCGGCGAAGCCTTTCCGGAGCGCGACCTGCTGATCTTCATCGCTGCCGGGGTGATCCTGCTGTCCCTGGTGGCGGCCTGCATTGCCCTGCCGCTGCTGCTGCGCGGCATTGTGAAGAGCCCTGACGACAAGCGCCGTGGGGAAGTGCGGGATGCCTGGCGCAAGACTGCCGAAGCGGCGATCCATGCCCTGGAGGCCGAAGAGGTGGCTGACACCGGTGAAACCCCGGATGCTGCCCAGGCGGCCCTGGCTACCGAACTCAAGGGGCGCTTGATGGCCGAGTACCGGCATCAGTTGGAGGTCTACAACGATTCCGCCGAGGCCCAGGCCCTGGCGTTCCAGATGGACTTGCTGGAGCGGCGCCTGCGGATCAAGGCCCTGCGAGCGCAACGGCTGGAGCTGTATCGGCTGAGCCGCCAGCATCAGATTGGCGACGATGTGCTACGCGAAGTACTGGCAGACCTGGATATGAGCGAGGCCAATCTGGGGCAGGTGAAGTGAGGCGTTCGCCGGCAGTCGGCTCCTGCTGTGGGAGCCGGCTTGCCGGCTAAAGACCTCAAGCGCGACGCAGCACGAAATCGCGAATCCGTTCCGCGGCTTCCACGCATTCCGCCAGCGGCGCTACCAGCGCCATGCGTACCCGGCCGGCGCCCGGGTTGGTGCCGTCCACATCCCGCGACAGGTAGGAGCCCGGAACCACGGTCACATGCTCCTGTTCGAACAGGTCGCGGCAGAAGGCTGCGTCATCCCCGGCCACGTTCGGCCACAGGTAGAAGCTGCCGTCCGGGCGCTGCACATCCATCACGGGCGCAAGGATCGCCAGCACCGCGTCGAATTTCTCCCGGTACAAGGCGCGGTTGGCGCGCACGTGCACTTCGTCGTTCCAGGCGGCGACGCTGGCGAGTTGGGTCTGCACCGGCATGGCGCAGCCGTGGTAGGTGCGGTACAGCAGGAAGCCCTTGAGAATCTCGGCATCACCGGCGACGAAGCCCGAGCGCAGGCCCGGCAGGTTGGAGCGCTTGGACAGGCTGTGGAACACCACGCAGCGCTTGAAGTCCTTGCGGCCCAGTTCGACGCAGGCGCTGAGCAGGCCCGGCGGCGGTGTCTGTTCGTCGAAGTACAGCTCGCTGTAGCACTCGTCGGCGGCGATCACGAAGTCGTGCTCGTCGGCCAGTGCGATCAGTTTCTTCAGGGTGTCCAGCGGGATCAGCGCGCCGGTGGGGTTGCCCGGCGAGCACAGGAAGAGGATCTGGCAGCGCTGCCAGATCTCCGCCGGCACGGCGTCGAAGTCCGGGTTGAAGCCGTTTTCGTCGAGGCACGGCAGGTAGTGCGGCTTGGCCCCGGCGAGGAAGGCCGCGCCTTCGTAGATCTGATAGAAGGGGTTGGGGCTGACCACCAGGGCATCTTCGCCGCGGTTGACCACGGTCTGGGTGAAGGCGAACAGCGCTTCGCGGGTGCCGTTGACCGGCAGTACATTGCGCGCCGGGTCGAGCCAGAGCGCGGGCACGCCAAAGCGCCGCTCGCACCAGCCGGCGATGGCTTCGCGCAGCGCCGGGATGCCCAGGGTGGTGGGGTAGACCGCCATCTGATCGAGGTTGCTGGCCAGGGCTTCGGCGACAAAGCTTGGCGAGCGGTGCTTGGGTTCGCCGATGGACAGGGCGATGGCGCGCTTGTCCGGGTTGGGCGTCACGGTGCCGAGCAAGGCGCGCAGCTTTTCGAACGGGTAGGGCTGCAACTGGTTCAGAGCGTTGTTCATGGAGGCGGTATCTCACTCAAAGCGGTGGTTCGGACCCGTCAGATGCTCAGGCGGGTCATTTCGATAGTCGGTTCGTGGCTGACGCTCAACTGCTCGACGATCGCATCCTGCAAGCGGCTGCACAGCTGGGGGTCGGACAGGGGCTGGTTGTGCGCATCGGTGATGAAGAACACGTCTTCCACGCGCTCGCCCAGGGTGGCGATCTTGGCGTTCTGCAGCGACAGGTCGAACTCCAGGAAGATCTTGCCGATCCGCGCCAGCAAACCCGGGCGATCCGGGGCGCTGAGTTCCAGCACGGTCACCGGGCGTTGGGCGTCGTTGTGGATAGTCACCTCGGGGGCGAAGGCAAAATGCTTGAGCTGGCGCGGCACCCGGCGCTGGATGATGGTCGGGTAGTCGTCGGGGTTGCGCAGGGCGTCGGTCAGGCCCTTGCGGATCTGCTCGACTCGCTGCGGGTTGTTGCCGATGGATTCGCCGTCGTTGTCCAGGACGATGTAGGTGTCGAGGGTGAACTGGCTGCTGGAGGTGATGATGCGCGCGTCATGGATGTTCAGGTTGAGCTGGTCCATGGCGGCCACGGTCACCGCGAAGAAGTCGTGCTGGTCCGGGGCGTAGATGAAGATCTGGGTGCCGCCCTCGAACTCGCGCTGGGTGATTTCCTTGATCAGCACCAGTGGCCCGCCATCGGCCGGCTGCTGGAGGATCGCGTCGCTGTGCCAGGCCACGTCGCCGGCGGTGTGGCGCAGGAAGTAGTCGTCCCCCAGTTGGGACCAGAGTTGTTCCACTTCGTCCGGGTCGGTGCCGTTGCGCACCAGGATGTCCAGGGCGGCGCTCTGGGTCTGGCGGATCTGCTCTTCGCGGTCCACCGGGTTTTCCAGGCCGCGGCGCAGGGCTCGCTTGGTCTCGGTGTAGAGCTGGCGCAACAGGCTGGCGCGCCAGGAGTTCCACAGCGTCGGGTTGGTGGCGTAGATATCGGCGACGGTCAGTACGTAGAGGTAGTCGAGGCGGGTCTGGTCGACCACGATCTGTGCGAAATCGTGAATCACCTGCGGGTCGGACAAGTCCTTGCGCTGAGCCGTGGTGGACATCACCAGGTGGTTCTGCACCAGCCAGACGATCAGCCGGGTATCCCACTGCGGCAACTGGTGGCGCACGCAGAAGGTTTCGGCATCCACGGCGCCGATTTCCGAGTGGTCGCCATGACGGCCCTTGCCGATGTCGTGGTACAAACCGGCCAGGTAGATCAGCTCGGGCTTGGGCAGCTTGCCCATGAGCTTGCTGGCCAGCGGGAATTTCTCGGAGATCGGCGTGTACTGCATTTTGCGCAGGTGCTTGATCAGGTTCAGCGTGTGGGCGTCCACGGTATAGATGTGGAACAGGTCGTGCTGCATCTGCCCGACGATGAAGCCGAACTCCGGCAGGTAGCGTCCGAGAATGCCGTAGCGGTTCATCCGCCGCAGGTTGCGGTGGATGCCGATTTCGCACTTGAACAGCTCGATGAACAGGCTGGTGTTGCGGATATCGTGGCGGAAGTCGTCATCGATCAGGTGCCGGTGTTCGCGCAGCAGGCGGATGGTGTCGGCGCGCACGCCCTTGATTTCCGGGTGCTGGGCCATCAGCACGAAGATCTCCAGCATGGCGAACGGCGTGCGCTTGAATACGTTGTCGTTGATCGCCTCGATGTAGCCGTCGTGCAGTTGGAAGCGCGCATTGATCGGCTGTGGCGGTGCCTCGTCCTCGGGGGCGAGGATCACCTCCTCGAAGTGCTGGATGATCAGGTCGCTCAACTGGGCGATGCTCATCACCACCCGGTAGTACTGCTGCATGAAGCTTTCGATGCTCTGTTTCGCATCTTCGCCCTCGAAGCCCAGCAGGGTGGCGATGGAGCGCTGGTGGTCGAGCAACAGGCGGTCCTCGGCGCGCCCCGCGAGCATGTGCAGCGCGTAGCGGACCTTCCACAGGAACTCCTGGGACGAGGCCAGGAGCGCGTTTTCGCTTTCCACCAGGAAGCCTTCGCCGGCCAGGGCCCGCAGGTTCAGGGTGCCGTACTGGCGGCGCGCGACCCAGAGGATGGTCTGGATGTCCCGCAACCCACCCGGCGAGCCTTTGACGTTGGGCTCCAGGTTGTATTCGGTGTCGTTGTACTTGTGATGGCGGGCCTTCTGCTCGGCCCGCTTGGCCAGGAAGAAATCCTTGCTCGGCCACATGTGCTCGGTGCTGGTCACTTGCAGCATGCGCTGGCGCAGGTGCTCGGGGCCGGCAATGGTGCGGCTTTCCATCAGGTTGGTGATCACCGTCAGGTCGGCCCGCGCCTGTTCGGCGCATTCGTCCACCGAGCGCACGCTTTGCCCGACTTCCAGGCCAATGTCCCAGAGCAGGGTAAGAAAGCGTTCGATGGAGTCGCGGAAAATTTCGTGGTCGGCGCTGTCCAGGAGGATCAGCAGGTCGATGTCGGAATAGGGGTGCAGCTCGCCGCGACCGTAGCCGCCGACCGCCACCAGGGCGATGTCGGCGTCTTCGCTCCAGCTGAACTGGTCCCAGGCCTTTTGCAGGATGTTATCGATGAACCAGGCGCGGTCTTCGATCAGCCGGCGGATCTCCCGCCCACTGCGAAAGCGCGTATCGAGCACTTCCCGTGCCTGGCGGATGGCCTTCTTGAAGGCGGCGATAGGGCTGGCCTTCAGCGCCAGTTCCGCCTGGAACTGGCCGCGGTCGAAGAGTTCGGGGTCCACCTGCGGCATCGATTGGCTTTCCTTTCTATCTATAAGGTCGGGACGCAGCGTTGTGGATCAGGCTGACACCCGGGCGATGGTGTCATCGCTGCGCAGGGTGAAGATCTCGTAGCCGGTCTCGGTGACCAGCAGGGTGTGTTCCCACTGCGCGGAGAGCTTGCGGTCCTTGGTGATGGCGGTCCAGCCGTCGCCCAGGACCTTGGTGTCGGCCTTGCCCTGGTTGATCATCGGCTCGATGGTGAAGGTCATGCCGGCCTTGAGCTCCATGCCGGTACCGGCACGGCCGTAGTGCAGGATCTGCGGCTCTTCGTGGAACACCTTGCCGATGCCGTGGCCGCAGAACTCGCGTACCACCGAGAAACCGTTCTTTTCCGCGTGCTTCTGGATCACTTCGCCGATGTCGCCCAGGCGGCAGCCCGGTTTCACCAGTTCAATGGCCTTGTACATGCATTCCTGGGTGATCTGCGACAGGCGCTCGGCCCAGACCGGCACGGTGCCGACGTGGAACATGCGGCTGGTGTCGCCGTGGTAGCCGTCCTTGATGACGGTCACATCGATGTTCAGGGTGTCGCCATCCTTCAGCGGCTTCTCGTTGGGAATGCCGTGGCACACCACGTGGTTGATCGAGGTGCAGATGGATTTGGGGAAGCCCTTGTAGTTCAGCGGGGCAGGGATCGCACCTTGCACATTGACGATGTAGTCATGGCAGATGCGGTCCAGTTCTTCGGTGGTGACACCGGGTTTGACATGCTCGGCAATCATTTCCAGCACGTCGGCGGCCAGTTTGCCGGCGACACGCATTTTGGCGATGTCCTCGGGAGTTTTGAGGGTGACGGTCATGCAGGCTCTCTTGACGCCCAGGGGCGCGATAAACACGGAAATGGCTCGAAAACCCGCATGCGCAAAGCTTGGCATACGATGGGCCAGCAAGGTTTTCAAAAGCCGCAAAGGTGCGATTCTAACAGAGGCTCAGCGCAAATCTGAGGTTCTGCTGGCGCTTCTCTCTATACAATGGTGCATTCTGGACCGATTCCAAGAGGCGGGCAAAATGCCTGCGGATCGCCGAGTGTGAATCCGGGTTCCGTTTTTGCCCTTGCTGTGGTATAAAATGCGCCGCTTTCCGGGGATGCCCCGAAAAGCTCAAACCCACACACGTGTCGACACGATGACCTGGGTGCCCTCAGCACAAGCTGTTGGTTGGTCATTGGGATACGTGGAGGCCTAACCCGACTTATTAAGGAACTATCATGTCCCAAGTCAACATGCGCGATATGCTGAAGGCCGGTGTGCACTTCGGTCACCAAACCCGTTACTGGAATCCGAAAATGGGCAAGT
>Ga0308159_1004615_pt1 | contig 12434 bp, 9 predicted proteins | sample PhyCR1_FD_201040 | JGI IMG/M metagenome (GOLD analysis project Ga0308159, IMG submission 201040) | Phyllosphere microbial communities from UC Gill Tract Community Farm, Albany, California, United States - DLSLC.R1 | ecosystem: Host-associated > Plants > Phyllosphere > Unclassified | place: USA...
ACAATTTGATTGATGCAACGGCGAATTGCAACGTAGGCCCCGTAGCTTCATCCCACAGCGTTTTCGCGAGGACACACGAATGAGTACCGCCGCACCGATTCTGCTCACTCCCGGCCCGTTGACCACGTCGGCCCGCACCCGCCAGGCCATGATGGTCGATTGGGGTTCCTGGGATGACCGCTTCAACCAGTTGACCGCCAGCCTGTGCGAGCAATTGCTGGCCATCCTCAACGGCGCCGCCAGCCACCACTGCGTGCCATTGCAAGGCAGCGGCACGTTCGCCGTCGAAGCAGCGATCGGCACGCTGGTGCCGCGCGACGGCAAAATCCTGGTATTGATCAATGGCGCCTACGGCAAGCGCCTGGCAAAGATCTGCGAAGTGCTCGGCCGCTCTTTCAGCACGTTCGAAACCGCCGAAGACGAACCGACCACCGCCGCCGACGTCGACCGACTGCTGCGCGCCGACGCTGACATTACTCACGTGGCGCTGATCCACTGCGAAACCAGCACCGGCATTCTTAATCCGTTGGCAGAAATCGCCGAGGTCGTTGCGCAACACGGCAAACGCCTGTTCATCGATGCCATGAGCTCCTTCGGCGCATTGCCGGTGGATGCGCAAAAAGTGCCGTTCGACGCGCTCATCGCCGCCTCCGGCAAGTGCCTGGAAGGCGTGCCGGGGATGGGTTTTGTCTTTGCCCGCAAGGAATCACTGGCCGCCGCCGCCGGCAACTCACACTCGCTGGCGATGGACCTGTACGACCAACACGCCTACATGATGAAAACCGGACAATGGCGCTTCACGCCGCCGACCCACGTCGTCGCGGCGCTTCACGAAGCGTTGCTGCAATACAGCGAAGAAGGTGGCCTGCCGGCGCGGCACGCACGTTATGCAGCCAATTGTCAGGCGTTGATGGAAGAGATGAGCAAAATCGGTTTGCGCAGCTTTTTGCCAGCGCAGATTCAGGCGCCAATTATTGCCACTTTCCATGCGCCGCAGGATCCGCGTTACCAGTTCAAAGACTTCTATGAACGCGTCAAGGCCAAGGGTTACATCCTCTACCCCGGCAAACTGACCCAGGTCGAAACCTTCCGCGTCGGCTGCATCGGCCACGTCACCCCGGACGAAATGCGCCAGGCCGTAGCAGCGGTTGGCGAAGTGCTACGCGAGATGGAAGTGCTCGACATCTGAAGGCCCCACGGTCCTACAGGATCGCCAAATTCGAACAGCTTTTTTCACAGGAATTGATTGCCATGAACTACACCAACCCAACCAAGCTGCAAGCCGCGATCCTCGACTGGGCCGGTACTGTAGTCGATTTCGGCTCGTTTGCGCCGACGCAGATTTTCGTCGAGGCCTTCGCCGAGTTCGACGTGCAGGTGTCGATCGAAGAAGCCCGTGGGCCGATGGGCATGGGCAAATGGGATCACATCCGCACCCTCTGTGATCAGCCGCAGGTTGCCGAGCGTTATCGCAAGGTGTTCGGTCGCACGCCGACCGACGATGACGTCACCGCTATCTACAACCGCTTCATGCCGTTGCAGATCGAGAAGATCGCCGAGCACTCGGCACTGATCCCCGGTGCGCTGGACACTATCGCTCAACTGCGCGCGCAAGGAATCAAGATCGGTTCCTGCTCCGGCTACCCGAAAGCCGTCATGGACAAAGTCGTCGAACTGGCCGCGTGCAACGGCTACGTCGCCGATCATGTAGTCGCCACCGACGAAGTGCCCAACGGTCGCCCATGGCCAGCGCAAGCGTTGGCCAATGTGATCGCCCTGGGCATCGACGATGTGGCGGCATGCGTGAAGATCGATGACACGGCGCCGGGCATTCTCGAGGGTCGCCGCGCCGGGATGTGGACCGTTGCGCTGATCTGCTCGGGCAATGCGCTGGGTCTGGATTACCAAGGTTTCCGCGCCTTGGGCAGCACTGAACTGGCCAGCGAGCGCAAGCGCATCCACGCGCTGTTCGACAGTTCACGCCCGCATTACATGATCGACACCATCAGCGATTTGCCGGAAGTGATCGCCGACATCAACAAGCGTCTGGCCAACGGTGAAATGCCGCAAAACGCATGACCCCAAAAATAAACACCGCTGATCGATAGTTATCAGCGGTGTTTTTTGTTGTTTATTATTAGCACTAATCACGGCACTGAAACTTATTCGGTAACAAGATTACCTTGCGCATCATAAGCCAGACCATCTGGATATTTAATACTGCCATCAGGCAACTGCTCGGTACCGTCTTCCCAGACAATGCGCCCATCCGGGTATTCGAGCGTGTTATCTGGCCAGACAATCAGCCCATTCGGATGTTCTACCCTGCCATCCGCATGCTGAATAATTCCGTCAGGACGTTTTATCGATGTTTTATCAGCATCGATCAGACTGCCGTCAGGCAGCGTAGTTGAACCGTCAGCATTGGCTGTCGCTGCGGCGGCCTGAATCAATGCGATCAATGCTAACGGGTCTATATTGAAGTTGACGGCCGGCCATGGCATTGGCGGTCTCTTCGATTCGATTGGCGCGGTCGGTTTGACCGGTTTGGGTGGCACTACAGGTTTGATCGGAGCGACTGGCTTGGGCGGCACTACCGGTTTGATTGGAGCGACTGGCTTGGGCGGCACTACCGGTTTGACCGGAGCCACTGGCTTGGGCGGCACTACCGGTTTGACCGGCGCCACTGGCTTGGGCGGCACTATCGGTTTGACCGGCGCCACTGGCTTGGGCGGCACTACCGGTTTGACCGGAGCAACTGGCTTTGGCGGCACTACCGGTTTGATCGGCGCCACTGGCTTTGGCGGCACTACTGGTTTGGTGGGCGCTACTGGTTTTGTCGTGGTGATTGTCGGGCGAGGCTTCGGGATCGGAGGTTTCATATGCACACTCAAATTAAAAGAATAGGTTTAATCTTTAATAATTAACTAAAGACCCATCCAGACAATAATCAGCCATAACAAACTATTCAAATCAAAACAAAACACAAGATATAAACAACATAACGTTACCCCAGGCTGAACGACACCTAACGGTGACTACCGTGTAACTAATTAATTAAACCGCGACTGGGCGCACTTTCCTTCGTTGCAAAAACCCTCTCGCGTAGCAGGCAAAAACATCCCGGCAGGTTTACAGTGAACCTATGCCGTGACCACGGCCTGATTGCAAATCAAACCCAAGGAAAATCTCATGCCATGGACAAGTTCGGAATCGCGTTACAGCACTGTTTCGATTCTGCTGCACTGGCTGATGCTGGTGCTGTTGGTACTGGTTTACGCCAGCATGGAATTGCGCGGTTTCTTCCCCAGGGGCAGCGGCGCTCGCGCGCTGATCCGCGAAATGCACTATCTGCTGGGCCTGACCGTGTTTGTACTGGTGTGGTTTCGCCTGCTCGCACGCAGCCTCGGCCCTGCGCCGAAAATCTTCCCCGCATCACCCGCCTGGCAGACCGTCGTGGCGCGGCTGATGCACTGGGCGCTGTACCTGTTCATGCTGGGCATGCCGATTCTCGGCTGGCTGATCACCAGTGCCGAGGGCCATCAAGTCATGTTTTACGGTTTCGATTTGCCGTTATTGGTCGGCGAAGACAAGACGCTCGCCAAACAAGTTGAAGGCTGGCATGTACTGATCGCCACGATCGGCTATTGGCTGATCGGCCTGCATGCGCTGGCAGGTATTTATCACCATTACGTGGTGCGCGATAACACCCTGCTGCGGATGATGCCCAAGCGCGGCTGAGCGTCAGGGCATCGTGGCAAACCCGCGTCGCCCTTGCAGGCCGCCCGTGTGAATGAAAATCAGACGAGTGCCGACGGCGAATCCGCCAGACTCGACATGCTGCTTGAGCGCCAGCAAGGCTTTGCCGGTGTAAATCGGCTCGAGAGGGATGCCGCTGGTTTGCTCGGTCAGTTCGATGAAGGTCAGCAACACGTCGTCAACCTTGGCGAAGCCACCACGGCTGGCGTCGATCAGTCGATAGCCCGCCGCAGGCTCGGCGGCGTGCGCAAGGATAGACTCGATGTTCGGCGCTACGCAGTGATCGTCCGGCACCGCCAGTGCGCCATACAGTGAGCGCTGGCCTTTCTCGGCGAGCGCCAGTCCGGCCAGTGTCGTGCCGGTGCCACAAGCCAGCCACCAGGCGTGGAAATCATTCCAGCCCAGCGTGGCCAGTTGTTCTTCTACCTGCTGCCTGATCGCTGCGCAACCCAGTGCGCCGGCCACTCCGCCACCGCCCTCGGGCACGGCATGCAGCGTCGGATATTGCGCTTGCCACGGCGTCCAGAATCCTGGTTCGTGCCGCGCGCGATAGCCCCCGTAACCCAGCCAATGCAACTGCATGCCGAATGCTTGCAGGTCCCGCGCCGTGGGCGTGTCCTGGGGATGGCCACGCAGCAATCCCACGGTTTTGAAGCCCAGCCGTTTGCCTGCTGCCGCCAGCGCGTGCAAATGATTGGAATGCGCACCGCCGAGGCTGATGATGCCATCGGCACCAGCGCGCTCAGCGGCTTTGAGGTGTTCAACGAGTTTGAACCATTTGTTGCCGCTGATCAGCGGGTCGATGCGGTCGAGGCGCAGGATCGCGACTTCGATCCCGGCTCTTGCGAGCCAGTCCAGGCGGAGCGGTTCGAGGGGGGCGTGGGGTAGCCAATCAAGAGGAGGCAAAAGCATGGGCACTGCGCAATCAGGAAAAGACCACATACTAGTAGGAGCTGTCGCAGGCTGCGATCTTTTGATCTTGTTTGTAAATTCAGGATCAACAGATCGCAGCCTGCGGCAGCTCCTACAGAATGTGTTTACAACTCAGCCGCGAGGCGCGAACCCTGATTGATCGCGCGCTTGGCATCAAGCTCTGCGGCGACATCCGCGCCGCCGATCAAGTGCACGTTCTGCCCGGCTTCGACCAGGCCGTCGTGCAACTCACGCAGCGGATCCTGCCCGGCGCAGATCACGATATTGTCCACCGCGAGCAGTTGCGGCTCGCCGGTTTCGCCGATGCGTATGTGCAGGCCGTCGTCATCGATGCCGAGGTATTCGACGCTGTTGAGCATCTGCACCTGCTTGTTCTTCAGACCGGTACGGTGAATCCAGCCGGTGGTCTTACCGAGGCCGTCACCAACCTTGGTTTTCTTGCGCTGCAACAGGAACACCTCTCGGGCCGGAGCGTGCGGTGCCGCTTTGACTCCCGCCACACCGCCACGGGCTTCCAGCTGCATGTCGATGCCCCACTCCTTCCAGAACGCCGCGCGATCCAGACTGGTGGCCACGCCTTGATGAACAAGAAACTCCGAAACATCGAAACCGATACCGCCAGCTCCGATCACCGCGACACGCTTGCCGACTGGCTTGCGCTCGAGAATCACATCCAGATAACTCAGCACCTTGGCGTTCTCGACGCCCGGAATCGCCGGCACGCGTGGGGCAATACCGGTGGCGAGAATGATTTCGTCGTAACCGCCCTCAACCAGTTTCGCCACGTCGACGCGGGTGTTCAGGCACACCTCGACATTTGTGGTCTGTAACTTGCGGTTGAAGTAGCGCAGGGTTTCGAAAAACTCTTCCTTGCCCGGCACGCGCTTGGCGATGTTGAACTGGCCACCGATCTCGCTGGCGGAATCGAACAGCGTCACCTGATGACCGCGCTCAGCGGCCACGGTGGCGGCAGACAACCCCGCAGGGCCGGCACCGACCACGGCGATTTTCTTGATCTGTTGCACCGGCAGGTAATTGAGCTCGGTTTCGTGACAGGCGCGCGGGTTGACCAGGCAACTGGTGAGTTTGCCGCCGAAGGTGTGGTCGAGACACGCCTGATTGCAGCCGATGCAGGTATTGATTTCGTCTGCGCGGCCTTCAGCGGCTTTATTGACGAAATCCGGATCGGCGAGGAATGGTCGGGCCATGGAGACCATGTCGGCATCGCCTTCGGCGAGAATCTGCTCGGCGATTTCCGGGGTGTTGATGCGGTTGGTGGTGATCAGCGGAATGCTCACCGAGCCGCGCAGCTTGGCCGTGACCTTGCTGAACGCCGCACGCGGCACCTTGGTGGCGATGGTCGGAATCCGCGCTTCGTGCCAACCGATACCGGTGTTGATAATAGTCGCGCCAGCCTGTTCGATGGCTTTGGCCAACGTGACGATTTCATCCCAAGTGCTGCCACCCTCGACCAGATCGAGCATCGACAGGCGAAAGATGATGATGAAGTTCGGCCCGACCGCTTCGCGCACTCGACGGACGATTTCCACCGGCAGGCGCATGCGGTTTTCGTAACTGCCGCCCCAGCGGTCGGTGCGGTGATTGGTATGGGCGGCGAGGAACTGGTTAATGAAATACCCTTCCGAACCCATGATTTCAACGCCGTCGTATTCGGCGGTTTGCGCCAATACCGAGCAGGTGACGAAATTGCTGATCTGCTTTTCGATGCCCTCTTCGTCCAGCTCTTTGGGCTTGAACGGATTGATCGGCGCCTGAATCGCACTCGGAGCTACCTGTTTCGGGCTGTAGGCATAACGGCCAGCATGGAGAATCTGCATGCAGATCTTGCCGCCCGCCTCATGCACCGAGCGAGTGACGATGCGGTGCTTGAGCGCCTCTTCTTCGGTTGTAAGCTTGGCCGCGCCGGAATACACGCCGCCCTCGTCATTCGGGCCGATACCGCCGGTGACCATCAGGCCGACACCGCCACGGGCACGTTCGGCGAAGTACGCCGCCATGCGTTCAAAGCCACCCGGCTTTTCTTCCAGGCCGGTGTGCATCGAGCCCATCAGGGTGCGGTTGCGCAGCGTGGTGAATCCCAGGTCCAGCGGGGCCAGCAGATGCGGGTAATGAGCGGCGGTCATCGGTAACTCCACAACGAGCGATCACGGAAATTTGCGGGAGCTCTGCGTCCCCCGTCAGTCATGTTCGACAGACTAAGAGTCGCACCGCTGTCACTCAATGACCGTAACTGACAAGTTATTGATCCAAATGCGCAGCGCCCCTTGGCAACCCAAGCCATGGGCCCTACCCTAGTCGCCACATCCTGTATCCGGCTGTTGTTGGTTTTCATGCGCAAACTTCTGTATCTGTTTTTCTCCATGGCCCTCGTTGCCGCCCTGACCACCTACGCCATGTGGGCGGCGGACCGGCCGGCCGGGCATTACCTGTCGGACCTGCGCATCAAGCTCGCCGTCGATCAGGGCACGCCCGCCGACCGTGGCAATCTACTGGGCATCCAGCCCGAGCTGTTCCCGACTGATTACCAAAGCTCCGCACGCCTGCACCGAAAGCTCGCGGCGTATCTTCAGCAGGCGCGGGATCAAGGCTTGCTCAACGAAAAAACCGTGGTGGTTATGCCTGAGCACGTCGGCACCTGGCTGATGATCAGCGGCGAAAAAGACGAGCTGTATCAGGCGCCGACGCAGGCAGAGGCGATGAACTGGCTGGCGGCAAGCAATCCGCTGCTGTTCGCCCGCGCCTGGCTGCGGGCCAAGGGCGAGCAGCGTCTGGATGATGCTTATCTGCGGATGAAATCCAAGGTCATGGCCAAGGATTATCAGGCGCTGTTCGGCGGTCTGGCCAAGGAGTTCCAGGTCACTCTGGTCGCCGGCTCCATTGTGCTGCCGGAACCAAGCATTCGCGACGGTCAGCTCAAGCCCGGCAGCGGCGCCCTGTTCAACAGCAGTGTGGTATTCGGCCGCGACGGCGCGCCGCTGGGCCAGCCGCAACGGCAGATGCACCCGATTTTCGATCAGCAGGGTGTGATTCAGGCGGAAGACAAACACGCCATACAGGTCGTCGATACCCCGGCCGGGCGCCTCGGCGTCCTGATTGGCAGTGACAGCTGGTACCCCGGCAACTACCGCACCCTCGATGAACACGGCGCGCAACTGGTAGCCGTGCCCGCGCAAGTTGTCGGCCAAGGCGCCTGGGACAAACCGTGGCGCGGTTACAAGGGTTCAAGCACGCCGGGATCGGTAAGCCTCAAGCCCGGCGACCTCAGCGAAGGTCAGGCCTGGCATCGACTGACTCTCACCGCACAACCGCCGAGCAGCCGCGCGATTGCCGGCGTCAGTGTGTTCATGCGCGGGCAGTTCTGGGATAAACCAAGCACCGGCACAAGCTTCCTCAGCAGCAATGGCCAACAGTTCGCCGATGGTGAGTCCCGTGGTGCGCGTTTGCTGAACGTGTGGCTGTAAACCATGAAGCCGCAGCCGATGCGCCTCGGGGATCTGTCGGTGGGCTTCGTCCACAGTCTGGCCGATGCCGTGCGCAGCCACGACGCCGACCCGCTGCCTTTACTTGAGCAGTACGGCCTCGATGCCGCGCGGCTGGCGGAGGCTGGTGCACGCTTGTCGATACCGCGTTACATGCGCTTGGGTCATGCGGCGATTCAACTCACCGGCGACCCGGCGCTGGGCCTGCGCATGGGGCGAAAGATCCGCTTGAATCAGGCGGGCCTGGCCGGCATCACCGCCGCGCAAGCGCCCACCGTGCGCGAAGCCGCCCGCTGCCTGACTCGCTTCGAACCGCTTTACGGCTCCAACTACCGCGGGCAATCCAGTTTCCATGAAGACGCCAACGGCGCCTGGCTGCGCTTCTACTCGATCAGCCCGTACAACGCCTATAACCGCTTCGTGGTCGACTCGATCCTGGCCGGCTGGCTGCACCAGTTGTCGAGCCTGTGCGGCCAGTCGTTGCGCGCCGAACGCCTCGAAATCGAATTCGAAGCACCGGATTACCGCGACGCCTACACAGTGCTCGGCGATTCTCCGATCCAGTTCGGCGCCGAGCGCAATCAACTGCGCCTGAGCCTCGCCAGCCTTGCCCTGCGCAACCCCGAACATTGCCCGAGCACCTGGAGACATCTGCTGCAACTGTGTGAGCGCGAACTGGAACAACTGACACGCACGCGCAGCCTGCGCGAGCGCATTACTCAATTGCTCGGCCCGTTACTCAATGGGGGCCGCGAGCCGGATCTCGAAGAAGTCGCGGCACGCCTGAAACTGCCAACCTGGACCTTGCGGCGCAAACTTGCCGAGGAAGGTACGCAGTTCCGCGCGATCCTCAATGACACACGCCGTGACCTGGCGATGACCTATATCCGCGACACCGAACTGGCATTCGGCGAAATCGCCTACCTGCTGGGGTTCGCCTCCGCCGAAGCGTTCCAGCGCGCATTCAAGCGCTGGAGCGCCCAGACGCCCGGCGAGTTTCGCCGCAGTCATCGCTCGGGGGCTTGAAGCTCAGAGCTCGGTTGCGTCGTCCGCCGGCTCCGGCTGATCCAGCTCAAAGGCCTGATATTCGAGCAGTTCTTCCTGATACTCATCCATCGTATAAATCCCCCAAACTGCTCGCTGTGAAAATAGCCTGATCAATCGACCTGTGCCCTGAGCATAAAGTGCCCGTGTGAAGGAAAAGTGAAGCGCGACCTTCATGAATAAAACGTAGCAGGCGGTTTGGGATTTATCGCGGGAAGGTTGTCGGGGGAATGTAACCGGATCTTTAAGCGAACCGGGAACCCCTGGGGGAGCGAGCAGATTTGCTCCCGCAGGGGTTCGCTGACGTTATTGGCCCGACGCGGGCATCGCCGGAATCGGCTCGGACGGTGGCGCAATATCCGGGTTGGTCGGTGGCGTGATGGTTTCGCTGGCCGGCGCTGGCTCTTCGACCGGCGCCGGTGTTGGCGCGATCGGTGCCGACTCCGCTGGTGGCACGACGGGCTCAGAACTCACTGGCGCAGCTTCAACCGGGGCCGGAGCAGGCTCGGCAGCCGGCGCTGGTGTCACCGCCGGTTCCGCTGCAGGTGTCGGTACCAGTGGCGCAGCCACCGGTGCAGGCGTCGCTTTCGGCTCCGGCACACCGAGGTCGGTTTGCGGTTTTTCTTCGATATGTGCCGCTTTCTTCGCATCAGCGGGCAGGAACTGCTCCACCAGGGTGAAGAAGCGCTCATAGAATTTCTGCGCAGTGACCGTCTCGCTGGCGACTTTGACCATCGAATCGTCCGAGGAGCCGATCGGCATCGACACCGAACCCAGCACACCGACGCCGAGGCTCGCAGAATTATTGGTCTTCTTCAGCGCATAACGGTCCTGCAGGGCGTTGGCGAACACCGTCGCATGATGCCCGGCGCTGCCGTCTTCGGCGCAGACCACGTTGAAGCTGATCTCCAGGTGCGTCTCGCCGGTCTGCTGGAAACTCTTGTGACCGCTGACCAGTTTCGGATCACTGCTGGTGATGATGTAGCCCTGACTGAGCAACGCGCGCCTGGCTGCTTCGCAACTGGCGGTATCGGTCACCGGGTAGTTGCGCGAAAAGGTGCCGGAGTCATCGAAGTTCTCATGCTCATAGATCGGCTTGTCCTTCGAACAACCGGCTACCGCAGTCAACAAAAGCGCCAGCCCGACAACACGCATGGGATTGGAAATCAACATTGAACATCCTGAGGAAAACAGTCCGGGGCGTATTGTGCAACAGATCGTCGCCCCATGGCGCATGGAATAGTGTCAAGAATCGGTTACAACTTTACCGATCATGGCCATCGGGAAAAGCTGTGCTGACAAATGATCGATCAACGCGCGCAATTTCGCCGTCCCTTGTCGGCTGGACGGCCACTGTACCCAGCCTGGCAGACTCGTTGGAGCATGCCCGACCCAATGGTCGCCGAGCCCCCCAAAAAAAACCCCGACCAATCAGGCCGGGGCTTCTTCAAACGCCATTCAAAAGATCAAAACCGCTCGATCTTCGCCTCGGCCTCCAGCTGCTTGCGATAAGCGGCAAAGTCCTGCTGCCCCTCACGGGAAGCCAGGAAGCGACGATATTGCGCCTTCTCTTCTTCCGTCGGCGCAGCCGCTTCATTGACGCCATTCAGACGCACAATCATCAGACTGCCATCCGGCAACGTAACGCTGGAGAACGTCGGCTTGTCCTTGGCAGCCGGCTTCGGCATACGGAACAACGCCTGCAGCACAGCCGGATCAACACCTTCCTGAGCACGCGTGGCCGCTTCGGTGATCTTCCAGTTCTGGCCGTCAATCGCTTTGTCCAGCGGCGCCTTGCCATCGCGCAGGTCAGCGATCAGCTTCTCGGCACGGGTCTTGGCCTCGGCACTGGCGTGCTCCTTGGTCAACTGAGCACGGATCGCCGCGCTCACGCTTTCCAGCGGCAGTTGCGCAGGCTTGAGATGCTCCTTGGCGCGCAACACGATCACGGTTTCCGGGTCCAGTTCGATGGCGGTGCTGTTGGCACCTTCATCAATCACTTCCGGGCTGAACGCGGCAGTGACCACCGCACGGTTGGCCGCGACACCTTCACCACCTTCACGGCCGAACGGCTTGGAGGTGTGCACAGTCAGTTTCAGATCCGCTGCTGGCTGCGCCAGGTCAGAGGCTTCGAACGCCGAGTCTTCCAGTTGCTTGGTCGCCTCAACGAAACGCTGCTCGACCTGAGCCGCCTTCAATTCGCGGGTAAGCTTGTCTTTCAGACTAGCCAGGGTCGGCACCTCAGGTGCTTCCACGCCCAACAGTTTGATCAGGTGATAACCAAAATCGGTACGAATCGGCTCAGACACCTGGTCTTTCGACAGCGCGTACAGCGCCTTTTCGAAGGCCGGATCGTAAACGCCAGGACCTGCGTAACCAAGGTCACCGCCATTGTTGGCCGAACCCGGATCCTGTGAAAACTCTTTGGCCAACACCTCGAATTTTTCACCCTTGGCCAGACGCGCCTGGACTTCGTCGATCTTCGCCTTGGCCTGCGCTTCGGTAGTCTTGTCGTTCACTTCGATGAGGATGTGCGCGGCACGACGCTGTTCCGACAAGTTGGCGATCTCTTTCTGGTACGCCGCCTCAAGGTCTTCATCCTTGACCGCGACCTGATCAAAGAACGACGACTTCTTCAGCTCAACGTAATCGATGATCACCTGATCCGGCGTCATGAATTCCTTGGCGTGTTCGTCGTAGTAAGCCTTGACCTCGTCATCGGTCAGCTTGACCGCAGCCGGGTCAGCCTTGACGTTGAGCGTGGCGAAATCGCGGGTCTGTTTTTCCAGACGGGCGAATGCCAGGACTTCGGCGTCGGTGACAAAACCGCTGCCGGCAACACCAGCGCGCAGCTGGCCGATCAGCATTTCCTGAGCCAGCATCTGGCGGAACTGCATACGGCTGTAACCCAGCTGGCGGATCACCTGATCGAAACGCTCGGAGCTGAACTTGCCGTCGACCTGAAATTCAGGCGTCTGCAGGATCACCTGATCCAGCGCGGCTTCGGAGAATGAGAACTTCGCCTGTTCGGCGCCTTGCAGCAGCAACTTGCGGTCGATCAGGCCTTTGAGAGCCGATTCGCGCAGCATTTTTTCGTCGAGCAAGGAAGCATCGAAGTCCTTGCCCAGCTGTTGCATCAGCTGACGGCGTTGCATATCAACGGCCTGGCTCAGCTCGTTCTGGCTGATTTCGTCACCG
>Ga0308159_1004618_pt1 | contig 12422 bp, 8 predicted proteins | sample PhyCR1_FD_201040 | JGI IMG/M metagenome (GOLD analysis project Ga0308159, IMG submission 201040) | Phyllosphere microbial communities from UC Gill Tract Community Farm, Albany, California, United States - DLSLC.R1 | ecosystem: Host-associated > Plants > Phyllosphere > Unclassified | place: USA...
GGTATTTGCCACCGGCGGCCAGACCGAGCTTGGCCATATCAATGAAATGTTGTCCTCCATTGAAGACAATAAAACGCCGCTGCTGGTGCAGATAGACAAACTGGGTAAATCCATTTTCGTCATCATTCTGTTCATGATGGTGGCGCTGCTGATTTTCGGTTATCTGCTGCGCGATATCCCGTTTGGCGAACTGCTGCTGTCGGTGATAAGTCTGGCAGTCGCGGCGGTACCTGAAGGCTTACCGGCGATCATCTCGATCATTCTTTCGCTCGGCGTGCAGGCGATGGCGCGCTCCAAAGCCATTATCCGCAAGCTGCCAACAGTGGAAACGCTGGGCGCGATGTCAGTGATTTGTTCGGATAAAACCGGCACGCTGACCATGAACGAAATGACCGTCAAAGCAGTGATCCTGGCGGATAACATCTGGACGGTGGAAGGCAACAGTTACGAACCTATGGGCAGCTTTACGATTGCCGGTTCGGCGTCGCCGCTGCCTGCGGATTCTTCGCCTCTGCTGACTCAGTTCCTGCGTACAGTCGATATCTGTAACGACAGTACGCTTAAACAGGATGCTCATGGACACTGGGGGATTACCGGTGGCCCGACCGAAGGGGCGCTGAAAGTGCTGGCGGCCAAAGCGCATTTGCCGGAGCTGGCGTTTAATCTCAGCAGTAAAATTCCATTTGATTCGCTTTACAAATATATGGCGGTGGCGGGCGAGAAAAACGGTGAGTCGCAGATAATGCTCACCGGCGCGCCAGATGTGCTGCTCAAACTCTGCCAGTTCCAGCAAACACCGGCAGGTGCGGTGCCGCTGGATCATGCCTACTGGGAATCGGCAATTACGCAATATGCCAGCGAAGGGCTGCGCATGGTGGCCGCGGCCTGGAAGCCGGTTGATCAACCGGTTGCGGCACTCGATCATCCTGAACTCAGTCACGGTATGGTGCTGATCGGCATTGCGGGCATGATGGATCCGCCGCGTCCGGAAGCGATTGTGGCGATTGGCGAATGTCAGCAGGCGGGGATACGCGTCAAGATGATCACCGGCGACCATCAGGAAACGGCGATGGCGATCGGGAAAATGCTCGGCATCGGTAACAGCGAGAATTCCATCACCGGTTATGAGCTGGAACATATGGATGACGCGCAGCTGAGAAAGGCGGCCGTTCAGTTCGATATTTTTGCCCGTACCAGCCCGGAGCATAAACTGCGTCTGGTAAAAGCGTTGCAGGAGACCGGTGAAATTGTAGGGATGACCGGCGACGGCGTGAACGATGCGCCTGCGCTGAAACAGGCCAACGTCGGGATTGCCATGGGCATTAAAGGCACCGAGGTGACCAAAGAATCTGCTGATATGATCCTGGTGGATGACAACTTTGCCACTATCGCCAATGCGGTCAGGGAAGGGCGGCGCGTTTACGATAACCTGAAGAAAACCATCCTCTTTATTATGCCGACCAACCTGGCACAGGGGTTGCTGATTATCATCGCTATTCTGATGGGGAATCTGCTTCCGTTGACGCCGGTGCAAATTTTGTGGATGAACATGGCAACGTCCGCCACGCTCTCCTTCGGCCTGGCGTTTGAGAAAGCCGAAAGCCGTGTGATGCGCCGTCCGCCGCGCAATGTCAGCGCACACGTCATGGATAAATACGCCATCTGGCGTGTGGCGTTTGTCGGGCTACTGATTTCAATCAGCGCCTTCATGCTGGAAGCCTGGTTGCAACCGCGCGGTTATGAACCTGAATTCATCCGTACGGTGCTGTTGCAGACACTGGTGACCGCGCAGTGGGTGTACATGATTAACTGTCGCGATTCGGATAACTTCTCACTCAACCGCGGTCTGCTGCAAAACAAAGGGATCTGGATTGTCACCGTGGTGCTGTTCGCGCTGCAGGCGATCATTATCTACGTCCCGCTGATGAATACGCTGTTCGGCACACGACCGCTGCCGTTCTTCTACTGGATCATCGGCCTGTTGATCGGTATCGCGCTGTTCGTGATTGTCGAGATAGAAAAAGTACTGACCCGTAGCTGGCGGAAGGCGAGTTAACAAACCGCATTATCATCAGATGTCCGCTGCTAAACCGGAAACCAGCCTAAAGGCTGGTTTTTTTTCGCTCAGTTTAAGGCATTTTTTTTCCAAATATATTCCCTTTTAGAAAACATAATTTACATATTTTCGCATCCTGTCCGATAGATGAAGAACGTCAAGTGGAATTCCTCTCTTTTGATACGGAAATGTTACTTAAAGAGGGGGTTTAATTAAGAATACTCTTGGTCATATTATTAGCTAAAAAACAAATCAGGGGCGATGTTTGTTTCAAATTAAAGCAATAAGACTATTTTCACATCAGGTAAGAATACTCTGAGGTATGCCCTGGTGAATTGCAAATGTTAATTTACAAGCATAAATGTATATAAAAAACCAATAGATCAGTTTCACCTAATAAGATTTTCAGAAAATTACTCAATTCTTATGTTTTCGTGTTTATTATCGGTAAATAAATGAAACTTAAATCACCCTTAAAAAAGTGAAATATTCTGTTTTAACGTAAACTTTCAGGTTAATTATTCTGCGAATGAAACACTCTCTATGGGAGGGATTATTAATGAGACTATTCTTAGTTTCGAGTCGAAATATATCAAAAATCGTTGCGGTACTCACATTTTCTTGGTGTTTTTCGGGATTCATTAGGAATCTGCCTAGTAAAAATTGATGGGTTTAACGATAAGATCGTGTAAATCGATCGGTTAAACCTATTGTTGCCTGCAATTATGAGCGAGAAAAACGATTTGAAGAGTTTCCGCTGCGTATTACTCTACATACGGCTACTGAAAAGATTTAAATAGGATATAGAACGAATTTAAATATTCGTTTTCCTTATATGTCTCTGAGAGTGCTTTATTCTTCCCCGGTTTCACGGGGCAGGATTTAAGCGTTTTTAAAACCTCACAATTAGGCGGCTCAATGCCTCGGGTAATAATTTGGAGTGAGTGCCAGTATACAAAATTGGCGTTGAAAGAAATAATCTCCAGGAAGTTACCTTACGTTAATGAAGTCATTTCTTATGACTACGGCGATGAGGTGAACTTGTATGCAAAAGATTATCTGATCATTGATCCATCAGGCGGCGGGTTCCACAGATGTTATGAGTTTTTGCGAGAAAATATGAGCGTATTGGACCCGGAAAGGATCCTCATTATATCCTCTGCGGTCGATATGTTGATGCTTGAACTTTTGCTTAAGAAAGAATTTAAGTTTCTTAAGAAAAAAAACGAATTGCCTGTCGTCGTGGCTTCAGTAGAACAGTTTATCCAGCTTCAGGGCACGACGCTTAACAAGCAGGCTTTTAATTACAATATTACCAGGATGGAAGAGAAGGTTTTAGTGATGATGATGTCTGGTCTGTCGGTGACAAGCATCTCAAATATTCTGAAACTGAGTGTCAAGACGGTAAGTGTACATAAGTGCAATTCCTTGAGAAAAATAGGCGTTGACGCCAACAGCAGTTCAGCTTTGTTTTTTTTGCATAAACACGCTGTGGGAAACAGAATTGGCAGTTAAAAGTGATGCTATGGTCAGATTTTTTACGATGCTGTCCGTCAGGGCTGGACAATTTCGGCACAGGAAAGTCCAGTTTGTCTTAGGTAATAAGTAAATATTTGAATATATAAAAATGAGTAAGACCTTTTTGGCAACACCAGGGAACCCTTTCACTAAGAAAAAACCAGATCCCCTCAGGCCATAATTGTAATGGCGTCATCATGTATGGCGCCGGAAGTCCACAGTACATTGAGTTTCTGAGTGGCAGTAATAGCCGGAGCATGTACGGGGCGTTGTGGTTTGCCTATGGACAGGAAGAGTTTACTCATTTTTTTTTGATAAAGAGAATATTAAGTGATGCATAGGTGAATAAAACGTTATTTGCCCGTTGCAACTTTAATGTAGATCTACCCGCATAAATCACCCTGAATATTTTGGTGAGGATTAACTGCGTTAAAAATTATCTTGGTTATGTTTTGGCAAATTGGTGGCCGTAAACCAGGGGCGGTAGCATGGCAAAAAAAACAATGAGTTATCATGTGCGTATTAAGAATGTATAAAACTTAACTATAAATTTTGCAATAGACTTTCTAGAGCATGAGATTTTTCTCTGCATCAGGAAATGTTATGCGTTTTATTTATGACTATAACATTTGATGTCTGACTCACGCAGCTATCGCATTATTATTCATCAGCATAAAATTCCTTCAGGCAAAGGCGTGAGGGAGGATTATTATCGTTAATTGTTGTGAGGTGCATATGACATTTCTCACCAGGAACCTTTGGTCAAATTTATTACTCGCGTTATCCGATTTTCTTAGCTTCACCCTTTCTCTGTATCTGGCTAAAGGGATACTCAGTCAGGTCATGACGGATTTTGAGCAACGGATCCCCGCTGCACAGACTTCCGGCTGGATTGCGTTGCACAGCTTATTAGCCATTTGCTGTGTGGCGTGGTTTCATCTGCGACTAAGACATTATTACTATCGAAAAACATTCTGGTTTGAATTGAAAGAAATCCTGCGCACTCTGCTTATTTTTGCGCTTATCGAAATCGCAGTGATCGCCTTTGCTAAATGGTATTTCTCCCGTTATCTCTGGGTACTGACCTGGACTCTTGTACTTATTCTGGTGCCATTCGCGCGAATGATGACCAAGCGTGTGCTGGATTCACTCGGGCTTTGGGAACGAGATGCAATCATTATTGGCAGCGGCAATAATGCGCGTGAAGGGTATAACGCCATTAAAAGTGACCGAAACCTCGGACTGCGGGTTCTTAAATTTATTTCCAGTGAACCCAGCGACCAGCCCGGAGATGCGATAGAAGGCGTGCCGGTTATGCCTTCGGACGAAAACTGGGTACGCACTAATGTCGATAAAAAGACGCAGTTTATCGTGGCCGTAGAATCGCATCAGAGCGACATCCGAAATGCATGGCTGCGGGTATTTATGATTAATGGATACCGGTCCGTTTCTGTCATTCCCACGCTTCGCGGTATGCCGCTGGATAACACCGACATGTCATTTATATTCAGCAAGGAAGTGATGATTTTCCGCGTGCATCAGAACCTGGCGAAGTGCTCCTCGCGATTGGCAAAACGCTTATTTGATATCGTCGGTTCACTGGCGATCATCATGCTGTTGTCGCCGCTGCTGCTCTACATCAGCCGTAAAGTGAGAAAAGATGGCGGGCCCGCAATTTATGGTCATGAACGCATTGGTCAAAATGGTAAACCCTTTAAATGTCTGAAATTCCGCTCGATGATAATTAACTCGAAGGAAGTGCTGGAAGAATTGCTGGAAAATAATGCTGAAGCGCGACAGGAATGGGATCTGACGTTCAAACTAAAATACGATCCACGCATAACGGCTATCGGCCATTTTCTGCGCCGGACCAGTCTTGATGAGTTGCCGCAACTCTTTAACGTTTTAAAAGGTGAAATGAGTCTGGTAGGACCGCGTCCTGTTATTACTGCTGAACTGGAGCGTTATTGCGATGAAGTTGATTATTACCTGCTCAGCAAACCGGGAATGACCGGGCTTTGGCAGGTGAGCGGACGCAGTGAAGTCGATTACTCAACGCGTGTTTATCTTGATGCCTGGTATGTCAAAAACTGGTCAATGTGGAATGACATCGCCATTTTATTTAAAACCGTGAGTGTTGTGCTCAGAAGAGAGGGGGCTTATTAGACTGATAACTACGATCCCGTGATGATTTTTAATAAATTATTCTGCACCAGATGCCTTTATAAGAAATAAATCCGTCACCTTAATTTGCATGAAAAATAAGTTTTAATACTTTCGTAGTCCTGGTTATTCAGACTGTATAAAAGGGTTTGAATCGCTCCGTCATGAAAGTGTTTTGATGCTTTTGTTAATATCTACACACAGGAATGAGAAACTGCGACTGCCAGATTGGGAATAGGGATTCTCTCTGATAGGCAGATATTAAACCTGAAATACAGATGATGTGAAATAATGAAAAATAGATTTTTGAATATTTCTCTGATGATAACCGCGTTGGGGTTATTAAGTGGATGCACCCTTGTTCCAGGCCAGAGTTTAAAAACAGCAGGAAAAGAAGTCGTTGAACAACCCGATAGACATTATGATATTGATAAGCTGGTTAATATTTATCCCCTGACGCCAGCACTGATCGATAATTTACGACCGCAGTCAGTGATAGCCCGCCCCAATCCGCAGTTAGATCAGCAGCTTAAAGATTATGAATATCATATCGGTATCGGCGATGTACTGATGGTGACCGTCTGGGACCATCCTGAACTGACGACACCGGCAGGTCAGTATCGAAGTGCCAGTGATACCGGTAACTGGGTGAATTCAGACGGTACGATTTTCTATCCCTATATTGGTAAATTAAAAGTCACCGGTAAAACGGTCACCCAGGTTCGTCAGGAAATCAGTACCCGTCTGGCAGCTTATATTGAAAGCCCGCAAGTTGACGTCAGTATTGCCGCGTTCCGTTCGCAAAAAATTTATACCACCGGGGAAGTCGTAAAATCCGGCCAGCAACCCGTCACTAATATTCCTCTTACTGTCATTGACGCCATCAATGCGGCAGGGGGATTAGCGCCGGATGCGGACTGGCGTAACGTTGTGCTCAACCATAAAGGTCAGAATACGCAGATTTCCCTGCATGCTCTGATGCAAAAAGGCGACCTGACACAGAACCGCTTACTGTATCCCGGTGACATTCTGTTCGTACCGCGTAATGACGATCTTAAAGTGTTTGTGATGGGAGAAGTCACAAAACAGAGCACGCTGAAAATGGATCGCAGCGGAATGACGCTGGCCGAAGCGCTGGGTAACTCAGACGGTATCTCACAAAGCATGGCAGATGCCTCCGGGATATTTGTCATTCGACCGCTTAAAGGCAGCAATAAAAGCAAAATCGCCGACATCTATCAGTTAAATGCAAAAGATGCCTCCTCGATGGTGATGAGCACTGAATTCCAGCTGCAACCTTACGATATCGTTTATGTCACTACAGCACCGCTTGTTCGCTGGAATCGTGTGATATCTCAGATAGTCCCGACCATTGCGGGTGTGCATGACATGATTGAAGGCACACGTTACATCAACCAGTGGAACTGACCATGTTCTCTTCAGTTCTTGTAGTGTGCACCGGCAATATATGTCGTTCGCCAATGGCCGAACGGATCATGAAGCAATATTTTCCTGAAAAAATGATCCGTTCCGCTGGACTGATGGCCATGGTCAATCACCCGGCTGATGAGACTGCTGTGATTGTTTCCGGGCGCCACGGTGTGTCGTTAGAAGGACATAAAGGCACGCAGTTTCGGACTTCGATGGCCGGAGAGTTCGACCTTATTTTGGTGATGGAAGATAGGCACCTGGAACACATCAGCGAAATGGCTCCACAGGCCAGAGGCAAAATCATGCTACTGGGACACTGGTCAGAACATCGGGAAATCCCGGATCCCTATCGCAAAAGCCAGGAAGCCTTCGAATCCGTTTATCAGCTTATTGATCAGGCCTGTCAACGCTGGGCACAGAAGCTCACCGCCTAATCTCTCAGGAAATCATCGCATGTCATCAGCTATTTCAAAAATAACCGCAACACCAGACTCTGACGAAATCGATTTGGGACGCCTTTATGGGGAAATTCTCGATCACCGTAAACTGATTATTATTCTGACCATGGTTATCACTCTGTTGGCGGTAACTTATGCCCTATTCGCCACACCTGTTTACCAGGCCACAGCGATGATACAGATTGAACAAAAAAAGGGTAACGCTATCCTTGATAGCATTAGCCAGATGTTACCGGATTCTCAGCCTGTTTCTGAACCTGAGATTGCATTGTTGCAATCCAGAATGATCTTAGGCAAAACCGTTGATGATCTTAATTTACAGGCTGTTATAACTCAGAATTACTTTCCGGTATTTGGGCGAGGCTGGGCAAGGATGACCGGCGAGATCCCGGGAAAACTCAGCATCAGTCGTCTGTATATCCCTAAAACCAGTAATGATGTACCGAATATTACGCTGACAGTTATTGATAAACACCGTTTCCAGGTCGAAGGTGATAATTTCAAACTGGATGGAGAAGTGGGGACCTTAATTACACAAGATGGCATTGCCCTGAACGTCCGGAGTATGGATGCTGATCCAGGAACACAATTCACGGTCAACTATATAACGCGATTAGATGCTATCAACGGTTTAATCAATTCGCTTACTGTCGACGAGCAGGGTAAAGATACGGGGATCCTAAACCTGTCATTCAATAGTGATGACAGGGTGCTGGCAGCGTCAGTCCTTAACGATATTAGCCAAAACTATCTGAACCAGAATATTGCCCGTCAGGCTGCGCAAGATGCGAAAAGCCTGGAGTTTCTGAATCAGCAGTTACCGCTTGTACGTAGCGAACTGAACGATGCTGAGGATAAACTTAATGTGTACCGCCGTCAGAAGGATTCGGTTGATTTATCGCTAGAAGCAAAATCGGTACTTGAGCAAATCGTTAATGTAGACAGCCAGCTTAATGAACTGACGTTTCGCGAGGCCGAGATTTCGCAACTTTATACGAAAAGCCATCCGACGTATAAGGCCCTGCTGGAAAAACGTCAGACCTTGGTGCATGAGCGAGATAGCCTAAATAAACGTGTGACGGCAATGCCGGCTACTCAACAAGAAGTAGAGCGTTTGAGTCGGGATGTGGACTCTGGCCGGGCTATTTATATGCAGTTGCTCAATCGTCAGCAAGAACTCAGTATCGCCAAATCCAGTGCAATCGGTAATGTTCGTATTATCGACAACGCAATAACACAACCTAAACCGGTGAAACCAAGAAAAACCCTGGTTGTTTTGATCGGTATTGTTGCGGGGCTATTTGTTTCTTTTTCACTCGTTTTACTGAAAGTTTTTGTGCGTCGTGGAATTGAATCTCCGGAGCAGCTGGAAGAAGTTGGCGTCAGCGTTTATGCCAGTGTCCCGCTTTCCGAGTGGTTAAATAAGAAAAATAAACTAGAGAGATCAAATAGAAGTGGGGGGAGAAAAAGGCAATCTGAAATCAAATTCCTGGCCGTAGAAAACCCAGCAGACTTAGCCATTGAAGCCATCCGTAGTCTGCGAACGAGCTTGCATTTTGCCATGATGGAAGCAAGTAATAATATTCTGATGATCTCCGGTTCAACCCAAAACGCGGGTAAAACATTTATTGCCAGTAATCTGGCAGCGGTCATTGCCCAGTCAGGTAAAAAAGTACTTTTTATTGATGCAGACATGCGAAAAGGGTATTCACATAAACTTTTCAGATTTACAGGAGAGCTAGGGTTGTCGGATATTCTTTCCGGAAAAATAAATATTAATGAAATAGAGAAACATGTACCGGAGATCGGCATTGATTTCATCCCAAGAGGAAAGTTACCGCCTAACCCTTCAGAATTACTGATGCATAAACGCTTAAGTTCAATGCTTGACTGGGCTTCAGATAACTATGATTTGGTTATTATCGATACACCGCCTATTTTAGCCGTAACAGATGCAGCCATTATTGGTCGTTGCGCTGGCACATCATTGCTGGTTGCTCGTTATGGAACAAACACGGTTAAAGAAGTAGAGGTCAGTATCAGGCGTTTTGAGCAAGTGGGTGTGCAAATAAAAGGTTGTATTCTCAATGGTGTGCTTAAAAAGGCGAGTAGCTACTACGGTTACGGTTATAGTCAATATGATTACTCTTACACCGATAACAAAGAAAAATAGAATTTAAATCTCCGTCTGGGAGACAAGTTTCTCAGACGGAATGCTCATCATTAAATAAGTGACCCTGTTAATAAATATGCAGCACCTTCGAAGAAATGGGAAATAAAATGAAAATAATGATATTCAACACATTGTATTTCCCCTACAGAATTGGTGGCGCCGAGGTTTCGGTTCAGCTCCTTGCCGAAGAACTCGCGCTGCAAGGACATACAGTGAGAGTGGTGAGTCTTACGGAAGGGGATGAAAGGGAAGTGACTACGCTTAATGGGGTAGAGCTTGTTAAGTTACCGTTATCCAATGTCTATTGGCCATTTACGAATGAAAATAAAAGCTTTTTAAAAAAGGCTATCTGGCATTTGTTCGATTATTTGAATGTGAAAATGTATTTTAAGGCTTTGAAAGAAATCCAGATATTTGCTCCTGATATTGTTCATACAAATAATATATCAGGATTTTCAGTGCTTTTATGGAAGGCTGTAAAGAAATGCAAGGTCAGACTCATACATACTTCAAGAGACTATTATCTTTTTCATCCTAATAGCACATTATTTAGTCATGGTCAGAGGATGAGTTTAAAAGGTAAAAATATTGTATTTTGGTCTGCAATAAAGAGAGTATATGACCGACATGTTGATGAGTATGTCGGCATTAGTCAATTTATCAAAAAACAGCATTGCGATAACGCCTTTTTCACAAGAGCGGGACACCATGTTATTTATAATGCTGTCTCAAAAATAGAAGCAGATAAAGTTAAGGAAATTAAAAGAATAGGGTTCATCGGTAGGTTATCAACTGAAAAAGGATTTGATATCTTCTGTAATGTAGCGGGTCAGTATAAAAGAAAATATTCATTCATTGCTGCCGGTAACTTCGTCAATATTGAAGAGCAGCAATCACTAATGGAGTTGGCAAATAAATCTGATGTGACCCTGAAAGGTTTTATGAAACTGGACGATTTTCTGAATCAGGTTGATGCTGTCGTTCTTCCTGTCAGATGGGATGAACCCTTTGGGCGTACTGTGGTTGAATGTGTACTGGCTGATAAATTGGTTCTCACCAACCCGGTTGGGGCAATGACAGAGTTATCTATGCTCCTGCCTAACATCATTATTACCGAAAATATTGAACGTGACTTCGACGATAAAATAGCAACCGCTGAGATAAAAGTCGTCGACTCTTCGCTTATTGAGCGGTTTACACCCAGGGAAATAGCTAACCAATATCTCCGGGTTTATAACGGCAAATCGGGTGTATAAAATGACAATGAAGGGGGCAGAGAAAAAGCTTATTGGACTAACGTTGTTACTTTTTATCATTTTTGAATGCTTTGCAGGACCACTTCGGATGGTCTTTCATATGGCTGGTGTCGAATTTTTATTTTCAATACCAAAGCTCTTTATTTTACTGACTCAAGCCTTCTCGATAATATTGGTTTTGTATTATAGAAAAGTAACTGTAAATGGCATGATTGCTTCAGTAACTATATGCTATTTGATTTTTATAAGCATGATATCATCTCAACCGGCAGCATTATTTGTCGGTATTTGGGCAATTCTTCCTCTGTTTCTGGGGTATCACGGGGCAAGAATAATTATGTCAAATCTTAAGGAGAAAAAAACAAACCGTATTATAGTAATTATTTTTCTATTATCATGCTGTGGTGTTATTTGTAACGTGTTTTTCAACTACCCCTGGTATAACGTATCATATGAAATTGCCGGGATGGATGTTTCTTCCTCTCAGATAGGCAGCAGCGGTGGCTATACCCGATACGCTGGTTTTTTTAAGAGTTCTTTACAGGCATCCGCTAACGTATTAATTCTTCTTCTATATATAGTCTCAACAAGTAAAAGTAAAACCTTGATTGTTAGTTCATTTGTTTTTAGTGCACTTGTAGCTTTATTAACCATATCTAAAACAATTTTTTTACTCCATATTATTCTCCTTCTCTACATTCTGGTGAAAGTTATTCCTGTCAAAGTTATATGGCGGATTACATTAGCCTGTGCTTTTATCTTTACAGTGTTTACGATAGGAAGTACCAACTATCATTTTAATGTAAGCAGGGATCCGATGCAGGTTATGTTATTAGCATCGCTGAATGATCGACTGATTAATACCTGGCCGGAAGGTGTTAATACTATCATCAGTAATGGAAACCTTTTCTTTGGTGGTGGAATGGGAACGATTGGAGTGGGTTCCAAATTAGGGACAGGTGCCTATAATCCGGGTGATAGTATGTATCTTTATCTTATTGGTTCCGGTGGTTATCTGTTGGGATTCATTTTATTATTCTGGGCTTTTTATCAATCTACTGTATTTAATAATGGGAATACTTGCAGGTATTTATCATTGTTGCTGATAGTTTTATGTTTATTTGGATTATCAATGACGGCTCCGGAGTATCCATTTATGGCACTTTCCATGGGGTTTTTGATCAATTCAAGAGTCTATAAAGCATGTTAGAAATGCTGATTGAAATGAATGGGGATAAGGATGGCAAGAATAATTTTTGATGCACGCTGGATTGGTGAGCATGGGATCGGACGATTCGCAAATGAAGTATCGGTACGCAATAAGGGATTTCTAAAAATAAAAAATGGTTTGAAACCAACAAGTCCTT
>Ga0308159_1004619_pt1 | contig 12420 bp, 10 predicted proteins | sample PhyCR1_FD_201040 | JGI IMG/M metagenome (GOLD analysis project Ga0308159, IMG submission 201040) | Phyllosphere microbial communities from UC Gill Tract Community Farm, Albany, California, United States - DLSLC.R1 | ecosystem: Host-associated > Plants > Phyllosphere > Unclassified | place: USA...
GCGGGTAAACATCGCGTCTTGTAGGAGCTGCCGAAGGCTGCGAATGGCGGCGTGTCAGGCTTATCGCTTTCGCAGCCTGCGGCAGCTCCTACAGAAGCGCAGACGATCAGAAAACCAGCTTATACCCAATAAACGCCAGCATGATCGCCAGACAAGGGCGCAGCACTTCATCCGAAACCCGGCCAGACAAGTGGCTGCCCAGCCAGATGCCAGGCAATGAGCCGAGCAGCAGAAAGCCGAGAATGCCCCAATCCATATTGCCCATGCTGGCGTGGCCCAGGCCTGCAACCAGAGTCAGCGGCACGGCGTGGGCGATTTCTGTGCCGACCAGGCGGCGGGTGGCGAGAAACGGGTAAAGGATGAACAGAGCCACCGTGCCCAACGCGCCAGCACCGATGGAGGTCAGCGCAACCATGGTGCCCAGGATCAAACCGGTGACGACGGTCAGGGCATTCAGGCTCGGGCCGCTGGGGTTGTAGTTGCCACCGGCGCGGTTGTGGGCGAATTGCAGCAAGCGCTTCTTGAAAAACACCGCCAGGGCCGTCAGCAGCAGGACCACGCCCAGAGCTTGTTTAATGACCGCGTTCATGGCATCCGGCGCGGCGTGCAGGGTGCTGAGAAACCACAACGTCAGCAGTACCGCCGGGACGCTGCCGAGGGTCAGCCAGCCGGTGATCTTCCAGTCGATGTTGTCGTTTCGTTTATGGACCCACACACCACCGGATTTGGTGATCGCGGCATACAGCAGATCAGTGCCCACTGCCGTGGCCGGGTTGACGCCAAACCACAGCAGGATCGGCGTCATCAAAGAACCGCCACCCACGCCCGTCATGCCGACAATGAAACCCACCACCAGCCCCGCGACCACTAACCCCAAACCACCAAAATCCATTACTGCTTCCCACAACAAAAAGGGCGACTGTCAGAAAAAACTGGCGGCAGCATAACGACGTTTTTAAGCGTGGCTTATATCGATAGGATCTAACGTTATAGCTGTATCGGTGTTGCAGCAGACGTTGGCCCCTGTAGGAGTGAGCTTGCTCGCGATAGCGTCAGGACAGACGATGATTGATCGACTGACATACCACATCGCGAGCAAGCTCACTCCTACAGGACAAGCATTTCAATCCGGAGGGCTATATGAAGGTCGTTGTACTGTTTACCGACCAAAATGCGCAAACCGCCCGGTAAAGCGCTTGGCCAGCGGGTAGGCCAGGTCCCCATGCTTGCTGGTGGCCAGGCCCAGTTCACCCAGCGTCTCGGCCAGTTTGACGGCGGCGGCCACGCCATCCACCACCGGCAGGCCTGTCATTTCGCTGACCAGCCCAGGCAGATCGGCCATGCCCCCGCAGCCCAGAATGATCGCTCCCGCGCCTTCGTGATCCCGCGCCTGTATCGCCTGCTCGGCAATGCGCTCGGCCAACGCCTGTTCACCCATGCTTTCAAGCTCCAGCACCGGCACATCGACACAACGCACCGAGGTGCAGTGCTCGGTCATGCCGTAGTTGCGCAATAAATGCTCGGCAATGATCCGTGTGCGGGTGAGGGTGGTGACCACGGCGAACCGCGTGCAGATCAGGCTGGCGATATGAAACGCCGCTTCAGCGATGCCAATCACCGGCCCGCGTGCCAGCTCCCGCGCCGCCAGCAAGCCCGGATCGCCAAAGCAGGCAATGATGTGGGCGTCATAACCTGCGGCAACACCCTTGCGAATCTCTTCCAGTACACCCACCGCCGCAATGGCTTCATCGAAATGGCCTTCGATGGATTCCGGACCTGCATCCGGGCAACAGGCGATGATTTGCGTGCCGGGTCGCGCCACGGCCAAGGCGGCGCGACCTATGCTCGCCGTCATGCTCTGGCTGGTATTGGGGTTGATGACCTGAATTTTCATGTGGGCTCGGCTCGCGATTCAGCGCTTGAAAATGGTTTTGAAGTCCGGTTCGGTCGGCGCGACCTGATCAACCTGCAGGCTGGTGCGAATGCTCGCCAGATGCTTGCCCATCCATTGCGTCGCCGCAGCGCCTTTACCCTGTTCCAGCAGCCCGAGCAGTTCTTCGTGATCGCCACAGTCGCAACCCACACTGTGTCGTGAGCCGTAGACCGCAATGATCAGCGACGAGCGGGTGGTCAGTTGCGCGACCTGCTCGGTCAGCACCTGGTTATCGGCCAGGGCGATGAGCTGCACATGAAAGCGGGCGGACAACTGAATGGCGCGGCTGTGCAAACCGTCGTTCTGCGCCTGATGCTCCTGATCAACCAGCGTGCGCAGGGTTTTCAATTGTGCGGCGTCGATCCGCTCGGCCACGGCGGGCATCAGCGCGGGCTCGATCAATTGCCGGGCGGCGAATACGTCCTGAGCTTCTTTGGCAGTCGGTTGCGCGACTTCGGCGCCACGATTGGTGCGCAGCGTTACCAGCCGCTCCAGTGCCAGCCGTTGCAACACCTTGCGAATGCCGGTGCGGCTGATGGCAAACACTTCGGCCAGAGAGTCTTCCGGCAGGCGAGTACCCGGCAACAGTCGGTGCTCGACGATGGCTTCAAGAATGTCCTGATAGATCTGTTCATCGCGACTCAACGGCGAGTCGCCCATGGCAGGGCTGGCAAGGAAGAGAGAATTCATAAGGCCGCTTTAACCGGTGAATGTGAGGCTGATCGTATACAAACTCTACCCGGTTTGCCATCACTGGCTTTCTTGAAGAAAAATTCGATTGTATGCACTGTCACCGCGCATTTATGCACTTATATCGCGCATTCATGGGTCGTAAAGGTTGTCCGTCCCATATCCCTGAACCCTTGCGCCGTCAGTGTTACAGCCCTGAAAGCGGTATTTGGCATGCATCATGCCTTTCAGATCGTATACAAATAATGCCGATCTCCGTATGCAGTCCGCGGAACGGCCTCGATCAAGGAGAGTGCGTGCGATGAATCCAGAAATTCCAAAGGGCTACAGCCCTCGCCTGTACAACGAAGACTTGGGCCCGGTTGAGCAAAAGTGGACCTGGTACAACATCTTCGCGTTCTGGATGAGCGACGTGCACAGCGTCGGTGGCTATGTGTTCGCCGCCAGCCTGTTTGCGCTGGGGCTGGCCAGTTGGCAGGTCTTGATTGCGCTGCTGGTGGGCATCGCCATCATTCAGGTCATCGCCAATCTGCTGGCCAAGCCCAGCCAACAGGCTGCGGTGCCGTATCCGGTGATTTGCCGTCTGGCGTTCGGCGTGTTCGGGGCCAACATTCCGGCGGTGATTCGCGGCCTGATCGCGGTGGCCTGGTACGGAGTGCAAACCTATCTGGCGTCCAGTGCACTGGTGATCGTGGTGCTGCGCTTTTTCCCGTCCATGGAAAGCCTCGCGCAGGTACAGTTCGCCGGTTTGTCGTATCTGGGCTGGATGGGCTTTCTGACCTTGTGGGTGTTGCAGGCGATTGTCTTCTGGCGGGGCATGGATTCAATTCGACGCTTCATTGATTGGGCCGGTCCCGTCGTCTATGCCGTGATGTTTGTGCTGGCGGGCTGGATTGTCTGGAAAGCGGGCTGGAGCAACATCAGTTTCACTCTGTCGGAAAAATCCCTGAGCGGCTGGGAAGCGTTCGGTCAGGTGGTCATGGCGACAGCGTTGGTGGTGTCTTACTTCTCCGGTCCTACGCTTAACTTTGGCGACTTCAGCCGTTATTGCCGGAGCATGGCGGACGTCAAGCGCGGAAATTTCTGGGGCTTGCCGGTGAATTTTCTGGCGTTCTCTCTGGTGACGGTCGTTATCGTCTCCGGCACCTTGCCGGTGTTTGGCGAAATGATCCACGACCCAATCGCCACCGTGGCGCGCATCGATAACACCGTTGCCGTGTTGCTGGGCGCCTTCGCTTTCGTGACCGCAACCATCGGCATCAACATCGTGGCCAACTTCGTCTCCCCGGCCTTCGACTTCGCCAACTGCGCACCGAGCAAAATCAGCTGGCGGGCAGGGGGCATGATTGCCGCAGTGGCGTCGATCTTCATCACGCCCTGGAACCTGTTCAATAACCCGGAAGTGATCCACTACACCCTGGACGTACTGGCCGCCTTCATCGGGCCGCTGTTCGGCATCCTGCTGGTGGATTACTACCTGATCAAAAAGCAGCAGATCGATGTGGATGCCCTGTTCGACGACACCCCGGCTGGCCGCTATTGGTACACCAACGGTTTCAACCCGGTCGCGATCAAAGCACTGCTGGCGGCGACCTTGATCGGCCTGCTATTTACCTTTGTGCCTTGGTTCAAGCCGATCGCCAACTTCGCCTGGTTCACCGGTTGCTTCCTGGGTGGAGTTTTCTATTGGGTATTGGCGCGTCGGGATGTGAGAGTGGCTGCGCCTGCGATGGCGTGATGAGCTGAGTTTTGTAGGAGCTGCCGAAGGCTGCGAATCGCGGTGTGTCAGATAAATCGCTTTCGCAGCCTTCGGCAGCTCCTACAGGAATCGGGGTCAACAAAAAAAGCCCGACACAGGGGGTGTGTCGGGCCAAAGGTATGTTCGTTGAATCCTCGTGGATCAGAAGCGCGGTTTGACCGCCTTCCAGTCCGGCTTGTAACGCTGCATCTGTTTCACATCATCGCGCTGGCGGATGCCGCAGGTCAGGTATTGATCATGCAGCTTGCCCAGTTGGTCCTGATCCAGCTCAAGGCCCAGCCCCGGAGCGCGGGTGATTTTCACGCAGCCGTTGACGATTGGCAGTTTGCCGCCCTTGATGACTTCCTCGTCCGGCTCCTGCCACGGGTAATGGGTGTCGCAGGCGTAATCCAGATTCGGCACCGACGCCGCCACGTGGGCCATGGCCATCAGGCTGATGCCCAGGTGCGAGTTGGAGTGCATCGAGACCCCAAGACCGAAGGTGTGACACATCTTCGCCAATGCCTGGGTGTCACGCAGGCCGCCCCAGTAATGGTGGTCAGCAAGCACAATCTGCACGCTGTTGAGCGCAACGCTGCGGCGGAATTCGTCGAAGTCCGTTACCACCATGTTGGTCGCCAGCGGCAGACCGGTGCGTTTGTGCAGCTCGGACATGCCGTCCAGGCCCGGCGTTGGATCTTCGTAATATTGCAGATCGTCGCCCAGCAACTCAGCCATGCGAATCGAGGTTTCCAGCGACCAGTTGCCGTTCGGGTCGATGCGCAGCGGGTAACCGGGGAAAGCCTTTTTCAGCGCCTTGATGCACGACACTTCATGCTCAGGCGGCAAGGTACCGGCCTTGAGCTTGATGCTCTTGAAGCCGTATTCCTCGATCATCCTGCGCGCCTGGGCAACGATCTGCTCTTCGTTCAGGGCCTCGCCCCAGTTGTCCGGCTTGTAAGGCGAATCCACGTGCTGCGCGTACTTGAAGAACAGGTAAGCGCTGAACGGAATCTCATCGCGAATCGCGCCACCGAGCAGGTCCACCAAGGGCACATTCAGGTAATGCGCCTGCAAATCCAGAAACGCCACTTCGAAGGCCGAATAAGCGTTGCTCACCGCTTTGCTGGCGTGGGAGCCGGGGGCCAGTTCCGCACCGGCAATGCTTGCCGGTTTGTTGGCCGCCACAGTCGCCTGCACGATACTGCGCAGCTGATTGAGATTGAACGGGTCAAGGCCGATCAACTGGCTTTGCAATTGTTGCTGGATCGCCAGCGCCGGCGCATCACCATAGCTTTCGCCCAGACCGATGTAGCCGTTGTCGCTTTCAATCTCGATGATCGAGCGCAGCGCGAAGGGCTCATGGATGCCGCTGGCGTTGAGCAGGGGCGGGTCCCGAAAGGCGATAGGCGTCACTGTGACTCGTTTGATTTTCAAGAGGATGCTCCCGATTGTTCAAGGCCCAGGGCTTGAGGCTCATTCATGTTTTTTTTAGCGTCGGCGGGCGTGCCAGCCAAGATGCCAGGCGTGTCGCCGCGTGGCGTGGTGCGGGCGAAGAAGATCACCACTGCGGCCACCAGTGAGGTAATCGCCAGGCCATACAAACCGCCTTCGATGGAGCCAGTGGTCTGCTCAAGGAAGCCAAATGCGGTGGGGGCCACGAAGCCGCCAAGGTTGCCAATTGAGTTGATCAGGGCAATCACGGCTGCCGCGATGCGGGCATCCAGATAGCCTTGCGGGATTGGCCAGAACAGCGCCGAGGCCGCTTTGAAACCAATGGCCGCGAAGCAGATGGCGACGAAGGCGAACACCGGCCCGCCGGTGGTGGACATAAACATGCCGAACGACGCGATCACCAATGTCACGGCAACCCAGGCCTGCTGGTATTTCCATTTGCCTGCCATGGCTGCAAAGCCGTACATGGCAATGATCGAGATGATCCACGGGATCGAGTTGAACAAGCCGACCTGGAAGTCACCCATGCTGCCCATCTTCTTGATCATGCTCGGCAGCCAGAACGTGGCGCCGTAAATGGTCAGGGCGATGGAGAAGTAGATGAAGCAGAACAGCGCGATCTGTTTGTCAGCCAGCAGCTTGAACATCGATGGCTTGATGGTCTGCGTGGCTTCCCGTGCCCGCTGTTCTTCGGCGATGGCGCTGATCAGGGCGTCTTTTTCTTCGGCGCTCAGCCATTTCGCTTCGCTGGGATGGGATTGCAGCCAGAACCAGACGAAACCGCAGAGCACCACCGAAGCAAAGCCTTCGATCAGGAACATCCACTGCCAGCCGTGCATGCCCAGGCCGCTGACATTCAGCAGCGCGCCCGACACCGGTCCGGAAATCACCGACGCAATGGCTGAACCGCTGAGGAAAATCGCCATGGCTTTGCCGCGATCTGCGCCTGGCAGCCATTGGGTGAAGTAATAAATGATGCCGGGGAAGAAGCCCGCTTCGGCCGCGCCGAGGATGAAACGCAGCACATAGAAGCTGGTTTCGCCTTTGACGAATGCCATAGCCATGGCCGCTGCGCCCCAGGTGAACATGATTCGCGTCAGCCAGGCCCGAGCGCCGTAGCGTTGCAGCAGCATGTTGGAAGGCACTTCGAAAATCGCGTAGCCGACAAAGAACAGACCCGCGCCCAGGCCATAAGCAGCGGCGCCGATGCCAAGGTCAGTTTCAAGGTGGCTGCGCACGAAGCCGATGTTCACCCGGTCAATGTAATTGACGATAAACATGATGACGAAGAGGGGTAATACGTGGCGTTTGACCTTGGCAGCTGCCCGGTCAAGCACAGAGATGTCCGTGGGACTTTGGACTTTGTTCACAGGGCGACTCCCGATCATTATTTTTTTGGGGACGTGCCGATCATGGACTCACTCTTTGTTCCGGTCTAATCTAGATTGGCACTTGATTGATACCCGGAATGAATCAATGTTTGAGCTTGCCCAGCTGCGCTGTTTCACCACTGTCGCCACCGAACTCAACTTTCGCAGGGCGGCCGAACGCCTGAACATGACCCAGCCGCCCTTGAGTCGGCAGATCCAATTGCTGGAGCATCACTTGGGTGTTGCGCTGTTCACCCGCAGCACTCGCAGCGTGGCGCTGACCGCGGCGGGCAGGGCGTTTTTCATTGAAGCGCAGAATTTGCTGGAGCGCGCGCAGCAAGCGGCGGCCGCGGCCAAACGTTTCGCCGAGGGCGATATTGGCTCGGTGACTATCAGCTTTGTCGGCAGCGCGGTGTATGAGTTTCTGCCCCGAGTCATCGCCGAGGCGCGCCTCAAGCAGCCCCACGTGAAAATCTCCCTGGAAGAGATGAACACCTATCAGCAGCACGAAGCCATGCGAGCCCGGCGTGTCGATCTGGGGATCGTGCGCTCGCCGTTGCTGCAGCCAGGCTTTGCCACTGAGTGTCTGGTGCGTGAGCCTTTTGTGCTCGCGGTGCCCAGCAATCATCGGCTGGCAACTGCCGACAGCGTGGCGGTCAGCGATCTGGATGGCGAACCGTTCCTGATGTATTCCCACGCGGCGTATCCGCCGTTCAACGAACTGCTGACCGGCATGTTTCGTTCGGCCCGCGTGGCGCCTCAGTATGTGCAGTGGCTGGGTTCGTCGCTGACGATTCTTGCATTGGTCAACGCCGGTATGGGGCTGGCGCTGGTACCGCGCTGCGCGGCCAGCGTGGTGTTCAAGGGCGTGACCTTTCGCGACATCGATCTGGGGGAGGGGGTGCAGAGTGAGCTGCATTTGATCTGGCGTTCGGATAACGATAATCCGGCGTTTAAGATGCTGCTGGATGCGATACGTGGGGCGGTGGCGGGTGGCTCTGTTTGATGTATTCCTGTGGGACCGGCTTTAGCCGGGAAGACTTTATTTCAGACGATAGAAATCGGCTTGTTGTACCTCCCTCTTCCCGGCTAAAGCCGGTCCCACAGACGGTGCAGCTCCAACTCAATTCACCGCCACCTGCCCCGAAACCACCAGCGCCTTGAGCGAAGCATCGAACTGTTTCAGCGCATTCACTTGCAGCTCGCGTTGCTGATCGATCTGCGCGGCAATCTCCGCAGCGGCTTTGTCGTGTACCCAAACTGAGGACAGTTGTTTGCCCCCGCTACCTTCGGCCTTGCCGATGTATTGCAGGTTCGCGTCATAGAACTTGGCAACGAACCGCGCTTCAACCTGAGTATTACGCTGGGTCAGCAGACGGTTGTAAGTGTCGAGCATCACCACCACGTCAGGGCCGGCCTTCATCAGCGCGTCGAGGTTGTCGTAGACGGTCACCGACGCGAACTGTTTTTGCAGCGAGCCTTTAAGCCAGTCGATGGCCAGTTTCGGGTCCGAACTGTTGACGAAAGCCTCGCGGATACGGGCATCGAGGTTCGCATTCTTCGCGCCGTTCAAAGCCATGGAATGGTACTGCTCAAGGTATTGGAGGGTGCTGACGGTGTTTTCGCTGTAAAGCACACCCACCGACTGGCCTTGGTGAAAACCGGTCGCGCTGTCGGCTACCGGTTGGAAGTGGCAAGAAGTCTGGTCAGTGGCGAAGGCAGGCGAAGCGGCACCGCCGATCAATACGGCGACAAGAGTCAGCAGGGTTGAAATTCTCATCGCGTATTCCTCACAAGCGTTTTCGGTATGTGGCTATCCTCCTCCTTTGCCAAAAAAACAGAACTTGCGAATTTTGATGGTGACTATCGATTGAACGAATGATGGCAGTAAATATGCTGGAACTGCCTTGTATGAACTGCCTCGTAGGAGCTGCCGCAGGCTGCGAAAGCTGTTTATCTGACACACCGCGATTCGCAGCCTGCGGCAGCTCCTACAGGGTTTGTTTCAACCCTGGTTTCCCCACCAGCAACACCCCAATCGCCACACCTTGAATTAGCGCAGCCAGTGTGAAAATCGCTATCCCTCCGCTTAACGACTTCACCACCCCGAAAACAGCCGGTGCAAATGCATAACAGGCTTGTGCTGTTGCGACGATCAGCGCCACCACGCGTTGGGTTTGCTGGCGCGGGAATTCCGCCTGGGCAATCAGTGGTGGCAGCGAGGTCGCGTTGCCGATACCTGCGCCAAACAGCACCACACCCGGCCACACCAGCCCCGGCCACTGACCGACGCCCAGCATCACCAGGCACCCCAGCAGTTGCACGGCATAGCTCAGGCAGGCCACGTTGCGTCGGTTCGCGGTCACTGGCATCAACCAGCCCACCAGGGTTCGGCCGGCGATGGCGCTGGCGGTCGCCAAACCCATCGCCAGCCCCGCTTGTTGTTCGCTGAGATGCTCCACCAGCAACAGAAACAGATGAGTAATCAAACCGATCTGGGCAAACAGCCCTAACGACATACCGGTTGCCAGGGTCAAAAACTGGCGATTGCGCCACAGGGACGTCGGGGGCGATGCAGGCGGGCTGATGGTCTCGGCAGGCGGCTGATTAGCGCCGTCGGCATATTGCCCAAGCTGTTCCGGGCGCAGGGCAAAAACCTTGAACGACAGCAACGCGATCACGCCGACGGACACGCCGCCCACCAGGATCGCCGCCAGTCCGAAGCCCAATTGGCTGATCAGGTAGACCCAGGCCGATGAGAAAAAGACTCCACCAATGCTGGCGCCGTTATACGCCATGGCCAGCGCAGCGGGGCGCTTGCTGACAAACCATGGGGCGATGGCGGCATTGACTGCTGCGGCACCCATCGTGACCCAACCCAAACCACTGAGCAGTGCCGCGATAAACAGCTGATAAGGCTGATCAGCCACCGCCCAGCCATACACGCCGAATGCGAGTACCGTCGCCCCGGTCATGGTGACGCGGGCCAGCCCGAAGCGTTTGTAGAGTCGCGGCAAATTGACGATCACCAGAGTGCCAGCCAGGAAGTGCAGGGTCACGGCTGCCGAGCACAGCGACACCGACCAATCGGTACGCTGCAAGACTGCATAAAGAAAAATTGGCGGGCCGTAGAAGCCAATCCCCCAGCCCAACACCGCCATCACAAAAGTCGCTGCAACGACCTTGGTGCCAAAGAAACCCGCTTGCTTCATGACTCAATCCCTTACTGTGCTGTGAACCTCAGTATGATGAGCCACCAATACGATGCTTCAGGGATGGCTGAACTATGGATGTCGACTGTGCCGAGGTTTCCCTCGCCGAGGTGGCCGGTGCGATTGCTGATCCGGCGCGCTCACGGATGCTCTGCAGCTTGCTCGATGGCCGGGCACGCACCGCGACCGAATTGGCCGCAGTTGCCGATGTCACCGCGTCCATGGCCAGCAATCACTTTTCCCGTCTGCGTGAACACGGGCTGGTGGAGCAGATCGTGCAGGGGCGTCATCGTTACTACCGGCTGTCAAACACTCGGGTGGCGCGAGCGCTGGAGTCGCTGCTCTCAATCACTGATCAGCGCCCGGCAACGTTTCAACCCAGCACACCCACCGCCCTCAGGCATGCCCGAACCTGTTACGACCATTGCGCAGGCGAGATTGCGGTCAGGCTTCACGATCTGGTGTTGGCGGCAGGCTGGATTGAGGCGCAGGGCAGGGACTACTTGATCACCGGCAAAGGTGCGCAATCGTTGATTCGACTGGGCGTTGATGTCGAAAGCATTAAAGGCCAGCGCAGACGCCTGGCTTACCCGTGCATGGACTGGAGCGAACGGGCTCCGCATATCGGCGGGGCCTTGGGTGCGGGTTTGTTGGAGTTGATGCTCAAGCGCGGCTGGGTCACCCGGCAGCTCGATTCCAGAGCTTTGACCGTGACCTCCAAAGGTCGGGATGCATTGCACAAGTCATTCAGCCTCTAGCGCTTCCCGTGGAACCGGCTTGTGGGGCTGCTAAGTGGGACCGGCTTTAGCCGGGAAGGCGGCAGTTCTGCCGAAAGAGATGCAGTGGATATGTCGGCCTCTTCCCGGCTAAAGCCGGTCCCACAAGTCACTCCCAGGACGCAGGATCCGGCTCAATAAACCGCGTCGGCTCACGCCCGCTGGCGTTGAGCTGGTAAATCTCGGTCGGGCGGCCGTTGGCGTCGAAAAATACCTGCCCCACCCCCGCCGAATTCCACAGCCGTTCACCGGCTTTGCTGTGCTCCGGAATGCGCGGCACCACGCGCATCAGGCGCCGTTTGGTAAACCAGTTCAGCGGTGAGCGGGGCGAATAGAGCCAGCGGTTGAGGCGGTCGAACCAGTCCAGCAGGCGCTGGGGGAATTCGTTCTTCAGGCCGCTGCTAGTGATCTGCCAGATGTGCGGGTTATCGCCCCGGTTGCGAATCAGGATCTTGTAGACAAACGAGTAGTGCACGTCACCCGACAGGATCACGTAGTTACCCGGCGTCCGCGAATGGCGAAAGATATTGAGGATGACTTGCGCCGCACCTCGATGCGCCATCCAGTTTTCGGCGTCCACCAGCAGCGGGTGCCCGCACCAACTGAAGATTTTTTGCACGGTTTCGATCAGCTTCACCCCGAATACCGGAGCCGGTGAAACGATGATCGCCGAGGGGTGGTCGAGCAGATCATGTTGCAGCTCACTGAGCGCTTCCCAATCCAGCAGGCCCGACGGCTGATGCAGGTTGAACTCGCTGCGCCAGCGTCGGGTGCGGGTGTCGAGCACCACCAGTGCCGGGGTGGTCGGCAATACGTAATGCCAATGCTGGAATTTCAGCAAAGTGTCGATCAGGCCATCCAGCGTCTCGCTTTGCAGATAGCCGTCGGCGGTTTGTCCGGTCAGTTGCTGCGTTTGTTTCAGCAAGTCGGGAAAGGCACCAGGGTTATTGCCCCAACCCTGACACAGCAGATAAGCAACAAGTGCATTGCCGATGATGCGCTTGGAAAACGGATGGCCGTAGGCGGTTTCTTCCCACTTGGCCGAGAGGTTCCAGTCGTCCGTCACGTCGTGATCGTCGAAGATCATCAGGCACGACAGGTGGGCGAAGACCCGCGCAACCCCGCCCAGCCCGGCAACGAACTCATCGATGAGCTGCTGCTCCTGCTCATAACGGGGCTGCTCGCCCGCTTCGAAGACCGGCGGCGTCGGCGCGATCAAGGTCCAGGGCACCGGCGACCAGACCAG
>Ga0308159_1004621_pt1 | contig 12417 bp, 13 predicted proteins | sample PhyCR1_FD_201040 | JGI IMG/M metagenome (GOLD analysis project Ga0308159, IMG submission 201040) | Phyllosphere microbial communities from UC Gill Tract Community Farm, Albany, California, United States - DLSLC.R1 | ecosystem: Host-associated > Plants > Phyllosphere > Unclassified | place: USA...
CACTTCATCAATCACCAGCAATTCAAGCTCCTGAATCATGCGCTTTTTGTTGCCCTGCATATTTAGGTGCTTCACAATGGTTCGCGGCGTATTAAAATTAAAAGTGATGTTTTGACTGATCAGATTACCCGCCACATCAGGAAAAAACGCCCCGAAAGGCAATTGAAATAAAGAGTGAATGGTTACACCGGCAGCATTAATTGCAGCAATACCAGTTGGTGCACAAATCAGCGCCTTCTTGTGCGTAAGCGAAATCAATTTCCGCAGAAAAGTAGTTTTACCTGTTCCTGCTTTTCCAGTTAAGAAAACATGTTTTGAGGTGTAATTGACAAACTTTGCAGCAATTTCTGCGGGCATAGAAGTTTCTTCCAGTTGTGGCATCGGCAGTAAGATTTTGGTTTGCTCTAGTTGGAGGGATGATTAAAGCTAACAATTTTAGTACAAAAATAGGTATGATTTTTAGTTTTCAGTTAATAATTTAGGTAATCAAAGTTAAATATCTGGAAATGAATGTTCAGTTTTTCATCGGGAATGGTAGTCCTGTTGTTTGCTTTATCCCGACGAAAAAATCGGGATGCCCGCTCCATTAGGTTTATTTAACAAGGGGTTACCGCTTTTGAGAAGAAAACCACTCCTTGCCTCTCCTGGAAAATAAGGAGGGGAGCTGTACGGTGCTAATATTAAAATTTAACAGAATTTGCCGTTTGGTTAAAAGCATACACTTCAAAACTGGCACAATTTTGAAATAGCAAACCCTACTCTCTTCCGAATCTAGAAGGGGCAAATGTGGTTAAATATTGCACTAACCGTGAAAATACAGTTCATGCTGAGGAACGAAGCATCTGCAAGCGATGAAACAGATTCTTACCATTGACGATATTATTTTTTCCGTCATTTCGAAATCGATTTTTCATCGGGAGAAGCTCCAGAGGAGTGCCTTTGGAACAATATCATTGGTGGTATTGCGCTATCAAATGAGATTGCTTCGTGCCTCGCCTGCTTGCCGTAGGCAGGCAATGACGACCGCCCTTAGCGTCATTCATATTGATTTTTGTGAAATAAATTAACCATCAGAATGACAGAAGTTAAAAGAGATTGTAATGAATGGCGGGACTGCTTTTACCGATGAACTACCGCAGTTGCTTTTCTAAACGTGATTTAAGATTTGAACGGGTAACCCTATTAAAGATTAAACCATTAACCAGTTCAAACAGTTAACCAATTTTCTTATCTTTGCAGCCTGATGAAACAAAATTATTCAAATCTTATCGCTGTTAAATTTCTTTAACCCGGTTTCATCGCCATTTTTACCCCAAATTTATTATGCTTAACCCTGAAATAGAAAAACGTAAAACCTTTGCCATTATTAGTCACCCCGATGCGGGCAAAACCACATTGACAGAAAAATTTCTGTTGTTTGGTGGTGCCATTAACACAGCTGGTGCGGTAAAACGGAATAAAGCGAACCAAAGCAATACTTCCGATTTTATGGAAATTGAGAAGCAACGTGGAATCTCGGTAGCTACTTCGGTTATGGGTTTCGAATACAGCGGCAAGCGAATTAATATTTTGGATACCCCTGGTCACAAAGATTTTGCTGAGGATACTTACCGAACGCTTTCTGCTGTGGATAGCGTTATCTTGGTGGTAGACTGTGTAAAAGGAGTGGAGGAACAAACCGAAAAACTGATGTCGGTTTGTAGGATGCGTAACACCCCGGTAATTATATTTATCAATAAAATGGATCGTGAGGGTAAAGAAGCCTACGATTTGCTGGATGAAATTGAAGAAAAACTAAACATCAGCCTGTGCCCGCTTTCGTGGCCAATTGGTCAGGGCCATACCTTTAAAGGTGTTTACAGCATTTATAACAAACATTTAAACCTATTCAATTCTGATAAAACCAAAGTAACCGATTCTGTGGTGGCGGCAAATGATTTGAATGATCCTTCTTTGTTGAACTACCTAAAAGAAAACGAAATTAACAACCTGAAAGATGATGTTGAATTGGTTGATGGTATTTATGGAAACATTGATAAAGATTTATATACCGAGGGTTTGGTGGCGCCAGTATTTTTTGGAAGTGCCATTAACAACTTCGGTATTAAGGAGCTTTTAGATACATTCATTGATATTGCGCCAAGTCCCCGCCATAGAGAAGCCGAAGAGCGTGATGTATTGGTAGAGGAGAAAAACTTTAGTGGTTTCGTATTTAAAATCCATGCCAACTTAGATCCAAAACACCGTGATAGAATTGCGTTTTTACGGATTTGTTCAGGGAAATTTGAACGTAACAAATTTTATTACCATACCCGTCAGGATAAGAAATTAAAGTTTTCGAACCCGATGGATTTTATGGCGAATGAGAAAAGTATTGTTGAAGAAGCCTGGCCAGGTGATGTGGTTGGTTTATATGATAGTGGCAACTTCAAAATTGGCGATACTTTAACTGAGGGCGAAAAACTGCAATTTAAAGGTATTCCAAGTTTCTCGCCATCTATTTTTAAAGAGGTAGAAAACATGGATCCGATGCGTACTAAACAGTTGGAGAAAGGTATTGAACAATTAACTGATGAGGGGGTTGCGCAATTATTTGTGATGCAGCCCGGAAATAGAAAGGTGATCGGTGCAGTAGGAGAACTTCAATTTGAGGTGATTAATTTCCGTTTAGAACACGAATATGGTGCTAAATGTCGTTTCCGTACATTAAGTTACACACGCTCGAGCTGGGTAACTTCAACAGATAGGAAAAAGCTTGATGAATTTGTGAAGCGTAAACAGCAGCACATTGGTTTCGATAAAGAGGCAAACCCAGTTTATCTATCAGACAGTGACTATATGATTAATTTAACGAAGCAAGATTACCCGGATATCGATTTCCATAAAACGAGCGAATTTAAGAGCTAAATTTTCTTGCTTGTCCATGCAACTAAAATTTACAAATTTTCGTCTGATAAATAACAAACTTAAAAATATGAAAAACAAATTTGCTTCTGTTACTTATCTATTGTCTATCCTGTTAATATCTTCTTGCGCAACGCTAAGAACGGATCCAAAGTCATGGACACTTATGATTCCTTTAGAAGCTAAAAAGAAATTAACGGTGAATTTGGCAGATACAAGCGCATTTAATGTGGATATACAAAATCCAACTAAAGATACCTTGATCATTAAACAACCGAATAATCAGGATCAGGTTATCGTTAATGATAAAGTTTCGCTATCTATTCCGGCTGGAAATCATCTGGAGATTTTAAATGTATCTAAAAAGACTATCAAACCTATTGTCAGGATTTTTGATCATAAAGCTAAAGTTGTTTCAGCAGTTTCAGCGTTTTAATAGGTTTAATAATTTGATTAATTATAGAACAATCAAATTGCAAACCGATGATTTAAATTATCAACTTTCTCCTTTTCTTTGTCACATCAATTAAAAACATCATGGTTAACTATAGCGAAATTTTCAATGAGCAGGGAATGGATTATCAAACGTACCGTGCGCTGGTAGACCAGCTTTTGCTGGAAGGGAAGGCTACCGGCGATGTTACTTACGATTTGCACTATACAAAAATGAATGTGCAACGTATGAACCGAGTTGATAAAACCGCAAGTTTGACTGATGAATTAATTGCTGCTATCGATAATTTTAAAGCCAACTACAAATTTTTGGTAATTACAGAAGGTTGGTGCGGAGATGCGGCTCAAATTATTCCTATTTTTAATAAAATAGCCACAGCGTCTTTAGGCAAAGTTGATTTAAGATTTGTACTTCGTGATAAGAATCTTCCATTGATAGATGCGCATTTGACTAACGGAGGGAGAGCAATACCGGTTTTGATTGTGTTGAATGAAAATGCAGATCAAGTTTTAGCAACATGGGCACCACGTCCACAGGTTTTGCAAGAATTGCTTAAAGAGTGGAGAAAAGAAACAACTGAAATGCCTGTTCTGGCAGAGAAACTTCACAGCTGGTATGCTAAAGATAAAACGCAAACAACACAAGCAGAGTTAAATGTGCTTTTGAGAGGATTGGAAGTAAATAACTAATTTTCTTCACTATCTTTTTCGTAGCCTTCATAGTAGTATGATTGCTCAATTCCTTTGAAGCTTACTTCTCTATTTTCTACATCATCTGTGAGGTGAGCCGCAAGTAGGGTTTTTAACTCTAAATCATTTATAGGACTGCGTTCCATCGCTTGTAAATACAATGTCTTATCAATAAACTGCCAATTAACCAATCTCGTTAGGCGTTCTTTCAAGATCATATCAAGCCAGATTCGCATTGTTCTGCCGTTCCCTTCCATAAAAGGGTGTGCAATATTCATTTCTACATATTTAGCTACAATTTCTTCAAAAGTGCTTTCTGGCATCTGTTCTACTTTTACCAAAATCTCATTTAGATATAAAGCTGCAACAAATCGAAAACCACCTTTAGAAATATTTAATGTTCGTATTTTGCCTGCAAAATCAAACAAGTCTTTAAAAAGATAGAGGTGTATATCTTGTAAGGCTTTCGTAATGCCAATTTCTATTTCATAGATATACCACGCTCGAATAAATGGAATGCATTCTCCAAACTTTTTTTATCAATACTTTTCATGCATTATTTGAACAAAAACTTTATCCAAAATCTAATCAACTGAAACCGTTAATCCTTCTTGCTGTAAAATTTTACGGTAAACTTCCATTTCAGTAAAAGAACCTTCCAAAACTGGGCACTTTCCGTCATTATGTACTTTCCACGCAATTTTTTCCGCCTGAGATTCGTTATAATCCAAATACTTCATCATGCAGTAAATCACGTGATCAAAAGTATTTACATCATCATTCCACAAAATAAGGCGATGCACAGTTTTCAGGGAAGTTAAAATTTCTTCGAGCGTAAAGGTCTCTTCTTTGGTTTCTGTAGACATGGTTGCAAAAATAAACAATAATTAGAAGATTTGAGATATTTGATTTGACAAGTCAGAGGATATGCGTTTCCTATCTCTCCCTCATCTCATATCTTTATAAAATAATTACATTTACCTAATCAAATATATGAGCATGCATCAATCCAAAATAGCAGGAATAGGTTACTACGTTCCAAAAAATGTTTATACCAATACCGACTTAAGTCGTTTTATGGATACCAACGATGAGTGGATTCAGGAACGAACCGGGATTAAGGAGCGTCGTTTTGCCGATCGTAATGAAGAAACTACCACCACAATGGGAATTGAAGCAGCAAAAATTGCTATCGAGCGTGCTGGTATCACCACAAAAGATGTCGACTTTATTGTTTTTGCTACCTTAAGCCCTGATTATTATTTTCCGGGATGTGGTGTTTTGCTACAACGCGAAATGGGGATGGGCGAAATCGGTGCCCTGGATATTCGCAATCAATGTTCAGGATTCGTTTACGCACTTTCGGTGGCCGATCAGTTTGTGAAAACCGGTATGTATAAAAATGTTTTGGTGGTCGGTAGCGAAAAACATTCGTTTGCTATGGATTTCGAAACTCGCAGTCGTAATGTTTCAGTAATTTTTGGCGATGGTGCAGGTGCTGTCATTTTACAACCTACCGATGAGAAAGGTAAAGGGATTTTGAGCACTCATTTACACAGTGATGGCGCTGATGCAGAAATTTTAGCCATGTATTATCCAGGTTCTCATGCAAATAAATGGATGAAGGATAAACCTGCTTTTCCTGATCAGGAATTAGGCGGATTGTTTATGACGCCTGAAATTTTAGAAAGTGGTGCCGCACTGCCCTACATGGATGGACCTTCGGTTTTCAAAAAAGCAGTAGTAAAATTTCCAGAGGTGATTAAAGAAGCTCTGGTTGCAAACAACTTAACGGAAAAGGACATTGATATGCTTGTGCCACATCAGGCAAATCTTCGGATCAGCCAATACGTACAAAACTTGTTAGGCTTGAGCGATGATCAGGTATTTAATAATATTCAAAAATACGGAAATACCACAGCAGCATCTGTCCCTATTGCTTTGTGCGAAGCCTGGGAAGCCGGAAAAATTAAAGATGGTGATTTAGTTTGCCTTGCCGCATTTGGATCAGGTTTTACCTGGGCAAGTGCGCTAATCAGGTGGTAACTTGAGGTAAAAGGTTGAGGGTATTGAAGCTTAAGACTAATGTCCTGCACGTCATTTTGTTTAGAACAGTAAAATTTATTATCTATTTGAAGTTTAAATCCTTCCTTTATAAAATAGCGCAACGAAGCCAAATAAGGTGAAGCAAGCACTAATGCAGGAAAAAACTATAGTGGTTGATGCAAGCCCCCTACTAATGCCATAGCTTTCGTTATAAAATATAAATTCCTTTATTCCGATGCTATTTTCCTCAATATCACGGCTTCTATCTACCACTTTAACCAATTTGTTCTTATGTTTGAATTGAAACACGGGATAATATATATATGTAAACCTTTTATTGTTCACCCGTTCAACAGCAACAATTGTAGCTTCGGTTTTTGTTCCGAATAGTAATGGGCGATACGAACCTATCAATCCATAAGCCAGAAAAAATCCGAGCAGGATCAACGAAACTCCAAATACTTTTATCAGTGCCATTTCAATTTTTGTCCCAGGTCTAACAGCTTTTCAACCTTTAATTCCTCGCTATAAAATCCCCTAAATAACTACATTCTCCAGCTGCCTCCTGATAAAACGGCGTTTTGCTGTATTTCAATTTCAATTCTTTGAAATACGGATTGTTGTAATTTGCATTGATGAAATTTTGATATTTCACATCATCTTTATCCCAGTAACTAAATGAATTTATTTTGGCGTTCAAAATGATCTGCTTTTGAGCACATTTGGCGAGCATGAATGTACATTTTGCCTTAAAATCTGCATTTGTACTCAGCGCTCTAGCTTTCAAATACCAGCTTTTGGCAGTTTGAGCTTTTTTATAGTCTACATCATAACCGTACTTTGCCGGGCTGGCATTGTCATAAGTCGACCAATCGTAGCTAATCAAAAACCAGCTATTTCCGTAATAGCCAGTTTGATAAACGGCGTTCGCCATTTTGTAATAATACAGGGAAGCATTCTTCTGTTCACTAACAATCAGTCGTTGTAACCGAAGCATTTCCGCCGCAAAAGTTTTCTTCGTAATAGAAGCTTTTGCCGCTACATATTTTTTAGGGAAATCATTAATGGTTTGAATAAATGGATTTGCATAAAGCTTCGAATGGGCATCATCAGCGTACCAGTTTTCGGGATTGAAATAATTATAATCCGGCGATACCTTTGCAAACATTTGAACCGCTTTTTCATACTGATGCGTTCTCAAATAAGTGGTTCCAAATAGCTCATAGAAATCATCATTCTTAAGTTGATTTAAAGCCTTCGAAAGCAAAGCCGTTACATCGCTTCCAACTGCTTTCTTTTTATAATTTAGCAAACCTTGCATACTTTTCGGACTTAAAAATTGTTGCCAGAAAGCAGTCGTTTGATAGCTCATATTTTTGAAAAGAGAGTTATCTTTTACGATCTTGTATTCCAAATCCCCTTTAACCATTGCCAGGGCAGCTTTGGCTGTATCGCCTAATTTTAAATATGCAGGTGCTAATAGCTGCTGATAGAAGTTTCTTGTGGTTCTGCTAAAATGTTTGCTTTCTGCATCTGCCCAATCATAATATTTATCTCCAGGATGCGATTTATTTTCGGCAAATCTTTTTTCGTCTAGCCATTTCAGTGTCGGCAATAGTTCATTTTCGTTAAATGGATTTCCTTTCTTAATATTTTTAGCTTTAATCAATAAATCAGTAATTCGGTATTGATCACGCAATTTTTCAGGAAGTTTTTCAGGATTCAATGTACTTAAGTAATTGGTGGCAACTGCATCTTTATTTTCCATCCACGATAAATAAGCAGCTGTTAAAGTACCCAATTCTGGCTGCGGATATTTCTTTTCGGTTGCTAATTTAATTGCAAAATCTCTAACCAGGTTTAGCTGTTTTAAGTTCAAATTTTTAACACTATCCCTTCGTCGCCGGTTACTCTGAGAGAAATAATAGCTATAGGATATTTTTGCAATATCATTCGCCTCAATCAATGCCTGCTCCAGTTTGTTAACTTCTCTAACCAATAGCGTCCCGTTAAGCTCACTTTTAGGTTCGTATTGATATACTTTATATAAACTTTCAATATTGAAATCTGGATTTCCAAAGCCGTTAATTGCCCAAATGTTGGCTTTTTCACTATTGGTTTTAGCATATTTCAAGGCCCCATCTATAGGAGCGCTGTTGTAATAATAATTCTTATAAGCCTGCACTCTCCTTTCCGGGTTGGTTGCAAATACTTTTGAAAATAAAAAAGCAGATTCTGCTGGATTTCCCAATCGGCGAATAGAACCGGCATAAAGTGCCAAAGCCCATCCTTTAACAGCACTATTGGTTTTATTAGTTTTGATAAATTTTTCGTAAACGCTTTTGCTATCGGTATGCAGGCCTGCATAATGAAACATCCGCTCTGCCTGATAAGCATAACGCAATCTTAAGAAATCATCTTTCTCCAATTCTGTTGATTTGAGGGCTTCTTTCGCAAGCACATCCATTTGTGTGCTATCTCGAGGTATTGGATCCCAAAGATCGAAGTTAATATTAGCATGGGGCTCACAGCTTTTAGCGAAAGTATAATATTTCAAGGCGGATTTGTTTTTACTCAATCCTTGTACGAAAGTGTTGTTTTGCAAACTATCTGCCAAATCTGAAAGCTTTCCGTCGAAATGTGCAAGCTTGTTACTTGTTGCACTATCTACATTGTACATAATCTCATGAACATCCTGTTCCTTAACCTCTAAATATTTCGCCCATTCTCGGCTATTAATTTGCGATTCGCTTTCTACATCTTCCTCGTTGTTCAAATAGGCCATTTGGTTATAAGCAAAAGGCGTATACTCATCACCCTCAACATTGTTGTGGAAATAGGAAATATAATAATCGTAGGGGTCAATTTCGCCGCCACACGCGATATTTACCGCGATTTCGCCAAAGAAAGTAACAAGAAAAACGCTAAAAATTAGCGATAACTTTTTGAAAGTCTTCATCTGTAAAATGTTTTAAAAGGTCGGTATCGAGATGATAAAAAACGAGATTTCGCTCTTCAGGTTTTAAATATCGGGATAAAAAATTAGATGTTGTAAATAAATCTCCGGCTGAGATTTCTTCCCACCTAATCACGTCACCACGTTTTAAGCCCGCCGCTGGATTATCGATTAAGAGATCGTATAAAATGGAATGGCCTTTTTGCTTAAATAGGTTTTTGTCATTAATTTGATCTTTGGTAATTCGTTTAGAAATTCCAGCATATTCTTTATTCCTGAATACGACTGCCCACTCAAAAATTGGTAAGGCAACATCAAGCTTTAATGGGTAATTGCGGAGGTAATCTTTTAAGTAGATATCCATTTCTCTTTGATCAAGAATAGAATTCTGCTCGCCATACTTACGCAGATTCCCCATGTTGTAACACATCAGCATGGCCTTTTTTACCGGGGGAATACCACTGGTCGACTTGTTTTTTACCTGATGTAATCTTAAGGTGACGGAAATTGTTTTGTTCTTCAAAAGCGGCTGAGCTTGCAGTTGATTTAGAAAATTGAAATACTTGTCTCTAGTGGTTTTAGTCCAATCGCAGTCTATTTGAAGTTCAGAATAATCCGTCTTTCCGGCCTGCTTAACTTTGGCATCAACGAATATTGCAATTCTAGTGGCTAGCGATTTTATTCTGCTCGAATCTATGTCCTTAAAAATATGGTTAACAAGAAAAACCACAGGAATGATGCCGATTGTTTTTGGAAGCGGATCGGAGAACTTTATAGGAGAAATAGGAACATCCTGTTGAAAGTCGGGATTAAAATCTACATCCATAATGCGAACGTAAAGCGATTTTGACTTAAATTTCTCGAGGTAATCAGTTTCAACTTTTTTGTTTTTATAGTTTGTTCGCCAAAAATAAAAAGTGGGGTGAACGATTGACTTTTGCTTACAACTGAATAAGAAAAATATAGAAATCACTAAAATACTTATCTTGCGCATATCAATTTTATTGATCAAAAGTAAGATAAAATGCGAGCAGTTTTACAAAGAGTTACACAAGCAAGTTGCACAGTTGATGGCACAATTACGGGCGAGATTAAAACCGGATTTTTGGTGCTTTTAGGTATTGAAGATGCCGATACAGCCGATGATTTGGATTGGCTTGCTCAGAAAATTGTTAATATGCGGGTGTTTGGTGATGAAAATGGCTTAATGAATAAAGCGTTGGCTGATGTTAATGGAGATATTTTGTTGATTAGCCAGTTTACCTTATTTGCATCTACAAAAAAAGGTAACCGCCCAGGTTTCACCCGAGCCGCAAGGCCAGACACCGCTATTCCGCTTTACGAAAAAATGATCGAAAAGTTGTCGACTTTAATGGGCAGGAAAGTGCAGACAGGGATTTTTGGAGCGGATATGAAAATTGCTTTGGTAAATGATGGGCCAACTACAATTTTAATTGATACGAAGAATAAAGAGTAAAAAACTTATATTCCTCGTTACTGCAATCTTTTAAAGGAGATTTTAGTTTAAAGAAGTAATCAGTGAAATATAAAAGCTAACACGATGACCATTAATGAAGCACAGGAAACAGTAGATCAGTGGATCAGAACTACAGGTATCAGGTATTTTAACGAGTTAACCAATACTGCTATTTTAATGGAAGAAGTGGGGGAGGTAGCTCGGATTATGGCTCGGAGATACGGTGAGCAGTCATTTAAAAAGAGTGATGAAGTGGTAAACCTTGCCGATGAAATGGCCGATGTGATGTTCGTGCTGATCTGTTTGGCCAATCAAACAGGTATTGACTTAACCGACGCCTTTCAGAAAAATCTCGAAAAGAAAACCATTCGCGATGCAGACAGACATAATAACAACGAGAAGCTAAAATAAGTCTTAAGTCTTTAGTCAAGAGTCATGACTTAAATAAGCGCTACTCACATTTGTTTTTATGTGTCGAAATCGGCTTAGTCTTTCAAAAGCCATCTTTAGGAGGTTGGTGGCACAAACTCCATTAAAGTTCTGTAGGCCACAAAGCGGTTTTTAAACTTGCTGTTTAATCTCTCTTGTAGCTCTGGAGCAAATGTGCTTTGGTATTCGTTGTAATTTTCTAAAGTTTCGGCAACATATTGTGCGCAATAAGTTACGCCTTCATTTGGCGAATCAAGCACCTTTAATAAGCGATTGGATACAAACATTCCTGTAGCCATCACTTCTGGAATATGGGTTTCCTGCATCCATTGCAACCATTCTTCAGCTGCAGCATCATCTAAAATTAGGGTAACGTTATATAAAAGCATGTCGCAAAGATAATAAATGTGCCGAAGTAAAAGATGGATGAAAAACTGAATTTCTTATATTCGGCGATTAGTTTAGAGCATACTCATGATTGAAATTTCAACATCACAAACAGTACGGGATTTAGAAGGTATTATTACGCTTCAAAAAAAGAATCTAAGAGCAGATTTATCTCCAGAAGAAATTGAACAGCAGGGTTTCGTAACGGTATCGCACACGCTTGATGATTTGGAAAAAATGCATCAGCATGAACCGAACATCATTGCTAAGGATGGTGAAAGGGTAATCGCTTATGTACTAGGGATGACGGAGCAATCGAAAAACGATATTCCCCGATTAGTAGAAATGTACGAGAGTTTCGATCACATTCAATATCATGGAAAATCGGTGGCTGAGTATCAATATATTGTTGTGGGCCAGGTTTGTGTTGATAAAGATTACCGTGGGAAAGGCTTATTTGATCAATGCTATCAGGCTTATAAGAATTTTTTCGAAGATAAATTTGAATTCGCAATAACTGAAATTGCCACTATAAATTTACGCTCAAGGAAAGCGCATGAGCGTATTGGCTTCAAAACGATTGATACCTACACAGATCAAATGAGCACCGAGTGGAATGTGGTGGTTTGGGACTGGAGATAACTATTGAAGGTTTATCAAGGCTTGCTTTACCGCGTTATCGGTCTGATTTATTGACCGGTAGTAGCCCACATCGCCAAGGTAATAACGGCATAACAATGCTTTCAAATCACTCAAAATTACAGGCTTGGCATTGTACAGTTGAAAACGATCGATCTGTACGTTTTTGCGTTGAATATAACCTATGAAATCTTTGAAATCATTATCTCCTAACGCGAAAGAATTAATGTTTTGCTCTACAAAGCCAGCGTTATATTTGTTTGTTAATACATTAAAAACATAATCTGATAGAATCTTTTTGCTTACCAGGGTTGCATAAAATTTATTGTAACCAACGGTATCCAGTTTAACAAAAACATCTGGCTGTATGCCTCCACTAGGCTTTTGTCTTTTTACATTTTGTATGGCTACACCTTCTGCTTTTTCTATCGAGTCC
>Ga0308159_1004622_pt1 | contig 12415 bp, 23 predicted proteins | sample PhyCR1_FD_201040 | JGI IMG/M metagenome (GOLD analysis project Ga0308159, IMG submission 201040) | Phyllosphere microbial communities from UC Gill Tract Community Farm, Albany, California, United States - DLSLC.R1 | ecosystem: Host-associated > Plants > Phyllosphere > Unclassified | place: USA...
CCTTGAGCAGCGCGGCCTGCTCCAGGCCCTCACGGTCGATGGACTTGGCGCGCACTGGCTTCGCAATGAATGGCTTCAAAGTTTCACCTTTCCTTCACTGATCAGGATGTCTTGGGTGCGCATGACGCCTTCGGCGAGGAACAGGCGGACCTCGTATTTGGTCAGCTCCCCGGGCGCACGCAGGCGTCCGTCGGCAATGTCGTGGCAGTAGCTACAGGCCCAGGCCGCCTGGAAGTCGTTGGGTTTCATGCCCATGCCGCAGGTACCGGCCAGGCGGTAGTGCGCCAGGACGGTGGTGGACGGCTCGCAAGAACAGCCAGGGAACCGAACCTGGCAGTCACGATCACGCGCGGCCTTCGTAAGCTTGCTCATTGCGCCTCCCGATACCGAATCTGGCCAGCAACTCTTGGCGGGCGGCCTTGCCATCCGTCTTGATACCCATCCGGGCGACCTGCGCACAGGCAACTCGCTCGGTGAGCTCTGAAGCCAGCTCGGCGGCCGACTTGTTGCCGTCATAACCAATGCCCACGGCGATTTCTTCAAGCGGAAGCCCCTGCACCAAGCGGCGAATTGTTATGTCGTAAGCCCGGTCAAACACCTTGCTGGCCTTCTCGGGGATCAATTCGCCGAGGTTATGCAGTTCGCACTGCAAAGCAGCGTGACGGACCGCCGGGTGAGACCAGGTGCGCGCACCAAAACGGCTTGGGTGGGAGTTTTCGAGCGCCTCGCGGAACGCCTTGTCGTGGGAAGGGATGCCAAGCATCTCGGGAGTCGGCTGGCACCATTTGATGAACTTGCCGACGCTTGGCGCGAAGTCTCCGCCGATCTGCCGGCAGTTCTGCAGGCCGTACCGGATCTGCTCAAGAGTCGTTATCCCCGCAACGATGAACGCCTTGATCCAGCTGCGCTTGGCGGCATTCAGCGATTCGGCATCAGGCCAAGCCTGTTTCCAGGCCGGGAAAATTGCCTGCAATTCTTTGAACAGCGCGTTCACGACGTCGGCAGTACCCGGCGGCAACTGCTTCGGCTGAACCAGCGTTACCGGCGGAAGATTGCCCATCGTGCTGAGCAGCTGCTCGGTGCTGCGTGGCTTTTTAATTTCCATCACAGATCCCCCAGATCGTTCGCCCAGCTGGTGTCATCGAAGTCAGGCGCCTTGCCCTGCCCCGAAGCTTTGACGCGTTCGCGCTTGACCCACTGAACCAGGCGGTAGCACCAGCCGGCCGATGTATCAATGGTTGCTGGCTTGGCGACGAAGAACCCCATGAACGCCCGGATCGCCGCTTCAGGGACCGCATCGGCAGGAAGCCCGGCGATAGTGATTTGATCCGACAGCCCCTTCTCGCTCGGAACCCAGGTGGCGAACATGGCGAAGCGCTGGCGATCATCCTGCGGTTCGATGGCGGCGCTGTTCTGTTCGGCGAGAGCGGCATCAATCTCGCGCTGCTGCAGCTGCTCTTCGGTTCCTTGATGGTTAAGTGGTGGATTGGGTGCAGCTGCTGCACCCCGTTCTGTTCCAGGCTGCACCCCGTTCTGTTGTGGGTTGCACCCCGTTGCGTCATCTGCACCCCGTTTTGTACGGGGTGCAGGATTTGCACCCCGCGATATCTGAAGGTCGTAAACGACTGGGCGGCGGTCATGACGATCGATATGCACAGCCGCGATAGCCTGATTGCCCTTCTGGATCAGCCCGGACTTCTCCAGATCGTCCAGCTTGTAACGTACGGTACGCTCGGATAGTCCTGTGTCTTGGGCCAGGGTGGAAGCAGATGGAAAGGCGCCGGCGCCGTTGGAGCCGGCATAGTTGGCCAGGCACAGCAGCACATGCCGAGCGCTGGAGTCTTTGAGGGTTTGAACGGGCAAAGAGAGCGCCCATGACATTGCTTGAACGCTCACAGCGAAGCTCCGATATTCTTTTCAGCCAAATAGGCCAGGCCTTTGGGTGTCACAAGGGGTTGGAAGGCTGCACGATCCTCGCCGGTCTCGGGGTCGCTCTTCAGCGCCGTGACCTTGTGGACCAGATAGCCGGAGGTGATGCGCGGCTGGTAGGCGGTCCAACGTTTGGAACCACCACGGTGGAAGATCCACCGGTTCTTCTCCAGCCACAGGAACAGCCGGGACGGCGGAACCTGAAGTTGTTTGGCGGCATCGCTAATGCAGATCGCGCCGCAGGCCGATGCCAGGCGCTTGATGGCAGCGACCTTCGGCGCCTGATCCAGAATAACCAGTCGAAGAGATTGGTTTTCCTTGGCTTGGTCGGCGGCCGCCTGAAGTGCCTCTGCGTAGGTCGCCGGAATTTGGAACTGATCCGCCCTCGCCTCCAGATCCTGCCAGCGATCAATGATCCGCGCGCGCAGTTCGACGCTGTAGCCGGAGACCACAACCAGAGTGTCGCGCTGGGAAAGCAGGAACTCACGATAGACCTGACCGTTCTGCGGGTGGATATAGGGGGTGTCGTTTGAAGAAACGACCCCCTTTGCAACCAAGGCCCGGACGGTTTTCAGCACGTTGTCGTGCGTGCTGCCGGTCAGCTCGGCGATTTCGCGTGAAGACATAGTGTGTCGCGACACGTTTTGTTCATGACGGAAAAGTGTCGCGACATGGGGGGTATTGCCTGGAGCGGTATTGGTGTTCATAATGGCCCCACAGTGTTTTACGTTTTGTTGAAAGGACCGCCCTGCCAGGCGGTTTTTTTATGCCTGCGATTCAGGCGTTATGGGTGTCCGCTGCATCCGTGGTAGCTTTTTGCTTCCACACGAAAAGGTCACGGAGACCGGACATGAAACGTTTGAAGGAAGCCTTTGCACGCTGGAAGGCAAAGCATTGGGATCTGAAGCCATACATCCACGACGAACCCATGTTTCTGATGATGGGGTTCGACAGGCCGCCCTTGCGGGACTTCTGGGAGCGACGGAAAGGGTTAATTCTCAAAGCGGCCCCCTGGCTTGCGAGCCTCATCGGCGGTGCGATAATCCTGAAGCTGATGGGTCTCGCTTAAGCGACCATCCATCACGGCGGCGCGGGCCTCGTCCAAAACCTTCAAGCGATCCAGGTCGCTGGCGGAAGGATCAAAGCTGACGTGAGTCAGAGGAAAGGTTGTGGACCCACCGCGCTTCGCGCTTCCCGTTACGAAGCCAGCTGCAAAGCAAAAGGCAGAAACACCAAAGGCCCCACAGGCGACCAACAAGCTATCTGCAACCATCGCTATTCCCTTCCTATGCACTGTATGAATTAACAGCTAATCCAGAATCTCTACCGTCACGCGCGCTGCTAATGGAGAATCCGCTCAGCCAGCAAGCTCTTCGTTTGGATAAAGGTCAGGCCTCATATCGTGACGCGTTACCTTTCCGCCAACGGCCCTCTCGAACGGAATGACGAGATCGGCAGGGATGCGTTTGTTGCGGTGAACGCATTGCCAAATACGCGGCTGGCTGGTGCTGCATCGACGTGCAAGCTCTGCCTGCCCACCAGCCAGCTTCACCACTTCGTCGATAGGTCTTTCTTTGTTTGGCATGTCAGCTGCCTCAATGGGTCGTGGATGGAATGATAACCTAAGTTATGAACAAGACCAACACATGTTATTTGATGAGCAATAACACATGTTTTAATCTGCTTGGCATGGAAAACAGAACAGAAAATCTCAAAGACCGCATCCTCACCCGGCGCTTGAAGCTGGACCTTAGCCAGCAGCAACTGGCCGAAAGATCGGGCGTAAGCCAGGTGACGATTCAGCATCTGGAGAGCGGCAGAAATCAGACATCCAAGAAACTTGTCGACATCGCCAGGGCGCTTGGGGTATCTGCTGAATGGCTGATGAGTGGTGTTTCTCCCTCAAAAGCAGCAACTGACCGTTATGAATCCAACGTCAGCCTCGCGCCCCAACCGCGCCGATCATTCGAATACCCAGAAATTAGCTGGGTGCAAGCGGGAGCTGCTAAGGAGTCTGTGCAGGAACTAAATCTGGCGGATTGTGAGAGACACGCTTCTGAGGCGTGGGCGGGCGAAAATGGGTTTTGGCTGAGGGTAGTCGGGCCGTCCATGACGCCGGTCTTTCAAGAAGGCATGGTCATTTTAGTGGCGCCGGATGTAGAGCCTGAAAATGGGCAATACGTTGTGGCTCGAATGATTGATACAGATGAGGCGACCTTTAAGCAATTCATTCGCGACTCCGGCCGCTATTACCTGAAACCGCTTAACCCTTCATTTCCGACGACTCCAATGGACGACACCTGGGAAGTCGTGGGCACCGTGATCGACGGGAAGCTGGCGAAGTCAGTGTTCCGATAGCTCTCCGAAGCAAAAGAAGCCTGCCGCTGAGCAGGTTTTTTTTCGCCTATCAAAAAATTTAATAACTTAGGTTATTGACACGCAACCAACCTGAGTTATCATTCGACCCATAACTTAGGTTATCAAACGACTGGTGGAGCCGCCAGATAGCACGGGATCAGCGAAGTGATCTCCCAGCCCCGGAAACGGGACCGACTGGACCAAGCTCTTTAGACAGAACGGAAGATTTCACTGGCTGGCCTTGGCAACAGGGCCAGACGGGAAACCAACCGGGAGTCACATTGATGGAAGCAACAATCGTCAGCGGCGCATGGAAGGGTCATCTCGGACGCGGCCTTGCGCCAAAGGAAGTTCAGTACCTGCTGGGCACCGCCCAGGGCAAGACAGCCAAGGAGATTGCCCGCCAATTCGACGTGGCAGCCTGCACCGTGGCAAAGCGGCTTTCCTGCGCCATGTTCAAGCTTGGCGTGACCCGCCAGACAGCTGCAGTTGCTGAGGCAATGCGCCGGCAGATCATCTCGCCGATGTGCTTTGTGTTGGCCAGCCTGATCGCCATGCACGCAATGATCGGTGACGACGCCATGCGCCGTGACCGCCGGGCGCCAGAACGGCGTACAGCCCAGGTGCGCGTGTTGCGCCAGGCGGAACGCCCAAGCCTCATCGCATAGATCGCCTCCAAGAATCCTGACCGGGGTTAACCGGCCGCTGGACTCCCAAGCGCATAAAGGGATAGCCGCTCAGACCAACCGGCTCAATCGTCGGTCTGCGACAGCCTGTCGATAACTGCCCGAGCACCTGGTACTCCCCAGCACCAGGCCGCATCGGGGTGTGATTGGAGCGTGCCCAAGTGGGCTGCAGCGCTAGGATCGCAAAGACCCGTGAATGTCCTGAGCCGGTATGAGCGAGACGGCCAATACTACAAACGCGGCGGGAACCAAGCAGGGGTAGCGCCCTGGTGTTCCGATCACACCCCGATGCGGACGAACATCCGGCACATGCCGGCCACCTGCATTCAACCCACCCAGCACGGAGGATTGGCAGCCATGTGAACCACAACGAACCCTAGACGCCACAGCGTCTACCGCGTGACGTAGGGAGGTCTACGAAGCGCACTGAAAGCCCGGTTTCGACTGGGCTTTTTTACGCCTCGCCTTTATCCGTCAGCACCCTCCCCTGGGCCCACCGGCACATACCAGGCGGTCAGGGTGCTGACGAATAAACGCAACCCACTGAGGTATCCACCATGCACGCATCAATTCAACAGCGCGTAGACGGGGTTGCGGACCTGCACATGCGCTCTCGCCTGGCCACCGCCGAGCTCTACGCCATCATCGGCAAAGAGCCGCCGGCGCAGAAGATTCGCTTTCAGATCCGCACCGCCGGCAAGGCTTACCACATCGTGGAGCTGGCTACTGAAAAGGTGAGGGGCTTCCGCTGGACCTGGAAGGATGCCAGCAACTTCGCCCAGGCACTGGAGTCTCGTGCAGACGGCGTGAAGGTGACGCTGTCAGGCGGTGCGCAATGATCGGTGTACCGATGCCAAACCCGAAAGACGCTGTGATTGCTGACCTTAACCGCCAGATGGATGCATTTTTCGGCGCGGGCAAGTCAGTTGAAGAGATCGCCAGCGGCGTATCAGGCGAGAAAGGCGGACCAATCAAAAGCACTCGTAGCGAGAAGCTGCGCGCCGTGCGGGACAAGATAGCGCCGCGGTTAAAGCGCCTTGTCGACGATGGGTATTCGCTGCACGAGGCTTGCCTGGAAGCCGGCGTTGACTATAAGCGCGCCAGGCTGATCGCCAGCGAAAACAACTTCAAGCTGCCCAGCAACCCATGAGGCGGATCAGCAATCAGGTGCGACAGCGCCGGCGGCTGGCATGGCTTGATTTGACAGCACATGAAATCGAAGAGGTAGGTCATGGCCGAGGAAGATCAGCAGCCGACGGCGGAAGCCTTGAAGCAGCGCCGAAAGCGCGAGAAGGCAGCAGCGAAGGACGCTGCATTGGGCGTCGAGAAATTTACGATTGAGGTAGCCGGCATCTTCAAGGCCGACCTCAAACGCCTGATGAAGCAGCACGGCTTCAACAACCAGCAGGAGGTGCACCAGACCCTGCTGCGCAACGTGATCGCCGCCGACTTCGAAACTCAGGCACAGATGCTCAAGTGTGTCACGACACCTTTTGTAGTTACAGAAAAGGTGTCGCAGATCATCAAGGCGGCGGGCCTGAAGTCGCTCGCCGACGACCCGCCAGAGCCTGACGACGAAATCGAAACACCAGCATAACCCACCCTACTCGCTGCATCCGGTAACCCGGAGGGCGGCGCCTGACTGGAGATAATCCATGGACTGCACGCCAACCAAGGCGCAGGTTAGCCTGCTATGGCACACGCTTGGCCTGAGACCTGAGTGTCACGATAGCCGGCACGTATATCGAAATCGCTTCCTTGCGGGCCCAGGCCACGACGATGTTCCAGACTTGGAAGCCTTGGTACAAATGGGATTGATGGGAAGCCGCAAGCCACCTGGATTTTGCGACCAGAGCGATATTCTCTACTACGCAACCCAGGAAGGTGAGCGATTTGCTGTCGCCGCAATGCCCCCTGCACCGCCGCCGCCCAAACGCACCAAGTTTGATGCATACCTTGATGAGTGCGAGTGCTACGACGGGTTCGCACACTTTCTCGGCATCAACATGCCGAAATTTCAGGAGCGGGGCGGGTATTCAAAGTGCGAGTACCGCATGGTCCGGTACCCATGGAACAGCCCGTATCGGGATTTCAGTTCGTCATATTGGTCACCATACGAGCCTCTGGAAGTCGCGGGGGAATGGGCGCCGACCAGAAAAGACGCAAAGGCCAGCTACAAGGCAGCGCTGAAAGAGTACAAAAAACTCAACTTCGAGCGCGCCTATAACGCCTGATCCGGCTCCATGCCGGTCACCCGTAATACCCCATATCACTGAACAGCGCCAGCCGGCGAGGATCCCCTATGCACGTCTTGTTCTGCAGTTATGGATATGACTCCATTGCCCTGATCCAGTGGGCAGCAGCGACCACGCCACGCGATAAATGTTCAATGCGACTCAGGCTACTGTGGCGGATGAGCCAGCTACCAGCAGAAGGTCGACTATTCCGATATCCAATTCGACATGTTAGCCGACTATTTCGAGGCGGGTGCCTGATTTTGCGGAGATTAATTCAAAGCGCCTCTTGAGCTATTCTCATCATCTCAGACTCAAAGTGTTCTTCATGAAGCACTCGACAGTACGAACGGACATACTCTTCGATCTCCGCCATTGTCGTCAAATGGGATGGAAGCTCTAGGTAGCTTGGCCCAAAATCATTGAGGTATGGATAGATGCCGTGGATGAACACGCGCTGAGGAAGTGGCCATCTGTAATCGTCCCAAACATACCTCCTATAAACTTCAGCGTCATCGAATGTAAGAGGCTCTAGAGGCGGCCTTTTCATTTCATTTATTTGAGTTGACAATTGCGTTTGAGATAACTCTGGTGATCGGACACCAAGTGGAACTGGTAATCGAGATCTTATAAGCCCGACAAGGTCACGTTTTGCTCGTAGAACGCGGATAACGTCAGGCCGAGAATGGCCTCCTGCGCTCATCCATTTGGGTATCTGACCTGCTACGAAAGAGCCAAACCCTACTGCATCCTTGACGTAGCTTAGATCTCTCGCCAGCTGTGGAGTAAGTTCATGCACTGGTATCTGCGAAAGCTGATCGGAGAGAGCCTGCCAATCACGCCCCCGGTGAAATGTTTCATACCTCATCATTTCTCGTCTTTCTCGACGTGGGCAATTGAAGGCGCTGGCCAGTAAGTGGAGAGATTCCGTAGCATCATCTGATAAGACACGAAGTATTTCAGCCAAAGATTGCTGTCTTCGCAACAACTCCTTGCGCCCGTGCAAAACAGGAAAGTATGCGGCCACAATAATTGCCGCTACCGAACCGAACGCCTGAACCCAGCTAGCAATTTCAGAGCTATTCAACGCATACGCTTTAATTGTTAATCCCGTAATAAACGTTATAGCCAGAACAAGCGTCACGTTTTGCACGGAACATCCTGGCCGGAACAAACTCTTCCAATAATCGTTGAGCATATTCACATCCTCCTTTGGCCGCGAATAATACGCGGAAGGTATTCCCATGCCCACAGAAAGCAAACCGGCTAATCCCTTCGGCCCAAACGGCCGCATCTTCCACATTCATCTGAGCGTGCGCGGCGCCATCCGTGATTTCAGCACGCGCCAGCTCAAAGGCATGTTCCGTGTGGATGGACGGGCATGCACCGCCGACGAGGCAAAGGAACATCTGCTCGAGGCGCTGACCCAGGGCAAAGAAGTACTTCCCTTTGGCCCGCCGTGTGAAGGCTTTGATTTCACCGGCGGCGGCTGCCCAGGTCATGACAAGGAGTTCGCATGAAGCGCATCTACCTCAGCGGCCCCATGAGCGGCTTGCCCGGGCTGAACTTCCCCACCTTCCACAGCATGACCGCCAGCCTCCGCGCCAGCGGCCACACAGTCACCAACCCCGCCGAGATCAATCCAGAAGGCGGCACCTGGACGGACTGTATGCGCCGCGACATTGCCGCCCTGATGGATTGCGACACCGTAGCCACCCTGCCCGGCTGGGAGAACTCAAAGGGCGCAAAGCTGGAAGTTCTGATCGCCGAGAAGCTCGGCATGACCGTTGTGGATGCCCATGATCTGGTAACGAGGGAGGCTGTATGAGCCAAAACCAAACGATTGACGGCGTGCCGCGAAAGTCTCTTGAGCAAGCGCTGAAGCTGGCCGCAGTGTTCGATGATGGTGGCGATGGTGCGGACGCGGAAAGCGCTCGCGGTGTTGTCTGGATACTGCGCGCCCTGCTGGATGCCCCTGCAGTGCTTGGCGAGATTGACCTGACCCCGAAACGTCTTGCACACGCAGAGATCGTTATCGAGCAGCAGAACAACTTGATCGCCAGCTTGCGAGCCGAGCTTGTCGAATCGTATCGCGTTGCCGCCCAGCCCCAGGGCGAGCCGGTGGGGTGGCAGATCAGGAGCCGGACGAACAGACCAGAATCTGTCTGGACTGGGTGGCTGGAATGCAGCGAAATGGAGCGAGCCATGCACTCGCACGAAGTCGGTAAGTTCAATCCGTTCGGAATCATGCGTGAGATACGGCCGCTCTACGCCGAGCAGCCCGCGCCGGTAGCGGTGGTGCTGCCTAAACGTAGAGACTTCTCGCCTCAAAGCGATTCGGAATGGGGCTGGAACGCCTGCCTCGACGAAGTAGCTCGCCTGACCGCCACGGTTCGAATCCCTGAGCCCCTGGTTATGACCGACGGCCTGCACACCTACGAGTACGTCACCGGCCACAACGCCGCAATCGACAAGATGCTGGGCGTCAAACCCTGAAAGAGTACGGATGTACTCCTTGCGACAATCTGTAACCCATCCCCCTTCAAAGTCAGCCGCTATAGCGGCAAGGACACCTCATCACGGGTACGGGCAAAAGTCTCCAAGGCTATCCCGGGCAATTTTTACTGCGTACTCAAGCAATTCTAGGGGAACACTTTGCTCAAAGAGGCTTACTTCAAAGCGCAACGTTTCGTCATTCCGAAAGATCTCGAACATCTGCGTTCTGTCACCTTCCCAGCACTCTAAAGCCAAGCCATCGTGACCTTCGACGATGCTTGAGGCACGGCAAAAACGGTATTCAATTCCGTGTACGACCACATCTCACCTCCATTTCTAAGGAGGCAACGATACCTCTCCCCTCTATGAATTTGATAGCCGCTATGGCGGCAAGGACGAAGTCATGCCTGAAGAGATCAACAAAGCCTGGCCGGACCACTTCCGCTATATCGACACCATTGGCCCGGAAGGCCTGGAGGTGCACTGCATCACCTATCAGGTGATCGGCGAGACGGCGCAGTGTTTCTACATCGGCGATACCCATACCTGCGACCTGGTCAAAGGTCCTCAATATAGCTGGACTGCTGAGGCGATCAAGAAACGTCGCAAGCGCGTGCTGAAAGAAGGTGGCGAGTGGGCCCGGCGCTTCGCCTACACCGACAAGGCGCTAGCGCTGCGCTCGTACAAAGCCCGAAAGTCCTGGCAGATGAAGCATGCCCAGTTATCTATGGAGCGCGCCAAAGCAGCAATCGGCTACTTCGGCAACCATGAGGTGGAAAGCACCATACCGGCCGAGGCCGTGACCATCCCAAGCGAATACATTCAGGGCTTGAACTGGGGTGATTATTGATGATCGCCCCCCTCTGGTTCGCCTACGTCTTCATCTACAAGGGGCCAAGGCCATGAGCAATCGAATCGTTTGCCAGTTCAGCTGCGGTGCTGCTTCGGCGGTGGCTACCAAGCTGGCTCTGGCCGAATATGGCGCAACCCACGACGTGCAGATAATCAACGCCTTCCTGGCCAATGAGCACGAAGACAACCGCCGATTCGCCCTGTAACTGTGCTTCGAGATGAAAAGTACGGCGCCGACATCCTTCAGGTATTCCACCGCGAGCGATTCATGAAGGGACGGAACGGCGCGCCCTGCACCAAGTTGTTGAAGCGGCGCCTGCTGGATGCCTGGAAGCAGCCGGGAGACGTGATGGTGTTCGGTTACACCGCCGAAGAGGTTGAACGCCTTGAGGACTTCCGCGACCGAAACCCAGACCGGCCGGTGATTGCGCCGCTGATTGATGCCGGTCTGGGAAAGGAGGATTGCAAGGCAATGGTTCTGCGCGCAGGTATCAAGTTGCCGCTGATGTACCGCCTGGGCTACGACAATGCGAACTGCATTGGCTGCGTGAAAGGTGGTGAAGGCTATTTCCGCGCGATAAGGCAAGATTTCCCGGAGCAGTTCGAAGCGCTGTGTCGGGTGCAGGACGACCTCGGCGAGGGTTCATATCTGTTTCGCAACCGCACCACCAACGTGCGGTTTTCCCTCCGCGAGCTGGGCGACGGCCCGGTGCGTCGTAACGAGAAAATCCCGTCTTGTTCGTTCTTCTGCGAGATGGCAGAGGCCGAACTCGCCGCAGCACCCTAACCCCAATCCCCCTACACGCCTGCCGGTGAGCGTCGTCAGGGCAACTGACTGTCGATCCATCGTTCAGCTGCCGCCATCGCGTCATCAAGTGCTGCCGGATAGTCAGGCCAAGGGCCTTCCAACTTTGCTGCAACCTCACCCAAGCCATTGATGGGTGCTGGTTCAATGATCTTTGCAGCAACAGGGCTCTGGTCGTTCGGGCGACGCCAGTCGAACTTGAGAAAAATCACGTGGCCCCGGTAAGCGTGCGCTATCGGAGCATCGAAGTTGTGTGACACGTCCATGCCTCATCACGAACTAAGTTGAACCCTTTTGTACACCGCTTCGGTCCTGTTTGAAAGATAGGCAGAAAGCTATCACTCCAATCCCCTATGTGCCGCCCCGCGCGGCTAGGACACACCCCATGTTCGCTATGAAACTCACCCTGACTGTACTGGGCGCCCTGTTGTACTTGGTAGGAACCCTCGGCTGGTTCTTCTGGGCCGGGCCTGACCTTGTTGGCACAGGCACCACCGAGGCGCTGCTCTACGCGTTTGCCGGCACATGCGCCTGGCTGCTGATCAGCTTCGGCCTGGCAATCCACATCATCCAAACAGCGCGGCCCGCGGGCTCACTCGACAAACCAGAGGCATAGAGGTGCACATGATGGAAATGCAAAGCGAAACCCTTGCCGAAGAAGAGATCGCGGCAATCACTGGCTATATGATCCCGTCGCGACAGATCGCCTGGCTCAACCTGAATGGATGGAAGTACGTGCTGACGCGGGCGCGCCGGCCAGTAGTGGGCCGTGTATACGCCCGGATGAAGCTGGCAGGCGTAAAACCCTCAGCAGAAAACGTTGCGGCCGAAGCCTGGTCGCTGGACTTGTCACGAGTAGGATAAAAAGATGCGAGCGAAAAAGGCGGCAAACAGGGACCTGCCGCCGCGAATGATTCGGCGCGTACGTACGCTGAAGGGTGGCAAAGAGTGGGTTGGCTATTACTACGACGGGAGGAATGAAGACGGGAAGCGGGTGGAAATCCCGCTCGGGGGTGATTTGGATATCGCCAAGGCTGAATGGGCAAAGCTTGATT
>Ga0308159_1004623_pt1 | contig 12410 bp, 9 predicted proteins | sample PhyCR1_FD_201040 | JGI IMG/M metagenome (GOLD analysis project Ga0308159, IMG submission 201040) | Phyllosphere microbial communities from UC Gill Tract Community Farm, Albany, California, United States - DLSLC.R1 | ecosystem: Host-associated > Plants > Phyllosphere > Unclassified | place: USA...
CGCGGGGTACGACACCGAGGACGACCGCCGCATCCCCGCCGGATCCGCACGCGAGATCTGCCGCGGGTGGGTGCGCGTGGGGTGGCTGGGCCTGCAGATCGAAGACGACGTCGAGGTGTACCGGCTCTCGGCGCACGCGGTCGGAGCGCTCGAGATCGCCGGTCGCGCCGGCGGCGGGCGGGCGCGGGTCTCGCGCTCGCGCGTGCGGACCCTGCTCGACGCCGTCGACCGGCTCGCCCGCGACGCCGAGACCGACCCCGCCCGACGCCGCGAGGCTCTGCTCGACGAAAGAGCGGCCCTGGATGCCGAGATCGCGGCGCTCGACGAGGGCGTCGTCGAACCGCTCGACGACGATCACCTGCTCGAAGAGGCCGAGAACGTCATCCACCTCGCGCGCGAGCTGCCCGCCGACTTCTCGCGCGTGGCCGAATCGATCGCCGCGATGCAGCGCGACGTCGTCGCCGAGCTCCGTCGCGACGTGCGGCCCACCGGCGAGGTGCTGCGCGAGTATCTCGAGCGCGGGCGCCAGGTGATGCAGGCGACTCCCGAGGGACGCGCCTTCCAGGGCGCCCTGCGCCTGATCGGCGACCCCGAGAACATCGACGACCTCACCGACCAGCTGCACGCGGTGCTGACTCAGCCGTTCTCGCGCCTGATGACCCCCGAGCAGCGCGGCGAGCTCGACGCGATCGCGCGCCGAGTCGAAGCGGGGGTCCAGGAGGTTCTCACCGCGCAGCGACGGGCATCGCACGTCATCACGGCGCAGGTGCGCACGCACGACCCGATCCGCGACCGTCAGGTCGACGATCTGCTGCGCTCGGTGATGGCGGGCTTGCACCGCTGGAGCCAGACCCGCGCCCCCGGCCGGGTCGAGCCGGTGCGCACCCTGCCGCTCGCCGACATCGGGCACCTGCGCCGCTCGCTCAGCGACGTGCGTCCCCCCGGGGCGCCGGAGCCGTTGGCATCCGGAGACTCCGACGCCGAGTTCGTCGACGCCGACACGCGCGCCTGGGGCGGACCGCACTACGCCGAGCTGGAGGCGTACGTGGCCACGCTTCCCGATGGCTTCGACCTCGCGACGGCGTTCGCCGGAGCCCAGGCCGAGACCCGGCGCCCGGTCGACCTCGTCGGCCTGCTCGAGATCGTTCACCGCGACGGCCTGGTCGAGACCGACGACGTCTCGATCGTCGAGGCCGTCCGGCCCGACGGGACGACCCGGCGCTTCGCCTTCGGGGCGGTCACCGCCGCCCGCACGACAGAAACGGATGCCGATGACTGACATCGACCCGTCCGCCCCCGACACGGACACCCCCGCCTTCATCGCCCCCGTCGCGATGGAGAACGACCCCGACGCGCTGTTCGCCGGGGATCGCGGCATCCTGGATGCCGACGTGCGGCGCGTGCTCGTGCGCATCCTGCAGCGGCGCTTCCTGGTCGCCGAGAACTCCCCGTCCGAGTGGAAGCTGCTGCTCGAGCACCAGCAGATGATCGAGTCGCGCCTGAACGACCTGTTCATGCGGCTCGTCGTAGACCACGCCCGCGGGGTCGCCTACAAGGAACAGGTGCGCAGCGACGAGCTCGACGTGCCGATCCTGCTGAAAGATGAGGCGTACTCGCGCGCCGAGACACTCGTGCTGGTGTACCTGCGCACGGTCTTCCAGCGCGAGACGACCGCGGGCACGGCATCCGCCCGCGTCGACGTCGAGGAGGTCGAGCAGACCGTGCTCACCTACTTCAGCGAGACAGACGGCACGCGCGCGAGCCAGCAGCGCGCGGTGCGCACCGCGATCGCGCGCCTCGACCGCGAGGGCATCATCGAGGAGGAGTCCGAGGGGCGCTACCGCATCGGTCCGCTCATCGAGATCGTGCTCAGCGCCGAGGTGCTGCGCGAGCTGCAGCGGTGGTTGGACGAGCAGACACGGGATGCCGGCACCCCGGCGCCCCTGGTCGATGACGCGGGCTCGGACGCCGAGGCCGCGGCATCCGGAATTCTCGAGGAGGAGCGCGCATGACCATGCTCGAGACGCTGTTCGGGCTGATCCCCGCCGCCTCCCGCGGGCAGCAGTGGGTCGCCGAAGACCTGCAGCTGATCAACTGGGGCGGGTACGACGGCGCGCACCGCGTGCGCTTCGCCCCGACGGCGACGCTTCTGTGCGGCGGGTCGGGCTCGGGCAAGTCGACGCTCATGGACGCGTACGTCGCGCTGATGATGCCGCACACGACCCCCTTCAACGGCGCGTCCAACGGAGCCGTCGTGGGGCGTCCGCGCGGGCAGGAGCAGCGCAACATCCTCTCGTACGGCCGCGGCAAGCTCGACGAGTCGCGCACCGACGAGGGCACCAAGGTGCGGGTGCTGCGCGGCGACGGCGTCGACACCTGGACGGCGATCGCGATGACGTGGGCCGATCACGACGGCGCGCGCTTCACGGCGGTGCGGGCCTGGTACTTCCCCGCCGCCGCCCGCACGCTCGATGACGCGGTGAAGGTGCGCGCGACCGTGCACGGGGCGTTCGATCTGCGTCAGCTCGAGCGGGCGGCGCAGAGCCATCTCTCCGACTCCGCGGTGCGGGCGACGGGGTTGGACACCCTCGCCACCGACCGGGAGTTCTCGGCCCGGCTGCACACGGTGCTGGGCATCGGGGCGGCGGGTGCGGGGGCGAAGGCGATGAGCCTGCTCGCGCGCATCCAGGCCGGGCAGCAGATCACCACCGTCGACGACCTCTACAAGCGCATGGTGCTCGAGGAACCCGAGACGCTCGCCGTGGCCGACGCGGTCGTCACGCACTTCGACGGGCTCGAGTCGACGCGCACGCGCATGCTCGAGGCCCGCCAGCAGGTGCGCGCTCTGCAGCCGATCCGCGGCATGAAGACGCGCATTGACGACGCCGCCGAGCGGCTGCAGCTGATCGACGCGCTCGGGCGTTTCGGCGACCCCGAGTCACGCGCGTCGCTCTGGCGCGCGCAGCGCCGGGTCACTCTGCTCGAAGCGGTCGAGGCGGAGCTGCGCGACCGCACGCACGCCACCGACGCCCTCGTGCGCGAACGCCAGGCGCTCGCCGACGCGGCCGAGGCCGAGCGCGAGGGCCTCGGCGACGTGCTGCGCGCGGCGGGCGGCGACCGGCTCGACGCCGCGCAGCGCGAGCTGCGGAACCTCGAGCAGCGCCTCGCCGGCATGCAGCGCGATCGCGAACGATTCGAAGCGGCGCTCGCGGTGCTGTCGGTCGAGGTCACCACCGAGAAGCAGTTCGCCGCGCTCGTCGCCGAGGCGCGTCGGACCCTCGGAGACACGGATGCCAAGAGCGCGGTGCGCGACGCCTTCGTCGCCGCCAGCAGCCGCCACACCGACCTGCGTCAGCAGCTCGCGGCCCTCGAGAGTGAGCACCGGCGCACGCAGACCCGCGACGACAACATCCCTCCGCGGCTGCACGAGGCACGCGAAGCCCTGGCCGAGGCCGCCGGGCTCACCGCCGCCGAGCTGCCCTTCGTCGCCGAACTGGTCGATGTCCGCACCGAGTTCGAGCCGTGGCGCGGGGCGTTCACCCTCGCCCTGGGCGGATTCGCGACGACGCTGCTCGTCGACGCCGCGCACCTGGCATCCTTCCGCTCCGCGATCGACAGCGTGCGCCTCGGCGAGCGTCTGCGCTTCGAGGGTGTGCCCACCGACCTGCCCGAGCGCGGGGGGCTCGACCCCGCAACCCTGCCCGGTCGCCTCGAGTTCCGTTCCTCCCCCTTCACCGGCTGGCTGCAGGACCGCCTCGAACAGCAGTTCGCCTTCGTCTGCGTGGACGCCGTGTCGGAGCTGTCGCAGCACCGCATGGCCCTGACCATCTCGGGACAGACGAGCCAGGGCGCCCGCGGAGCGCACGGCGGCTCGGCGCGACAGAGCATCCTCGGCTTCTCGTCCCGCGTGCGCCTCACCGAGCTGGGCGAGCAGATCGTCACCGTGCGCCGCGAGCTGGCCAGCGCCAAGTCCGCGGTCGACGAGGCCGGTGCCGCCCTCGACGCCTTCGACGACCGGCGCGGCGCCCTCGAGAAGATCGCGGATCTGTCGTGGGACCAGGTGGACGTGGCATCCGTCCGACGCGACCTCGACCGTTGGAACGACACCGTCGCCGACATCACCGCCGGCAATCCCCGCATCGCCGAGCTGCAGGAGCAGATCTCGGGCGCGAAGGCGCGCGTGGCGCGGCTGCGCGAAGAGATCGGCGGCGCGAAGACCGAGCAGCAGGCGCTCGCCGCGCGCTGGGCGGAGATCACCGACGACGTGGATGCCGCGCGGATCTTGCTCGAACGGGCAGAGGATCGCGAGATGACGCTCTCGACCGGCGAGACCGACTATCTCGACGCCTTGTTCGTGGCGCCCTCCGGCGACGAGGTCTCGCCCTCGCAACAGCTCGCGCGCTTCGATGCGGCCCTCGAGTCGGCGTCGAAGCGCCTGCTCGAGGAGCAGCGGTCGGCGCAGGAGACATGGAGCGACCAGCGCGAGAGCCTCCGCCGCACGATGACCGCGTTCACCGACCGGTGGCCGAGCCCCAATCTGCTCGCCGACCCCGACGAGGCGCTCGGCGACTTCGAGCGGATCCTCGCCGACCTCGAAGCGAGCGGCCTGCACGAGCTCGAGGCCGAATGGCGCGACTCGTTGCTGCGCCTGTCGGGCAACGACCTCACAAGCCTCGACTCCGCACTCACCCGGGCCCTGCGCGAGATCCGCGAGCGCATCGCGCCGATCAACGACATCATGCAGGACCTGCCGTTCTACGACGACGAGCACCGCCTGCAGATCGTTCCGCGCGAGAGCCAGTCGGAGGTGCGCAAGCGCTTCCGCCGCGAGCTGCGCGACGTGCGCGCCGCGATCGACGCGGCCGCGTCCGACGAGGAGCGCGAGGCCGTGTACGGACGGATGGCCCGGCTCATCGGCCGGATCCGTCCGACCGCCCCCGACTTCGCCGACCTCGTCGACGTGCGCAACCACGTGCGGGTCAGCGCCGAACGCTTCCGCGCCGACACCGGAGAGCACGTCGCCCTGTACGACCACATCGGCGAGAAGTCGGGAGGCGAGTCGCAGGAGCTCATCGCCTTCATCGTGGGCGCTGCTCTGCGTTATCAGCTGGGGGATGCCGGTTCGGAGCGGCCCCGATATGCGCCGGTGTTCCTCGACGAGGCGCTCATCAAAGCCGACGCGCACTTCACCAAGCGAGCGATCGGTGCGTGGCGCGGCCTCGGCTTCCAGCTCGTCATCGGCGCGCCGAACGACAAGTACAGCGCGATCGAGCCGCATGTCGACGTCGAGTACGACATCTTGAAGGACACCCGCGGGCGATCGTGGGCGAAGGCGAAGGTGGCGCTGCCGGCGGAGGCGTGACCGGCGGACTGTCACGCGCGGCGTCGGTCGGGGGTCGGGATTGCGGCGCGGGCGTGACCTCAGCGATTCGCGCAACGCCCACCCGGGTCAGGGCCGCCGTGTCGACGTCATCTCAGCGATTCGCACAATGTCAGCCGGAAAAGGGCCGTCGCGACTGAGGATGTGCGGGTCGCGAAGTCTGTAAGGGGCGCAGTTCTCCCGCGGGCCGCGAAGGGATTCCGCGGCGCGCGGCGCGGGCGGAGTCGAGGTCGCGGCGCCCACTCAGCGTTTCGCGCAATCTCAGCCCCCATCGCGGCGTCGGGGCTGAGGTTGCGCGGATCACAGAGTCTGCGGCACGCGCTCACCCCTCGCGGGCACGAAGAGCGTCGTCGACGTGGCGGAGGGCGACGGAGCCGCGGCCTTCCAAAGCCGCCCGCGCCGAGGGGACGTCACGGAAGTACCGCACCACGGTGGCGACCTGGTTGGGATCGGACCCGAGAGCGAGCATCGGCGCTTCGACGCGCGGACCGGCACCGTCGGCGATCAGGTGGAGCTTTGCCACCGGGCCGGCACCCACCCCCACCTCGGCGAGTTCGTCCCACGCCCAGTCGACACGGCCGCGACCCCGGATGCCGATGAGTCCCTCCGCCGTCAGGTGCAGCCCGGAAGGCTCTCGCAGACGCACCGCGCTCATGACGATCACGCCGAGTCCGAGCAGTCCCAGAGCGTAGGGCGCGCGCGTGAGCAGGAACGACGGCATCGTTACCAGGTTGGCGGCATCGACGACGATCTGCGCGACCGCGGGGAGCAGCAGGAGGCCGCCGAGCACGAACGGCACCGCGGTCGCGGCCGGGGCCGGACGGAACCAGATCCCGGATGTCGACTCGTCGATGCGCAGCAGACGTTCCTGAATCGTCGAGAAGAGCACGTGCAGGCAGGCCGCGGCTCCGAGGATGGTGACGGTCAGCGCCCCCATCACCAGGCGCAGCCCGAGCCGGTCATCGGCGACCGCCATCAGGACGGGCAGCACAGCGAACACGATGACGACGGCGACGAGCCACGAAGGGCGGCGGCCGTTCGGAAAGACGGGGACGCGCGCGTCGGCGGACGGAAGTCTCGGTGACATCTTGCTGATGGCCACGGTCAGTTTGCTCCTTGGTACGGCTGCGATCGGGGGGACGGCGGAACATACCCCTCCAGCTGCGGCTGACGCCCGGTGAAGAAATCGTCGACGGTCTCGCGCGCATCGAGGGGGACGGCAGCCTCCCACAGCCACCGGGCACCGGCACCGATGGCCAGTCCGCCGATGACCGTTCCGCCGATCACCCATCCGACAGGATTGCTTCCCAGCGCGGCCGCAGCGGCTCCACCGGCCGCAGCGCCTCCGGCGCCGCCGGCCATGCCTCCCGCGATCTCCGCGATGCCGGAGCTGAGCGAACCGCCGTCCGCGACATCGGCGGCCAGGGAAACGACATCGATCACGTTGCCCGCGATTGGAAGGACTCGCGTCACCCGCGACACGCGGCCGATGTGCTCCGCCAGTTCCTCTACCCCCGCCCGCATCCCGTGCGGATCTGCAGCCTCGGCCGCCGCGCGCAGCGCCGGGTTGCCGGACCGCAGTTGATCGCGGAAGGTCTCGGCCGCAGACTGGAGTGAGTCGTGGTCTTTGCGCCAGGTACTCAGCGTCTGATCGTAGAAACTCTCGTATCCATCGAGGACGGAGGTCGCGAGGGACTCGTTGCCCTTCGCCGCGATCGCCGACACCGTTCCCGCGAGCTTTTGCAGGCCCTCGACGCGAGCGATGAGCGGAGCCATGTGCTCACCGACCCACGCGTCGAGCTCGCCGGTCATCGTGCCGATCTGTGCGCCGAGGTCGTCGTAACTCGCGATGAGCGAGACGTATTCGTCGTACGCCTCAAGATCGGCAGAGGGTGCTCCAGGGCCCGGACAGTAGGCGAGAGACGTCGTCGGCGGCAGCACGGTCGTGCCGTTGACCTCGAGGCCCACCGCCGCCGCTTGAGATCGGAGCGTGGCGACGTCTTCTTGCGCGCGTTCGAGTCGGCCGGCGTAGGCGCGGAACACTTCGACCGCGTCGCTCGCGTAGCTGCCCACTTCATCCGCCCGGTCACGGATGTCGCCGACCGCCGATCGCCACGCGGTGCCGGCCTCGCCCGTCCAATAGTTGCTCGAGTCGCCCCACAGGTAGGTGAGTTCGAGATCCGCGCCCGTGAAGGCCTCTTTCACCCGATCGAGCCAGTCCGCGACGGCGCGCACGCTCGCCGGATCACCGGGAATTCTCGCGTCGATCGGCATCAGTCCTCGAGCCCCTCTTCGAGATGCGAGATCTCACTCAGCACCTGCTCCTCGGTCGCCTGAACGTCGTCGAGGACGCTGTCCGTCACCGCACCCACGAGGCGAACGGCTCCGGAGTACTCATTCGCCGCCTCGGCTGCGGCGCCCGCGATGAAGCCGATGAGGGCGGATGCCGCTCCGCCGTCAGCCGCGGCGGGGAGGGAGGCGAGTGCCTCGTCGAGTCGGTCGAGCTCGTCGACGACGAGGCTCATGCGCCGCGTCATGTTGTCGCGGTCGACGTAGATCGGGTCGCTCACCCGAGTCGCCCCTCTCGACGCGAATGGGCCGGCACGTCGAGGTCGAAGGCCACGACGTCGAACGGCTGCGCCTGGCGGATTCGGTCGAGCTCCGAGGTCATCAGCAGCATCCACGGCTGCTCGCGCCCGCAGGCGTCGGCGAGCCTGTCGAGAGCCGTGTATGCGAGCAAACCGCGGCGACCGTCGACGAGCTTCTGCACGACAGCCAGCTGGCCGCGCCCGTCGGGATCGTCCACCAGGGGCAGGTAGAGGGCGGGCGGCACGATGACCTCGCGCCTCATCGTGTCTCCCTTTTTTCCGCCGAGCACCATCGTAGATCCCCCATCCCCGAACCGTTCCGACAGCCTAGTGCGGTCGACGACGTTCGCCCATCGAGCACTCGGGAATGTCCGAGCCGGTCTCTACGCTGTGTCCAGGGGCACGGCGAAGGGCGGCAGGCATGCAAGGACTCGAGATCACGGTTCTGCTGGGATTGGCGATGCTCGTGGGCACCGTCCTGGCGCCTCGATTGCGGGTTGCGACCCCTCTCGTGCTGCTGGTCATCGGCCTCGCGCTCGGCTTCATCCCCGAGCTCCGCCAGATCGAACTGCCGCCCGAGACGGTGCTCCTGCTTTTCTTGCCCGTCATGCTGTTCCGCGAGGCGTGGACGACATCTCTGCGCTCGGTCCGGCGCTCGCTGCGCTACATCATCCCGATGAGCACGCTTCTCGTCGTGGCATCCGCTTTCGCCGTCGCCGGGGTCGCGACCTGGATGGGCGTGCCGTGGGAGGCCGCTCTCGTGCTGGGTGCCGCGGTCGCCCCGCCCGATGCCACGGCCGTCGCCGCCCTCGGGCGGCTCCTCCCCGCCAAGACCTTCATGAAGCTCAAGGCCGAGAGCCTCACCAACGACGGCACCGCGCTCGTGCTCTATGCGATCGCGGTCGCCCTGCTGCTCGGCGATCAGATCACCCCGCTGCAGATCACCGGCATGGTGCTGCTGTCGTACCTCGGCGGCGCGGCGGCGGGTATCGCGGTGGCGGCCGCCGCCTTCTTCGCCCTTCGCCGCATGCAGTCGACGTTGACCATCAACCTCACGATGGTGCTCGTCCCGTTCGTGGCGTTCCTCATCGCCGAACTCGTCGAGGCCTCGGGCGTGCTCGCCGTGGTGTTCGCCGGCCTCATCATGGCGTGGGTGTCTCCGCGCATCACGACCGCGATGTCGCGGCGGGCGGCAGATGCCACGTGGCCCTTCGGCGTCTACCTGCTCAACGGTGCGCTGTTCGTGCTGATCGGGCTCGAGGTGCAGCTCGTGCTGCACGAGATCTCGGGGTCGGAGATCGGTCTGCTGCTCCTGGTCACCGTCGCGGCGTGGATCGCCCTCTTCGTCGTGCGGTATCTGTTCCAGTGGCTCTTCTCGCCGTTCTCGCGGCCCGCCGCCGGATCGTCCCGCTCGTTGCGGCACCGCTCTCGTGTGGTGAGCACGGTGGCGGGTTTCCGCGGCGCCGTATCGCTCGCCATCGCTTTGTCGGTGCCGGTCGCCACGGCCGATGGCGCGCCCGTGGCGGGTCGCGACGCCATCGTTTTCGTGACGGCGGGCGTGATCGTCCTCACGCTTCTCGTCCAGGGTCCGCTGCTGCCCGCCGTGATCCGGTGGGCGAAGCTTCCGAACGACGACGCCGCGATCGAGGAGTACGAGCTTGCCGAGCGTGCGATCTCGGGCGCGGCCCTCGCTGCGCTCGACGATCTGGCGACCGAGCACGGCATCAGCGACCGCGTGCGCGACCGCGCGCGACGCGAAGGCTACGAGCGTCTCGAGCTGGCGAACGCCCGCGCGATCGCGCGGCAACGCGCGATCGAAGAACGCGACCTCGCCGAGCTCGACGCGTCGCTGGGCGATGAGCCATCGTCAACGGGGCCGGTGCCGCCCGATGGTTCAGAAGCCGAGCGTCGCCGCGCGGGCGCGGACAGCACGGCGAGTAGCCCCGACGAGGAAGCGGCCTTCACCGGCCCCCTGCAGATGATCGCCGTGAGCGACGACATCGACGTCACCCAACGCTCTCCCCTGCTGCGCCACAAAGAGGCGCAACGTCTGCGGCTAGCGGTTCTCGACCGCAAGCGGGAGGTACTGCTGCGCCTACGCCGCGAGGGAACGATCGACGACCTCGTCGCGCGGAAGATCCTCGCGGGCCTCGACCTCGAGGAGATCCGCACACGGGGGCTCGAGAAAGCGAGCGAGTAGGGGCATCAGCGGGATGTCCCGCGTCGTGGTCAGCCCCCGACGGGACGGAGCACGTCCGCCGCGCGGGTGAGCGCCGCCTCCCCCGCGAGCGCGTGTCGTTCCTAGGCTCCCGGCCCGCCGGCCGGGCGCTGGTCGACTGAGCCGGGCGCTCACACACGGATGAGACGATTCTCATCCTGTTCGACGGCTTTCCGACCTACCCTCGTCTGTGGATAAGTGACGATTGCCGCGCGCTGTGGAGGAACGTCTGCCGTGTGTGGCCGGGGGTGGGGGCGCAGCGTGTACGGATCACCGGAAGAGACGCTCGCGCGGATCGAAGACGATACGCGTCGGGCGCAGGAACGCGGCGAGAAGCTGCCCGTCCTGCAGGCCGCGATCGCGGATGTACGAGCGAAAGCCGTGGCACGCACCCGGGACATCTCGGTCGAGGTGGACGCGGCGGGGGTCATCCGTGACCTCGAGATCGCGGACTCAGCGCTCGACCGCGGGGGCCGACGGGTCAGCGCCGAGGTGATGGAGCTGATCGCGAAGGCAACGAAGAACGCCCGCGTTCGCACCCTCGAGGTGACCACCGAGATCATGGGCGAATCGGACCCCATCGTCGGCGTCGTGGCCGCGGAGCTCATTCCCGGTAAGGACGACGACGGAGTGACGCACGGAGGAGGCCTGCGATGACCCAACAGATCCGGATGGATGCGGACGTTCTGCTGCAGCACGCCTCGCGCGTGCAGCAGCTCGCCTCCGACGCCTCCGAGGCCGCATCGGCGATCCAGAGTGTCAACCTCGGCGGAGGGGCGTTCGGCGTGCTCTGCGCCTGGATCGTTCCCCCCGTCGGAATCGTGTCGGGGGCGGTCGCTCAGCACATCAGCGGCGCGGAGGGCGTGCTCGAACGCACGGGGCAGGAGTTGCGCGGAGTCGTCGCCGACTTCGACACGTTCGAAGAGACCGTCATCCAGGTGACGAAGCACCTCGAGGGAGGCCTCGGATGAGCACCTCGCTCGTAGCGGCTCCCGTGGACACGACATCCGCGTTCTCGGGCGCGTTCCTCGTCACCGACGGGCAGGCTCTGGCCGATGCCATCCGGAGTGGGAACTGGGTCGAGGGAGGAATCGCGGGATTTTCGGCCGCGATGGACACCGTCGCCGCCGTGATGGACCCCATCGGCACGCTGATCGCCAACGGTCTAGGGTGGCTGCTCGACCACATCGAGCCGCTCAAGGGGTGGCTGAACGATCTGACCGGCAACGCGGCCGAAGTCCAGGCATTCGCCGCGACCTGGAGCAACGTGGGCGCCCGGATGAGCGAGCTCGGCGTCACCGCGCAGAACCGGCTCGCTGACCTCGACGGGCTGTCGGGTGAGACCATCACCGCGTACACGACGCACGTGCAGGGGCTGTCGCAGCACCTCACGACCTCGGGCCAATGGGCCGGGGCGATCTCGACGGGCTTGTCGATGGCGTCCTCGCTCGTGCAGATGACCCACGATCTCGTGCGAGACGCCATCAGTCAGATCGTCGGCATGGCGATCTCCGCCGCCATCACCGCCGTCGCGACCGTCGGTCTCGCGACGCCCGTGATCGCGGCGCAGGTCGGTTCGCGGGTCTCCGCGCTGGTCCCGCGCATCAGCAAGACCATCACCACCGTCGTGAACGCCTTCACGAAGCTGCGCGGGCTCGTCGACGAGCTGAGCGGCATGGCGGGCCAGGCGTTGCAGTTCCTGACGAAGTGGGCCGGGGGGAACAAGGGCTCCAGCACGGTACACGCCGCGGAAACTGCAGCCGAGAGTCTCGTGCGCCACCCCACTCAGCTGGACGTCACCTTCACGTACAACCCGAAGCACAGTCGCCCCGAGTGGGATCGTCAGATCACCAACGCTCAGGACGTCTTGGACAACACGACGTTCGAGACATGGCTGCAGCGGAGGGATGAGTTCACCGGGGACCGCTCGAGCGCAGTGAAGGCCGAGCAGGCCGCTGTGAGAGAGGTCGCCCTGAGTGACGCGATCGCCCAGCGCGTGCGGTCTGGCATGCCGTACGACGAGGCGGAGCAAGCTGCCCTTGAGTGGATGAAGTCTCAACATGCCATCCATCGGCTGGATGCTGTGGCTGGCGGGGATCCCCTCGACTTCGACGGGGTCGGGGACGCCGCTGTCAACTCATCAATCGGTTCTCAGTGGCGGTCACGCGTCCCGGATCTCGAGCAAGCGGTTAAGGACATCGCTGCGACTATGACGCCGGAGCAA
>Ga0308159_1004624_pt1 | contig 12406 bp, 9 predicted proteins | sample PhyCR1_FD_201040 | JGI IMG/M metagenome (GOLD analysis project Ga0308159, IMG submission 201040) | Phyllosphere microbial communities from UC Gill Tract Community Farm, Albany, California, United States - DLSLC.R1 | ecosystem: Host-associated > Plants > Phyllosphere > Unclassified | place: USA...
AAGATCCGGACGCGTCACAGCCTGAAATCATGCTGTATGTGGCAGGCAAGTTCTTCCAGTCCGTCATTTTGTGCTTCAGCTGTGTGACCGTTCTGGCATCGGGTATGGCGGCGCACGCCGGTGTTTCGCGTCTGCTGTATGTGATGGGCCGTGATGGCGTGTTCCCGGAAAAACTGTTCGGTTATGTGCATCCGAAATGGCGTACCCCGACGTTCAACGTCCTGCTGGTCGGCGCTGTGGCGATGTCTGCGGTGACCTTTGATCTGGTGACGGCGACTGCGCTGATTAACTTTGGTGCGCTGGTGGCGTTCACCTTCGTGAACCTGTCGGTGATTTCACAGTTCTACATCCGTGAAAAACGTAACCGTACGCTGAAAGATCACATCAACTATCTGGTCTTACCGGTGATAGGTGCGCTGACCGTCGGTGCGCTGTGGCTGAACCTGGAATCGAGTTCGATGACATTGGGCTTAGTCTGGGGCGCGATTGGCCTTGGGTATCTGGCGTTTATCACTAATGCGTTTCGCAAGCAGCCACCGCAGATGAGCGGGGAAATTGCACCGGAAGCTTGATTTTTGCCCTTTGAAAAGGGCAGGAAACTTTCTTTGCAGATGGCCGCTGCAATGGCGGCTCTACTTTGCAGCAAGCCTCTGCAAAAGAGGCTTTTAAAGTAGCTTAGTGAAAGTTTCGGTTTTTCAACAACGGTTGTCATACAGCTTTTCGCGCCGAAACCGACGAGAGAGGAAAGTGCTTTTCCTCTCTCGACTCTCCTCGCTTTTTTCACTGCGCGCTTCGCTTGTTACAATGTTTCAGGTGCTATTGCGACAGGCTGGAAATCTTGCCGCTGCGCGGTACCTTCTCTCGGTCTTCGAGCCAAAGGTCTCGAAGCCGCTCCGTTCAGCAAGATTTCTGAACCGCCCGCACGATCTTAAATTCATAGGCAAACGGTTTTTATCTTTTAGAAATGTTGATTGGCGCGATCAAAAATGGCACCGAATGAACGGTTCGAGACCAGAGGCTCGAATCCTGAAGTTCGGGAATCGCATAGCGATGACATTTTGCGCCATTCACTATTGCCACAGGATATGTCCGTCGTGCCAGCGATAGCGCGCAGTAAAAAAGCGGGGAGGAATCCAAAGGAGGGAAAGCACTTCCCTCCTTTGGGCGGTTTCGGCGCAACGAATTAAGTGATCACTGCACGTGAGAAACCGAAATTTACTCGGTCAGTTTTTAACGATGGGTACTCACTGCTTTTGAAAAACCGAAATTTTCACCAAATCAAAAAGGGGCCTTTGGGGAATCCCCAAAAATTAACCCACCAGTTTCTTCCCATATTCAAACAGCGCCTTGAGAAGCGCCATCTTCTCAACATCCCCCTCATGCAAGTTATACAGCGCCTCAAGCTCTAACGCATAATTCTGAAAACGTTCGTCAGTGAGCTTCGTCTGCCGGTGCAGCATCCATCGTTTTTGCTCGGCATCCGTCAGCGTGGCAGGGTAGTTGCGCGCACGGAAACGGAACAACAGCGGCTCAATGCGGGAATCGTTAAAGGTCAGATCCAGCGCGGGGAGATTCTCCGGGCGGGTTTCCAGAATGATGCGCATCGCGGCGCGGTCGGCATCGCTGAAGAAACCGTCGTACAAACGGGCATCCACATCATCGGACGGCGTAAATGGTTCGGCTTCGGCAAACATCGTGACCACTTTCTCACGTACCTGCGGGTTCTGACGCAGCAGTTGCAGATTCTCAAGACAGCGCTGACGATCTATGCCCAGACGTTCGGCATTTTCCGGCAACAGCGTTTTTGCCGGTGCCAGCACCGGACATTTATTGATATGTACCAGCTTAATCGGCAGCGGAGATTGCCCGGCCTGTAACGCGTCGCGGCGGCTGTACAAACGCTCGCGCATTTCATCAGGATTGAGATCTAACAGCGTCGACATATCACCGGCCAGATCGCACATGATCACAGCGTTCTTGTTTTCGGGATGCCATGCCAGCGGCGCGACCCACGCGGTATTGCCGCGCGCGGCACCAAACATACCGGAAACATGCACCAGCGGGGCCATCGAGGGAATGTCGATCAGCGTATTCAGCTTATGCTTGCTGCGGTGTTCGAGCAAAAAGCTAAACAGACGTGGCTGCGCCTGTTTCACCAGCTTCGCCATCGCAATCGTAGCGTACACGTCGGCCATCGCGTCGTGCGCATTCTCGTGTTCAATGCCGTTGGCTTTGGTCAGATGTTCGAGGCGGAAACTCGGGAAACCGTCATCATTTTCCGGCCAGTTGATACCTTCAGGGCGCAGCGCATAACAGGCACGCATCACGTCCAGCAAATCCCAGCGGGAATTGCCGTTCTGCCAGCTGTAGGCATAAGGGTCGTAAAAGTTGCGATAAAGGATATTACGGCTGACTTCATCATCGAAACGGATATTGTTATATCCGACAATGCAGGTGCCCGGTACGCTGAAGGCTTTATGGATCTGCGCTGTGAACTCAGCTTCGATCACGCCGCGTTCCAGCGCGATTTGCGGGGTAATACCCGTGATCATCACCGCTTCCGGTTCTGGCAGATAATCATCAGAAGGGCGGCAATAAATGACCAGCGGTTCTTCAATGATATTGAAATCTTCGTCGGTTCTGACACCGGCAAACTGCGCCGGTCTGTCCAGCGCCGGATTCTTGCCGAAAGTCTCATAGTCATGAAAATAGAAGGTTTTTTGCGGTTTATCTGACATTAGTTAAGCAGGCCTTATTCAGTCGAAGGCACTTTACGCCAGCGTGATATTTCTGCGAGTCACGCGTGCAAAGCAAAGAGGAAATCACTGCCACAGAGAATACCATGGCTGAGGAAGATACTGAATGTTGGCAGGTAACGTGCGGTTCAGGAACCTCAGTAGCCCGACGTTTCCAGCGCGGCGACGAGGGTTTCGGAGGTTATTTGATCAACGCGCTTGCCCGGTGACAAAATCTGGGTGGCTTTATCATAATCCGGCCCCCACACAATATTGTTCTGATATCCCTGACCATACACTTTGTTGTTGTATAAACAGATAAGATTTTTATTATAAACCTTACACAAATGCACCACGGAAGTGTCGGGGGAAATAACCAAATCAGCGGCTTTAATCAGCGCGGCAGCATGCAGGAAAGAAGGGGACGAGAATTTAATTCCTGAAGCATTATCTATTTTTTCCAGCTGAGCCGGGGTGCCGATATACACCACCGTATTTTGAGCGTCTTTCGCCAGATAAGTTGTTATTCCTGCCAGTTGAGCCGGTGACATATCGCGGGCTTGCTCGGTGGAGTATGGATTAATGACCACTAATTTTCCCGGACTCAGCGTGCTTAAAAACTGTGCGGTTGTGGCTTCAATCTCTGCCGGAATAGTCAGCGCATATTGCCACACAGGATCCGTATAGCCCAGCGTATTAAGAACGGCTCTGTGACGCCAGCTGGTATGGTTATGCGGCTGATGGTAATCGATTGATATATCGTAAATCTTGTATTGTTTCTGGTTCAGCGTCAGTGCAATTTTCGGATTCAGCGCTTTAATGATTTTAAATCTGAGCGGGCTTAAATGGTTTTTATCATTGATATCAATCAGCAGGTCATAGGATTTAACCGGCATCTTTTTCAGGTCACTGGTTTTTTCAAAAACAATCACACTGTCGACCAGCGGTGAATGCTCGAAAATAAATGCCGTTCTTTTTTCGCACAGCATAGTGATGTTGTGCCCCTGCTGATGTAAGGCATTGACCAGGCCGCTCATGACAATCGCATCGCCAATACCAAACGCATTGCAGAGCATGACGATATTCATCTTCTCTGAGAAGGGTGCCGGTTCGCGACGTTTTATTTTATCGAGGAATAATAACTGGGCGTCGAGTTTGACTTTTTTCAGGAAAATATTCTTTTTCCTGTTTAAATGCCTGAGTTTTTTAAACGCCATTCCTTGAATTTCCTAATTTAAGCAAGATGAAAATATTTCATAACATATTATAACTGTCAGAATTATTTTCTGATTTTACCTAGCCGCAATCCGCCAAGTCAATCTTGCCCCCGGCGCCTTTCACGTTTAACTGCATTCCTTTCCTCATTTTCCACTATCAATCGGCCAAAACCCTGACATAACCGGGGTGAATGCCTGTGGTAACTCGGCTAAACTACTGCCTACTTTGAATTCAAGCCTTACGGCAGGCCTAACGTGCGTCTCGACAAGAAAATTTCTCCGCTGGATAACGTCATTTACCGTAATTACCGCATTACTCACGGGCTGCGTATCGCCGTGGCATTTTTGCTGACTTTTGTGATCGTGCGTCTGACTGAAATCCCCGAGGGCACCTGGCCGCTGATCACCATGGTCGTGGTGATGGGGCCGATTTCGTTTTGGGGAAACGTCGTTCAGCGCGTGCTTGAGCGTATCAGCGGAACCGTTTTAGGCTCGGCTTCAGGGCTGATTGCCTTATGGCTCGAACTGTATTCCTTTCCGCTGATGATGGTGTGGTGCGCTGTGGTGATGTTTGTCAGTGGCTATCTGACCCTCGGTAAACGCCCTTATATGGCGCTGCTGATTGGTATTACGCTGGCGGTGGTCTGCGGCGCAGGGCCGGGTGATATGAATACCGCGCTGTGGCGTTCCGGCGATGTGATTTTCGGTTCCCTGCTGGCGCTGCTTTTCGCCAGTATTTATCCGCAGCGTGCGTTTATTCACTGGCGTATACAGATGGCCGATTACCTGATGTCGCTGAATAAACTCTACAGCGCGTGGTTGTCGCCGAACATGCTCGAGCGTCCGCATCTGCACGGTAAAATGAAAACGTCTATGAGCCAGATGATCAAGATGCGTTCGCTTTTCGCGCCTGCCAGTAAAGAATCACATATTCCGCGTGAAGTGTTTGATGCGATCCAGACGCTGAGTCGCAATCTGCTGTGTACGCTGGAACTGCTGGCCGATGCTTACTGGAGTTCACGCGAAAGCCACTTCCTGATGCTCAACGCCCGCACCTTGCGCAGTGCGCAGTTGCTGATGCTCAGCACGCTGGAAAAACTCAGTCTGATGCTGATGAACGGTACGAAGGGTGATGAGCTGACTATCAATCATCAGCTCAATGAATCTGCTGAAGAACTGAAAGCGCTGATGGCAGAAATGAACGCGGCAAATCATCTGGAAGCGCAGGTCTACGGTTATGTATGGCTGAGCGCGCAGGTGGCGGAACAACTGAAGTCTATGGGCGACCTCATCACCATGACGATGCAGAAAGAAGAAGCTCAAATAAACAGCGTTAAAACAACGAAAGCATGAAGGGATTTTTGTCTGTGGCCTAAAACGGGTAAGATGAAGCCATTGGACGATTATCTGAGCTCGCAGGCCAGTGTTTGCTACGCTACTCTTCAGGTGGCAAAAACGGGTTGCGACAAGTCAGTCACTGAATCTGTGTAACTTAATCGAAGGTGTTAAAATGGACAATATCAATAAGCCGAGTTTCCAGGACGTTCTGGAGTTTGTGCGCATTTTCCGTCGTAAAAACAAATTACAACGCGAAATTGCTGACAACGAGAAGAAAATCCGTGACAACCAGAAACGTGTTCTGCTGCTCGACAACCTGAGCGATTACATCAAGCCAGGGATGAGCATCGACGAAATCCAGGCAATCATTGCCAGCATGCGCGGCGACTATGAAGATCGTGTAGATGATTACATCATCCGTAATGCAGACCTGTCGAAAGAACGTCGTGAAATGTCCAAAAAGCTGAAAGCGATGGGCGAAATCAAAGCCAACGAAACCAAGTAATTTCGTCGCTTCTCAAAGCAAAAACCGGGTTGATACCCGGTTTTTTTACGCCTGTGATTTCCGTTCAGGATTAAGCCTTATTCCAAAACCCTTACAGGTTTACCGGCCAGAAACGCCTGAATATCTTCCACGGCTTCTGTGAAATACACCTGATAATTGCCATCGGAAACGTAGCCCAGATGCGGCGTCGCCAGTACGTTGGGTTGTGTTCTGAAAGGGTGGTCAGCGGGCAGCGGTTCGACATCAAACACATCCAGTCCGGCACCGGCAATCACACCGTTTTGCAACGCATCAAGCAGGGCGGGCTGATCAACAATCGCGTCGCGTGAAGTATTGATCAGCAGAGCGGAGGCTTTCATCTGCGCCAGTTCCTGCGCACCCAGCAAGTTGCGCGTGCGGTCGCCGAGCACCAGATGAATGGACACCACGTCGCTGGTTCGCAGCAACTCTTCTTTCGATGCGCATAACGTCACGCCATGTTCTGCGGCGCGTTCTGCGGTCAGATTCTGGCTCCAGGCACAGACGTCCATGCCAAACGCTTTCGCTATCTGCGCCACTTTCTGACCAATTTTTCCCAGCCCCAGCAGACCCAGTCGCTTGCCGCTCAGGCCCAAACCGACCGTGCTTTGCCACGGGCCGTTCTGGCGCAGCGCATTATTTTCGGTGACCAGATGCCGCGCCAGCCCGAGGATCAGCGCCCAGGTCAGCTCAACCGGTGCGGCCTGTCCGCTGCCGGTACCGCAAACGGTCACGCCATGTTTTTTTGCCGCAGCCAGATCTATGGAAGCATTGCGCATACCCGAGGTAATCAGGAGTTTCAGTTTGGGCAGACGGGCAAACAACGCCGCGGTGAACGGTGTTCGTTCACGCATAATCACCACAATCTCAGCGTCTTTCAGGGTTTGGGTCAGCGCGTTTTCATCAGTGATATGTTCTGTCAGCGCGCGGCATTCTACCTGCGGCGTCAGTGAGTGCCAGTCAGCCAGCGAAAGGGAAACGTTCTGGTAATCATCAAGAATGAGGCATTGCAGTGGCATGGAAATCCCTTATCTGAAAATAATGATAAAGAGATATAGCACTGAAACAGCCGGGACGTGAAGTGTCCCGGCCTGAGGTTATTGTCAGAAACTGTAATCGACAGCAGCGAAATATCTGCGGCCATCTTCGTTATAACTGTAGTCGTCGCGGTTGAGATCTTTATCGGTCAGATTCAGCACCCCGGCGCGTATTTTCACTGCTTTATTCACCGCATACGAACCGCCGGTGTTCCAGATGGTGTATCCGCCAGGCGTGGCGTTGCCGTCAGTGACGGTGCGGCTTTTGCCTTTATAGTTGGCGGAAAGATAGAAGCTCCAGGCATCCAGCGGTTTCCAGTCGAGCGTCGCATTGCTGGTGTGGAATGGCAGTTCGGACAACGGTTTGTTGCCGCCGTTACTCAGGTCACGGGCGTCGTTGTAGGTGTAATTCAGCTTGAGGTTCAGTTGGTCGGTTAGCGGTAAACCAAGCTCGGTTTCCAGTCCGCGGATCCTTGCTTTATTCACGTTGTAATACTGGAAGATCGGATTGCCGCTGGCGTCGAAACCAGCAAAGTTCTGATAGGTCGGTGCCAGACTGCGGTTGGCGGTACGGATAACCGTGATCATGTCGTCGATGTCATTCTGGAACACCGTCGCACTGGCGGTCACGTCTTCCAGCAAGCCTTCCTGACCGGCGTAATACAGGCCGAATTCCACGCTTTCGCTGGTTTCTGCTTTCAGATCCTTACTGCCGACCACGTTACAACTTCCGCGGCAGGAGGCGCTTTGCCAGTCCGGGCTGAGCTGTAACAGAGAGGGCGCTTTGAAGGCTGACGCCCAGCCGCCTTTCATCGTCACGGTGTCGGTGGCGTTGTATACCAGATAGGCTCGCGGGCTCCAGTTGACGCCGTAGTTTTCGTGGTCATCCATGCGCACGCCGCCGGTCAGCGCCAGATTTTCGAACATCCGCCACTCATCTTCCAGGAACAGCGCGTACTGATTAGCCTGCGTGCTGCCGCCGTTTTTCATGTTCACGCCGTCTTCCAGTTTGTCGTTGCGGTATTCGCCGCCAAACGTCAGGAACTGGTTGTAATCGCCGAGCGGGATCACCACTTTGCCGTCGAGGGAGTTGTTTTTCGAGGTGATGGTTTCGGCGTTTTTGTTCTCAATGTTTTCACCGTAGAAACGCAGTTCGGTATTCGCTAAGCCCCAGCGACCATTATGGCCGAGCGAGTAGTTTTCGCGTTCGATACGGTTTTTATCCAGTGTGTCGGAATCGCGATCCTGACGGTCCATCCCGTAACCGAAGGTGATGTCCTGATCTTCATCCGGCGTCAGCGAGAATTCGACGTTGGCGTTGCGCGACGTGTAACCTTCGATACGCGGCTGACCGGTGTTGCCGCTGGCGGAACTGGCCTGATCTTTCTCGCGTTTACCGAGCGCGCCGTAAACTTTCACGCCCAGTAAATCGTCAACCAGCGGGCCGCTGGCGAAGAAGTTACCGTTGCCGCTGTCGCCGCGATCGCGGTGTTCCTGAACGGTGGTGTCGGCGCTGAGCGTGCCGTGCCACTTTGTGCCGACTTTGCGGGTGATGATGTTGACCACGCCACCCAGCGCGTCAGAGCCATATAAGGAAGACATCGGACCGCGCACCACTTCGATGCGTTCGATAGATTCAGCGGGGATCCAGCTCAGATCGAAATCGTTATGGCGGAAAACCGCGTTGCGGGAGTTGACTCGTTTGCCATCAACCAGAATCAGGGTATAGCCGCTGCCCAGCCCCCGGATGCTGACGCCCTGACGGTTGTCACTTTCATTAGTGATTTGCACGCCGGGAACATCTTTCAGCACGTCTTTGAGGTTTTGTACCGGTTTCTTTTGCAGATCTTCGCGGGTGATCACGCTGATACTGGCGGGGGCATCTTTAAGATTTTGTTCGATGGAGGAGGCTGTCACCACCATCTGATCTTCTTTTTCTTTGACTTCGCTGGTGTCTTCCGCCATCACCGGCATCGCGGCAGCAATCAGTTGTGCGAGCAGCCCGGCTTTAACCGCCGGTGTAAATTTAACCTTAACCATTTCTTCTCTCCGTGAGATAAAAAGCCCCGGCAGCCCGGGGCAGCGTCCCTTTTACTCTGTCCAGTAAGTGCCGGTCGGTTCGACGGCGAGGAACTGTTTATAAAGTTGTTTTTGAGTTTGCTGCGGGTTGAGATCAGCAAACTTTTGCGGATAAAACGCTTTGGCGAAGACCTGCACGGCCAGCACGTTATACGGGGAATTGTAATAGTTGTGCCAGATGCCAAAACTGCGGCCATCTTCGACAGCTTTCAGGGTACTGATGCCCTTACGCGCCAGCAGCGGTTTCAGACTGGCGCTCGCCTGTTCCGGCGTGGTCTGCGCGCCCAGCACTAAACCGGCGGGTTGCGGATCGCCAGCTTTTGCTGGTTTACCGCCACCGCTGACCAGATACACATCAGGCTGCGAAGCGATGACTTTTTCCAGATTCACCTGACCGAGAGGACCCGGCAGCAGAGGTTTGGCGATATTCACGCCGCCCGCCTGATCGATAAAATCACCCATATTTCCGTTACCGGCTGAGCGGCAGCATTCATCCGCCGTCGAGGCGCGCAGTTCGATAAACACCTTGGGTTTATCCTGCTCAGGAATGTCTTTGGTCACATCGGTGACGCGTTTGATGTTGTCCTGATAGAAGCGGATATAGTCCTGCGCCTGTTGCTCGCGGTTCAGCACTTTGCCCAGCAGTTCCATACTTGGCAGGGTGTTTTTCAGCGGAGAGGTACGGAAATCCACAAACACCACCGGCACACCGGCTTTCTGAAGCTGGTTCACCAGCTCACTTTCTTTGCCCGGTCCGTGGCCTGATAAACCAAAGATCGCCAGCTGCGGATTCAGCGTCAGCACTTTTTCCGGACTGATGCTGTCAGCGCTGGTATTGCCAATCAGCGGGATTTTGTCGATTTGCGGGAATTTCGCCTGATAGGTGGCGTAGGTTTGCGGGTCAAGCTTACGGAAATCTCCCTGCCAGCCGACAATGCGGTCGAAAGGTTTCTGGCCTTCGAGCAGGGAAAGGGCGAAGAACAACCGGCCTTCTCCGAGCACAACGCGCTGAACATCATCCGGCACAGTCACCGTGCGCCCGGCAATATCTGTCACGGTGACAGCCTGCGCCGTAACGCTTATCACACCGAGCGTAAGCCCGGCTAATCCGCCCGCCATTCGTTTACCGCACAGCGTAGTGAAAAGATTATGCTGAAAATTCATCTTCTTCCGATTCCTTTACGTTTCCCTGAAGAGGCGCTAACAATAAAAGAAACGATAACGATTATCAATGCGGTTTACATTTGAAGAGGGGAATGAAGCCGAGGAGGGTAAAACCAGCCCGGCTGGGGCGGCAGGTAAGATCGGAAGGGCTAATCCAGTACAATGCGTGGGAGTTTCTTCATTTGTCCTCAAGCCCCAAACCTGGATTACATTTCATATGATCCCATCCCTGATAATTTTTTACCTCGGGGACTTTTTGCGGGAAATCCTGCCAGTTTGAAAGGTATTTATATATATACCTCTTGATATCGGCGTTTTTTATAAACATTAATCCCCAATCAGGGCCAGAAGAACCTGGCAAAAGCGTGTCTTTTTCTCCATCAACAATAAAATCAATTCCTGACCCTCCAGGCATAATACGCGGATCATCAAACGGCGCTGAACTCACATATAACCGCCCGCCTTTTGCGAGGAAATAGCCACGGTCATTAACAACGGTCAGAGATTCGGCTTGCCTGTTGTTTGGCGTGTAATTTCCTGAAATAGGGGCTGTTTGCCATGTCTGCCCATAGTCTTTTGATACTGCATACCCTCTGCTATCCCAATCAGGGACAACGATATAACGCTCAGAAGGATGAATGTACTTTTCTCCAAAAGCCCTGTAAAACTGGCTAGATATCTCTGATTTAATTCCTCGTTTTGTATCAACATAATTTAACGCCCCCTGACAATAATAACCCACTAATTCCAGATAGCGGTGATCGTCAAAACGGTAAATAATTTGCGCCGGTTTTTCGCTGGTGCGGCCATAACATCCGGCAACCAGTAAAAGCGCCGCCAGACCGGCGGAAAAACGTGGACTTATTTTCATTTATCCTCCAGCCCCAAACCTGGATTACATTTCATATGATCCCATCCCTGATAATTTTTTACCTCGGGGACTTTTTGCGGGAAATTATCCCAGTTTGAATGTAATTCCATTGTCGAACCTTTCAAAACCTCTTTCGACAGGAATTCCATTCCCCACGCCCGCCCCGGCGATTGTGGCCTGATGGTGCCGCGTTCACCCTCGACGAAATAATCTATCCCTGATCCGCCTGGAAGGATGCGCGGATCATCAAACGGCGCTGAACTCTCGTATAACCGCCCGTCTTTTGTCAGAAAATAACCACGGTCATTAACAACGGTCAGAGATTCGGCCTCTTTACTGCTGGGTGCGTAGTTTCCTGAAATAGGGGCAGTTTGCCATGTCTGCCCATAATTTTTCGATACTATAAACGCCCCTCCATCCCAGTCAGGAATAACTATATAACGCTCAGAGGGATGAATATATTTTTCTCCAAAAGCCCTGTAAAACTGGCTGGCTATTTCCGATTTGATTCCGCGTTTTGTATCGATATAATTTAAAACTCCTTGGCAATAATAACCCACTAATTCCAGATAGCGGTGATCGTCAAAACGGTAAATAATTTGCGCCGGTTTTTCGCTGGTGCGGCCATAACATCCGGCAACCAGTAAAAGCGCCGCCAGACCGGCGGCAATACGTGGGCGTGTTTTCATGTTCTTTTTAAATCCTTTTCAGTCAGCGTGGACGGCATCGGCCACTGATAAACAGGGATTTCCTGGTTATGTATTTCAGGATAACGGGCCGCATGAGTACGGGTGCGCGGGCCGTAATCATTAACTACCTCGAATTTTCCCTTGGGTAAAATTTCGTCTGGTTTGTTCATATAGGGTTTAATATCCCGAGGGTTTAATCTCCCTGTTTGGTAATATTCTGATGTGTCAGGATTGGGGTTATATTCCCGCCTCCAGTCCGCACGGTGTAACAAATCCCGCCAGAAACGGCCATCTTCAATAACGTGAGATTTGCACTGACCGATAGCCAGATCGTAAGCCATTGCCATGGCTGGCGCTTTATCACTCATGACAATCGATGAGTGCTGACTTAATACCGTGGATTGTGCCTTGTCGATTTCTTTTTTGATTTCTTCCGGTGTTTTTGTCCGATGGTATGAAAAATATTTTTCCCCGTTAACATCAATGATCGCCGCATTTTCTATAACGGCTTGCCCTGCCGGATATAAATAGCCGCTCAGAATACGGCATTCATTCATTGTTAAAGAGTGTCCCGCCTGCATCTGAACAAAAGGATCATAGGGTGGAACCTCCCGCCGTTCTGATATTGTGGTTTGACTGGCAAGATTGGCGCTGGCGATCTCAATATCCGGCCCGCTCATTTTTGAACGGTATTTTTCGCCCCCCTGGTGGCGTTGCCCCTGCAATTCAAAAATAAATGGCTCCGGCAGTTCT
>Ga0308159_1004625_pt1 | contig 12402 bp, 11 predicted proteins | sample PhyCR1_FD_201040 | JGI IMG/M metagenome (GOLD analysis project Ga0308159, IMG submission 201040) | Phyllosphere microbial communities from UC Gill Tract Community Farm, Albany, California, United States - DLSLC.R1 | ecosystem: Host-associated > Plants > Phyllosphere > Unclassified | place: USA...
GAAGGCTATCGCAACTTCTGCAATAAGCTCTGGAACGCCACCCGCTTCGTGCTGATGAATACCGAAGGCCAGGACTGCGGTTTCGACGGTCACGTCAAGGGCGTGTGCGACAAGGAGCAGTTGCAGTTCTCCAAGGCCGACCGCTGGATCGTGTCGCTGCTGCAGCGTACCGAGGCCGAGGTGGAAAAGGGCTTTGCCGACTATCGCTTCGACAACATCGCCACTGCCATCTACAAGTTCGTCTGGGACGAGTATTGCGACTGGTACCTGGAAATGGCCAAGGCCCAGATCCAGAGCGGCAACGAGGCGCAACAGCGCGCCACCCGCCGCACCCTGCTGCGCGTGCTGGAAAGCGTGCTGCGCCTGGCCCACCCGGTGCTGCCCTTCATCACCGAACAGCTGTGGCAGAGCGTGGCGCCGCTGACGGACCGCAAGCCCGATCCAGCGGGCGACTCCATCATGCGCCAGGCCTATCCGCGTCCGGACCTGGACAAGATCGACACCGAAGCCGAAGCCTGGGTCGCCCAGTTCAAGGCCTACACCGATGCCTGCCGCAACCTGCGTGGCGAGATGCAACTGGCGCCGTCGCTGCGCGTGCCGCTGATCGTGGAAGCGGCCGACACCGCTGCGGTGGAGTCCTTCCTGCCCTACCTGCAAGGCCTGGTACGCCTGTCGGAATCACAGATCGTGGCGCAGCTGCCGGAGTCGCCGGCACCGGTGGCCATCGTCGGTGAAGTCAAGCTGATGCTCAAGGTGGAAATCGATGTGGCCGCCGAGCGTGAGCGCCTGGGCAAGGAAGTCACCCGCCTGACCACCGAGATCGCCAAGGCCAACGGCAAGCTGTCCAACGAGAGCTTCGTGGCGCGTGCCCCTGAGGCCGTGGTGGCGCAGGAGAAGGAGCGTGTCGCCAACTTCAGCGCAACGCTGGAGAAAGTGAAGGAACAACTGGCCAAGCTGAAGTAAGCCCGGCCTTTTCCTGCCAAAGCCGTCGTCCCAACCCGGGACGGCGGCTTTTGTTTTTTGTGCTTGCCTTGCAGGGCGGGCTTGTCTAGACTGGATCAAAAAAATTAGAACAATCGTGCTTTTTTATGGCATACGACGTGATCAACAGGAGACCAGCATGACCCGCACCGCATCCCCCGCCCGCCTGCTCGGGCGCACCCTCCTTATCGCCGGCCTGCTGGCCAGCACCACCGCCTGGGCCGATGGCTCGCCGCTGGGCCTGTGGAAGAGTATCGACGACGCCACCGGCAAGCCCAAGGCACTGATCCGCATCACCGAGAACAATGGCGAGTTGAGCGGCCGGATAGAAAAGCTGTTCCGCGCCCCCGAGGAAGACCAGAACCCGGTCTGCCAGAAATGCGAGGGCGAGCTCAAGGACAAGCCGGTCATCGGCATGACCATCCTGTCGGGCCTGAAGAAGGACGGGGACGAGTACAACGGCGGGCAAATCATCGATCCGGCCAATGGCAAGGTCTACAAGAGCAAGCTAAGCGTGGTTGACGATGGCCAGAAGCTCAACGTGCGCGGCTATGTCGGCATGCCCATGCTGGGTCGGACCCAGACCTGGCTGCGCGAACAGTAAGCACGACTCAGGCGGGGCGGGCGGCCTTGAGGACGTAGCGGTCCAGTTCACGGGCGAAAGCGCGTCCGTCGCTGGTGCTGAAGGCGGCCGGGCCGCCGGTTTCCACGCCGCTGCTGCGCAGTTCTTCCATGAAGTTGCGGGTGCTGAGGTGATGGCCGATGTTCTGGCCGGTATAGAGCTCGCCGCGCGGATTGAGCGCCAGCGCGCCGCGGCCGATGACGTCGGCCGCCAGCGGGATGTCGGCCGTGATCACCAGGTCTCCGGGCGCGACCTGGCGGGCGATCTCGCGATCGGCCACGTCGAAGCCGGCCGGAACCACCATGGATTTGATGAAGCGTGAAGGCGGGGTGCGCAGCGGCCGGTTGGCCACCAGCGTGACGATGATGCCGGTACGGTCGGCGACCCGGAACAGCATCTCCTTGATCACGCCCGGACAGGCGTCCGCATCAACCCAGATGGCCAAGATGAAAACGCCGTCCCGTAGCTAGACGAAGGATACCGTCAGACCCGGCAGGGTCACGCCGGAGAAAGCGGTGGTCCAGGTCTGTCCCGGTTCGATCGGACAGGCGTCGGTCCAGGTGCCGGTGCTGATGATTTCGCCCGCCTGCAACTGGCGGAAGCGGCTCTGCTTCTGCAACAGCTGGTGCAGGTGCCACAGGGCGTGCAGGGGGCTGTCCATCTCGTCATTGCAGAAGCCGGCGGCACGCAGCACGCTGGAACTCTCGGTATTGCAGGACAGCGAGACGCTGGCGCTGGCCAGGATCTGCGGCAGGTGATGCTTGGTGGCCGAGGAGAGCACATGCGGCTCGCCCACGATCAGGGTGCCGTGCAGGCCGAAGGCGGCAATCGAATCGGCCACCGTGAATTCCCAGTTGGGGAAGGGGCAGACCACGATTTCGAAACCATGCGCCATCCACTCCAGGCAGTCGGCCAGTTCATCCAGCGAGGCATCGGGGGCCGGGGTCTTGCCCAGCTTGAGGACGATTTCCGGCTCGATACGCGGTTGCACCGCACCGGCCAGCGATTGCGCGCCGTGGTTGTCCTCGGCAAAGCGCACGGTGGTGTCCCACATCGGTGCCCAGGTGGGGATGCGGGTGTCGTCGATGATGCCGTAACGCTCCCAGTTCTTGCGCACCACGAAGCCGATCTTGCGGCCGATGGGCTGCTCGCCCTGGGCCACGCGGATATTGCGGATGTTGTGGGCGATGTCGTAGGCATCGTCCACCGACAGCGGTTCGGATTCGGAGATGCGCGGGATGATGCGAGACTGGGCGCGCGCATCGAGCAGCTGATGCGCGTATCGAAGGGCTTGGCTCGACATTAGCATGGAGGGCTCACATCGAAAGATAGTGAATAGCTATCCATTGTCGATGACGATTAATTTTTGCACAAGCAAAAACTCGCTTTTTGACGAGATCTGACAAAAATTTCATCTGATTGCCTCGCCACGCGTCATGCTGTTTTTCAGCTGCTGCAAAAGTCACCTAACTGGCGAGAAAACTGAATGTCACGGATGGGTCAGGCGCCCCACAGCTCGCCATTGGGACCGGTGCGCGGGGCTGCCACGCCGAAGTGCTGGTAGGCCGCGCCGGTGGCGATGCGGCCACGCGGGGTGCGTTGCAGGTAACCCTGCTGGATCAGGTAGGGTTCCAGCACGTCTTCGATGGTGTCGCGTTCCTCGCCGATGGCGGCAGCCAGGTTGTCCAGCCCCACCGGGCCGCCGCCGAACTTGAAGAGCACGGCCTCCAGCAGCTTGCGGTCCATCAGGTCGAAGCCGACCGGGTCCACGTCCAGCATCACTAGGGCGGCGTCGGCCATCTCGCGGGTGATGCGGCCCTGGCCCTTGACTTCGGCATAGTCGCGCACCCGGCGCAGCAGACGGTTGGCAATACGCGGCGTGCCACGGCTGCGGCGGGCGATTTCCAGCGCGCCATCGTCGACGATGGGGGCGTTGAGCAGTCCGGCGCTGCGGGTGACGATGCGCGCCAGCTCGGGCGGGGTGTAGAACTCCAGCCGGGCGACGATGCCGAAGCGGTCGCGCAGCGGGTTGGTCAGCATGCCGGCGCGGGTAGTGGCGCCGACCAGGGTGAAGGGTTGCAGGTCCAGCCGCACCGAGCGGGCTGCCGGACCTTCACCGATCATGATGTCGATCTGATAATCCTCCAGGGCCGGATAGAGGATTTCCTCCACCACCGGCGACATGCGGTGGATTTCGTCGATGAACAGCACATCGTTAGCTTCGAGATTGGTCAGCAGCGCGGCCAGGTCGCCGGCGCGCTCCAGCACGGGGCCCGAGGTCTGGCGCAGGTTCACGCCCATCTCGCGGGCGATGATGTGGGCCATGGTGGTCTTGCCCAGACCGGGCGGGCCGAACAGCAGGGTGTGGTCGAGCGGTTCGCCGCGCTTGCGGGCGGCCGAGATGAAGATTTCCAGCTGGGCGCGGACCTTTTCCTGGCCGACGTATTCGTCCAGGTGCTTGGGCCGCAGGGCGCGTTCGATGGCCTCCTCATTGGCCGAGGCCGGAGTGGCGGCGATGATGCGCTGTTCGGAGAAATCGTCGGTCTGGATGCTCATGCTCTGATCCTTGTCGGCCCTGACCTAGCCCTTGGAGAGGGCCTTGAGGGCATGCTTGATGCCGTCCGAGACGCTGGCGTCCTTGGGAACCTGCTTCATGGCCAGGCTGGCTTCCTTGTCCGAATAACCCAGTGCCAGCAGGGCGTTGAGGATGTCGGCCGTGGCGTCGCTGTGGACCACGCCGGCCACCGCGCCCAGGTCGGCACCGAGCTTGCCCTTCAGTTCCAGCAACAGGCGTTCGGCGGTCTTCTTGCCGATGCCCGGCACGCGGGTCAGGCGACCGGCCTCCTGCAACGTGACGGCCTGGGCCAGGTCGGCCACCGACATGCCCGAGAGGATGGCCAGCGCGGTACGGGCGCCGACGCCGGAAATCTTGATCAGCTCCTTGAACGTATTGCGTTCCTCGGCGGTCCCAAACCCGAACAGGATGTGGGCATCCTCGCGGATGGCGAGGTGGGTCAGCAGCGTCACCTTCTCACCCAGCCCGGGCAGGTTGTAGAAGGTGCTCATCGGCACCACCACCTCGTAGCCGACGCCCTGGCAGTCGACCAGCAGATTCGGGGGGATTTTTTCTAGAAGAATTCCTGAGAGGCGACCGATCATGGCGTCTTTGATGTGCGTGAGCTGCAGCTTCTGTGATAATCCCGGGATGATACAGCACTGTTCGGATAAACAGTATCCAACGATAACAAGCTTGAATAAAGGACAACCATGGCCGGCAGCGCCTTCTTCGCATTGATCGACGACATCGCCACGGTGCTCGACGATGTTTCCCTGATGACCAAGATGGCGGCCAAGAAGACCGCCGGCGTGCTGGGCGACGACCTGGCCCTCAATGCCCAGCAGGTCAGCGGGGTGCGCGCCGAGCGCGAACTGCCGGTGGTGTGGGCGGTCGCCAAGGGCTCGCTGAAGAACAAGGCCATCCTGGTGCCGGCGGCGCTGGCCATCAGCGCCTTCATCCCCTGGGCGGTGACGCCGCTGCTGATGCTGGGTGGCGCCTTCCTGTGCTTCGAGGGCTTCGAGAAACTGGCCCACAAATACCTGCCGCATGACGAGCAACACCACGAGGTCGCCGCCACCGCGTCCGAGGACGTCGACCCGGTCAGCTACGAGCGCGAGAAGATCAAGGATGCCGTGCGCACCGACTTCATCCTCTCGGCCGAAATCATCGCCATCACGCTGGGGACAGTGGCCGGCGCCCCGCTGCAGCAGCAGATCACGGTACTGGTGGGCATTGCGCTGATCATGACGGCCGGTGTCTATGGCCTGGTGGCGGGCATCGTCAAGCTCGACGATGGTGGCCTCTACCTGGTGCAGCACGCCGGCTCCAGCGCCTGGGGCCGTCTGAAGGCTGCGGTGGGCCGCGCCATCCTGGCGGCGGCGCCGAAGATGATGCGCAGCCTGTCGGTGATCGGCACCGTCGCCATGTTCATGGTGGGCGGCGGCATCCTGACCCACGGCCTGCCGTTCGCCCATCACGCCATCGAAGCGGCAGCGGTTGCCGCAGAGGGCGTTGCGGTGATCGGCCCGGTACTGGGCGCGATTGCGCCTGCGGTATTGAATGCGCTCTTCGGCGTGGTCGCCGGTGCGGTGGTGCTGGTGATAGTGAAGCTGGCGCAGCGCGTGCTGTCGCTCTTCAGGACGAAAAACTAACCGACCAGCCGCCCGCCGCGCATGCGGATGCCCTTGCGCGCCAGCGCCGGGGCCAGCGCCCCCAGGTCGGACAAGACCCCTCCCCCGTGCGCATGGCAGATCGCCACGCCCAGCGCATCGGCGGCGTCGGTACCGGGCAACCCGGGCAGTTTCAGCAGCCGCGCCACCATTTCCTGCACCTGCGCCTTTTGCGCCCGTCCATGGCCGGCCACGGCCTGCTTGACCTGCAGCGCCGTGTATTCGGCCACCGCCAGGTCAGCCGCGACCATGGCGCAGATCGCCGCGCCCCGGGCCTGCCCCAGCAGCAGCGTGGATTGCGGGTTGACGTTGACGAACACCTTCTCGATGGCGGCGCAATCAGGTGCATAGGTCCGCACCACCTCGCCGACGCTGGAGAGGATCACCTTGAGCCGGGACGGCAAATCGCCATCCCGCGTCTTGATAGTGCCGGAGGCGATATAGGACAGCGTGTTGCCCTGCTTGTGGATGACTCCGAAACCGGTGGTGCGCAAGCCAGGGTCGATACCGAGGATTTTCATGCCCGCCAGTCTAACCGATCGGACCGACCCAGGCCCTAGAACAACACGCCCTGACCGGGGTCGGCGGTCTTTTTGCGGCCGCGTCGCTGCGTGGTCGCGGGCAGGCCGCTCTTGCGCGAGCCGTGCCTGTCCTGGATGGCGTCGGCTTCCTGACGGGCGACCGGGCTGTGACGGTGGCCATAGAGCGCCTCCTTTGCCTGGGCCAGCGCGCTCTTTTCGTCGACGATGGGCGCGGGATAGGCTGGCGTGCCATATTCCGGCACCCAGCGCCGGACGTACTCACCCAGGGGATCATGGTCCCGCGCCTGCTTGGCCGGCGAATAGATGCGCAAGGTATTGATGCCGGTGGTGCCGGATTGCATCTGCATCTGGCTCCAGTGGATGCCGGGTTCGAAATCCAGGAACTGGCGTGCCAGGAACAATCCCGGCGCGCGCCAATGCAGCCACAGGTGGTAGGCGGCGAAGCTGACCAGCATGGCGCGCATGCGGAAGTTGAGCCAGCCGGTGCTGCATAGCTGGCGCATGCAGGCGTCCACCATGGGATAGCCGGTACGCCCTTCGCACCAGGCATCGAAGCGTTCCTGTGCCAGTGCGCCCCACGGCCCGCCATCTCCGGGGCGCAGGCCATCGAGCGAGCGGGCGATATTGCGCCATTCGAGATCGGGCTGGTCTTCCAGCTTCTGCATGAAGTGGCAATGCCAGCGCAGGCGGCTGGAAAAGCCGCGCAGACCGTAGGCCAGCTCGCGGTCCGGTGTGTGTTCGATGGCCAGCTCGGTGGCCTGGTGCACGCTGCGCATGGACAACGTGCCGAAGGCCAGGTGCGCGCTGAGACGGCTGCAGGCTTCAGGCGCAGTCAGGGGGCTGGACAGAGCCCGCCGGTAATCGCGTCCATCACCGCCGAGAAAGGCGCGCAGGCGCTCCCAGGCATCGGCTTCCCCGGCGGGCGGCTGCAGGCGCGGCGTGGGCAGGCCGAGATCGGCCAGCGTGGGCAGCGGATCGGGCTGCATGCCCGGCGGGGCGTGAAAGCCGGCAGGCATCGCCACCTGTGGCGCCTCCATGCGCTGCAGCCAGCACGCGGCCCAGCCATCGCGACTGCGCAGGCGGCGGATCACGCCGGTCTGCGGCCATTCCTGCCAGTGGACATGCTGGATGCGACTCCAGCGGCCGACCGAAATATCACGGGCATAACTCCAGGCGGGGCCGGTTTCTTCGTGGCTGAAGAGATGGGTGACGTTCCATTCACGACGCAGCGTTTCCAGCACCTGCACCGCCTCGCCGATGCGCACCAACAGCGGCATGCCACGCTGTCGCAGCTCGATCTGCAGCAGCTGCAGCGAGCGCAGCAGGAAATCCACGTGGCGCGGATCGCATTCGAAACTCTGCAACCAGGCCGGTTCGATGATGAACAGGCCAAAAGCGCGTTCGCACTGTGCCGCCTGCGACAGCGGTTGATGATCGCGCAAGCGCAGGTCGCGCTTGAACCAGACCAGGCCGACCGACATCAGGACCGCCGCGAGCGCCCTTCCAGGCGCAGGACCAGCCGCTGGAGCGCCGGCCGCAGATGCAGGAAGCCGCGATAGGAGCGCTCCATCAGCCACAGCATCCCGGGCAGGCGCGCCAGACGGGCCAGCCAGCGCCAGCCCGGCAAGCTCGCCCATAGCTGCACGAAGGCCGCTGCCCCATTGAAGACCACACCGTCGGCGCGTTGCACATGGAAGCGCGCCAGGAGCTGCTCACGCGTCATGCCGGATGGCAAGGCGGAGCCATGATCGGGCTGGCTGATGTCGCAGAAGCGCAGCGGCGCCTGCTCGCCAAGGCGCTGGTACAGACCGATCTCACGGCGGCAGAGCGGGCAGGCGCCGTCGTAAAGCACGGTCAGCTCATCCTTCTGATTCCCGCTGTTGCGTTCCTCGCCGTCAGCCATCGCAGTGGCCCGCCCGCGCCAGCAGCTCGGCCGCGTCACGCAGGCCATGGGTGCTGCGTCGCCACCACTGGGTGAACAGATCGCTGGGCTTGTCCACCGCCGGAAACAGTCCCGGCGGCGCGCTGCATTGCGCCCACAGCGGCAGCCACGGTGCCAGGTGCGGATCGGACTGGCAGCGCACGCTGCGTGCCACCTTCAGGGCGCGTCCCACGCTGGCGGCGTCGCCGTGCCAGCACAGCGGCGCAAGCTCGCGCATGCGCGCGCCGACGAAATCCCAGCGGCGCCGGCTCCACGGCCACAACAGGTGGAAGTCGGAGAGGTACAGCCCCACCACCAGCGTATCGGGTGCAAGATCAGCTGGCAGTTCGCCCAGGCTCCAGGGATGAACCAGCCAGACGTCGCGCCCGGCCACGGCCTGCGGGTCGGGGGCGACGCTATCCAGGCTGGCCGGGGGTGCCGCCAGCAAGGGGGGCTCGGCAATGCGCGGGCAAGCGCGGGCAGAGGCCACGGGTTCAGGCGCCACCGGATCGGGCTGCAGGGCGATCTGGCCCAGCGCTTCATAGCTGGTGTCGAGCACCGTCCCCGGGCTATGCCAGGCAGCAGGCGCGTACTTGGCCACATTCTCGGCATTGAAGAGATAGGGCTTGTGACTGCCGGTGCCGGCCACCCACTGCCAGCTCAGGTGATTGCTGGCCAGGTCGCCATCCAGCAGGTGACCGACCATCCAGTCGGCACCGGCGCGCCAGTGCAGCTTGCGCAGATGCACGATATAGCTGGCCAGCCACATGCGGGCGTGGTTGTGCAGGGTCCCGGTGGCATACAGGGTGCGCACGGCCTGGTCGATCACCGGCAGCCCGGTGGCACCCTCGCGGATATCGGCCGGCAACTCACGCGCATAAGCCGACTCCGGCAGCGGACCGGGATGCAGTGAATCGAAGATGCGGGCGCCACGGCGCGCCCAGACATAGCGGTAGAACGCGCGCCAGCCCAGTTCATAGACGAACTTGTGCTGCACCTCCAGCGCATGGCGCGCGCAGACGCCAGCCAGCACCTCGCGCAACGTGACCATGCCATGGGTGAGGTAAGGCGACAGCCCTGTCACGGCACCCTCCAGGCTGTTGCGGGTGCGGGCATAGGCCCCCGGGCGCACGGCGGCGATACGCTGGCGGGCGGCGGCCAGGGTGGGCAGCGCAGGAGGCGCCAGGACTTGCGGCGCGGCTTGCGCCGCTTCTTCCGGTGACACGGCATCCAGCACCAGGTCGAATTGGTGTTTGCGGTACATGACTCGACTCCTCAGGAAGCAGCGTGGGCAGGCTTGCGGCGACAGGCGTCGGAACAGTATTTGATGTCATCCCAGTTCCTGGCCCACTTGCGCCGCCAGGTCATGGGCAAGCCGCAGACGGCGCAGGGCTTGCTGGGCAAGTGCGCCTTGTTACCGCGATGAGCGATGGGCTGGCTGGTGTATTTCATGACTCAGGATTGTACGCAATAAATGGTTCAACCTTGATTCAAATCCGCGATTTATCGCCTATACTCTGCGTCATTCCTGATTCAACGAGAGAGATCATGAGCACAGACCAGCCGCAGCAGTCCGCCCCTCCCGCAGACAAACCCGCGACCGAGTCATTGCGCCGCACCGGGGCCGTGGCCCGCATGTTGCGCATGCCGGTGGCGACCCTGCGCGTGTGGGAGCGTCGTTATGCGCTGACCCAGGGCAAGCTCTCGCCCAGCGGGCAGCGTCTGTATTCGGAAGCCGATGTGCGGCGCCTGGCCTTGATCCGGCAGTTGACCGAGCTTGGTCATGCCATCGGCAGCCTGGCCGGGCTGGACATGGAGCAGTTGCAGCAGGTCGCGGCCACCCATGCCGAACTGCACGCCGTACGCCCCACCCCGCCGCAGACGGTGCAGGGCCAGTGGCGGGTGGCGGTGATCGGCGCCACGCTGGCGCAGCGGCTGGACAAGCCGGGCCTGCTGCAGCGCCTGGGCCGTCCGCTGCAGTTGCTGGGCCCCTTCGAGAGCGTCCAGCAGGCTGCCCTGAGCCTGAAACGGGAAGAAGTCGACGCCCTGCTGCTGCACGAGCCGCAGTTGCATGCCGGCTGGCTGGGGGCGCTGGAGAGTTCGGCACCGGCCTTGAGTGGCTTGCCGATGGCGGTGCTGTATGGCTTTGCCAGCGAAGCGGTATGCGAAACGCTGGCGGCGGTAGGCATCAGCCTGCTGCGCGCGCCGCAACCGGACGTGGTGATCCTGCAGTGGCTGCGTGCACTGATGGCGCTGACGGTGCCGGCGCGCAGCGAACCGGCCTGGTCGCAGCAGGCGCAGGTAACACGGCGCTGGAGCGACAATGAGTTGATCGCCTTCGCCAACCGCTCCACCACGGTGGCCTGCGAATGCCCGCGCCATGTGGCGGAGTTGCTGATGCAGCTGTCGCAGTTCGAGCGCTACAGCGCGCAGTGCGCCAATCGCAACGAGGCCGATGCGCAGTTGCACCAGTACCTGCAGCAATTGACGGCGGAATCGCGCCAGCGCTTCGAAATGGCGCTGAGCCGGATTGCGATGCATGAGGGCCTGGTTCCGGAGCAATCCTGAGCGCAGGCGACCGCGCAAACAACAGCGAAGGCAAACCGAACCCACCAACAGGAACGCCCGGCATATGGCCGGGCGTTCTTGTTTAAAGCATGCAGATGATCAGTGACGGAAGTGACGGGTTCCGGTCAGCAGCATCACCACGTCGCGCTCGTTGGCGGCGTCGATGACTTCCTGGTCGCGCATGGAGCCACCCGGGTGGATGACGCAGGTGGCACCGGCATCAACCACCACGTCCAGGCCGTCGCGGAACGGGAAGAAGGCGTCGGAGGCCACGGCAGAACCCGCCAGGGTCAGGCCGGCGTTCTGCGCCTTGATCGAGGCGATGCGGGCGGAGTCGATGCGGCTCATCTGGCCGGCGCCCACACCCAGGGTCATGCCATTGCCGCAGAAGACGATGGCATTGGACTTGACGAACTTGGCCACGCGCCAGGCAAACATCAGGTCCTGCAGTTGCTGCTGGGTCGGCTGCTTCTTGCTGACCACCTTCACGTCGGCCAGCAGCACGTTCTTGGCATCCGGCGACTGCACCAGCAGGCCACCGCCGACACGCTTGAAGTCGTAGCCGTTCAGGCCATTGCCCAGCGCGATTTCCAGCAGGCGCACGTTCTGCTTGGCGGCGAAGATCTGCTTGGCTTCAGCACTGAAGGACGGGGCGATCAGCACTTCCAGGAACTGCTTGGCCACCGCTTCGGCCGCAGCCGCATCCACTTCGCGGTTGAAGGCGATGATGCCACCGAAGGCCGAGGTCGGGTCGGTCTGCAACGCCTTGCTGTAGGCTTCCAGCGGGTTGGCACCGATGGCCACGCCACAGGGGTTGGCGTGCTTGATGATGACGCAGGCCGCTTCGGTGGCCGGGTCGAAGCTCTTGACGCATTCCCACGCCGCATCGGCATCGGCGATGTTGTTGAAGGACAGTTCCTTGCCCTGCAGCTGGGTGTAGTTGGCCAGGGCGCCCTCGACCTTCTTGATGTCGCGGTAGAAGGCGGCACTCTGATGCGGGTTTTCCCCATAGCGCATGTCCTGGACCTTCTCAAAGTGAAGGTTCAGGGTGGACGGGTAGGCGCTGCGGGTGGTGTGCTGCTTGTCTTCGCCCAGGGAGGTGAAGTAATTGGTAATGGCGCCGTCGTATTGCGCAGTGTGGGCAAAGACCTTCTTGGCCAGCGCGAAGCGCTTTTCGTAGGGCAGGTCGCCACCCGACTTCAGCTCGGCCAGCACGCCTTCGTAGTCGGTCGGGTCGCAGATGACGATCACGTCCTTGTGGTTCTTGGCCGAGGAACGCAGCATGGCCGGGCCGCCGATGTCGATGTTCTCGATGGCGTCTTCCAGGGAGCACTCTTGCTTGGCAATGGTCTGCTGGAAGGGATACAGGTTCACCACCACCATGTCGATGGTGGGGATGCCGTGCTGGTCCAGGGCGGCCACGTGCTCGGGGAAGTCACGACGCGCCAGGATGCCGCCATGCACCTTGGGATGCAGCGTCTTCACGCGGCCATCCAGCATTTCCGGGAAACCGGTGTAGTCGGCCACTTCGGTGACCGGCA
>Ga0308159_1004627_pt1 | contig 12395 bp, 11 predicted proteins | sample PhyCR1_FD_201040 | JGI IMG/M metagenome (GOLD analysis project Ga0308159, IMG submission 201040) | Phyllosphere microbial communities from UC Gill Tract Community Farm, Albany, California, United States - DLSLC.R1 | ecosystem: Host-associated > Plants > Phyllosphere > Unclassified | place: USA...
CCCGTGGCTGGAAGCCCGCCCAGCCGCGGCCGCGCAAGGTGTCCGCCGCGCTCAAGGCCTATGCCAAGCTGGTCATGTCGGCCGACAAGGGCGCCGTGCGCGATCCAGCGCTGCTCGACTGAGGCCAGGGCCTCGCCGCCGCCGCCGCGTGTACGGCGCACAAGTCGGCGGCGCGGCTCCAGACGAGACTCCCAAAAAGAAAAGCCGCACCTGGCGACAGGTGCGGCTTTCTTCATTTCGGCTTTTTCATCGGGGCACGTCGTTCGCGCGCCTTCTATCGTGGAGCCACTCGTGATGCTTTTGCCATGAATTCAGTCGCTGCAGGTGCCCGTGGATCGAGCGCCTGCGCGGCATTTCATGCGGATTCGGTGCCCATCTGCGACTGCAGGTAGTTGGGCAGGCCGATGCGGTCGATCAGGCCCAGCTGCTTTTCCAGCCAATAGGCGTGGTCTTCCTCGGTGTCCTTCAGCTGCACCAGCAGCAGATCGCGGCTCACGTAGTCGCCCACGCTCTCGCACAGCGCCATGCCGTTTTGCAGCGCGGCGCGCACTTCGTATTCGGTGTCCAGGTCCTTGCGCAGCATGTCGGGCACGGTGACGCCGGGCGTGAACTCCTTCGGGCGCATGTCGGGCCGGCCCCCCAGGAAGATGATGCGGCGCAGCAGCGCGTCGGCATGCTGCGTTTCCTCTTCCATTTCGTGGTTCAGCCGGGTGTAGAGCCGCACCAGGCCCATGTCTTCGTAGAAGCGTGAATGGGCGAAGTACTGGTCGCGCGCAGCGAGCTCGCCGCGCAGCAGGTCCTTGAAATATTCGACGACTTGGGGGTTCCCTTGCATGATCTTCTTTATGGTTGTTTCAGCCGGGAGTATCGCGGTTCGGCGTGCCTTTGTCGCGCAAACCCCCGGCCTGGCGCTCTGGTTGCGTACGGGGATCAGAAGCGTTCGCGTTGGCCGGCCTGCGGCAGGCTCAAAATGGCAGCCCCTCTCCGATTCCTTATCTGCTCAACGATTGCCCATGCGCTTCGACGGAACCCTGCAGTCCTGGAACGACGACCGCGGCTTCGGTTTCATCGAGCCGCCGGCCGGCGGCGACCCGGTCTTCGTTCACATCAAGGCCTTTCGCCCGCTGCGCGAGCGGCCCCGGCCGGGCCAGCGGGTGCGCTTCGAGGTGGAACCGGGCCGGGATGGCCAGAAGCGCGCGGTCAACGTCGAGCTGGTGGCGCAGGCGCCTAGCCCCCGGCCCGCTCGGCCCGCTCGGTCCGCTCGGCCCGCCCGGTCGACGCGGCCCGCGTCCCGCCGCGCGTCGGCCAGCAGCGGCGGAAGGGCGGGAAGCGCCGCAGCCCTCTGGGCGTTGCCGGCCTTCGTGCTGATGCTGGCCGCCGGCTACATCCTCGGCCATCCGCCGCGCTGGCTGCTCGGGGTGTATCCGCTCGCCAGCCTCGTGACCTACCTCGTCTACGCGTGGGACAAGTCGGCGGCCCGGGCGGGGGCGTGGCGGGTGTCCGAGCGCACGCTGCATCTGCTGGCGCTGGCCGGCGGCTGGCCGGGCGCGGTGCTGGCGCAGCAAACCCTGCGGCACAAATCGGCCAAGGCTGCCTTTCGCGCCGTGTTCTGGCTGACCGTGCTGGCCAACGCCGCGGGGTTCTCATGGCTCGCCAGCCCGTATGGGCAGGCCCTCGGCCAGCAGCTGGGCACCTCGCTGGGCCGCTGAGGGGCGGGCGCTCGGCAGGGGCATGGTCGGCGGGCACAATACCGGCCACCATGCTCATGTACCCGCACATCGACCCCGTGGCCCTGCAACTGGGGCCGCTCTCCATCCACTGGTACGGCCTCACGTATCTCGCCGCCTTCGGTCTCTTCATGTTCCTGGGCATGCGCCGGCTGCGGCACCAGCCCTATGCCTCCTTCACCGGCGCCCAGGCCTGGACGCGCAAGGACGTCGAAGACATCCTCTTTCTCGGCGTGATGGGCGTGGTGGTGGGCGGGCGGCTGGGCTATTGCCTGTTCTACAAGCCCGGCTACTACCTCTCGCACCCGCTGGAGATCTTCTACATCTGGCAGGGCGGCATGAGCTTCCATGGCGGCATGCTCGGCGTGATCGTGGCCATGGCCTGGTACGCCCGGTCGCGCCGCCGCCCCTGGCTGCAGGTGACCGACTTCATCGCCCCCTGCGTGCCGACCGGCCTCGCGGCAGGCCGCGTCGGCAACTTCATCAATGGCGAGCTGTGGGGGCGCTTTGCCGATCCGTCGCTGCCCTGGGGCATGGTGTTCCCGCAAAGCGGCTCGATGCTGCCGCGCCACCCCTCGCAGATCTACCAGTTCCTGATGGAAGGGCTGCTGCTCTTCGTGCTGCTCTGGCTGTACGCGCGCCGGGGCCGCAAGCTGGGCGAGGTGTCGGCCGCGTTTCTGGTGGGCTACGGCGTCTTCCGCTTCATCGCCGAGTACTTCCGCGAACCCGACGCGTTCCTCGGCATCCTCTCGCTGGGCATGAGCATGGGGCAGTGGCTCTGCGTGCCGATGATCGTCGCCGGCGTGGCGATGTGGGTCTGGGCACAGCGCCAGAGCCCGGCCGTTCACCGAACCGCCTGAGCCGTCGCGCGGCGCACCCGCGCACGGCGCCGGCTCAAGCCATGAGCGGCTTGGCCTTGCGCACCCACAGCGCGGCGCAGGCCAGCGCCAGCAGGGGCAGGGCGGCCAGGTTGATGGCCGTCCAGCCGACGCCCGCGAGCAGGGCGCCCGAGCCGAACGACATGGCCACGGCCGTGGCGCCATTGCACAGCTCCATCAACGCCTGGGCCGCGCCGCGTTCTTGCGGCGCGTGGTTCTCGGCCAGCAGGGTGGTGCCGGCGATCAGCATCAGGTTCCAGCCCAGGCCCAGCAGCAGCGAGCTGGCGAAGAAGTGCGCCATCTCCACGCCCGACAGCGCCGTGCAGGCGCTGGCAGCGATCGCCGCAGCCCCGACCGCCGCCACGCGGCGCGCTCCGAACCGGTCCACCAGCGGGCCGGCGAAGAAGGCCGGCAGGAACATGCCGATCACATGCCACTGGATCACCGTCGCCGCCGAAGCGGTGGAAAAGCCGCAGGCATCCATCGCCAGCGGCGTGGCGTTCATCACCAGAATCATCAGCCCATGGCCGATGGCCGTCATCAGCACGGCCGCACGCAGGCCCGGCCGCGCCATCAGCAGACGCAGCGCGCCCGGCGCGGGCCGGGGCGCCGCCGCGCCGCCCCTGGGCAGCCGCGAGACGGTGAGCAGGCCCAGCGCCGCCAGTGCGGCGATCACCAGATAGGCGCCCGCGAACGGCACGGCCAGTGCGTCGCGCGACCCCACGGCCAGCGGCGGCGCCAGCACCGCCGCACACACGCCGCCGCCCACCACCCAGGCGGCGGCACGGCCCCGGCGCTGCGGCTCCACCGCTTCCAGCGCGGCGTGCCGGTAGAAGCCCGACGACGCCTGGTAGACGCCGATGGCGGTCGCGCCCAGGCACAGCAGCGCAAAGCTGCCCTGCTGCAGCGCCACCGCGCAGAGCAGCCCGCCCGCCACGCCGACGGCCGCACCCAGCATCAGCGCCGGGCGCCGGCCATGCCGCTGCATGGCGACCGACAGCGGCATCACCGCCAACAGGTTGCCCAGCACCAGCAGCGCCAGCGGCAGCGTGGCCAGCACCGTCCACGGCGCCAGGCGCAAACCGGCCAGCGAGGTCAGCGTGATGCCGATGATGGAACAGGACCAGTAGAGCGCCTGGGCGGCAAACAGCAGGCGGAGGATGGGGTGGTTCAGCAGGAACATGGTCAGTCGGCGAGAGGGTGGGGAAATCGGGGATCTGCGCAGCGGGTTCAGAGCCCGGCAGCCGCCGCTGGCCCGAAGCGCTGCGCGAACGCCTGCGGGCTCACCGAGAGCTGCCGGTGAAAGGCCCGCCGCAGGGTTTCGGGATGCTGGAAGCCGCAAAGCCGGGCGATGGTCGCGACCGACGCCTGGCCTTGCGACAGCAAGGCAGATGCGGTTTCCACCCGCACCCGTTCGACATAGCGCGCCGGCGTGGTGCCCAGCTCGCGCTGGAACACGCGGGTGAGCGTGCGCGGGGCCATGCAGGAGCGCGCGGCCAGCGCTTCCAGCGACAGGTCTTCGCCCAGGTGGCCGGGAATCCATTCCAGCAGCGGTGTCAGGCGCGGCGTGTGCTCGGCGTCCGGCGCCACCAGCCGGCTGAACTGGGCCTGTCCGCCGGGACGGCGCAGGTAGATCACCAGGCGTCGCGCCACCGCCAGCGCCAGGGCGCGGCCCAGGTCGTGCTCCACCAGCGCCAGTGCCAGATCGATGCCGGAGCTGACCCCGGCCGACGTGAAGACATGGGCGTCGCCGTGCATGCCGGTGGGGTCGTAGGTGTGCAGCCGGTCGCCTTGCAGATCGACGCCGGGGTGGCGCTCGCGGAACTCGGCCACCCGCTCCCAGTGGGTGGTGGCCGGGCGGCCGTGCAGCAAGCCGGCTTCGGCCAGCAGCAGTGCGCCGGAACACACCGACCCCATCCGCGCCACCAGCGGCTCGGCCTGCTGCAGCCAGCGCAGCAGCGTGGCATTGCCCAACTGGCCCGACACGCCCTGACCTCCGGGCACGATCAGCGTGTGGATGCCTGCGATGGGTTCATCGCCGTAAGCGGCCTGCGCCACCAGCCCCAGACCGGCGGAGCAGGTCACCATGCCCGGCTGCTCGGCCAGCAAACGCAAGGCGTAGTGCGGCGCACGCCCCTGGCGGCTGAGTTCGTCATTCGCAGACGCCATGACCTGCCACGGGCCCACGACGTCGAGGCTCATGAAGCCGGGGTAGATCAGGCAGGCGAAGGTGAGGGGCGGCAGGGGCATGCCGCAAGTGTCGGCGGCGGGGGGTCTGGCTGCAATGACAACGAACCCACCTTCCTGGCCACCTTGGGCAGAAAGCAATCGCCAGTTCGTTGTCCCGAACGACGGTCTGCATGCGGGTAAGCCAGCAGGCTTTGCGCACTGCACGGCCTTGACCGGCTCTTCATAATTATGAGAAATTACGTGAAATGACGGCCTGCTTCACTCGCTTCCACCGCACGTCCCGCATCGCCGGCATCCCCGGTCGTGCCGCTGGCCGGGCCTGCGCTGAAGGGGCCGCGAGCGAGGCTGGCTGCGCGGCATACCGCTGCCACAGCCGGCGGCGCCGGTGGGCCTGCCCCTCCGTGCCGCCCAAGGCAGTCCCGCAACGCCATCCCCGGAATGGCTGCCCATGACGCCTGCACTCGCCGTCGTCCGCGCCCAGGCCCCCTCGCTGCACGAGGAGGCCGCAGAACGGCTGCGCGAGCAGATCTTCGCGGGGGCGCTGCCGCCGGGCAGCTTTCTCGATGAGGTGGCGCTGTGCGAGCGCCTCGCCATCTCGCGCACGCCGCTGCGCGAGGCGTTGAAGGTGCTGGTGGCCGAAGGCCTGCTGCGCCATGAGCCTCGCCGCGGCTGCTTCGTGGCCGAAGTGACCGAGCGCGACCTGGACGAGATATTTCCCGTCATCGCCCTGCTGGAAGGCCGGGCCGCGCACGAGGCCACCGACCGCGCCGGCAGCGCCGACATCGCCGCGCTGGAAGTGCTGCACCAGCGCCTGTGCGAGCACGCCGAGGCCGGCCGCATCAACGACTACTACGACGCCAACTACGCCATCCATGAGGCCTTCATCACGCTGGCCGACAACCGCTGGCTGGCGCAGGTGATCGGCGATCTGCGGCGCATCCTGCGGCTGGCGCGGCATCAGACGCTGCACGTGCCGGGCCGCCTGCAGCAGAGCCTGTCGGAACACCTGGCCGTGTTCGCCGCCCTCCAGCGCCGCGACGCCGCCGCGGCGGAGCAGGCGATGCGTGACCACGTCCTGGCGCAGCGCGACGCGTTGCGCGACATCGCCCGCAATCACCACTCCCGGATCGCACCATGAACGCTGCCTCTACCTGGATCTCGCGCAACGTGCCGCGCCTGCGCCCCGCCGACCCGAAGACCGAGGCGGCCGATGCCGGCAGCGGTGGCACCGCTGCCAAGCCGCCCGCACCCCGGTCCACCAACGAACGGCTGGCCGCCACCCTGCGCCGGGCGGGCGAGGGGCTGTCGCCGCGCGCCTTGCGCCGTCTGCTGGCCGACCTGCAGGGCGTGGCTGCCACCCAGGTGAGCGAAGTGGAGGGCGGCCGCCGCGCCGAGGCCGTCGCCGCCTGGTATGCCGAGGCCAAGCCCGAGGAGCGCCGCGACATGTGGCTGCTGATGTGCGAGCAGTTCTCGGCCGATGCCGAGCAGGTCAAGACGGCCCGCCAGCGCCATGAAGCCGCTGCCGGCACGGAAGACGAGGCGCATGCCGAGATGCACCTGCGCCGCGCCCTGGCCTCGCCCCGCACCCGGCTGCTGCAGCGCTTCGCCGTGTTCCCTCAGGGCATGCGCTTCCTGCTCGACCTGCGTGCGGAGTGGCTGCCGCTCCTGAAGGGCGACAAGCGCCTGCTGCCGCTGGACGCGGAACTGGAGCACCTCTTCTCCACCTGGTTCGACGTCGCTTTCCTGGAGCTGCGCGCGCTGTCGTGGGACTCGCCCGCATCGCTGCTGGAAAAGCTCATCAAGTACGAGGCCGTGCACGACATCCGCAGCTGGGCCGACCTGAAGAACCGGCTCGACAGCGACCGCCGCTGCTATGGCTTCTTCCATCCGCGCCTGCCCAACGAGCCGCTGATCTTCGTGGAGGTGGCCCTGCTCGGCGACATCTCCAGCAGCATCACCCCGCTGCTGGACGAATCGGCCGAGCCGGTGGACATCGCCCGCGCCAGCACCGCCATCTTCTATTCCATCAGCAACACGCAGACCGGCCTGCGCGGGGTGAGCTTCGGCGACTCGCTCATCAAGCACGTGGTGGAGACGCTCACCGCCGAGTTCCCCCGCCTGCGCACCTTCGCCACGCTCTCGCCCATCCCGGGCTTTCGCGCCTGGTTCGGCAAGCACTGCGCCGCCGCGCTGGACGCGCTGGACGACAAGCGCCGCGCCGAACTCGGCCGCGCCGTCGGCTTCGAGCCGCCGCAGGCCGCCCATGTGCTGGCGGCGGCCGACAAGGCGCTGGAGCTGCCGCCCAAGTCGCCCGTGCGCCAACTGCTGCTGCAGTGCGCCGCCCGCTACCTGGGGCGCGAACTGGACAAGGGCAAGCCGGTCGATGCGGTCGCGCGCTTCCACCTGGGCAACGGCGCCCGCGTCGAGCGCCTGAACTGGGCCGGCGACCCTTCGCCCAAGGGCCAGAAGCAGTCGTACGGGCTGATGGTCAACTATCTCTACGATCTGAAACGGATCGACAAACACCGCAGCCTGCTGGCGCAGGGCCGCGTACCGATGTCCAGCGACATCGACAGCCTGAGCCGCGGCTGACCGGCTGCGCGCAGCGCCTTCCCCTCGACGGGCGATGCGCGCGGCAACGAGCCGCGTACCACGGGCCATGACTCCAAGCGCCTTCCTTGCCTAGAAAAGCGTGAACGCAGACAAATACGACAGGAGACAAAAGGAATGAACCCCATCCATGCATCGGCCCGTGACGGCCACATCACGGACCACCGATCGAGCGCGCCGCACGGCGGGCCGGTCTCGCGGCGCACGGTGCTGCGCGCCGCGGGCGCGGCGGGCCTGGCCGCAGCCTCGGCCGGCGCCAGCTGGGCGCAGGGCGCTGCCGCCAGCTGGCCCACCAAGCCGGTGACGCTGGTGGTGCCGTTCCCGGCGGGCGGCGGCACCGACGCGTTCGCGCGGCCGCTGTCGGCGCAGTTCGCGAAAGCGCTGGGCAAGCCGCTCATCATCGACAACCGGGGCGGGGCGGGCGGCACGGTGGGCGCGAGCTTCGCCGCCAAGGCCACGCCGGACGGCTACACGCTCTTCATGGGCGGCACGCACCACGTCATCGCGCCGTCGATGTATCCCAAGCTCGACTACGACATCGAAAAGGACTTCGTGCCCCTGGCGCTGCTGGCCAATGTGCCCCAGGTGCTGGTGGTGAACCCGCGCGTGGTCAAGGCCACCACCATGGCGCAGCTGCTCGAGCAGATCAAGGCCAACCCCGGCCGCATGAACTACGCCTCGGCCGGCTCGGGCTCGTCGCACCATCTGGCGGGCGAGCTGTTCAAGATCCAGACGGGCACCTTCATCACGCACATTCCCTACCGCGGCGCGGGCCCGGCGCTGCAGGACCTGATCTCCGGCAACGTGGACATGTTGTTCGACGGCCTGGGCTCCTCGGCCGCGCACATCAAGGGCGGCCGCATCCGCGCGCTGATGGTGTCGGGCAACCGGCGCAACCCCGCCTTTCCCGACGTGCCCTGCGCGGCGGAAGTCGGCCTGCCCGACTACACCGTCACCACCTGGTACGGCCTCTGGGCGCCCAAGGGCACGCCGGCCGACGTGCAGGCGCGCATCGTCGAGGAGGTGCGCAAGCTGGGCACGGCCGACGAGCTCAAGACCATCTGGGCCGGCAATGGTGCCGAGTTCGGCGGCATGACGCAGCAGCAGTTCGGCGCGTTCGTCAGTTCGGAAGTCAAGCGCTGGGCGCAGGTGGTGAAGACCTCCGGCGCCAAGCTGGAGTGAGGGCGCGGCGCCATGCCCATCGATGCGCAACAACCTCCCGCCGCCCATGTCTGCCGGTGAAGTGATCGCAGCCACGCTGGAAGGCGACGCTGGCGCAGCAGGCATCTGGCGCGTGGTGCTGCGGCACCCGGGCCGGCTCAACGCCATGTCGCGCGCCATGTGGCGGCAGCTGCGTGCGGTGTTCACCGCACTGCAACTGCAGAGCGAGGTGCGCTGCGTGATCGTGCAGGGCGAGGGCGGCGCGTTCTGCGCCGGGGGCGACATCTCGGAATACCCCGGTTTCCGCTTCGACCCCACGCAGCTGCGCGAATTCCACGAAGCCGAGGTGTGGGGAGGGCTCGCTGCCATGCTGGCCTGCGACGTGCCGCTCATCGCCGGCATCGACGGCGCCTGCATGGGCGCGGGGGTGGAGATCGCCAGCTGCTGCGACCTGCGCATCGCCACGCCGGGGGCGCGCTTCGGCGCGCCCATCGCCCGCCTGGGCTTTCCGATGGCGCCGCGCGAGGCGCAGCTGGTGGCCAGTGCGGCCGGCGCGATGACCGCCCGCCAGATGCTGCTGGAAGCCGCCACCTTCAGCGCGGCCGACATGGCGCAGCGCGGCTTCCTGAGCCGCATCGAGCCGGCCGAGACCCTGCAGGCCGAGGTGCTGGCAACCGCCCGGCGCATCGCGTCCCTGGCACCCCAGGCCGCCCGGCTGAACAAGCAGACCCTGCGGGCCCTGTTGCTGCCCGGCCTGGTGGCGGATTCCATGCCGGATCGCCCTCTGGCGCCCGCACTATCTGGGCCTGATGCTATGAAAAAAGAAGCAGATGCGCTGGCCGACCCCTACGCCTACGCCGACAGCGCGGAGCACCGTGAGGGCATCGGCGCCTTCCTGGAAAAGCGGCCGCCCCGGTTCTGATCGGCAACGCAGCCACCCACCCGCATCGCCCTCCAACCTCCGTTTTCACCGACCCCGCACTTCAACCGATCGAAGCACCATGAGCGCACTGAACGCCACCGCCCATTCGCCCACACCCGCGCCCGCCTCCGCTGCCGCGCTTGCCTCGCAGAACCTGTTCACCGCCTTGCGCGCGGCTTTCCCGGCCGACCTGGATGCCGTGGCCGTCGAGGCCACGGCGCCGGACGGCACGCCGCTGCACTACACCTGGCGCGACCTGGACGAAGCCAGCGCCCGCATCGCCAACCTGCTGGCGTCGCTGAACCTGCCGGACGGCAGCCGGGTGGCGATGCAGGTGGAGAAGTCGGTCGAGGCCATGCTGCTCTATCTCGCCACGCTGCGCGCGGGCTACGTCTTCCTGCCGCTCAACACCGCCTACCAGAGCGCCGAGATCGAATACTTCGTCGGCAATGCCGAGCCGGCCGTGGTGGTCTGCACGCCGGGCAACTTCGGCTGGGTCTCGAAGATCGCCTTCACGGCCGGCACCCAGCATGTCTTCACGCTGGGTGACGACCGCACCGGCAGCCTGCTGGACCGCGCCGCCCACCACGCGGGCCAGCACACGCCCGTGGCCCGCGCGGCGGACGACCTGGCCGCCATCCTCTACACCAGCGGCACCACCGGCCGCAGCAAGGGCGCCATGCTCACGCACGGCAACCTGCTGTCGAACGCGCAGGTGCTCAAGGACTACTGGGGCTGGCAGGCCACCGGAGGGCCTGACGGGCGGGGCGACGTGCTGATCCACGCGCTGCCCATCTTCCATGTGCACGGGCTCTTCGTGGCCATCCACGGCGCGCTCATCAACGGCAGCAAGATGATCTGGCTGAACAAGTTCGATCCCAAGGCCGTCATCGCCGCCATGCCGCGCGCCACCGTGTTCATGGGCGTGCCCACGCTCTACGTGCGCCTGCTGGCCGAACCCGGCCTGACCCGGGAGGCCGTGCGCAACATGCGCCTCTTCGTCGCCGGCTCCGCGCCGCTGCTGATCGAGACCTTCAAGGAATGGCAGCAGCGCACCGGCCACACCATCCTGGAGCGCTACGGCATGAGCGAAACCATCATGCTCACCAGCAACCCCTATGCGGCCGATGCGCGCCACGGCGGGCAGGACGAGCGGCGTGGCGCCACGGTGGGCTTTCCGCTGCCCGGCGTGGGCCTGCGCGTGGTGGGCGACGCTGGCCAGCCGCTGCCCACGGGCGAGATCGGCAACATCCAGGTGCAGGGCCCGAACGTGTTCCAGGGCTACTGGCGCATGCCCGAGAAGACGAAGGAAGAGTTCGCCGAGGGGCCGGACGGCAGCCGCTGGTTCAAGACCGGCGACGTCGGCCGCATCGACGAGCGCGGCTACGTGCACATCGTGGGCCGCAGCAAGGACCTGATCATCAGCGGCGGCTACAACGTGTACCCGGCCGAGATCGAGGGCTACGTCAACGAACTGCCCGGCGTGGCCGAAAGCGCGCTGGTCGGCGTGCCGCACCCGGACTTCGGCGAGGTGGGCGTGATCGTGGTGACACCCAGGCCCGGCGCCCTGCTGGACGGCGATGCCATCCTCGCGGCGCTGAAGTCGCAACTGGCGAACTTCAAGATTCCCAAGCGCTGCTTCATCGTGCCGGAGTTGCCGCGCAACACCATGGGCAAGGTCCAGAAGAACCTGCTGCGCGATGCTCACAAGGGGCTGTTCGCCTGAGGCGGCGGAGCGTTGCGGGCTGAGCGGGCTGAGCGGTCCCGGCGGGTGCTACGCGGCTTTGGCGCCGTCTTCGCAGAAGATGCACGCGGGTGGCGGCTCCTGGGCCGGGCTCTGCACCAGTCCGTGGCTGCAGCAGTGCTCCAGCCACGCCCCCACCAGCTTGTACACCGACAGGTTGGTGCGGGCGGTCGGGGCGCACAGGTAGTAGCCCAGCGGGCTTTGGAACCTGTCGCCCAGCGGTTCCACCAGGGTGCCGGCCTGCAGCTCGTCCTCGACCAGGCAGGTCGGCACGATGCCCACGCCGAAGCCCGACACCGCTGCGCGGATGATGAGCGAATACAGGTTGAAGCCCGGCCCGAAGCGGCTGCCGCTGGTGTCGCAGCCGTTGGCCACCATCCAGTCGTGCCAGGCCAGCGGCACCTCGATGTGCTGCAGCAGCGTGGCGTGCTGCAGGTCGGCAGGGGTGCGCAGGGGCAGGGCGGCCTGCAGCTGCGGGCTGCAGACGATGCTGGTTTCCTTGCCGATCAGGTAGCGTGCGTTGGCGCTGGGCCAGTTGCCGTAACCGTACTGGATGGCCGCGTCGAATTCATACGGCACCGCAAAGTCGTGCGCGTGCTGATAGCGCACGAAGTTCAGCGACACCTGCGGAAGCGTGCGCTTGAAGTGCCCGAGGCGTGGGAACAGCCACTGCGCCGCGAAGGTGGGCGGCACCGAGAAATTGAGCGCGCCGCCGCTGCCGCCATACGACATGAGCTGCGTGGTGGCCGACTCCAGCGCCGCCATGGCCGGCCGCGTGGCGTTCAGGTAGGTGGCGCCGGCATCGGTCAGCTCCAGCCCGCTGGCCTTGCGGATGAAGAGCTTCTGGCCCAGGTAGTCTTCCAGCGATGCGATGTGGCGGCTGATGGCGCTCTGCGTCACGCACAGCTCGCGCGCCGCCATCGTGAACGCCTGGTGCTTGGCGGCCGAGTGGAAGGCGTTCAGTTCCGAGATGGTGGGGCACAGGCGGCGCATCGTGGGGCATGAGTAATAGTCATGGGTGGGTGAGATTTTAGGGCGTTGCCCGCAGCCCGGATTGGCCCGATAAATGCGTCCTGTGACGGCGCTGTGACGCGGTTTCCCGTGTGATCTGCTCCTTTAGCACCAAAGTTGTGCGGGGCGACCTGCGGATAACCCGAACATGC
>Ga0308159_1004628_pt1 | contig 12394 bp, 10 predicted proteins | sample PhyCR1_FD_201040 | JGI IMG/M metagenome (GOLD analysis project Ga0308159, IMG submission 201040) | Phyllosphere microbial communities from UC Gill Tract Community Farm, Albany, California, United States - DLSLC.R1 | ecosystem: Host-associated > Plants > Phyllosphere > Unclassified | place: USA...
CGTGGGCAGGCGCGAAGCCGGCTCGGTGGTGGCGCCAGGAGCGGGTGCCAGGCCATTGTCGAAGCCATGCTCGCCCGCCTTGTTGGGGTTGTAGGGGCAGCCCGCGGCCAGTGCATTGGTCTCGACGGCCTGCACGGCCAGTGCGTCGCCGTCGCCGGAGCCCATTGCGGACGGGCCGCTGTCGGTATTGCGGGCCGCGGCCTTGTCGGCCGCAGCATTGCGCGCACCAGTGCTTTTGCTGTCTTTCGTCATGGGATCTTTCGTGGGAGGGTAGGGGATTCCCAAGCCTAAGTTCGCCGCGTGATTTGTCCGTAGGACGAGCGCGCGTTGGGGGCGTCGCGCGCGGTCCCCTTTGAATCCAGACGTAACGACAGGCTTGCGCGCGGGATGTGGCATGCTGGAAGGCATCCCCACCTCTTCAGGCCCATGCTCACGCCCGACATTCTTGAATCCAGCCGCCGCAGCGTGCTGTGCTGGCTGGCGACGGCCGATGCGCACGGCTGTCCCAATGTCTCGCCCAAGGAAATCTTCGCGGTGTTCGATGACCGGCACCTGGTCATTGCCAATATCGCCTCGCCGTGCAGCGCCGCGAACATCGCGGCCAACCCGCAGGTCTGTGTGAGCTTTGTCGATGTGTTTGCGCAAAAGGGCTTCAAGCTCACCGGCAGCGCACGCGATATCGCCGCCGATGCGCCCGAGTTCGCGCACTGGGCTGCGCCCGTGCTGGAAAAAGCCGGGCCGCGCTTTGCACTGCGCAGCGTGTTCGTGGTGCGGGCCCGGTCCGCAGCGCCGATTCTTGCGCCCAGCTATTGGCTCTACCCGCAAGAGACCACGCTGCAGTCGCAGATCGAGAGCGCCTACCGCAGCTATGGGGTGCGCGGGCCCGTGGATTGACCCGCGGTCCAGCGGTGAACCGCAGGGGTGGTTACAGAATGTTTCTGGTATTCTGCCGCTGTATACAAACCTGTTCCGATCTCGCTGGCTGCCATGCAACTTCCCCTGCACATCATTGACGCCTTCACCGCGCAGCGCTTCCACGGCAACCCGGCCGCCGTGGTGCTGCTCGATGCCTGGCTGCCCGCGCCGCTGCTGCAGTCCATCGCCGCCGAGAACAACCTGTCCGAAACCGCGTTCGTCCTCTGGAGTGCCGAGCGCGCGGCGTTCGAGATCCGCTGGTTCTCGCCGCTCACCGAAATCGCGTTCTGCGGCCACGCGACGCTGGCCACCGCCTATGTGCTTCTCGACGCCGATCCCGGACTGCAGAGCGTCACCTTCTGGGCCGCAGCCGTGGGCCAGGTCAGCGCCACGCGCGAGCCGGGCGGCCGCATCCGCATGCAGTTCCCGCGCCGCGACGCCACGCCCCTGGCCGAGGCCCCGGCCGCATTGCGCGCGGGACTGGGCCTCGCGCCAACGGCCTGGCTGGTGAACCAGCAGGCCTATCTGGCGGTATATGCCTCGGAGGCCGAAGTGCGCGCCGTGCAGCCGGACCTGGAGCAGCTCAAGGCGCTCGGTCCGCTGGACGTGGCCGTCACCGCACCCGGCGATGCGGGCGCTGCCCATGACTTCGTGAGCCGCTATTTCTGGCCGGCGAATGGCGGCGACGAGGACCCGGTCACGGGCTCGATCCATGCGGCGCTCGCGCCGTACTGGGCCCAGCGCCTGGGCAAAGACGAGCTTGTGGCGCTGCAGGCATCGCAGCGCAGCGGCACGCTGTTTTGCACGGTGACCGACGCGGGCGTCGAAGTGGCCGGACACTGCGTGCGCTATCTGCGCGGCACGATCACGGTCTGAGCCTGCCTGCCTGACGCCGGCCATGGATTCGCAGACTGCGCGACAGCGGGACGGGGTGCTTCGCATCCCGGGCAAGGCGGCGTCGATCCCTGGACGCATGCTGCTGTGGAGCTGGCGCGCCCACCCGTGTGGCGCGCAGCTGCCGTACCCGCGCGCCGCCCCGGCGCGGGCGCGCTTGCAGCTGCCCCCTGTGAGCGCATCCCACGCGCGCCTGGGCGAGCGCCCGGGCCTTGTGCTGCACGCAAGGCCCTGAAGCCCCCGGCCGGCGCGGACGTCCTGTTTCCCTTTCAAAGCTCCCATGGTTGCAACCATTCTCGTCGGCATGCTGTGCGCACACCTGCTGTGCTTCTCGGCCATGTTCCTGCTCATCAGCCAGCGCCTGCAGGGCAACAAGATGGGCATGCATTACTTCGCCACCGGCAATCTGCTGCTGGGCCTGGCCTATGTGCTGCAGCTGGCCGAAGGCGGGCCGGCCTGGAGCGCGATGAGCGTGGTCAACCACACACTGGCGCTGGCGTCGCCGATCGCCTACTGGCTCGGCGCGATGCGCTTCTTTGGCCAGGAGGTGCCGCTATGGCGTCCGGTGGTCGTGTTCTCGCTGGCCTATGCCGGCGCACAGGTGCTGGTGCAGTGGAGCATGGGCGCCGTGGCCCGCTACGCCATGCTGGCGGCCATGTCCTCCACGATGTTCTTCGTCATGGCCTGGACCGTGGTCTATGGCGTGCGCACCTTTGCGCGGGACCTGCGCTGGGAGATGTGCTTCTTCGCGCTGCTGATCACCGGCATCGGCGTGCTCAACGCCATCAAGTTCGTGCGGCTGGCCACCGGCGGGCTGGACATGCTGCGCATGGACCATACCTTCCAGATGGTGTTCTATATCTACATGTCGTCGCTGGCGACGCTGTTGCCGCCGGCCATCATCTGGCTGGTGCTGCGGCGCCTCACGGACGAGCTGCGCGGCATGGCGGCACGTGATCCGCTGACGGGCTTGCTCAACCGGCGCGGCCTGGCGCAGGCGCTCGAGGCGCATTTCAACACCCGCGATGCCGCGCCGGCCTATCTGCTGCTGCTGGATGTCGATCATTTCAAGCGCATCAACGACAGCCATGGCCACCAGGCGGGCGACGCTGTGCTGTGCCAGGTGGCTGAGGTTCTGCGCCGTGCGGTGCGCCGCGGCGACCTCACGGGCCGCGTGGGCGGCGAGGAGTTCGCGGCGGTCTGCCTGGACACCGACCGCGCCGGCGCAATGCAGGTTGCCGAGCGCCTGCGCGCCGGCATGGAAAGCCGCAGCATGGAAATTCCCGGCGCGCGCGCGCCGCTGCGCTGCACTGCCACCATCGGGATTTCCGCGCCTTTCACCGGCACCGCGGGCCTGGACGACGCCATGCGCCAGGCCGACGCGGCTTTGTACCGCGGCAAGGACGCGGGGCGCAACCGGATTGAAGCCAGCGCGCGCCAGGCCGGCGTGCCAGCGCCGGATGGCGGGCCATAGCCGGCGGCGGGGCCGGGGCCCAAGGGTGGGCCGTGCGGCGAGGAGGTCTTTGCCGGCGGCCATCCGCGGCCGGCGTACCATGGCGCAGCCGGCTGCGCAGTGCGGCGGGCCCCCTCCACCAGAAGGCTAACGACCATGACCCTCACGCACGCCTACGCCGCCCAGTCCGCGACCACGCCGCTCGCGCCCTTCAGCTTCGAGCGGCGCGTGCCGCTGCAGCGCGATGTCGCCATCGACATCCTGCACTGCGGCGTCTGCCACTCCGACCTGCACACCGCGCGCAGCGAGTGGGGTCCCGCCAAGTACCCGTGCGTGCCCGGCCACGAGATCGTCGGCCGGGTGCGCGCCATCGGCAATGGCGTCTCGAAATTCAAGGTCGGCGACATCGTCGGCGTGGGCTGCATGGTCGACAGCTGCCAGCGCTGCGCGTCCTGCGCCGAGGGCCTGGAGCAGTACTGCGAAAACGGCTTCACTGGCACCTATGACAGCCCCGAGCAGATCTCGCGCGAGAACACGCTGGGCGGCTACTCCGACCATATCGTGGTGCACGAGAAATTCGTGCTGCGCATCTCGCATGCCGAATCGGATCTGGCCGCCGTGGCGCCGCTGCTGTGCGCGGGCATCACCACCTACTCGCCGCTGCGCCAATGGCAGGTCGGCCCGGGCCAGAAGGTCGGCATCGTCGGCCTGGGCGGGCTGGGCCACATGGGCGTGAAGCTCGCCGCCGCCATGGGCGCGCAGGTGGTGCTGTTCACCACCTCGCCGGGCAAGACCGCGGATGCGCTGCGCCTGGGCGCCCAGGAGGTCGTGGTGTCGAAGGACCCGGCGCAGATGGCCGCGCATGCCAACAGTTTTGATTTCATCCTGAACACCGTGGCCGTCTCGCACGACCTCGACCCGTTCATCGCGCTGCTCAAGCGCGACGGCACCATGACGCTGGTCGGCGCACCGGCCACGCCGCACAAGAGCCCGAACGTGTTCGGCCTGATCCTCAAGCGCCGGCGCCTGGCCGGCTCGCTGATCGGCGGCATTGCCGAGACCCAGGAAATGCTCGACTTCTGCGCCCAGCACGGCATCGTCTCGGACATCGAGGTCATCGCCATGGAGCAGATCAACGAGGCCTATGAACGCATGCTGCGCAGCGATGTGAAATACCGGTTTGTGGTGGACATGGCGACGCTGGCACCAGCCGCCGAGGCTTAGGCCGCATTCAGGCCAGTCGCCACGCGGGTGGACCACCCGGCCCCCCGCTTCGTGCCGCCGTCCTACAGCCCGCGCTGCGGGGCCCGCATAGCATCCTCTGCATGCGTGCTGAAGCGGACCTGATCATTGCCCGCCCCGAAGGGCTTTACTGCCCGCCCGGCGATTTCTACATCGACCCCTGGCGGCCGGTGGAGCGCGCGGTCATCACCCATGCGCACAGCGACCACGCGCGCTATGGCAGCGCCCATTATCTCGCGCAGCACGACAGCGCGCCCATCCTGCGCCGGCGCCTGGGCGCGGACATCACGCTGCAGACGCTGGCCTATGGCGAGACCATAGAGCACCATGGCGTGCGGCTGTCGCTGCACCCGGCCGGGCATGTGCTGGGCTCGGCCCAGGTGCGGCTCGAGCATGGCGGGCGCGTGTGGGTGGCCTCGGGCGACTACAAGCTCGAAGACGACGGCACCTGCGCGCCGTTCGAGCCGGTGCGCTGCGACACCTTCATCACCGAGTCGACCTTTGGCCTGCCGATCTACCGCTGGCCGACGCAGCCCGAACTGTTTGCCGACATCAACGCCTGGTGGCGCGCCAATGCCGACGCCGGCCGCGCTTCGGTGCTCTACGCGTATGCGCTGGGCAAGGCGCAGCGGCTGCAGTTTGGCGTCGATGCGTCGATCGGGCCGATCGTCGCGCATGGCGCCGTCGAGCCGATCAATGCGATCTACCGCGCGGCCGGCGTGGCGCTGCCGCCCACGCATTACGCCAGCGACCCGGCGCTCGACAAGGCGACGCTGGGCCGGGCGCTGGTCATTGCGCCGCCCTCGGCCGGGCGCACCAGCTGGATGCGGCGCTTTCCCAACCCGTCGGACGCGTTTGCCAGCGGCTGGATGAAGCTGCGCGGCACGCGGCGCCGGCGCGGCGTCGACCGCGGCTTTGTCGTCTCCGACCATGCGGACTGGCCCGGGCTGCAGTCGGCGATCCTGGCCACGGGCGCCGAGCGCATCTTTGTCACCCATGGCAGCGTTGCCGTGATGGTGCGCTGGCTCTGCGAGCAGGGCCTGCAGGCCCAGGGCTTCAGCACCGAATACGGCGACCATGACGAAGCCGACGATGCCGCGCCGCGCGCCGACGATGCCACCGATGCCACCGATGCACCCGAGGCCGCCGAGTCCGCATGAAAGCCTTTGCCGATCTCTACCGCGAACTCGACGCCTCGACGGCCAGCCTGGCCAAGCAGGCCGCGCTGCAGCGCTACCTGCGTGCCGCGCCCGCGCGCGATGCGGCCTGGGCGGTGTATTTCCTGGCCGGCGGCAAGCCGCGCCAGCTGGTGCCCGCGCGGCTGCTGCGCGAACAGGCGCGGCTGGCCGCCGGCCTGCCCGAATGGCTGTTTGACGAAAGCTACCACGCTGTCGGCGACCTGGCCGAGACCATCTCGCTGCTGCTGCCCGAACCCGAGCAGGCGTGGGAGCTGGCGCTGGCCGACTGGATGCAGCAGCACCTGCTGCCGCTGCGCGGCAAGCCGCCCGAAGTGCTGACGCAGCTGCTGCAGGCGCAGTGGCGCATGCTTGCGCCCGCGCAGCGGCTGGTGTATTTCAAGCTGATCACGGGCGCCTTCCGCGTCGGCGTCTCGCGGCTGCAGGTCACGCAGGCGCTGGCGGCCGTGAGCGGCGTCGATGCCAAGCGGATTGCGCAGCGGCTCATGGGCTATACGCACATTGGCGCCCAGCCCACCGCAGAGGATTACGCCGCGCTGGTCGCGCCGGTCGATGCCGAGGGCCCGGGCGCGCAGGGCGGCCAGCCCTATCCGTTTTTCCTCGCGCACCCGTTCAACCTGCCACTGGAGCAATTCGACGCCACGCTGGGCCCGGCCGATGGCTGGCTGGTCGAGTGGAAGTGGGACGGCATCCGCGCCCAGCTGGTCAAGCGCGATGGCCAGGTCGCGGTCTGGACGCGCGGCGAGGAGCTGGTCAGCGACCGCTACCCCGAACTCCAGGCCATGGGCTTGCATCTGCCCGACGGCACCGTGCTCGATGGCGAGATCCTGGTCTGGCGCGACGGCCGCGCCCAGCCGTTTGCCGAGCTGCAGCAGCGCATCGGCCGCAAGACGCTGGGCCCCAAGCTGCTGCGCGAGCTGCCCGTGGTGCTGTGCGTCTACGACCTGCTGGAGCAGGGCGGCGCCGATCTGCGCGCCATGCCGCAGCACGAACGCCGGCTGCGGCTCGAGCAGCTGGTGGCCGCCCATCCGCACCCGCAACTGGAGCTGAGCCCGCTGCTGCGGGGCGCCGACTGGCAGGCGCTGGCGCGCGAGCGCGAGCAGGCGCGCGCGCTGGGCGTCGAGGGCATGATGCTCAAGCGCCTCGATGCGCAGTATGGCGTCGGCCGCACCAAGGACGTGGGCGTCTGGTGGAAGTGGAAGATCGACCCGCTGTCGGTCGATGCGGTGCTGATCTACGCGCAGCGCGGCAGCGGCCGGCGCGCAAGCCTCTACAGCGACTACACCTTTGCCGTGTGGAACGGCCCGCCGGACGATCCCGCGCGCCAGCTGGTGCCGTTTGCCAAGGCCTATTCGGGCCTGACCGACGCCGAGATCCGCGCCGTCGATGCCGTGATCCGCAAGACCACGCAGGAAACCTTCGGCCCGGTGCGCAGCGTCACGCCGACAATGGTGTTCGAGCTGGGCTTCGAAGGCATTGCCAAGAGCAGCCGGCACAAGAGCGGCATTGCGGTGCGCTTTCCGCGCATGCTGCGCCGGCGCGAAGACAAACCCATTGAAGAAGCCGACACGCTGGCCACCTTGCAGGCGCTGCTGGCCGGCGGCAGCTGATGGCGGCCCGCAAGCGCGCGGCCGCTGCGGCACCGGCTGCCGCGGCACCGGCTGCCGGAAAGCCAGCCTCCGATCCTGCGCTCGAAGCCTGGATCACCGAGCGCGGCTGGAAGTCATTCCCGTTCCAGCGCCAGGTCTGGGCCGAGATGGCGCGCGGGCGCAGCGGCATGCTGCACTCGAGCACCGGCAGCGGCAAGACGCTCGCGGTCTGGCTTGGCGCGCTGGGTGCGCTGCGCCATGAAGTGGCGCCAGGCGCGAAGGGCAAGCCGCCGCCGCTGGCCGTGCTGTGGATCACGCCGATGCGCGCCTTGGCCGCCGACACGCTGCGCTCGCTCGAAGCGCCGCTGCAGGCGCTGGCACCCGACTGGAGCGCGGGGCTGCGCAGCGGCGACACCAGTTCCGCGCAGCGCGCCGCGCAGGACCGGCGCCTGCCCACGGTGCTGGTCACGACCCCCGAAAGCCTCACGCTGCTGCTGGCGCGCGCCGATGCGCAGGAGCTGCTGCAGCACGTGCGCGTGGCCGTGGTCGATGAATGGCACGAGCTGATGGGCAACAAGCGCGGCGTGCAGACGCAGCTGGCGCTGGCGCGGCTGCGCACGTTCCAGCCGGCGCTGATGACCTGGGGCCTGTCGGCGACGCTGGGCAATCTGAATGAAGCGCTGCGCACGCTGCTGGGCAGCGCGAGCGCGCCGGCCGACCGGGCGCCGGTGATGGTGCAGGGCGAGACCGACAAGACGCTGCTCATCGATACGCTGCTGCCCGCGGCCGCCGAGCGCTTTGCCTGGGCCGGCCACATGGGCTTGCGCATGCTGCCGCAGGTGGTCCAGGCCATCGAGGAAAGCGCCAGCTGCCTGGTGTTCACCAACATGCGCTCGCAGGCCGAGCGCTGGTACCGCGCGCTGCTCGAAGCCCGGCCCGACTGGGCCGGCGTGCTGGCGCTGCACCATGGCTCGCTGGACCGCGGCGTGCGCGAATGGGTCGAAGTGGGGCTCAAGCAAGGGCGCATCAAGGCCGCGGTCTGCACTTCGAGCCTGGACCTGGGTGTCGATTTCCTGCCCGTGGACCGCGTGCTGCAGATCGGCTCGGCCAAGGGCGTGGCGCGGCTGGTGCAGCGCGCGGGCCGCGCCGGCCACGCGCCGGGCCGGCCATCGCGCATCACGCTGGTGCCCACGCACAGCCTCGAACTGGTCGAGGCCGCGGCCGCGCGCGCAGCCGTGCAGGCGGGCCAGATCGAGGCTCGCCACAGCCCGCGCGCGCCGCTCGATGCATTGGTGCAGCACCTGGTCACGGTGGCGCTGGGCGGGGGCTTTCGGCCCGAGGCGCTGCTGGCCGAAGTGCGCGGCACCGTGGCCTATGAGGGCCTGAGCGACGAGAACTGGCAGTGGTGCCTGGACTTCGTGCGCCAGGGCGGGCCGTCGCTGGCCGCCTATCCCGACTACCACCGCGTCGTGCCCGACGAGGAGGGCGTATGGCGCGTGCCCGATGCGCGGCTCGCGCGCCGCCACCGCGTGAACATCGGCACCATCGTCAGCGACGCCTCGATCAGCGTGCAGTTCCTCGGCGGCGCCAAGCTCGGCTCGGTCGAGGAAAGCTTTGTCGCGCGCCTCAAGCCCGGCGATGCCTTCATGTTCAGCGGCCGGCTGCTGGAGCTGGTGCGCGTCGAACAGATGACGGCCTTCGTGCGCAAGGCCACGGCCGGGCGCGCCGCGCTGCCGCGCTGGAATGGCGGGCGCATGCCGCTGTCGAACACGCTGGCCGATGCCGTGCTGCTGGAGCTGCAGGTGGCCGATGAAGGGCGGTTCGACAGCCCGGAGATGCGCTGCGTGCAGCCGCTGATCACGATCCAGAAGCAGTGGTCGGGCGTGCCCACACCGCAGCGGCTGGTGGCCGAGACGCTCAAGTCGCGCGAGGGCTGGCATCTGTTTGTCTATCCGTTCGCGGGCCGCCAGGTGCATCTGGGGCTGGCCAGCCTGATTGCCTGGCGCGCCGCCCAGCCCGAGACCGGCACCTTCTCGATCGCCCTCAACGACTATGGCTTCGAGCTGCTCAGCGCCAAGCCCATCGACTGGGCCCAGCGCCTGCCGGCGCTGCTGGCGCTGCCGCCGCCCGAGCAGCTGCTGGCCGAGGTGCTGGGCAGCCTCAATGCCACCGAACTGGCGCGGCGGCGCTTTCGCGAGATCGCGCGCATTGCCGGACTGATCTTCCAGAGCCACCCGGGCGAGCGCCGCAGCAACCGCCAGCTGCAGGCCTCGGCCTCGCTGTTCTACGAAGTCTTTCAGCGCTACGACCCGCGCAACGGCCTGCTGGCCCAGGCCGAGCAGGAACTGCTGACCCAGGAGCTCGATGTGCGCCAGCTGGCCGCCGCGCTCGAGCGCATCCAGGGCCAGACATTGCAGCTGCATGCGCTGCGCAAGCCCTCGCCGCTGGCCTTCCCGCTGATGGTCGAGCGCTTTCGCGAGAAGCTCAGCAACGAGCCGCTGGCCGCGCGCATTGCGCGCATGGTCGCCGAGCTCGAGCGCAGCGCCGGCGGCGAGGCCGTCGGCACCGCGCATGCGCCCGCGCAGCAGGTGTTTGCCGACCGCGAATCGCCCGAATGGGCCATCGATGCGGCGCTGGCGCTGGAAACCCGCAGCGAAACCACCGCCCGGTCGGGGCGCCGTGCGGCGCGCAGCCGCCGTACTCCAGGAACTTCCCGATGAAAATTTTCGAGCCGCCGCCGGGCGCACTGGAACTGACATTGGCCGGCGAAGCCGTCGCCTTGCTGCCCGAACGCGCGCTGTGGTGGCCGCGCGAGCGCGCGCTGTTTGTCGCCGACGTGCACCTGGGCAAGGCGGCGAGCTTTCGTGCGCTGGGCCAGCCCGTGCCGTCCGGCACCACGCGCGACAATCTCGAGCGCCTGAGTCAGCTGATCGACGGCCTGGCGGTGCGCAGCCTGGTGGTGCTGGGCGACTTCCTGCATGCGGCCACTGCGCAGCAGGCGCAGGTGATCGAGCCGGTGCGCGCGTGGCGCGAACGCCATGCCGCGCTGCGCTGCGTGCTGGTGCGCGGCAACCACGACAGCCATGCGGGCGACCCGCCGCCGGCGCTGCGCTTCGACATCGTCGACGAGCCGTTTCGCATCGGCCCGTTTGCCGCCTGCCACCACCCGCAGCAGGTGGCCGGCGCCCAGGTGCTGGCCGGCCATCTGCACCCCGCGGTGCAGTTGCGTGGCCGCGCCTACGACCACGCGCGCCTGCCCTGCTTTTGCGAAGCACCGGGCATGCTGATCCTGCCGGCATTTGGCGCGTTCACGGGCACCACGCTGCAGCTGCCGGCGCAGACGCTGTGCTGCTACGCCACGGGCGACGGCACGGTCACGGCGCTGCCGTGGAATGGAGGCCGGCGCTGAAGGGGGCGCCTGGCCGGGGGCGCCTAGCCGGCCGCACCCAGCCGGCCGCACCCAGCCGGCCGCACCCAGCCGGCCGCACCTAGCCGGCGGCACCTGGCCGGCCGCACCCAGCCGGAGCCTCAGGCAATATCCAGTGTGGGCACCATCGCATGCAGCTTTGCCAGCGCCTCCTCGCCCACCAATTCGCCCAGATCGGCCAGCGGATCGGCATCGTCGACCAGCGCATAGCCCATCGACCAGTTGCGGAACACGCGTTCGCTGCCGCTCGCGCCCTGGTGCTGCAGCGTGAAGTTCACATGCCGCGGGTCTTGCGCAATGCGCACCAGCAGGTCCCACAGCGGCTGCTTGGGGCCTTCGAGGTATTGCAGGAAATGCTGGCCATCGAAGACCAGCACGCCGGTGAGACCGTGCGCAGCATTGAAGCTGCGCGCAACCTTGATGATGTCGGAGATGCAACTGAGCGGGGCGTCGGGACCTAATTTGCTGTGGTAGAGAATGCAGTGGAGATGGGAGTTCAAGGGCAACCGATCGGGGCTAGGTGTGCGCACGAGCCCGGATTGCCCGGGACTTGCCGCCTGGACTGCTTGAAATCCGTGGCGAAACCGCGGCAGTGCCCTGCAGCGGCATGTTCAGCCTGGACCGGCGCGGGACGCGAGGGCGTCAGGCGGTCGATGGAGGTTGTAACCTGGGGTCCATTGTAGGTGTTTGACCTACAGGACTGGATATTTGTACAAATAAATTACAAAAAACCCGCGTGACTTGGGACGGCGGGGTTGGACGGCATGCTATGCGTGCAGCCAGCCGCAATGGCAAGGCCGCACGCAGGCGCTGCTATCCGGCGTATCGCGTGACCCAGTCCACGAGCCGCCGCATTACATCGACGCGGAAGCTGGGTTTGCCGTTGCTGGTGAACTTGTGGCCTTCGGTCGGGTACAGCACCAGTTCGCTGTCTTGGTTGCCGCCGCGGCGCAGCGCGGTGAACGCGGCTTCGGCCTGGCCGCGCGGGCAGCGCTCGTCGTCGGCGCCATGCAGCAGCAGCGTCGGCGTGGTCGCGCCGCGCAGGAACTCGATGGGTGAATGCGCGCGCATGCGTTCGCGCGCCTCGGCGTCTTCGCCCTGCATCGCATAGCAGTCGGTGTAATAGCCGCTGTCCGAGGTGCCCCAGTGCGCATCGAGCTGCGTCAGCGCGGCCATCGGCACCGCGGCCTTGAACACATCGGTGTGGCCCACGGCCCAGCTGGACATGAAACCGCCATAGGATTTGCCCGCTATCGCCACCTGGGCGCTGGCCAATCCCTGCTGCTGCAGTGCCTGCACCGCGGCCAGATGCTGCGGCAGGTCGATCTCGCCCCAGCGCCCGCGCAGCCGTGCGCTGAACGCGCGGCCGTAGCTCGATGAGCCCACGGCGTTGAGTGCCAGGATCGACCAGCCTTGGGACCACAGCATGGCCCAGTAGGCCGAGGGCGCGAAGGAGAACAGCGTGAAGCTCGCCGGGCCGCCATGCACGTCGACCAGCAACGGGGTCGCGCCCTGGGCGCCCTCGGGGCGGATCAGCCAGCCGTCAATGGTCTCGGTGCCGCCGTTGCCATCGGGCACCTCGAACTGGCGCCGCTCGACGCGGGCCTGGCGGCGCTCGCGCCACCAGGGGTTCAGGTCGCTGAGGCATTGCTCCTCGGAGCCGTCGGTGCGGCAGCGG
>Ga0308159_1004632_pt1 | contig 12388 bp, 12 predicted proteins | sample PhyCR1_FD_201040 | JGI IMG/M metagenome (GOLD analysis project Ga0308159, IMG submission 201040) | Phyllosphere microbial communities from UC Gill Tract Community Farm, Albany, California, United States - DLSLC.R1 | ecosystem: Host-associated > Plants > Phyllosphere > Unclassified | place: USA...
GCCGACCCTCATCGGCTACATCAAGAGCGGCAAGATGCGCCCGATCGCCGTCACCTCGGCCCAGCGCACGACCGACCTGCCGGCGGTGCCGACGATCGCCGAGTCCGGCTACAAGGGCTTCGAGGCAGTCACCTGGTTCGGCGTCGCCGGACCGGACGGCATGCCCTCGGATGTCGTGCCCAAGCTCAATGCCGCCTTCAACAAGGCCGTGCAGGACCCCGAGGTGAGGAAGAAGCTGGCCAGCCAGGGCGCCGAGGCGCTGGGCGGCACGCCCGAACGCTTCGCCACCCTGATCCGCGACGACATCGTGCGCTGGGGCAAGGTCGTCAAGGAATCCGGCGCGAAGGTCGATTGACCCCCAGTCTTCGCGCACTTCGTGTCGCTGCGCCAACCCCCTTCCAGGGGGCGACACCGGTGGCCCGGCGGAGCCGGCTCCACGGTGTCACTGGCACGGGGACGTGACGATTTCCATGGGCTGCGGGTAGTGGCAGCGCCATGACACACGGCGATGCCGTCGTCGTTTCCCTCTTCCTGAATTCCGATTCAACCCATCCCTCTGATCGAAAGCCATCCATGTCCACCCACGCAATCCCCGACATCATTCGCGACTTCGAACGCGTGCCCGCCGCCATCGTGGCGCAGGCCGCCCAACTGCAGCCCGCCATCCTGGCCGACGTCGCCGGCCGGCGCGGCGCGATGCACGGCCGCATCCAGGCCCTGCGCCCGCGCATGAAGCTCGCCGGCCCGGCCTTCACCGTCGAGGTGCGTCCCGGCGACAACCTGATGATCCATGCGGCCATCGCCATGGCCAAACCCGGCGACGTGCTGGTCATCGACGGCAAGGGCGACCAGACCGCCGCGCTGATGGGCACCATCATGATGACGGCCTGCCAGAAGCTCGGCCTGGCCGGCGTGGTGATGGACGGCGCCTGCCGCGACAGCCTGGAGATCGACGAGATGGACTACCCGGTCTTCTCCGTCGGCACCAACCCCAACGGCCCGACCAAGAACGTCGGCGGCCGCATCGGCCATCCGGTGACGGTCGGTGGCGTGACGGTGCATCCCGGCGACTTCGTGATCGCCGACGGCGACGGCGTGGTGGTGGTCGAGCGCGAGAAGATCGAGTCGCTGCTGCCGGTGGCCGAGAAGAAGGTCAGGGACGAAGCCGCGCGCATCGCCGCCATCAAGGAAGGCGACACGACGGCCAAGTGGCTCGTCGCCGCGCTGCGCACGGCCGGCGTGCTCAAGGAAGGGGAGTCGCTGTGAGCGGCACCGTCCTCGTCACCGGCGCCGACCTCGCGCCGCAGGCGCTGGCGCTGCTCGAGGGCTACGAGATGGTCTACGCCGGCAGGACGCCGACGCCGGAGGACATCGTCGCCCTGTGCCGCCGGCACGACCCCGTCGCCATCATCGTGCGCTACAGCGGCGTCGGCGCCGCCGCCATGGACGCGGCGCCATCGCTCAAGGTGATCGCCAAGCATGGCAGCGGCACCGACACGATCGACAAGGTCGCGGCCAAGGCGCGCGGCATCGAGGTGCTCGCGGCCGTCGGCGCCAATGCCGCCGCCGTCGCCGAGCAGGCGCTGGCGCTGCTGCTGGCCTGCGCCAAGTCGGTGGTGCGGCTCGATGCGCGCATGCACGCCGGCCACTGGGACAAGGCCACGCACAAGAGCGTGGAGCTCGGTGGCCGCACCATCGGCCTGGTCGGCCTGGGCGCCATCGGCCTGAAGTTCGCCCGCATGGCCGATGCCCTGGGCATGCGCGTGATCGGCTTCGACCCGTTCGCCAAGGACCTGCCGGATCACGTGCGGTCGGTCGACCTGGAGACGATCTGGCGCGAGGCCGACGCGATCTCGCTGCACTGCCCGCTGACCGAGGAGAACCGCCAGCTCGTCAATGCCGCGACCCTGGCGAAATGCAGGCGCGGCGTGATCGTGGTGAACACCGCGCGCGGCGGCCTGATCGACGAGGACGCGCTGCTCGAGGCGGTGCGTTCGGGCCAGGTGATGAGCGCCGGCCTCGACAGCTTCGCCGTCGAGCCCCTGGCGGCGGACAACGTCTTCAAGGGCCAGCCGGGCTTCGTCCTGAGTCCCCACATCGGCGGCGTCACCAGCGATGCCTACGTCAACATGGGCACCGCCGCCGCGCGCAACGTGCGCTCGGTCGTCGAAGGCACGAAGGCCACGGCCACGGCCTGACCACGGCCTCATCCGGCCGTCCGCGAGCTTCCGCCAGAGAAGCCCGGCCGCGCCTCCCGCTTCCTCCAGGAGACAAGACATGCATCCTCATCGACGACTCCGTGCCGCGACGGCCGCCGCCGGCCTCGCCCTGCTTGCCGCCGGCGTGGCGGCCCAGCCGGGCCGCTCGGGCCCGCCGATCCGCCTGGTGGTCGGCTTCTCGGCCGGCGGCCCCACCGACGTGGTGGCGCGCGCCTTCGCCGACTTCGCCGGGCGCGCGCTCGACCGGACCGTGGTCGTGGACAACAAGCCCGGCGCCAACACCATCCTGGCGGCCGAGGCCGTGGCGGCGGCACCGGCCGACGGCCGGACATTGCTGCTGGGCGCGACCAACCACACCATGATCCCGGCGCTCTACAGCAGCCGGGTCAAGTTCGACGCGGTGCGCTCGTTCGCGCCGGTGTGCAGCCTGGCGGTGAGCCCCACGGTGCTGGTGGTGGGCCCGTCGATGAAGGTGCCGGACTTCGCCGCCTTCCTGCAGCAGCTCAAGGCCGAAGCGGGCCGGCGCACCTATGCCACGCCCGGCGCCGGCAGCTCGGGGCATTTCGCCAGCGAGCAGTTCACGCGGCTGACCGGCACGCGCATGAACCACATTCCCTACAAGGGCGCCGCGCAGGCCGTCACCGACCTGGTCGGCGGCCAGGTCGACAGCTCCTTCGCCACCCTGGGATCGGTGCTGCCGCAGGTGCAGGCCGGCAAGCTCACGGCGCTGGCCGTGGCTGCGCCGCAGCGCTCGCCGCTGCTGCCGCAGGTGCCGACCTTTGACGAGGCGGGCGTCAAGGGCTACCGGGCTGATGCCTGGTACGGCCTGCTGGCGCCTGCGGGCACGCCGCCGGCCGCACTGGCGGTGCTGCAGAAGACCGCGCAGGACTTCGTGCGCCAGGGCGCCACGCAGGAGAAGCTGCGCGGCCTGGGCATGGAGAGCCAGCACGTGTGCGGCGCCGACTTCGGCGCGCAGCTGGAGCGCGAGGTCAAGGCCTACGGCCAGCTCGCGCGCGAGCTCGACCTCAAGCCCGAGTGAAGGCGGGCGGCCCTCGCCGCCGTCGCCTGCCGTTGCCCGTTCCGACCAAGGCAGCCGCCCGTGCTGCCGTCCTTTTCCACTTCCATCCATGACTCCGGAGATCTGCCTGTGGCCGCTGCCCCCTTCTCGTTGATCCGTCGCCTGTTCGTCGCCAGCCTGGCGACCGCGGCCCTCGCCGCGCATGCGGCCTACCCCGAGCGCCCCATCACCATCGTCGTGCCCTATGCGCCCGGCGGTGCCGCCGATGCCGTGGCCCGCGTGCTGGCCGCCAAGCTCGGCCCCAAGCTGGGCACCAGCGTGATCGTCGACAACCGCGCCGGCGCCAGCGGCACCATCGGTGCGGCCTATGCGGCCAAAGCCGCGCCCGACGGCTACACCGTGCTCTACGACGCCACGCCCTACGCCATCAACCCGCACCTGTTCCCGCGCATGCCCTATGCGGCCGATGCGCTGCAGCCGCTGTCGCTGGTGCTGACGATGCCCAACATCCTCATCACCAAGGCCGACTCGCCGTACAAGACGGTGGCGGAGCTGGTGGCCGCGGCGAAGGCCAAGCCGGGCAAGATCAACTTCGCCTCGGGCGGCAGCGGCACGGTGCAGCGCCTGGCGGCCGAGCTGTTCCGCCAGAAGCTGGGGCTGGACATGGTGCACGTGCCCTACAAGAGCGGCGGCCCGGCCATCACCGACGTCATGGCGGGCCAGGTGGACTTCATGTTCGCCACCGTGGCGGCCAGCTATCCGCTGGTGTCCACCGGCAAGCTGCGCGCGCTGGCGGCCACCTCGCCGCAGCGCTCGCCGCGCCTGCCCGATGTGCCCACCGTGGCCGAGACGGTCGTGCCGGGATATGAAGCTTCCGAATGGAACGGCATGCTTCTGCCCGCCAAGACCCCCAAGGACATCGCCGACAAGCTGCAGAAGGCCCTGGCCGAGGTGCTGAAGGACGACGAGGTGCAGCAGCGCATGAAGGACCTCGGCGCGCAGCCGGTCGGCTCCACCCCAGCGGCCTTCGCCGACTTCCTGAAGAAGGAAAGCGCCAAGTGGGGCGAGGTGGTGCGCAAGGGCGACATCAAGCTGGACTGATGAGGAAGCACCCCCCGTGCCGCTTCGCGGCCCTTCGATCGATGTCGACGCGCCCTGGAGCGCTGGCATGAGTGCCGCGCTGCCGCCGCTGGCCTGCGACAGCCACATGCACATCTTCGACCCGCGCTTCGCGCCGTCGAGGCACTGGAAGCGCCAGCCGCCCGATGCGCCGGTGGCGGCCTACCGGCAGCTGCAGGCGCGCCTGGGCACGCAGCGCGCCGTGGTCGTCACGCCCTCCACCTACGGCACCGACAACGCCTGCACGCTCGACGCGCTGGCGCAGCTGGGCGAGTCCGCACGCGGCGTGGCCGTGGTCGAGGCCGGCGTCGACGCGGCCGAGCTGCAGCGCCTGCATGCGCTGGGCGTGCGCGGCCTGCGCGTCAACTTCGTGACGCCGCAGTCCTGGGGCACGACCACGCCGCAGATGCTCGCCACGCTGGCGGCCCAGGTCGCACCGCTGGGCTGGCACATCCAGGTCTTCGTGCATCCGGAGCAGCTGCTGGCCATGGGCGAGCTGCTGCGCGGGCTGCCGGTGCCGCTGGTGGTGGACCACATGGCGCGGCTCGACCCTGCGCAGGGTGCGAGCGGCGAAGCCTTCGACCTGCTGTGCAGCCTGCTCGATGCCGGCAACACCTGGGTCAAGCTGTCGGGCGCCTATATGCGTTCTTCGGTGGGCGGTCCGGGCTACGACGACACCCTGGCCGCCGGGCAGGCGCTGGTGCGCCGCGCGCCCGAACGCCTGGTGTGGGGCAGCGACTGGCCCCACACCACCGAGACGCCCGGCAGCGTGGACGACGCCGCGCTGCTCGACCTGCTCGGCCGCTGGTGCGAAGGCGATGCCCAGCGGCTCGCGCGCATCCTGGTCGACAACCCGGCGAAGCTCTACGACTTCGGCCCCGTGCCATCCTCCTGACAACGAGCGCAGACCCATGTTCCTCCTCCAACCGCCCCAGGTGCGCGAACTCACGCTGTTCAGCGCCATGCCCGACGAATTCCGCCGCCCGCGCCGCAGCGACTGGGCCGACGCCAACCGCGGCGGCACGCCCACGGATTCCTTCCTCGAGGGGCCGGTGTTCGACGAGGCCGGCAACCTGTACGTCACCGACATCCCCTGGGGCCGCGTCTTCCGCATCGACGCGCAGGGCCACTGGTCGCTGGTGGCCGAGTACGACGGCGAGCCCAACGGCATGAAGTTCCTCGATGCCGGCACGCTCCTCATCACCGACTACAAGAACGGCCTGATGCAGCTGGACGTGGCCAGCGGCCGCATCGCGCCCTTCCTGGCGCGGCGCAACAGCGAGCGCTTCAAGGGCGTCAACGACCTGGTCTTCGACCGCGCGGGCAACCTGTACTTCACCGACCAGGGCCAGACCGGGCTGCACGACCCCACGGGCCGGCTCTACCGCCTGTCGCCCGAAGGCCGGCTGGACCTGCTGCTGCACAACATTCCCAGCCCCAACGGCGTGGCGCTGTCGCCCGACGAGAAGGTGCTCTACCTGGCGGTGACGCGCGGCAACTGCGTCTGGCGCGTGCCGCTGCTGCCCGACGGCAGCGTGTCGAAGGTGAGCCAGTTCTTCACCTCGTATGGCCCGAGCGGCCCCGACGGCCTGGCCGTGGACGTGCAGGGCCGCGTGCTGGTGGCCAACCCGGGCCTGGGCTACCTGTGGGTGCTCAACACGCGGGCCGAGCCGGTGCAGGTGCTGCGCGGCCCCGCGGGCGCCTCCATCACCAACCTGGCCTTCGGCGGGCCGGAGCGGCGCACGGTGTTCGTCACCGACTCCACGCACGGCCGCGTGATGATGGCCGAGATGGACGTGCCCGGGCTGCCGCTGGCGCGGCGCTGAACCTTCAGGGATGCCAGCGTGAGACCACCGGCGGCGTCGCCGGCGAGCGCCCGCCGGCCAGCGCATACGACAGCTGGTTGGCGGCCGCCACCACGCTCTGGGCGTACTGCTCCAGCCGCTCGCGCGTGAGGCGCGAGCTGGGGCCCGAGATGCACATCGAGCCCAGCAGGTGCCAGCCGGTGCGGAACACCGGCGCCGCCACGCTGGAGACCTCGGCCTCGCGCTCGCCCATCGAGATCTGGTAGCCGCAGGTGCGGATGGATTCGTAGGGCTCGCCCTTGGCGCCGCTGAAGGCCAGGATCACCCGGCCCGGCGCGCCGCGGTCCAGCGGCAGGCGCTCGCCGATGCGAACGTTGTGCCGCACCGACTGCGGTCCCTCCACCCGCGCCACGCAGGACCGGATGTCGCCCTCGCGCACGTAGAAAGACGCGCTCTCGCCCGTCAGCCGCACCATGTCGTGCAGCGCCGGTTCGACCACGTTGTTGACGTCGAAGCCGGCCTGGTAGCGGGCCCCCAGCCAGCCGGCCGCCGGCCCGAGCCGCCACTGGCCGGCGTCGGTCTGCACCATGTAGTGGGACTGCGCCAGCGTGCGCGCCAGCCGCAGCACGGTGGTCTTGTGCATGCCGCTGCGGCGGCTCAGCTCGGCCAGGCTGAGGGCGGATTCGCCGACTTCGAAGGCCTCCATCAGCGACAGGGCGCGCATGACCGCGATCACGCCGCCGTCGCCGCGCTCGGCGGGGCTGTCTTCAGGGGGAACGTCGTTGCGCATGTCGGACCTCGGTTCGCTGGACGAAACGACATTGTATGGATTGAAACCCCCACCTAGAGTGCGCACAGGACGCCGATCGCGTTCCAACAGACGGAGACAGACAGACCATGAAGACATCCCGCCGCGCCGCGTTGGCGCTCGCCGCCCTTTCCCTTTTCGCCGCTGCCTCGGTCGCCCGCGCCGAGACCTGGCCCGCCCGGCCGATCCGCCTCGTCGTGCCCTTCCCGGCCGGCGGCGGCACCGACATCATCGCCCGCGAGCTGACCCACAAGCTCACCAGCTACGGCTACAACTTCGTGGTGGACAACAAGCCGGGCTCCGGCGGCAACCTGGGCGTGGACGCCGCCGCCAAGGCCGCGCCCGACGGCTACACGCTGGTGCTGGGCCAGACCAGCAACCTGGCGATCAACCCGACGCTCTACGCCAAGCTGCCCTACGACCCGGTGAAGGACCTGACCCCGATCAGCCTGGTGGCGACCTCGCCGCTGGTCATCGTGGCCGGCACCGCCACGCCCTACAAAACACTGGCCGAGCTGGTGAAGGCGGCCAAGGACAAGCCCGAGAGCATCAACTACGCATCGTCCGGCAGCGGCACGGTGTCGCACCTCGCGATGGAGTCCTTCCAGAAGGCCGCGGGCATCAGGCTCACGCACATCCCGTACAAGGGCGCGGCCCAGGGCATCACCGACGTGATCAGCGGCCAGGTGCAGCTGTACGTGTCCTCGGTGCCCACGCTGCAGGCGCACATCAAGTCCGGCAAGATGCGGCCGCTGGCCCTCACCTCGCTGCAGCGCGCCCCCGACCTGCCGCAGGTGCCCACGGTGGCCGAATCGGGCTACAAGGGCTTCGACGCCATCACCTGGTTCGGCATCGCGGGGCCGGCCGGCCTGCCCAAGGACATCGTGGCCAAGCTCAACGCCGACATCAACAAGGCGCTGCAGGACCCGGTGCTCAAGCAGAAGCTCGCGGGCCAGGGCGCCGACGTGCAGGGCAGCAGCGCGGCCGACTTCGCCAAGCTGATCCGCGACGACATTCCGCGCTGGGGCAAGCTGGTGAAGGACTCGGGCGCGAAGGTCGACTGAGGCGGTCCGCACCAGGCAAGAAGCCCTGTCCGGCGCGCCGGACAGGGCTTCTTGCGTTTGGGCCGGTCGGCCGGTCAGGCGACGACGGTGCCGCTCGCCTCGCCCAGCCCGATGCGCACCGCGCCCTCGCGCTCGCACCAGCCACGCAGGATCAGCGTGTCGCCGTCCTGCAGGAAGGTCCGCTGCTCGCCGTTGGGCAGCGTCAGGGGCTGCTTGCCGCCCACGCTGAGCTCGGTGAACGAGCCGGCGGCGTCGAGCGTGGGGCCGGAGAGCGTGCCCGAACCCAGCAGGTCGCCGGGCTGCAGGTTGCAGCCGTTGACGGTGTGGTGCGCCACGAGCTGCGCGGGCGTCCAGTAGGCCGCGTCCTCGAGCTGGCCCCGCGTGAGCCGCGTCGGCGCCTGGCCCTCGGCGCGCATCTTCGCGGTCTGGATCAGAACCTCCAGCGTCATGGCGATGTGGCCTTGCGCACGGTTGTCGACACCGTCGAGATAAGGCAGCGGCTGCGGGTCACCCTCGGGCCGCGTGAAGGGCGCGCGGAAGGGCGCCAGCGCCTCCATCGTCACGATCCACGGCGAGACGGTGGAGCCGAAATTCTTCGAGAGGAACGGCCCGAGCGGCTGGTATTCCCAGGCCTGGATGTCGCGCGCCGACCAGTCGTTGAAGAGGGCGACGCCGAACAGGTGCTGCTCCGCGGTGTCGATGCCCACCGGCGCGCCCAGCGCGTTGCCCTGGCCGATGAACCAGGCCAGCTCGAGCTCGTAGTCCAGGCGCTTGCAGGGGCCGAAGCTCGGCTCGGCGGCATCGGGTGCCTTGGTCTGGCCCTGGGGCCGCTTGATGGGCGTGCCGCTGACGACGAGCGAGCTCGCGCGGCCGTGGTAGCCGATGGGCACCCACTTGTAGTTGGGCAGCAGCGGGTTGTCGGGGCGGAACTGGCGGCCGATGTTGGTGGCGTGGTGCACGCTGGTGTAGAAGTCGGTGTAGTCGCCGACCTTGCACGGCACCGCGAATTCGCAGGCCGACTGGGCGAGCAGCGCCTTCGACCACGCGGCCTGCTGCGCACTGCCGGCGGCCAGGCCGTCCGACAGCCGGCGGCGCAGCGCCTGGCGCTCGGCCACCGGCGCGGCCATCAGCGCATTCATGTCGTCGTGGTCGACCAGGCCGGCGGCGCGCAGGTCGAGCACCTGGTCGCCGATGGCGACGCCGATGCGCAAGGCCTCGGGGCTGCCGGCCGCGCGAAAGCGCCCGAAGGGCAGGTTCTGGATCGGGAAGTCGCAGCCCGCCACGTTGGCGGAGGCGACCCAGCTCGTGCGCTCATGTTCGGTTCCTGGGATCAGTCGGCGGTCATGCCGGCCTGGCGCGCGACGTCGCCGAGGCGCTGGTATTCGGATTGGGTGAGCTTCGCGAGTTCTTCCGCGCTGCTGCCGCGGGGCGTGAAGCCGGCCTGCAGCAGCTTGTCCTTGATGCCGGGCTCGGCCAGGGCCTCGTTGAAGGCCTGGTTGAGCGCCTTCACGATGGCGGGCGGCAGGTTGGCGGGGCCGTACACACCGAACCACGGCTCCAGGGCGTAGCCCTTGAGGCCGGCCTCGGCGATGGTCGGCACCTCGGGCAGCGCGGGCGAGCGCGACGGCCCGGCCACGGCCAACGCGCGCAGGCGGCCGGCCTGGATGTGCGGGAGCGATGCCGGCAGATTGTCGAACATGACGCCCACCGTGCCGCCCAGCATGTCGGTGATGGCCGGGCCACTGCCCTTGTAGGCCACGTGCGTGAGCTGCGTGCCGGTCATCTGCGCGAACATCACGCCGGCCAGGTTCATCGACGTGCCGGCGCCCGCGGTGGCGTAGGGCAGGCCGGGCGTCTTCTTGGCGGCGGCGATGAGGTCGGGCACGCTCCTGATGGGCGAGGCGGCCGGCACTTCGAGCACGATGGTCGAGGTGCCGAGCAGCCCGATGGCCGTGAAGTCCTTGCGCGGATCGAAGGCCATCGACTTGTAGATGTGCGGGTTCAGCGCATTCGTGGAGATGGCGCCGAAGCCGATCGTGTAGCCGTCGGCCGGCGCCTTGGCCACCGCGTCCATGCCGATGTTGCCGCCGGCACCGCCGCGGTTCTCGATCACGACCGGCTGGCCCAGCTTCTCGCCCACGCGCTGGCCGACGGTGCGCGCCACCAGGTCGGTGGTGCCGCCCGCGGTGTAGGGCACGATGAAGCGGATCGGCTTGGCCGGGAAGTCGGCCGCAGCGGCCAGCAGCGGCGAAACCAGCGCCAGCGCGAGTGCCGCGCGGCGCAGGGATGCAAAGGTTTTCATGCCTGGAACCGGTCCTTGAGGCCGGCCCAGCAGTCGGCGTAGTCGGCGTCCAGCGCCGGGCTCTGCAGCGCGAACGCGGTCGGGATGAAGCGGTAGCGGCTCTCGAACATGAAGGCCAGCGTGTGGTCGAGCTTCTGCGGCTTGAGGTCCATGCTCGATGCCTTCTCGAAGGCCTCTTCGTCGGGGCCGTGCGGCACCATCGCGTTGTGCAGGCTGGCGCCGCCGGGCTTGAAGCCGCCGGGCTTGGCGTCGTACTCGCCGTAGACCAGGCCCATGAACTCGCTCATGAGGTTGCGGTGGTACCAGGGCGGACGGAAGGTGTCTTCCATCACCAGCCAGCGCGGCGGGAAGATGACGAAGTCGCAGTTGGCCGTGCCGGGCGTGTCGCTGGGCGAGGTGAGCACGGTGAAGATCGACGGGTCGGGGTGGTCGAAGCTGATCGAGCCGATGGTCATGAAGTTCTTCGTGTCGTACTTCACCGGCGTGAGGTTGCCGTGCCAGGCGACGACGTTGAAGGGCGTGTGCTTCATCGGCGCGGTCCAGAAGCGGCCGCCGAACTTCTTCACCACCTCGTAGGGCGCGCTCGCATCTTCGAACGCCGCCACGGGGGCGAGGAAGTCGCGCGCGTTCGCCAGGCCGTTGGAGCCGATGGGCCCCAGCTCGGGCAGGCGGAACTGCGCGCCGTAGTTCTCGCAGACGTAGCCACGCGACGGCCCGTCGGGGACGGCCACCTTGAACAGCACGCCGCGCGGCAGCACCGCGATCTCGCCCGGCGCGACCTCCATCACGCCCAGCTCGGTGGTGATGACCAGGCGCCCCTGCTGCGGCACGACCAGCAGTTCGCCGTCGGCATTGACGAAGGCGCGCCGCTCCATAGACTTCGTCGCCAGGTACACCAGGGAGCCCACGCCGACCTGCGCATCGGCATCGCCGTTGGCGGCCAGCGTGTGCATGCCGTCGACGAAGTCGGCTTCCAGGCCCGGCGCGAAAGGGATGGCGCCCCAGCGCATCGGCTCGGGCGGCAGCGGGGTGCCGCGATCGCCGCCGGTGGTCCAGTGCGCCTGCGCGTAGGGCTGGTAGCGGCCCGACACCACCGAGGGCTGGCGGCGGTACAGCCAGCTGCGGCGGTTCTCGTGGCGCGGCGCGGTGAAGGCGGTGCCCGAGACCAGCTCGGGGTAGAGCTGGAAGGGCGCGCGCTGCGGGCTGTTGCGGCCCTGCGGCAGCGCGCCGGGCACGGCCTCGGTGGCGTGCTCGTTGCCGAAGCCGCTCTGGTAGCGCAGGCCGGCGGGGGTGGAGGCGGTCATGGTGTCCTCGTGGAACGGTGGTTTGCGGGGGATTCGGCAGGCTGGAGGTCGCCGCTGGCGCGCGCGGCCGCGAGGGCCTCGCGCAGCACCGGCAGCGCGCCGATGTGATTGGCCAGCAGCAGCACCAGGCGTGCGTTGAGCGCGTGGCTCTGGTCGTCGCTCAGGCCCTGGTGCGTGTCGATCAGGGCCTCGTAGAAGTCGTCGGGCGACTGCAGGTTGGGTGTGGTGACGAGACCGCTCATGCCACGGCCTCCTGCGCGGCGAACTGGCCCAGGGCGCGGCGACGTGCGGCGCGCACGGCGTCCGCGGCGGGAGCGCGCCAGCGCGCGCACACGTGCTGGTCGGGCCGCAGCAGGTAGGTGGTGCCGTCGCGCGCACCGTAGCGCGCGGCGGCCAGCGCGCCGCCTTCGCCGCCCGGCACGCGCACGATGTCGATCGGCGCGTCGGCTTCGGCCAAAGCCAGCACGCTGCGCTGCGCGGCCGGTCCGTCGCCGAAGACCAGCGCCGTGAAGCGCGCGCCGGTGCAGCGGCGCAGCAGCCAATCGGCCCGGCCGGACGCGTCGACCACCGGTGCATCGGCCGCCGCGGCGCCCGGCGCCATGCCGGGGCCGAAGTCCGCATCGGCATCGGGCGTGTTCAGTGCCGAACCGCGCAGCACCGCCGGCACCGACAGGCGCCCGCTGTTGACCAGCGTGCGTGCGAACGGGTGCTCGCGCGACAGTGCGAGCACCGCGTCGCGAAACACGCGG
>Ga0308159_1004634_pt1 | contig 12383 bp, 11 predicted proteins | sample PhyCR1_FD_201040 | JGI IMG/M metagenome (GOLD analysis project Ga0308159, IMG submission 201040) | Phyllosphere microbial communities from UC Gill Tract Community Farm, Albany, California, United States - DLSLC.R1 | ecosystem: Host-associated > Plants > Phyllosphere > Unclassified | place: USA...
AAACGTGCAGAAAAAGATGGGGGTTCGGGGGAATTCCTTCCCCCGACCTTCACCCTTGAGATCATCCCCCTTGCACCCCCGTCCCAAGGCGAGGATTCTCCCAGGCCTGGAACAAAGAGTGACCAATGTCTGAGAATGTGCTGCTGCTGGTCGGTCTCGGGGCGTTCCTCGTGGTGCTGCTGGTGGTCCTGGCCTTGCGGCGCCCCGCCCATGGTGGCGGTGCTACCGAGGCTTTCGCCATGCTGGCCGGCAAGCTGGAATCCCTTGCCGCGACGCAGGAGCGGCTGGCCGGCACCACGCTGGACCGCTTGGCGCAGCAGGACCGGGCGCTGGCGGAGCGGCTGGAGGGCAGCGCCCGCCGGCTGGATGATGCGCTGGCCGCGCAGAACCAGCGCATGGCGCAGGACCGGCTGGAAACCGCCGACCGGCTCTCGACCTCCGCCCAGGCACTGAATGCGGCATTGCTGGCGCAGAACGAGCGGATGGCCGGCGCCACCCTCTCCCTCAGCGAGACGCTGACGCAGGCGCTGGCCGCGCAGAACGAGCGGCTCGGCACCTCCGCCGAGATGATGGCCAAGGCGGTCGCGGCGCAGAATGAGCGGCTGGATGCCGCGCTGGCGGCGCAGAACGAGAAGCTGGCCCGCATCCTGGCCGATTCCGCCCAGAAGGCGCAGGAGACGGCCGGGCAGATCCATGAGCGGCTGGCGGTGATCGACGCCGCCCGGCAGAACATGGAGGCGCTGGGCAGCCAGGTGACCAACCTGGCCGGCATCCTCGGCAACAAGCAGTCGCGCGGCGCCTTCGGCGAGATGCAGCTGCGCCAGTTGATCGAGGACCGGTTGCCGGCCGATGGCTTCTCCTGGCAGCATGTCCTCTCCAACGGCACGCGCTGCGATTGCCTGATCAAGCTGCCGCACCCGCCCGGCCCGGTGGTGGTGGACAGCAAGTTCCCGCTGGAGGCCTGGCAGGCGCTGCGCGAGGCGGGCGAGGATGTCGGCGCTCGCACCATCGCCACCCGCCGCTTCTCCGCCGACATGAAGAAGCATGTCGACGACATCTCGCAGAAATACCTGATCGCGGGGGAGACGGCGGAAGCCGCCATCATGTTCGTGCCGTCCGAGGCCATCTTCGCCGAGCTGCATACCGGCTTCGCCGGCGTGGTGGACGATGCGCAGCGGCGGCGGGTCTACATTGCTTCCCCCACCACGCTGTGGGCCATGCTCTCCGCCATGCGGGCGTTGATGCAGGATGTGCGGATGCGCGCCCAGGCCGGCCGCATCCAGGAGGAGGTGGTGCGGCTGGTGGAGGATGTCAGCCGCCTGGATGGCCGCGTGAACAGCCTGAAGAAGCACTTCGACCAGGCGCAGAAGGACATCCGCGACATCGAGATCAGCACCGACAAGATCGTCCGCCGCGGCGGACGCATCGAGGCGGTGGAGCTGGAGGAGGCCGCGCTGCCCGCCCCCCAGGACCAGGCCCCGCAAGACCCCGCGCTGACCGGGGCCGGATGATCCACGGCACTGGTCCGCACCGGCCGCCGCCCTGATACGGATGGTGGCGGACCCCGGCCGCTCCATCGTCCGCCGGCGCCAGAATCCGCCTTTCCGCCCCCGCCGCCCCATGCGACGACCCGTGCCGTGAACAGCGGAGATACGCCAGTGCCCCATATCCTGGCCGTCGCGCGCAGCGCGGTGCATGGCTTCAGCAAGGCCGGCTGCGGCAGCATCACCCTGCTGGCCGGGCTGGGCGTGGAAGGCGATGCCCATGCCGGGGAGACGGTGAAGCACCGCTCCCGCGTGCGGGCCGACCCCACCCAGCCGAACCTGCGGCAAGTGCACCTGCTGCACCAGGAAATGCTGGACGAACTGCGCGCCCAGGGCTTCGCCCTGCAGCCCGGCGACATCGGCGAGAACGTCACCACAAGCGGCCTCGACCTGCTCGCCCTGCCCGAAGGCACCCAACTGCGGCTGGGCGAAAGCGCGGTCGTGCAAGTCACCGGCCTGCGCAACCCCTGCACCCAGCTGGACAGCTTCCGCCCCGGCCTGATGCGCGCCCTGCTGGGGCGCGACGCCGCCGGGCAAGTGGTGCGGAAAGCCGGCATCATGGGCATCGTCCTGGCCGGCGGCACGATCCGCGCAGGGGATACCCTGCAAGCAATCCTGCCACCCCTGCCGCACCGGGCTTTGCAGAAGGTCTGACAGGGGCATGTGGGTGGAAGGGAAGGCCGGGGAAGGAATTCCCCGGCCTTCCCTTCTTTTTTCTGCGAGTTTGGCGTCACGCTTCAAGACTGAGGGCGACGCTGCTTGATGATATTTATAATGGGCATCCGGGGCTGAACCCTCAGTCGCCGGAGGTCCTAGACCTCCGGCGCACCCAGCGACTTTTTCAGGCTCCACATCTCAACAGACGAGCCCGCAAAAACTCGAAAAAAGAAAAGAAGGGGTCCGGGGAATTCTTTCCCCGGTCTTCCCCGCCCTCCGCTCGTGTCACCGGGCCAAAGCCGCCTTGGCACCCCCGGTCCCCACGCCCACGGTCCGTGGCCCAAAGGGCGCCGGCCCTCCTGCTGCCGCACAGCCCGCGCGGCGGTGAACGCATGTCCCCCTTGTGCTGCACTGTCCGGCACCGAACATAGCGGGGTACGCGCCGCACGGCGTGACCCCGGGCGGACAACCGCGCGGGCTGCCAAGCAGGAGAAGACGATGCCAGTTGACGTGAAGTACACGACGTCCGCCACCGCGACCGGCGGCCGTGATGGCCGCGCCCGCACCCAGGATGGTTCGCTGGACGTGAAGCTGGCGCCGCCGAAGGAGATGGGCGGCAGCGGCGACGGCAATAATCCGGAGCAGCTCTTTGCCGCCGGTTACTCGGCCTGCTTCCTGGGCGCCATCAAGGCGGTGGCGAATGCCGACAAGTCCGGCCCCAAGGTGCCGCAGGACGCGACGGTGACGGCGACGGTGGGCATCGGCCCCCGTTCGGAAGGCGGCTTCGGCATCACCGCGGCGCTGGAGATCTCGCTGCCCGGCCTGGACAAGGCGGCGGCCGAGGCGCTGGTGCAGAAGGCGCACCAGGTGTGCCCGTACTCCAACGCCACGCGTAACAATGTCGATGTGAAGCTGACCGTCGTCTGACGGCCGGCTGGGGAGGGGCATCCGCTCGGCGGGTGCCCCCTCTCTGTCAGCCCGCGCCGCCGCCCAGGGCGGATGCGGGTCGCGTGCCTTCAGCCGCGTGCCCTAGGTGCGATGCATATTAACAGGCCGTGCGCTCAGCAGGGTGAACACCCGCCACCTAAGCTCCGCGTCTTGATCCAGTCGGTGAGCAGGCATCTAGCAAGATCGTACCGGGCATGCTGGTTGAGGTCGGACATCATCTCGACATTCCAAGTCCGCGAGGCCAATGCATTACTCGGCCAAGCGCGTGTACAGCATCTAATTCGGACTTTTCCAGTGTTCAGGCCAGCAAGCTCTACGGGCCGTATCGCCCGATGAAGTGTCATGCATATTTCACGCCAGTGCCGTGCGTTCCCCCGCAACGGGGTTGAAACCCCCCTGGCGATGGATACCTGATACTGTAACGCGGCCTTCCGGGAGTTCGCGATTCATCCCCCCGGTCCCTGGAACCCCGCGAGGCAGAGAACATGGCAAAAGATCCTTACGAGGCACTGGGCGTGGCCCGCGGCGCCACTGAGGCGGAAATCCGCAGCGCCTACCGCAAGCTGGCGAAGCGCTACCACCCCGACATGAACCCGGGCGACAAGGCGGCGGAAGAACGCTTCAAGGAAGCCTCCGCCGCGCACACCCTGCTCTCGGATACCGAGAAGCGCGCCCGCTACGACCGTGGCGAGATCGACGCCAGCGGCCAGGAGCAGGGCTTCGGCGGCTTCGGCGGCGGCGGCGCCCGCTACGGTTCCTCCCCCTTCGGTAGCGGCGGAGCATCCGGCGGGCAGGGATTTGGCGGTGGCGAGGATTTCTCGGACATCTTTTCCGAACTCTTTGGCCGTTCCCGCGGCGGCGGCGCCGGTGGTGCCACGCGCCCGATGCGCGGCCAGGACCAGAGCTACCGCCTGCGCGTGGACTTCCTGGATGCGGTGCGCGGCGCCACACAGCGCCTGACCCTGCCCGATGGCCGCAGCCTGGAAGTGAAGGTGCCGGCCGGCATCGAGGACGGCCAGACCATGCGCCTGAAAGGCCAGGGCGGCCCCGGCATGAACGGTGGCCCGGCCGGCGACGCGCTGATCGAAATCCAGGTCGCGCCCCACAAGCTGTTCCGGCGCGAAGGCCGCGACATCCATGTCGAGGTCCCCGTGACGCTGGCCGAGGCCGTGCTGGGCAGCAAGATCACCGTGCCCACCCCCAGCGGCGACGTGACGGTGAACGTGCCGAAGCATTCCGACAGCGGCACTCGCCTGCGCCTGCGCGGCAAAGGCGTGGCCGCACGCGGCAGCCACGCCGCCGGGGACCAGTACGTCACCCTGAAGCTGGTGGCCGGCACGGTGGATGCCGCACTGGAAACCGCCCTGCGCGAATGGGCCGACCGGCACGCGGCCTACGATCCCCGGCGTGATCTCGTGGACTGAGCGGGAAGGGAAGGCCGGGGAAGGAATTCCCCGGACCCCTTCTTTTTTCTGCGAGTTTAGGTGGGGCTTTATCTGGGAAAGGTCAGCCGGGATGTCGGGGCGGGTATCCGATCGCACTCAACGGCGCACCGCCGTCTCAAAGAACCGTGTTGCTGAATATAAAAATCTGCGCAGGCTGAGTCGTCAGTCGTCAGTCGTCAGTCGTCAGTCGTCAGTCGTCAGTCGTCAGTCGCCAGGGTTCCTCGGCCTCAAGCTCAGCCCTGGCGGTTCCTGAAGCCAACCGACACCCACATCACCAAAACTCGAAAAAAGAAGATGGGGCCCGGGGAATTCCTTCCCCGGCCTTGCTTCAATCCCTCCCCACGACAGTCCCGGGGAGGACCGATGTCCCCCCGGGTAGTGCGGTAGCGCCTCAGACGCGAAGGGTGCCCGCCTTGGCCGCCGCGTAGCGTTCCGCCACCTTCGCCCAATCCACTACGTTCCACCACGCGGCCAGGTATTCCGGCCGGCGGTTCTGGTACTTCAGATAGTAGGCGTGTTCCCACACGTCGTTGCCGAACAGCACCTTGGTGCCGTCCATTAGCGGCGTGTCCTGGTTGGGGCGGCTGGTCAGCGCCAGCTTGCCGTCCTGCCCCACCGTCACGAACACCCAGCCGGAGCCAAAGACGCGGGCGCCGGCGCCGTTGAAGTCGGTCTTCAGCTTGTCCATCCCGCCCAGGTCGCGGGTGATGGCCTCGGCCAGCTCGCCACTGGGGTTGCCGCCCTTGCCGCCCATGATCTGCCAGAACATGGCGTGGTTGGCATGGCCGCCGGCATTGTTGCGCAGCGTGGTGCGGATACCCTCCGGCGCCTGGGAGAGCTTGGCTAGGATCTCCTCCAGCGGCATGGCGGCCAGCTGTGGGTGGTCCTTCAGCGCGTTGTTCAGGTTGTTGACGTAGGCGGCGTGGTGCTTGTCGTGGTGCAGCTCCATCGTCGCCGCGTCGATATGCGGCTCGTTGGCATTGTTGGCGTAGGGCAGCGGCGGCAGCGTGAACGGCCCGGTGGGCGCCGCTGCCGGGGCCGCGGCCGGTGCCTGGGCGCGGGCCGCGCGCGGGGCGGCGAACAGCCCGCCCGCCAGCATCAGCGCGCCACCCGCCAGCGCACCGCGACGGCCGAGGAAGGAGGAGGTGAGGTCGATAGCCATGGCAAAGCGTCCCTTCGTTCTTGTCCGCGGCCCTGGCCTACCGGCGGCCACGGAAACCCGCGGTGCCGGTCATGCGCCAGGCCGTGTTCACTGCCCCTGCGGCAGAGACCCATGATCCACGTAATGCAGCAGGGCCGGGATGGTTCGCGCCCGCCCGGCCAAGAGGCGGGCGAAGACCTGCCAGGGGCCGCTGGCCGCGGAGCTAGTCTGGACCTTGGCCTTGCTGGTAGCCAGCCATGATCATGCGTTGGCAGGGAGCGAAGGGGAGCAGGCGGGAAGGCCGGGGAAAGAATTCCCCGGGCCCCTTCTTTTCTTCTACGAGTTTGGCGAAGCGCTTCAGGACTGAGAAAGGGCGCTGCTTGATGATTTCAAATATAAGGCCATAAGGGCTGAACCCTCAGTCGCCGGAGGTCTAGGACCTCCGGCGCACCCAGCCGTCGCTCAAGCCCACCCGCTCAACAGCCCCGCGCGAAAACTCGAAAAAGAAAAGAAGGGGCCCGGGGAATTCCTTCCCCGGCCTTAACTCCCCGCCTCAGGCCTTCTGTCCCCGCCGCAGCAGCGTCACCGCCAGCAGCAGCAGGCAGGAGAGCACGACCATCACCATCGCCGCCGCCATGACGGTCAGGCTGATGGAATCGCTCATGCCGGAGAACATCTGGCGCGGCAGGGTGCGTTGTGCCGGCCCGGCCAGGAACAGCACCACCACCACTTCGTCCAGGCTGGTGGCGAAGGCGAACACCGCGCCGGCCGCGACGCCGGGGGCGATCTGCGGCAGGCATACGCGCAGGAAGGCGCGGGTGGGGGAGGCACCGCAGGCCGCCGCCGCACGCAGTTGCACCGCATCGAACTGCGCCAGCGCGGCGAGCACGGTGACGACGACGAAGGGGGCGCCCAGCACCGTATGCGCCAGCAGCAGGCCCCAGAAGCTGTTGGTCAGCCCCAGCGGCCCGAAGGCCAGCAGCAGCGGCACGGCGACGACGATGGCCGGCACCACCATTGGCGCCATCAGCACCGCCATGATGGCCTGGCGGCCGGGGAAGCGGGCGCTCCACAGGCCGAAGGCCGCCAGCGTGCCCAGCCCGCCGGCCAGGATGGCGGTGGCGGCGCCCAGGCGCAGGCTGTTCCACAGCGCCGGCAGCCAGAAATCGGAGGTGACGAAATCCTGGTACCAGCGCAGCGAGAACCCCGGCAGCGGGTAGTACAGGAACGACCCGGCGGAGAAGGAGAGCGGCAGGATCACCAGCACCGGCGCCAGCAGGAAGGCCAGCGCCAGGATGCCGAATACCCAGAGCGAGATGCGGGACGCGGTCATGCGGGCCTCGTCTTCTCGAAGCCGACCAGCCTGGCATACAGCGCGACGACGATGGCCACCGCCGCCAGCAGCAGGCAGGACAGTGCCGCGGCCATCGACCAGTTGACGGTGCGGGTGGCGTAGAAGCCGACGAAGTAGGACAGCATCTGGTCATTGGCGCCGCCCAGCAGGGCTGGGGTGACGTAGAAGCCCAGCGCCTGGATGAACACCAGCAGGCTGCCGGCACCGATGCCGGGCAGGGAGAGCGGCAGCGAAATCCGCCAGAAGGTGCGGAGCGGGGAGGCGCCGAGCGACATCGCCGCGCGCGGCAGCCGCCAGTCCATCCCCTTCAGGTTGGCGTAAATGGGCAGCACCATGAACGGCAGCAGGATGTGCACCATGGCCAGCAGCACGGCGCCGCGGTTGAACAGCAGCGGCAGCGGCCCGTCCGCCAGGCGCAGTGATTGCAGCGTGGCGTTCACCACGCCCTCCCGCTGCAGCAGCACCATCCAGGCGGCGGTGCGGACGATCAGGCTGGTCCAGAACGGCAGCAGCACGCCGGCCAGCAGCCAGGGCGCGAAGCGTGAAGGCGCGGTGGCGATCAGCCAGGCCAGCGGGTAGCCGATGGCCAGCGCCAGCACGGTGGCGCAGAGCGAGATCCACATCGTCCGCCACAGCACGGCGCGGAAGATGGACTGGTCCGGCGGCGCGGCGGCGATATGGCCCGTGGCATCGCGCTTCAGGTCCAGCACCGCCAGCAGGTGGAAGTCGGAAAGCGGGCCGCTGGCGCGGTTGATGGCGGCCCAGGGCGCCACCTCGCCCCATTCCGGCGCGGCGGCCAGAACGGCGGCGCGGGCCTCGCCCTGGAAGGGGGAGGCAACGCGGCGGGCGGTGGCGGGCAACAGGCTGCGGAAGCCTGGCCAGTCATTGTTCAACCGGGCGGAGGCCCGGCCGATGCTGCCGCCCCCGGCCTCCTGGTCCCGCCGCCGCGCCTCGCGCAGGTCTTCTACAAGTGCGGCGAAGGCAGGCTCGCCCGGCGCCGCCGCGCCATCCCAGCCGGAGAGCGCGGCTATGGTGCGCGGCAGCACCGGCGGCACGTCGCTCTCCTGCACCGCGCGGCTGAGGAACGTGCCGATCGGGAGAACGAAGACCACCAGCAGGAAGATGAGCAGCGGCGCCACCAGCGCCGCCGCGGTCAGCTTGTTTTTCAGCGGGACACCCAGTTGTTGAAGCGCTGGTTCAGCTTGTCGAGGTTATCCAGCCAGAAGCGGTCGTCGATCTGCAGCGCGCCCTCGGCGTTCTGCGGCGCGGTCGGCAGGTTTTCCAGCACATTGGCCGGCAGCAGCGCATCGGCACCACGGATGGTGGTGCCGTAGGGGATGCGCGGCGGCAGCGCGGCGGCCACCTGCGGCTGCGCCCAGAAGTTCAGGTAGGCGGTGGCCTGCGCCCGGTTCGGGCTGCCCTTCATGATCACCCAGGAATCCAGGGTGAACAGGTTGTTGCGCCAGGCGATGCCGAAATTGCGCCCGTCATTCTGGTTGGCGGCGGTGATGCGGCCGTTATAGGCGTCGGTCATCACCACCTCGCCGCTGGCCAGCCACTGCGCCGGCTGGCTGCCGCGCTCCCACCACACCAGGTCGTTGCGGATGCTGTCCAGCTTGCGGAAGGCGCGGTCCACGCCGGCATCGGTGGCCAGCAGCTTGTACACCTCGCCCGGCGCCACGCCGTCGGCCAGCAGGGCGATCTCCAGCGTCGTCTTCGGGCCGCGCCGCAGGCCGCGCTTGCCGGGGAAGCGCTGGGTGTCGAAGAAATCCGCCCAGCTGGTCGGCGCCGTGCTCATCCGCCCGCGGTCATAGGCCAGCACGAAGGAGTAGAGGATGTTGCCGACGCCGCATTCGCTGACGGCGGCGGGGATGAAGCGCTGCTCGCCGCCGATCGCGGCGAAGTCCATCCGCTCGAACAGCCCTTCCTCGCAGCCGAGCAGCAGTTCCTCGCTCTCCACCTGCACAAGGTCCCAGTTATTGGCGCCAGACTGGATCTTGGCGCGCAGCACGCCGACGCCGCCATCCCACGTCTCCTCCAGCAGGCGGGTGCCGCTCTGCTGCTGGAAGGGGCGGAAGAACACCTCCCGCTGCGCGTCCTGGTAGGCGCCGCCCCAGGAGACGATGGTCAGGTCGCGCTGCTGCGCGCTGGCGGTGCCGCCAACCAGCAGGGCGGCACCCATGGCGAGGACGGCGCCGAAGTTTCTCCGCAACATATCCAGTCTCCCTTGCGCCGCTTCGCGGCTTGTCTGTGGCGGATAGCGTAGGACGGTTATGCGGCGCTGTAGAAGGGGTGCGCGCAATGGTTGCCTGAAATCCATGCAGATGCTCAGACTGCCACGGTACGGCGCAGCAACCACGGCGCTGTCCACGCCGGTATGACGGCCTGGCCGCCGCGGCGCGGAAATTGCTTTGCCTCTCCACCAGACGGGCAGTCACCCGCCTGCCCACCCGCGCTCCACGCGAAGCCAAGGACCATACCGCCGAGATCTTCGCCCTGAACCACTGCCTCACCCGTTCAGGGCCACCGTGGAGACCGCCCCGCTGACATTCGATGCCTGAGCCAAGGAGTTCCGAGATGATCACGCGCCGCACCTTCCTGCCCGCCGCCACGGCATTGCTGGCCGTTCCCGCCTATGTCCGCCGCGCGGCGGCGGCGGGCACGCAGCTGGACCTGGCCACCGTCTGGCCCGACGGCAATTTCCACACCGTCAACGCCAAGCGCTTCGCGGCCGAGGTGGCCAAGGCCACCGGCAACGCCGTCACCATCAACGTGCAGTCTGGCGGCGCGCTCGGCTTCAAGGGGCCAGAGCAGCTGGCGGCGGTGCGCGACGGCCTGGTGCCGATGGCCGACGTGCTGAACAACCAGCAGATCGGCGAGGAGCCGGTGATGGGCACGGAAGGCGTCTCCTTCCTCGTCGGGTCGTTCGACGAGCTGAAGGTGCTGCACAAGTACCTGATGCCCGAATACGAGCGCATCGCCGCCCGCAACAACCAGAAGTTCCTCTACATCGTCCCCTGGCCCACGCAGTACATCCACCTGAAGACGCCGATCACCTCGCTCGACAACCTGCGCGGCGTCCGCATCCGCAGCTCGGACAAAGCGACGGCGGACATGGCGACCCTGCTGGGCGGCGCCGGCACCATGATGCCGTGGGGCGAGGTGGTGCCCGCCCTGGCCTCCGGCCGCATCGAAGGGGTGGCGACCTCCGCCACCTCCGGCGTCGATGGCCGCTTCTGGGAATTCCTGAAGGTGGCCTACCGCACCAACCACACCTTCTCCAGCCAACTCGTCAGCATCAACCTCGATACCTGGAACAAGCTCTCCGCCGCCGACCGCACGAAGATCGAAGAGGTCGCGAAGCGCCTGCAGCCGGAATTCTGGGCGGTCGCGGCGCAGGACGATGCCACCAGCGCCAAGAAGCTGGCCGATGGCGGCATGCAGGTGGTGGACCCGGCGCCCGAGATGATGGCCGAGATGCGCCGCCGCACCGCGCCCATCAAGGAGGAGTTCCTGAAGCGCGTCCCGGCCGCCCGGCCGATCATCACCGCCTATCTCGCCGAACTCGGGAGGTCCTGAGTTTGGCGACGAGGACGGCAACCGTGCCGCCCGCCGCTTCATCGCCGCTCACGGCGCTGTTGCGGATCACGGATGGCCTCGGCGGGTTCGCTGGGGTCGTCGCCGTGCTGTGCATGGTCTCCCTGCTGGTGCTTATCCTGGTGGAAGTCGGCATGGGGGTGCTCGGCAAGTTTATGCCGGCCTTCGCCGGCGGGCTCAGCTTCTCCTGGGAATACAGCTCCTACCTGATGGGGGCAGTGTTCCTGTTCGGCGCGGCGGCCGGGCTTCGCGCCGGCTCGCATATCCGCGTCACGCTGCTGCTGGCGCAGGCCAGGGGCGCCGGCATGATGCTGCTGGAGGTGGTCTCCACCCTCATCGCCCTGGGCGTCAGCGGCTTCCTCGCTTGGTCGCTCATCCGCTTCACCATCCGCGCCTGGAATCTCGGCCAGCTCTCCAGCGGCAGCCTGACGCCGCTGTGGATTCCGGATGCGCTGCTCTCGGTCGGCGCCACGCTGCTGGCGCTGCAGTTCCTGGCGCGCCTGCTGCGCGTCGTCCTGGGCCAGCCGACCGAGGATGAATCGCTCAAGGCCGGGGGCGTCGCCGAATGACGGCCATTGTCGGCGTTCTCTTCGCCACGCTGTTCGGCGCGCTCGCGCTCGGCGCCTGGGTCGGCATCACGCTGATCGCCACGTCCCTGGTCCTGCTATGGAGCTTCCGCAGCATCCCGGTGGAGCGGCTGCTCAGCCAGTACACCTTCAACATCCTCACCACGCCGGAACTGGTGGCGCTGCCCCTGTTCATCCTGATGGGTGAGTTCCTGTTCCGCACCAAGCTCTCCCGCTCCCTGTTCAACGGCCTCTCGCCCTGGGCGGCGCTGCTGCCGGGGCGGCTGCTGCATGTGAACGTCATCGGCTGCACCATCTTCGCCGCCATCTCCGGCTCCTCCGCCGCGACGACGCAGGTGGTCGGGCGCATCGCGCTCGATGAGCTGCGCAAGCGCGGCTATGACGAGCGCATCGCCATCGGCAGCCTGGCCGGTGCCGGCACGCTGGGCTTCCTCATCCCGCCCTCCAGCGTGATGATCATCTACGGCGTGCTGGCGGACGAATCGGTGCTGCGCCTGTTCACCGCCGGCTTCCTGCCCGGCATCCTGCTGGCGATGTGCTTCATGGCGTGGATCATGATCCACACCACGATGCGGCCGGAACTGCTGCCGGCGGACGATGGCGCGCAGCGGCGGATGAGCTGGGGCCAGCGCTTCGCCGCGCTGCGCGAGCTGGGGCCGACGCTGTTCCTCATCCTCTGCGTGCTGGGCTCGATGTATGCCGGCATCGCCACGCCGTCCGAGGCCGCCGCCGTGGGCGTGCTGGGCGCGCTGATCGTCAGCGGCCTGCAGGGGGAGCTGAACTGGCCAACGCTGAAGGCCGTGGGCCTCGGCGCCGTGCAGACCTGCGGCATGATCGGGCTGATCGTGCTCGGCGCCTCCATCCTCGGCAACGTCGCCGCCTTCCTGGGCGTGCCGCGCTTCGTCGCGGAAGTGGTGACCGGCTGGGGCCTCTCGCCGCTGATGCTGATCGTGGTGCTCACCCTGCTCTACCTCGTGCTGGGCTGCTTCCTCGATGGCTTCTCGATGATCGTCATGACGCTGCCGATCGTCATGCCCCTCGTCATCGCCGCCGGCTTCGACAAGCTGTGGTTCGGCATCTACCTCATCATCGCGGTGGAGATGGCGCAGA
>Ga0308159_1004635_pt1 | contig 12382 bp, 8 predicted proteins | sample PhyCR1_FD_201040 | JGI IMG/M metagenome (GOLD analysis project Ga0308159, IMG submission 201040) | Phyllosphere microbial communities from UC Gill Tract Community Farm, Albany, California, United States - DLSLC.R1 | ecosystem: Host-associated > Plants > Phyllosphere > Unclassified | place: USA...
GGTGCGCCGCCCTTGTAGGCGACGTGCACGATGTCCACGCCAGCGGCATCGCCCAGCAGCAGCCCGAAGAAATGCGGCAGGCTGCCCGCGGCCGGGCTGCCGAAGTTGGCGCTGTCCTTGTGCGCCTTGAGCCAGGCGACGAATTCCTGCACCGTCCTGGCCGGATGGTTGGCAGGCACCGCCAGCGCGAACTGAAAATGCGCGATCAGGCCCACAGGGACGAAATCGACGGCCGGGTCGTAGCCAGGCTTGTCGTAGACGATCTGCGACAGCACCGGCGTGATCAGCGGCGCCAGCAGGTAGGTGGCGCCATCGGCAGGTGCATTCAGCAGCGTGCTGGCCGCGATCTGGCCGCCGCCGCCGGGCCTGTTCTCCACGATCACGTGATGCCGGGGCCCCAGCAGCGGGCCGATGCGTTCGGCCAGCACGCGGCCAAGCACGTCGATGCTGCCGCCCGCACCGAAGCCGATCAGGATGCGCGCGGTTTCAGGCACGGGGGGCACCGCCGACGACCCCGGTTGCGACAGCGCGTGCAGGGGCCAGGCACCCGCTGCCAGCGCGGCCGCGGTTACGCCCAGCACCCTGCGGCGCGAAGACAAAGGCTGCAGATTCATTGAAAACTTTCCCTGTGGGGCAACTCAGAGCGTGGAGATCGACAAGGCGGTCGATCTCACCAGCCGCCGCCGTGGATGGATGTCGAAGCTTGCCGCGGCCAAAGCGCAGGCGCGCTAAACGGATGCCGCAGCCAGCGCCTGGTCGAGGTCGGCCAGCAGGTCGTCGATGTGCTCGATGCCGACCGAGAGACGCACGGTGTCTTCGGTCACACCCGCCCGCGCGAGCTCGTCGGGCGCCAGCTGGCGATGGGTGGTCGACGCCGGATGCGTGGCCAGCGAACGCACGTCGCCGATGTTCACCAGGCGCGTGAAGAGCTTGAGCGCGTCCAGGAATCTGGCGCCGCCCTCGCGGCCCGTGCCGATGCCGAAGGTCAGCACGCCGCTGGACTTGCCGCCGAAGTACTTCTGCGCAAGCGCATGGTCGGGATGGTCTTCCAGCGCCGCATAGTTGACCCAGTTCACCGCCTCGCTTTTCTTCAGGTGCCGCGCCACCGCCAGCGCGTTGCTGCTGATGCGGTCCATGCGCAGCGCAAGCGTTTCGATGCCCTGCAGGATCAGAAACGCATTGAAGGGCGAGATGGCCGCGCCCGTGTTGCGCAAGGGCACCACGCGGGCCCGGCCGATATAGGCGGCTGGGCCCAGCGCCTCGGTGTAGACGACGCCGTGGTAGCTCGGGTCGGGCTCGTTGAGGCGCCTGAAGCGCTGCTTGTGCTCGGCCCACGGGAACTTGCCCGAATCGACGATGGCGCCGCCGATGCTGGTGCCATGGCCACCCAGGTACTTGGTCAGCGAATGCACGACGATGTCGGCGCCGTGCGCGATCGGCCGGCTGAGGTAGGGCGACGGCACCGTGTTGTCGACGATCAGCGGCACGCCGTGGCGGTGTGCGATCTCGGCGATGGCCGCGATATCGGTCACGTTGCCGGCCGGATTGCCGAGCGACTCGACGAACACCGCCTTGGTTCTTTCGTCGAACAGTTTCTCGAAGCTGGTCGGGTCGCGGTGGTCCGCAAAACGCGTGGTGATGCCGAACTGAGGCAGCGTGTGGGCGAACAGGTTGTAGGTGCCGCCGTAGAGCGCGGTGCTGCTGATGATGTTGTCGCCCGCCTCGGCAATGGTCTGGATGGCATAGGTCACGGCTGCCTGGCCGGACGCCAGCGCGAGCGCTGCGACGCCACCTTCAAGGGCCGCCACGCGCTGCTCGAGCACATCCTGCGTCGGGTTGTTGATGCGCGTGTAGATGTTGCCCGGCACCTTGAGGTCGAACAGGTCTGCACCATGCTGCGCGCTGTCGAAGGCGTAGGCGACCGTCTGGTAGATCGGTGGTGCGACCGCGCGGGTCGTCGGCTCGGGCGAATAGCCGGCGTGCACGGACAAGGTCTCGAATTTCCAGTGGCTGCTCATGCGGGGAACTCCTTGAGGGGAAGCCAGGGAAGGTAGTTGGCGTGGCTCAACCGAGCAACGAATAAAAACGGACCTGGTTATGCGAATTTCATCTAAGGACTCCGATGTCGGCACCCGATCCCGTCTGCGCAGAGGCAGCCCGCGCAGCTGCGGCCTGCCCTCCTTCAAGCGGGTAGCGCGCGCCTCGTTAAACTGCGCGCCTCGTTCTCATTTCGAACCAACCAACCATCCAACCAAGGAGCGTTACATGCCTACCACCCCTTCCGGTCTCCAGTACGAAGACACCACCGTCGGTGACGGCGCCGAAGCCAAGGCTGGCCAGCACGTGCACGTGCACTACACCGGCTGGCTGTACAACGACGGTGTGCAGGGCGCCAAGTTCGATTCGAGCCGCGACCGCAACGACCCATTCGCGTTCTCGCTGGGCGCCGGCCAGGTCATCAAGGGCTGGGACGAAGGCGTCGCCGGCATGAAGATCGGCGGACAGCGCACGCTCATCATCCCGGCATCTCTGGGCTACGGCGCCCGGGGCGCCGGCGGCGTGATCCCGCCGAACGCAACGCTCAAGTTCGACGTCGAACTGCTCGACGCGCACTGACCCGTTCACCGGCCGGCAGGTGGGCGTGCCATGCGCCCGCCTGCCGGCGTCGCTTGGTTGCGGCCACAGGGCCGCATTTTTTTGTCTTGAAAACCCTGCCGCCATCCCCAGATGGGCAGCAATCGAACGTTTTTCGGCCAATTCCACCGATTTTTGAGCATGTCAGACCCTAAAAATCCAGAAATGAACTCGCAGACCCTCCAAGGCGAACCCAGCCCCGAGGAACTCGAAGCCGCCCAGTTCGCCAACGAGGCGGACGCTCAGAGCGCACTGGCTCAGGCCCAGGCCGAACTCGCCGCGCTCCAGGCCAAGAATGTCGAACTGAACGACCAGTACCTGCGTGGCCAGGCCGATGTGCAAAATGCCCGCCGGCGCGCCGACGAGGACGTGAGCAAGGCGCGCAAGTTCGCCGTCGAGTCGTTTGCCGAGAGCCTGCTGCCGGTCACCGACAGCCTGGAAGCCGGACTGGCCGTCAAGGACGCCACGCCCGAGCAAATCCGCGAAGGTGCCGAAGCCACCCTGCGCCAGTTGAAGAGCGCGCTGGAGCGAAACAAGGTCGTCGAGATCGCCCCGGCTGCCGGCACCAAGTTCGACCCGCACCAGCACCAGGCCATCTCGGTCGTTCCGGCGCCCGGCCAGGAAGCCAACACGGTCGTGAGCGTGCTGCAGAAGGGCTACACCATTGCCGAGCGCGTGCTGCGCCCCGCCCTGGTCACCGTCAGCGCCCCGAGCTGATCCACGGCAAATTCACAGGAAATCCCCACGCGATCCCTTGAATCGCGCCAGGTTATCCACAAGTTCACAACAACCTATTTTTCGCATTCAGGAGAACATTCATCATGGGCAGAATCATCGGCATCGACCTGGGCACCACCAACTCGTGCGTCTCGGTCATGGAAGGCAACACCACGCGTGTGATCGAAAACTCGGAAGGTGCACGCACCACGCCGTCGATCGTCGCGTACCAGGAAGATGGTGAAGTGCTGGCCGGCGCCTCGGCCAAGCGCCAGGCAGTGACCAATCCCAAGAACACGATCTACGCGGTCAAGCGCCTGATCGGTCGCAAGTTCACGGAGAAGGAAGTGCAAAAGGACATCGACCTGATGCCCTACAGCATCGTGAAGGCCGACAACGGCGACGCCTGGGTCGAAGTGCGCGGCAACAAGCTGGCCCCCCAACAGGTCAGCGCCGAGATCCTGCGCAAGATGAAGAAGACCGCCGAAGACTATCTCGGCGAGCCGGTGACCGAAGCGGTGATCACCGTCCCGGCCTACTTCAACGACAGCCAGCGCCAGGCGACCAAGGACGCCGGCCGCATCGCAGGCCTGGACGTCAAGCGCATCATCAACGAGCCGACTGCGGCAGCCCTGGCCTTCGGCCTGGACAAGCAGGACAAGGCCGACCGCAAGATCGCCGTGTACGACCTGGGTGGCGGCACTTTCGACGTGTCGATCATCGAGATCGCGGACGTCGATGGCGAAAAGCAGTTCGAAGTGCTGTCGACCAATGGCGACACCTTCCTGGGCGGCGAGGACTTCGACCAACGCATCATCGAATACATCATCTCGGAATTCAAGAAGGACCAGGGCGTCGATCTGAGCAAGGACGTGCTCGCCCTGCAACGCCTGAAGGAAGCCGCGGAAAAGGCCAAGATCGAGCTGTCCAACAGTGCCCAGACCGACATCAACCTGCCCTACATCACGGCAGACGCGAGCGGTCCGAAGCACATGAACGTCAAGCTCACCCGCGCCAAGCTGGAAAGCCTGGTCGACGAGCTGATCGAGCGCACCATCGCCCCCTGCCGCACGGCCATCAAGGACGCCGGCGTGAGCGTGTCGGACATCAACGACGTGATCCTGGTCGGCGGCATGACCCGCATGCCCAAGGTGCAGGAGAAGGTCAAGGAATTCTTCGGCAAGGAACCGCGCAAGGACGTGAACCCTGACGAAGCCGTGGCCGTGGGTGCCGCCATTCAGGGCCAGGTGCTCTCGGGCGACCGCAAGGACGTGCTGCTGCTCGACGTGACTCCTCTGTCGCTGGGCATCGAGACGATGGGTGGCGTGATGACCAAGATGATCACCAAGAACACCACGATCCCGACGAAGTTCGCGCAGACCTTCTCGACGGCCGAAGACAACCAGCCAGCCGTGACGATCAAGGTGTTCCAGGGCGAGCGCGAGATCGCTGCCGTGAACAAGGCGCTGGGCGAGTTCAACCTCGAAGGCATCCCGCCGGCAGCGCGCGGCACGCCGCAGATCGAGGTGAGCTTCGACATCGACGCCAACGGCATCCTTCACGTGGGCGCCAAGGACAAGGGCACGGGCAAGGAAAACAAGATCACCATCAAGGCGAACTCGGGCCTGTCGGAAGACGAGATCCAGCAAATGGTGAAGGACGCCGAATTGAACGCGGCCGAAGACAAGAAGAAGGTCGAGATCGTCCAGGCGCGCAACCAGGGCGAGGCGATGGTCCACAGCGTGAAGAAGTCGCTGGGCGAACATGGCGCGAGCCTGGAAGCCGGCGAAAAGGACGCGATCGAAGCCGCGATCAAGGATTTGGAAGAAACCCTCAAGGGTGAAGACAAGGCCGCGATCGAGGAAAAGACCAACACGCTGATGGCCGCCAGCCAGAAGCTCGGCGAGAAGATGTATGCCGATGCGCAGGCTGCAGCAGGCTCGGCCAGCGCGGGCGGCCCCGGCGCCGGCGCTGGCCCGCAATCTGCAAGCGCCCCGGCTGACGACAACGTGGTCGACGCCGAAGTCAAGGAAGTCAAGAAGGGCTGATTCCCTCGCTTGACCTGAGGCTGGACCACCGACCCGGGTGATCCAGCCTTTTCCATTTTCAGACACCGTCCTTCCAGACCACCGCGACCACGACCATGGCCACCAAACGCGACTATTACGAAACCCTTGGCGTTCCCAAGAATGCCAGCGACGAAGAGATCAAGAAGTCTTATCGCAAGCTTGCGATGAAGTACCACCCCGACCGCAACCAGGGGGACACGACGACCGAGGCCAAGTTCAAGGAGGCCAAGGAAGCCTACGAGATGCTGTCGGACCCCCAGAAACGCGCGGCCTACGACCAGCACGGCCACGCGGGCGTCGACCCCAACATGCGTGGCGGCCCTGGCGCGGAGGGGTTCGGCGGTTTCGCCGAGGCTTTCGGCGACATCTTCGGCGACGTCTTCGGCGGTGCGCGCGGCGGCCGCCAGAGCGGTGGGCGCCAGGTGTTTCGCGGCGGCGACCTGAGCTATGCGATGGAGATCACGCTCGAGGAAGCGGCCGATGGCAAGGACGCCCAGATCCGCATCCCGAGTTGGGACGAATGCGGCACCTGCCACGGCTCCGGCGCGAAGGCCGGCACCAAGCCGATCACCTGCACCACCTGCCATGGCCAGGGCGCCGTGCAGATGCGCCAGGGCTTCTTCAGCGTGCAGCAGACCTGCCCGCAATGCCATGGCACGGGCAAGATCATTCCCGAGCCCTGCCCGACCTGCAACGGCCAGGGCAAGCTCAAGACCAACAAGACGCTCGAAGTCAAGATCCCGGCGGGCATCGACGACGGCATGCGCATCCGCAGCACCGGCAATGGCGAACCTGGCACCAACGGCGGGCCGCCGGGTGACCTGTACATCGAGATCCGCCTGAAGAAGCACGACATCTTCGAGCGCGAGGGCGACGACCTGCACTGCGTGGTGCCTGTGCCCATGACCACGGCGGCCCTGGGCGGCGAGATCAACGTGCCCACGCTCAAGGGCGCGGCGGCCATCGACATTCCCGAAGGCACGCAGAGCGGCAAGCAGTTCCGCTTGCGCGGCAAGGGCATCAAGGGCGTGCGCGGCAGCTACCCGGGCGACCTGTACTGCCACGTGCGCGTCGAAACTCCGGTCAAGCTGACCGAGCACCAGCGCAAGCTGCTCAAGGAACTCGACGACTCCTTCAAGAAGGGCGGCAACAAGCACAGCCCGACCGACAAGGGATGGTTTGACAAGGCGAAGGAATTCTTTACCTGATAGTCTGTGTCAGGCCGTGGTGGCTTGAGGAATTGCAAGGGCGGCCAGGGGGTCGCCCTTTTTCGTTGGTGGCGCGTCCTTGTCCGAAGGCCTGCGGCTTGCCCGGAACTTTGGAACAGCGCGGGGATTCCTACGCAGCAAGGGGCTTCACGGGCTCGGTCTTTGCTTTATGCTGAATGCACAGTCGGTGATCAGGGGAGTTTTATTCACGGCTTGCCGCCGAGCGCTGGCACTGTTGGACAAACGATGCAGGGCGCGGCAGCGGGCTGATCCGGGACTCGTTCCCGTTTGACTCGAGAGAGGTGTCTCTATGGATGTCATGAGCAACTTTGCGGCCCGCTACGAACGTACGCGGCAAGAGGTCTTGTCCCTCGAAGACTACCTCGCCATCTGCAAGCGCGACCCACTGGCCTACGCCACTTCCGCAGAGCGCATGCTCAAGGCGATCGGCGAGCCCGAACTGGTCGACACACGCAACGACACGCGGCTGTCGCGCATCTTCTCCAACAAGGTCATCAAGATCTACCCGGCCTTCAAGGAGTTCTACGGGATGGAGGACGCCATCGAGCAGGTGGTTTCCTACTTCCGCCATGCGGCGCAGGGGCTCGAGGAGAAAAAGCAGATCCTCTACCTGTTGGGCCCGGTGGGCGGCGGCAAGAGTTCCATTGCCGAGCGGCTCAAGCAGCTCATGGAACAGGTGCCCTTCTATGCGATCAAGGATTCGCCGGTCAACGAGTCGCCGCTCGGCCTGTTCGATGCGGCCGAGGACGGTGAAATCCTTGAGAAGGAATACGGCATTCCTCGGCGTTACCTGCAACGCATCCTGTCGCCCTGGGCCGTCAAGCGGCTCGAGGAATACGGCGGCGACATCCGCAAGTTCCAGGTCGTCAAGCGCTATCCGTCGGTGCTGCGCCAGATCGGGGTGGCCAAGACCGAGCCGGGTGACGAGAACAATCAGGACATCTCTTCGCTGGTGGGCAAGATCGACATCCGCAAGCTGGAGACCTATGCGCAGGACGACCCCGACGCGTACTCCTATTCGGGAGGACTCTGCCTGGCGAACCAGGGCCTGCTGGAATTCGTGGAAATGTTCAAGGCGCCCATCAAGGTGCTGCACCCTTTGCTGACCGCCACGCAGGAAGGCAACTTCAAGGGCACGGAGGGCTTTGGCGCCATTCCATTCGACGGCGTCGTGCTCGCGCACTCCAACGAAAGCGAGTGGAAGGCATTTCGCAACAACAAGAACAACGAGGCGTTCCTCGACCGCATCTACATCGTCAAGGTGCCGTACTGCCTGCGCGTGTCCGAAGAGATCAAGATCTACGAGAAGCTGGTGCGCACGTCGTCTCTGGCGCAGGCGCCCTGCGCGCCCGGCACGCTGCGGATGATGGCGCAGTTCTCGGTGCTCACGCGCCTGAAGGAGCCGGAGAATTCGAGCATCTTCAGCAAGTCGCAGGTGTATGACGGCGAGAGCCTGAAGGACACAGACCCCAAGGCCAAGTCATTGCAGGAATACCGCGACTATGCGGGCGTGGACGAAGGCATGAGCGGCGTGTCGACCCGCTTCGCATTCAAGATCATCTCCAAGGTCTTCAACTTCGACAGCACCGAGGTGGCCGCCAATCCGGTGCATCTGATGTACGTGCTGGAGCAGCAGATCGAGCGCGAGCAGTTTCCGGCCGAAACCGAACAGAAATACCTCGCCTACATCAAGGACCACCTGGCGGCCCGCTACGCCGAATTCATAGGCAAGGAGATCCAGACCGCCTATCTGGAGAGCTACAGCGAGTACGGCCAGAACATCTTCGACCGCTACGTGACCTATGCCGACTACTGGATTCAGGACCAGGAGTACCGCGACGTCGACACCGGCGAGGTATTCGACCGGGTGTCGCTCAACGGCGAACTGGAGAAGATCGAGAAGCCGGCCGGCATTTCCAACCCGAAGGATTTCCGCAACGAGATCGTCAACTTCGTGTTGCGCGCCCGTGCCGGCAATGCAGGCCGCAACCCGGCATGGACGAGCTACGAAAAGCTGCGCACCGTGATCGAGAAGAAGATGTTCTCGAACACCGAGGAGCTGCTGCCCGTCATCAGCTTCAACACCAAGAGCAGCGCCGACGAGCAGAAGAAGCATCAGGACTTCGTGGCGCGCATGGTCGAAAAAGGCTACACGCCCAAACAGGTCCGCCTGTTGTGCGAGTGGTATTTGCGCGTGCGCAAGAGTTCGTAGCTGACCCGGACATCATCACGGCCACGGCCGGAAGGATTGACACCTTGACCATGCTGCAACAGATCATCGATCGGCGCTTGTCGGGCAAGAACAAGTCGATCGGCAACAGGGAGCGCTTCTTGCGGCGCTACCGGGGCCAGATTCGAGACTCCGTGCGGCGTGCGATCAGCGGGCGCAGCATTCGGGACCTGGAAAAAGGCGAGGACATCACGCTGCCCAGACGCGACGTGTCCGAACCTGTCTTCGGGCACGCGCAGAGCGGCAACCGTGAGTACGTGCATCCGGGCAACCAGGAATACCTCAAGGGCGATCGCGTCGCGCGACCGCCAGGCGGAGGCGGTGGTGGTGGCCAGGGAAAGGGCGAGGCCGGCGACGGCGGCGAGGGAGAAGACGACTTCGTCTTTCGCCTGACCCGGGAGGAATTCATGCAGGCCTTCTTCGAGGACCTGGCGCTGCCGCATCTCATCCGCACCCAGCTGGCCGAAGTGCCTGAGTGGAAGAGCCATCGCGCCGGTTTCAAGAGCGATGGCAATCCGAGCAGCCTGCATGTGGTGCGCTCGATGCGCGGCGCGCTGGCACGGCGCATTGCGCTGGGTGGCGACACGCGCACCGAACTGCGCCGGCTCGAAGCCCACCTGCTCGCTCTTCGCCAGCTGCCCGATGCCGACGCGCCGGTGGTGCGCGAGCAGATCGCCGCGACCGAAGCGCAGATCGCCGCCTTGCGCAGCACCGCGCGCCACGTGCCCTACATCGACCCCATCGACCTGCGCTACCGCAATCGCGTGCGGGTGCCAGTGCCCAGTGCGAAGGCCGTCATGTTTTGCCTCATGGACGTTTCGGGTTCCATGGACGAGGCGCGCAAGGACATGTCCAAGCGCTTTTTCATGCTGCTCTACCTTTTTCTCACGCGGCACTACGAGAAGATCGAACTGGTCTTCATCCGGCACCACACGCAGGCGCAGGAAGTGAGCGAAGAAGACTTCTTCCATGCCAAGGAGACCGGTGGCACCGTGGTGTCCAGCGCACTGGTGCTGATGGACGAGATCATCCGCGCGCGGTATCCCAGCGGTGAATGGAACATCTATGGCGCGCAGGCCAGCGACGGCGACAACTGGCACCAGGACAGCGGCCGCTGCCGTCAGTTGCTCGACGAGTCGATCCTGCCCATGGTGCGCTACTACGCCTACGTACAGGTCGCCGATGCCGAACAGAACCTGTGGCACGAGTACGCGCAACTGCAGGGCATGCGTGCGAACTTCGCCATGCGCAAGGTCGCAGGGGCGCACGACATCTACCCTGTGTTCAGGGAACTGTTCAAGAAGGAAGGAGCACCCGCATGAGCGAGCTGTTGATGGAGCGCACTGCGCAAATCTTGCCGAGCCCTTCCGACTGGACGTTCGAGCTCATCGAGACGTACCATGCCGAGATCGCCAAGACCGCGAAGTCCTTCGGCCTGGACACTTACCCGAACCAGTTGGAGATCATCACCGCCGAGCAGATGATGGATGCCTATGCGAGCGTGGGCATGCCCGTCATCTACCGCCACTGGTCCTACGGCAAGCAGTTCATCTCCACCGAGAAGAACTACCGGCGTGGCCACATGGGGCTGGCCTACGAGATCGTCATCAACTCCGACCCGTGCATCTCCTACCTGATGGAAGAGAACACGATGGCCATGCAGGCGCTGGTGATCGCGCACGCGGCCTATGGCCACAACAGCTTCTTCAAGGGCAATTATCTCTTTCGCATGTGGACCGACGCGTCCTCGATCATCGACTACCTCGTCTACGCCCGAAACTACGTGGCCGAGTGCGAGCAAAAGCACGGGGTGGATGCGGTCGAAGAGCTCCTCGACTCCTGCCATGCGCTCATGAACTACGGCGTGGACCGCTATCGCCGTCCGCAAAAACGCTCGCTGGCGCAGGAGATCAGCCAGCGCGCCGAACGCGAGCACCATCTGCAGCAGCAGGTCAACGACTTGTGGCGCACGCTGCCGCGCCGCAGCGAGACCGCGGCCGAGGCCGATGCCAAACGCCGCTTTCCTGCGGAGCCGCAGGAGAACCTGCTCTACTTCATCGAGAAGAATGCAGCGTTGCTCGAACCCTGGCAGCGCGAAGTCGTGCGCATCGTGCGCAAGGTCGCCCAGTACTTCTATCCGCAGCGCCAGACGCAGGTGATGAACGAGGGCTGGGCCACGTTCTGGCACTACACGCTGCTCAACACCATGTACGACAAGGGCCTGCTGGCCGATGGCTTCATGATCGAATGGTTGCGTTCGCACACCAGCGTGGTCTACCAGCCGCCGGTCGGGCACCGCGGCTACAGCGGCATCAATCCGTACGCGCTCGGCTTTGCAATGTTCACCGACCTGCGGCGCATCTGCGAGAAGCCAACCGAGGAAGACAGGCGCTGGTTCCCGGACTTCGCCGGCAGCGACTGGGTCAAGACGCTCGACCATGCCATGCGCAACTTCAAGGACGAGAGCTTCATCGGCCAGTTCCTCAGCCCGAAGACCATGCGCGATTTCCGGCTGTTCGCCGTGCGTGACCACGTCAGCGAAACCGACCTCGAAATCTCCGCCATCCACGATGACGCCGGCTACCAGGCGCTGCGCGAGGCACTGTCTCGCCAGTACGACATCAGCGCGCGCGAACCGGACATTCAGGTGTGGAACGTCGCCCTGCGCGGCGATCGCGCGCTCACGTTGCGTCACGTGCAGCACAACCAGATGGCGCTGCGGGACGATTCGCAGGAGGTGCTCAAGCACGTCGCGCGGCTGTGGGGTTTCGACGTGCACCTGGAGAGCATCGACGAGCAGGACCGGGTGACGATGCGCAGGACGGCGAGTGCGCCGGCACCCTGAGCGCGCGCCGGGCGCTCGAGCTCAGGGGGTCGGAACCGTCAGCTGAGCGCGCGCCTGCAGCGCGCGCTCACGCACGTGGCAACCTTCGACATGGTCGTTGACCAGGCCCATGGCCTGCATGAAGGCATAGCAGGTGGTCGGCCCGACAAAGCTCCAGCCGCGCTTCTTCAGGTCCTTGGACATGGCGATGGATTCGGCGGAGGTCGTGAAGGCCTGCAGCGCAGCGTGCGTGATGCGCTCCGGGCGCCCGTTGGCCGCGGGCTCGAAGCGCCATGCGTAGGCCGCCAGCGAGCCGAACTCGGCACGCAGTTCCAGCACGCGTGCCGCGTTGTTGATGGTCGACACGATCTTGCCGCGGTGCCGCACGATGCCGGCATCGGCCAGCAACCGCGCGATGTCCGCTTCATCGAAACGCGCGACCCGCTCGGCTTCGAAGTTCGCAAAGGCCTTGCGGAAGTTTTCGCGCTTGTTGAGGATGGTCAGCCAACTCAGTCCCGACTGAAAACCTTCGAGGCATACCTTCTCGAACAGTCGACGGTCGTCGGTCACCGGAAAACCCCACTCGTGGTCGTGATAGTGCCCGTAAGCTGGCGTCGCCGCGCACCATCGGCATCGGGCCTGCCCGTCTTCGCCGGCAAAGAGTCCGGCGGCCAGGTCT
>Ga0308159_1004638_pt1 | contig 12374 bp, 7 predicted proteins | sample PhyCR1_FD_201040 | JGI IMG/M metagenome (GOLD analysis project Ga0308159, IMG submission 201040) | Phyllosphere microbial communities from UC Gill Tract Community Farm, Albany, California, United States - DLSLC.R1 | ecosystem: Host-associated > Plants > Phyllosphere > Unclassified | place: USA...
AAGTCCCACAGCCGGACGCAGATCCGGATGTACGTTTTGAAGGCTGGCGCGGTTTACCAAAAATAAACCAAGCCAGTCCCCGAGAAGCCGGCCACAAGCCGGCTTTTTAATGTCTGCATAAAGGTCAGGCCTCGCGCAAAGGAATCGAACAAGCTGGGCCCTGCAGTTCTGAAGCGTTTCACAAGGAAGCTAAAACGTGCGATTCACCCCTCGTTTCACAATGCTCGGACCAGTCATTCTGATCGCCGCGATGAGTTCTCAACTCTGCGGCTGCGTAGGCGCAATCGTGGCTTTGCCTGAGAAAACCACGCACAGAACGGATGAGTACAAAGTTCTAAGCGCTCGCTCGATCCCTCCAGCGGTCACCCGAACCGTTCAATCAACGCCCCAACGTGAGTGGTGTGGCATCACGGTTTGGGCGCTGATCATTCCTGTGCCGTTGAAGTTGCCTGTGTGCTCGTCGTACTCCGAGCAGTCCTTCGGACGTGACGGGTCTGGCAATGAAATCGCTTTGCTCTATTCAAAACAAACAGTGCCATCGCCGTTCTACGCCTGCGGCCCGTTCATGGTGCTGGGACCGATTGTTCACGGTTATCAGGGCAATGCGCTTTGTGGCGTTTTTCCAAACTAGCCGTGGCTCACGGATAACTAAACGACTTCACCAGCGTCAGCTCACCCACCGCCCGCATCGGCACCACAAACGTCTCCATCTTCTCGCTCGGCGTGCCTTCCTCGGTAATGACCGTCACCTGCGCCGTGGTCAGCGCCTGCACCGCTTCATCGCCACCTTCGTCATCTGCGCGATAGCCGCCGCCGTAATAGTTCACATAGACCAGATACTGGCCTTTGAGCGGCGCGGGCATGGCGGCGATTTCCGGGCCGTAGCCGGTGGTGACGTCGACATCGAGGGCGGCGCCGTTGGGTGCGACGCGGTTGCCGTACCAGACGTGGGCGCCATCGGGGGTGATCAGGTGCAAGTCGAGGTCAGTGCCGTCGCTGTCCCAGGCCAGCAGCACGCGCAATTTGGCCGGGGTGGCGCCGCCGCGGGCATTGAGGAACTGCGTGCGGTGGCGTTGCTGGCCGTCGGCGCTGCGCACTTCGACGCTGTTGCTGCCGTTGGGGAAGGAGAACGGCCGATCGAAGCCGCCGGCGGGATCGATTTTCAGCGGCATGCTGACGCCGTTGACGATCAGACGTCCGGGTTCGTTGTTCTTCGGCACGGTTTTAATCTGGCCACTGATTCTGGCGGTATTGGCCTGACCAACCGGCGTGTTGACCGACGAGGCTGGATAGTTGACGGTCTGGCGAAAGCTCTCGCCCTCGCCTTGCGGGGCGCCGCTGCGCCAGCCGCCGACCGGGGTGTCGAGTTTAACGCCGTCAGCGGCGTGGGCCAGCGGCAATAGATTGAAGGCACAGAGCAGCAGCAAGACCTGTGGATAACGGAGTGTCATGGTCATTCCAGCAAAAGGTGACGGGCGAGCCCTTCGATGTAGGTTTCATCCTGGCCGTTGGGGTGTGCTTCGAAGGCCAGGTGCAGATATTCGTGGGTCAAATCGAGGCGATCCTGCAGGGTCAGCACGCCCCGCACGTAAATGCGTTGGCGTTCGCGGTCGACGAAGGGCCGGCCGAAGGCAAGTTTGCAGACAGCGAAGGTGCTGACTTCGTTGTAGCCGTTTTCGCTTTCGAGCCTCGGACGCCAGCCGCGTCGCTGTTTTTGCAGCCAGTCGTGCGCGGCGGACAATGCTTCGCAGGAGGCGACCGGGTTGTCCCAGCGGCTGAGGCTGGCGCGTGGGTAGGCGTGCAGCAGAATCGCGTCGTAACGCTGGCCGGCGTTGGCTTGCTCGACGGCTTGCTGCCAGGCGAGTTTGTCCGGGCCGGGCTGCTCGGAGTGATAGGTGACCGTGCTGCCGGCCAGCACCAGATCGGCTGTCCACGCCGCAATGTTGCGCGATTCGGCTGAAGCCGGGCGCGGGGCGACGCGCTGGCGACTACTGCTGTCGTCGATGCTCAGGCAGTCGCCATTGCGCGTGGCGTTTTGCAGCAGATAAGTGCGGATCGCTACGGCCAGCGCTTTGGCGGCTTCGGCAGGTTGCGGTTTGGCTTCGCGCTCAAGGACGCGGGCGACATATTCTTCGCGATCAAGCCTTGCGACGAGTTTGTCGTCGAGCAGAAACAGTTCGCCGTCGCTGTGGATATCCAGCGCATTGCCGTTGGCGAACTCGACGCGGTGGTCGCCGCGCAATGGCCCTGACGTGGCAACACGATCCCCGGCCAGAACCTTGGAAACCGGATATTTCGAAAACAGCCCGACTTCCACACAACGCCCCGCGTCCACTGGCCAAGCCGTCGGCAACACGCTGGTCAGCGCCTGACCGTAATGACGCAGAACCATTTGACTGGTACCGCGTCCACCCGCCCAGATCGGTGCGCCGTCGGCGGTCCAACCGGCGAATCCGCCTTGCCGCGATTGTGCATCCTGATCGCCGAGCCAGCTCCAGGTTTTCACCCGTAGACGCCCGCCCAGTTGGCCGACGACATTGCCGTCCGCCGCGTTCAGCACGACATCAAGTAATACGCGACGCATTTGATCCTGCGCTGGCAGCAACGCCAGAACGCCCAATAACTCAGCAACCGAAACCCTTGTTGCCGGCTGCACGGCTGGCAAATCCAGCAACCACGACGGCGCCTGCCGCGCCTGCCAATACGCTCGCCAATCCGTCGCAGCAATGCCCAACCGCGTCGGTTCGAAATACAGACCGCAGGATTTCACCAAGGCCTGATCACGCTCGATCCTGCCGCCCGCCGAGCAGCAATAAACTTCTTCTTTGGATTGCCCGCGACATTCATAAGCCGGTTCCCGTGCACCGGTATCCACCAGCCACGCGTAGACGAACAACTTCCACAGACTGCCCAGCGGCGCATCCAGCGACGCTGGCAACGGTTCGCGCTTGATGAGTTGCGTCTGACTCAACGACAACAACTCGCCCTGATAGGCCACGCGCAGCGGCTCGTCCTGCGCTGTCGCCAGCGCAGGCATCACACACATCAACAGCCACAGCAGCGGCCGGCGCATGTCAGTTGACCGTGACCTGACCGAGGGCGGCTTTCGCTTCCTGGGCCTGATGCTGCGGCGCATAGACTTGTTTGAAGCGCACCGGCGGGAGGCTGAACTGGCCTTTCTGCGAGAAGCGCACCAGATGGCGCAGGCGTAACTCGCCGCTCAGCGCATCGACCGGCACCGCGTAAGCCAGTTGCCCCGGTTCGAACCTGGCTTTCTCCAGCGCGGTCGGTTCGGTGCCATCGTTGCCTTGCAACTTGATGCCCCACGTTGTGCGTTCGACGTCCGCACCCGGTGGCAGCGGCACTTCGAGCATGCCGTAGCGCAGCGGTTTCGGTGCCTTGCTGGTGAGGATCACCTCGTCCAGGTACAAGCTGTCGCTGGACAGCGGTTTCGTGCCGACCGGCTCGAGTTTGAAGGTGAACGCTTCGTCGCCCGGCACCAGACGCGACAGGCGCCGGGTGACGGTCACGGCCATCGGATCGACCTGCGGCTGTTGCGTCTGAAAGCTCAGCGCCGCACGTAGCGGCCGCTCTTGCGTGCCGGACACGCTCAGCACGCTCGGCACCGGCGTCGCGCCTTGCCATGTCCAGTACATCTCGCCGCTGGCCCCGTAGTTTTTCTTCCAGCCCTCACCCGGCATCAGCGCGATGGTCGGCGAAGCCTGAGCGATGCTGCGTTGCAGCCAGGTCAGCGCCAATGCACGTTCCAGTGTCGATTGCTGCGGCAACAGACGTTGCAACAACGCCGTCGCACGGGCCTGGTCGAACGGTTGCAGCGACAGGCTCAACGCTTCGACAAATGGCTGCGAACTGACCGCCAGACGTTGTTGCGCTGCGCCCAGTTGGCGATTGAACGCCTCCGGCAAAGCGACTTTCGACTGCGCGGCCAACGATGCGCTGAGCACCCGCGCCGCTGCCAGACCCAGCGCCGAATCCGGATCGCTCATCACCAGACTGTCCTGGCCATCATCGAGCAAGGTTTCGGCGCTGCCCTCACCGGCCTTGGCCAGATCGTCGAGCAGACCGCTGAGCAGCGTGTTCACTGGCAGCTGCATCTGTTTGGCGAACGAGAGAATCAGCGCCCGTTGCAGCAATGGCGTATTCGGCGCTTGCTTGGCGTACACCTCGAGTACGCGCTGCCAGTGCTCCGGCGGCAAGGTCAGGTCGAGTACGCGGCTGGCGTTCCAGTCGGCGTAATAGGCATAGGCGGTAAGGAATGCATCTGGCTCGCCGTCGTAGCCCCACCAGGTGAAGCTTGCCGACGGCCCGGCCATTTGCACCAGCCGCAGGCGGCTGTTCTGCATGATCAGGCGCAAGCGATCACGAGTCTGCGGGTTCGAGGCCAGCGATGGATAAGCGATGCTCAATGGCAGCAAGCGACTGGCGGTCTGCTCGACACCGCCGTACGGGTAGCTGAGCAGATCGTCAAGGGCCGAACGGAACAGCGCTTGTGGACTGTCATCCAGACGCAGGCGAATATCCGTGGCATCCGCGGGCAAAGTCAAAGGCGTATCGCCGGTGACGACATCAAGGCTTTGTGTCTGAGTGACCTGCCAGCCTTCGCCGGTTGCACTCAAGCGCACAGCCAGGGCATCGGCAACTTTGCCGTCCTGCACCAGCTCCGCTGTCCACTCGCCAGAGGCCAGGGCAAACGCCGGTAGCGGCAAGTAATTGATGCCGCTGTTCAGGGTCACCGGCAGACGTTGTTCGGTGCCGGCATAGTGAGTCACCAGTTCAGCCTTGACCGGTTTCTGAGCCTGACTGAACGCAAACACGCCCAGTTGCGGCTGATCGCCCTTGCGGAATTTGCTCGGCCCGCTCCACTTCAAGTACAGCGGTTTTTCCGAACGGACGAACTGCTTTTTCTGCCCGACCTGGCCATCATCGGCAATCGCTCGCGCGGTGATCCGCCAGCGGGTCAGCGAGTCCGGCATCTTGAAGGTGAAACGGGTTTTGCCGTCTGCGCCGGTCAACAGCTCTGGCTGCCATGCGGCGGTGTCGACGTCCTCCCGGCGCGGACGCTCAAGCACTTTAACGCCGCGCTCGCTGCGGTTGGCCTTGCCCGGCGCACCCGGGCTGCCCGGCAATGCCACGTCATAACTGATGAACGACAGGCTGGCGCTGGTACGCACATTGTTGCGCCGTGGGTGATAGAAGAACTGATCGATAGTCGGCGCGACTTCCGGCTGCAACGCGTAGACCATTTCGTCAACCACGCTGACCGTCAGATGCGCCGGAACCGCTTTGCCGGCGAACTGCGTGGTCAGGTCGACCGTGACCGTATCGCCCGGCAGGTAGACCGCTTTGTCGGTGCTGATTGCCACGTCGATCTGCGGCGCGACCACTTTGATCCCGGCGTTCTGGAAACTGTACTGACCGCCCTTGGTGTAGAGCACGGAGAAGGTCAGGTTCGGCGCGAAGTTATCCTTCACCGCAATGCGCGCGCGGTATTGGGTGTCGCTGAGTTTTTCCAGCTTCAGCCAATCGCCGCCCTTGGCCAGCAGCGCGGTCGCTTCGACCTTGTCGCGCTCCAGCGACAGCAGCGCATCGCTGACCGGCTCGGGGAAAGTGATCAGCGCCAGCGCTTCTTCGCCCGCCTTGTACTCTGGCTTGTCGAGGACGATTTCCACCGTGCCCGGCACCGCTTTCACACCGTCGCCAGTGACCGAATGGCCGGTGGCGCCAAGGACGCGACCGTGTTGATCCTTGAGCGTCAGGTTGTAGGTGCCCGGGCGTTCGAAGGCGAGGCTGAAGCCTTTATCCGTCGCGGCGAGTTTGCCTTCGCTGGTGCTCTGATCTTCCAGGCGCACCCAGGCGTAGCTGCTCGGCGTCACGGCTTTGCTTTGTTCGCTGCCACCCTCATTCGCGTAGCTGAAGGCAACCTTGTCACCGACCGCGCTGAAACGCTGCGGCGCGCTCAAGCGGAAACTCGCCGCACCACGGTCGATGAGGATTTCCTTGGTGGTCTTGACCCGATAAGCCGCGCCGTCGCTGGCGAACACGGTCAGCATGTAGCGGCTTGGCTTGTCGGCGGCTGGCAGGTCGAGGGTTGCGTTGCCCTTGCTGTCGGTGGTCAGTTCGGTGCTGGTCAGCTCCACCGGGAATTGCCCGAGGTATTGCAGCTCGTTGTCGACCATCGACAGTTGCTGGGCGCGCAGACTCAGGCTTAATTTGGCGTTGGCCACCGGTTTGCCGTCCGGGTAGAGCAACACCAGACTGCCTTTCACCTGCTCACCGGTACGGTAATCCTGCTTGGCCAGATTCAGCGAGATTTCGAAGTGCGGCTTGATGTATTCAGCCACACGAAAAGCACTGCTGTAGGCCTGCTCCTTGTAGTTGAAACGGATCTCGTAACCACCGGCCACGGCGTTATCCGGCAACTGGAAACGGCCCTGAGTACCGGCCTTGGAATCCAGTTTCAGATCGAGGGTTTGCAGTTCGGTCCCCGTGGCATCAAGCACACTGACACTGACATCCGCCGCGCCCGGCAACACCGAATCACGGGCATTCTTGAACTCGCGACCAACGATTTTCAACGACACCCAATCGCCCGGGCGATACAGCGGCCGGTCGGTGAAGGCATAGAGTTTGGTGTCGTAGATTTCACTGTCGTAGTAGAAGTTTTCCGAGACGAATACGCCGCCTTCTTCGTCCTCGCCGATGACGAACGAGCGCTCCGGGCTGACGTGTTTCAGGCGCAGCAGACCGTCGGCATCGGTAGCACCGCTGCTCATCACGCCGAGTCCGTCGGTCCACAGCACATTGACCTTGGGCACCGAACTGCCTTCGTGTTTGCGCGCGGCCCAGACCAGCAATTCGTCACCGGAAATCTTGCTCACCGCAACGGTGTTGGAGACGAAAACCATGGTGGTCGCGCGGTACTTGCCGATCAATGCTTCGACCAGATACAGCCCCGGCTTCAGGTTACCCAGCGGAATGTAAACGTTGCCCGGCGCGACACTGACAAAGTCGCTGGACGAGCCGGCCAGATTGACCCCGGCCGGCGGCTGGATCGGCTTGGCCTGCCACAGCGGATAACGGAACTGGCTAACCACCGGCAGACCCGGAATCAAGGCGAATTGTGGCTGCGCGTCGTACGGCGTCGGCGCGACCATGGCCTCGCCCATTTTCAGCTCCGGCACTTCTTCGGTGACCTGCTTGCGCGATTCGTAAGAGAACGCACGCTGCATCACTCGCCGGGACTTTCGATACCAGTTGTCCCACAGATACGCGAGAGTGTTGGACAGCCCTTCGCCCTTGAACTGGCCGTCACTGACGACGCGGTGCAGGTTCTTCTGGCGCTTGAGGAAATCCAGTGGCTTGTCGATACGGTACACGCGAATGTCGGCGCCACCGTACGGCTCCATACGAAAGCGCCGGTAATCACGGCCCGGGGCTTCGAGGCGGACCATCGCCGGCTCGTCGCTGGCAAAACTGCTGTCGGCGAGCAGGAAGAAACTCTCACCGGCCACCGGCGTGTAATTGCTCGGTTCCACCGAATCTTCGGCGTTAACGCAGGTAAACGACAGCAACAACGCCAACAACAAAGAAATTCGCGAACAGATACGCAACATGCGAGCACCGGTCATTGGGAGAGAAAGTTCAGTCGATAGACGCCGATGAAGTTGGGGTTGGCTGCGTCGGGTATCCATCGGGTGTCCTTCCATGTCATGAGTTGCTGCAGGCTTGCCGAACGCATGCCGTTGTCAGTGGGGGTGGTGGTGCCGGTGTGATAGGCGATGTAGCGGCCCATCCAGATCATCAGGTGCTGGTCGTCGCCCTGATCGAAAAACATCAGGTCACCGGGCCGCGCCTGCGATACATCGCGGCCGACCAGATGACTGTTGAACTGAATCAGTTTGATCGCGTTGACGTACGGCCCGACCTTGCCGCCGCCCTGCTGCCACTGTTGCGCAAGCTTGCGTTGCGCGTCGCTGAGCGCCAGCTCCGGCGGCAGATAGCGATTGGACAGGCCATTGCTTCGCAGCCATTTGTCGTCGTGGACTTTCAACGCTTCGTTGGCGGCAAAGCGCACCAGCCCGGCGCAATCCTGCTGATACCAGCGCGGGCTCGGGCCTTGGCTGAGCTGCTCTTGAGCGATGCGCACAAACCAGGCGCGGAATACCTGGGATTGCGCCGGATCGAGCGCTGGCGCTTCAACCGCACGGGCACCTGCGCTGAGCAACAGCGCGAGCAGGCCGAGGCTGCGGATCAGTGCGCTCACAGCGCTTTCCATTCCAGCGGCAGCCATTGCCAGTGGCCATCCGGCTCGCTGCCTTCGGGCAGGGTCAGGGCATATTTGCCGTAGCCACCGAGGGTGCGCAGTTTCGGCATCAGGTAGGTTTGTGCGGCGTTGTAGAACACCGGCTCCATATCCTGCGGCAAGCTGTCGAGGGTCTCGCGCTGCATCAGTTGCGCCATCGCATCCGGGCCGAAGTAGATCGGCATCAGCACGTCGTGCGGCAACACGTCGGCCATTGGCGGGAAGCGCTTGTCGAGGGTGCCGAGGGCTTTGTCGACGAGTTTGTCGTCGAGGGAAAACAGCAGCGTCGAGCCGTGACGGGCGAGGCTGACTTTCATGTACGCCTTGCCGGATATCGCCTCCGGGTTTTCGGCGGTCTTCGCCGCGTACGGCCCGAAACTGGAACTGACCTGACGCTGCCAGAGGTGGCTCTGGCCTTCCTGCTTGTCGATCACCGGAAATACGCTTTCAGCGACGTTGGCTTCGAACGCCCCGACCATCGAGCCGAATAACTTGTCCAGATCAGCGTCGAGTTTGCTGCTGTCCTCGTCTTTGAGGCTGGCGACCAGCAATGGCGTGTACAGCCGAGAATCGGCGTACCAGCACAGGCCCGCCGCACCGGCGACGTGTTCGGTGAGGGTCTGCGCCACTGCTTCTTCAGCGCCGAGCTTGATCAATATCGGTTTTTGCGGTTCGGCCGCCACCGGCAGGGTCACACAAGCGCTCGCCCCCAGGGGCATCGCCTGCCAGACCGGTTTGAAATCGAAGTCCGGCTGGTTTTCCAGTTCATCCATGGCCAGATAGCTGTGCCAGCCCTTGTCGTCCATGTCGAAACGCAGTCCGGCGAAATTCGGGATGAAGCGCTGATAGCCCATGGCGAGGACGCTGGAATTGACCGATAGGCGCTGTTTGGTTTCCGCAGCTTTCGCCGGTAGGCCGAACGCTTCTGGAAACAGTTTTTCGCCATTGAGCAATGCCGCCAGCGCTTGCGCGGAGACGCGGCCCGACTCTTCCGGGACGCCGCTCTCCGGGTCGTAGTACTTCGCCGGATTGGACAACACCACCAGCTTGTCGCCGCGCGACGCGAACAGCAGCGATTTGCTGGCGTTGTAGCTGAGCTGATACAGCGGGACCTCATCACTGCCGACCTTGAGATTGCCGAAGACGCTGAGCTGGGTGTCATCCAGCGCAACTTTCGCCAGTGGCTCGAGCAGTTTCGCCAGCCCGCCGCGATCCATCACCAGCAGGAAATCCTTCAAGCGGCCATCCGCACCACGCCACAGCGCCACATCCGCCGGTTGATCGAAAAGCTGCTCGATCAGGCTGTCCTGCAAGTTCAGGTCATGCTCGTAGATGATCCGGCGCAGGCTGCCGATCAGGCCGAGGCGATCGGCGTGGGCTTCGTAATAGAAGACGAAATCCTCGGTGAGCGTGGCCTTGAGGAACGGCACCGTCAGCAGGTCCTTGGGCAACTGGCTGAGCGATCGGGTTTCGAGCAAGGCGTCCGGTCTGCCAAGGCCGAGTTTGTCACTGGCCAATTCAGCTGGCGGCGCTTTGGGCTTGAGCAGCAGCCAGCCGAAACCGCCCGCCACACCGGCCACCAGGCACAGGCCGAGCACGACCAGCGGCCAGCGCCGCGAAGGTTTGGCCGCCGGTGTCGCGGCAGCTGGAGTCACAGTGTTATCGCTCATGTTCACAACATCCGAGTTCATCCGTGGCGGGATGCTTAATAGTTGAAAGTCTTGACCAGCAACAAATCACCGATCGCCCGCAGGGGCACGATGAAAGTTTCGCGTTTTTCGTCGACGGTGTTTTCGTTGAGCACCAGGGTGATCTGCGAGGTGATCACCTCGTTCTGGTTGCTGGTCTCCTCGAAGTTATAGCCACCATCGCCGTAGTTGCCCCAATAGTTGACGTACACCAGATAAGTGCCATGCAGCGGCGCGGTCATGGTGAACATTTCCGGGCCGGGGCCGTCGACGCCATCCGGGTCGAGGCCGCCCCCATTGCTCAGCGCCGGTCGTGCCCAGAAGGCATGCTGACCGTCGGGAGTGACAATATGCAGATCCAGCTCGGCTTTCGGGTCGTCCCATCCCAAGACAAGACGAATCTTCGCCGGCGTGCGCAGATTATTTGCTTCATAAAATTGCACGCGCTTGAGCGACTGGCCTTCGGCGCTGATCACTTCGACGCTGTTGGAACCGGCGCCGAAGGCGTAAGGCCGGGCGAAACGCCCCTGATCGTCGGTGTACAGATTCAAGGGATTGCCGTTGACGGCGAGGCTGTGCGGCGGGCGCAGGTGCCCGAGGGCTTTGAGCTGGCCCTGGATCATCGTGCGGTTGCGCTGGATGCCGCGATCGATCGGCGGCGTCGGGTAGGCGACCTGCGGATTTTCCGAACGATCAAGCAAGCCGTGATAACGCCAGCCGCCGACCGGCTCGGACAATTCTGCAGTCGGCGCCGCCCACAGCGCAGGCGCGCAGGCGAGGCCGATCAGCAGCAAAAGAAATAAACGCATGTGACGCCTCCTGCCATGCCTTGAACGAAACCTTGCACCCGATCCTCGGTACTTCACAGCGGTGAACTGCGTTTCGTCTGAATGCCCCGCAACTGTCGGGGCTGTAGAAGCCGCGAAGAGTAGCGATTCGGCAGTTTTTTAACAATCGGATACATGTGCGATTGCGGTAGGAATCGCGCCCTCCGGGTAGACGATGAGCCGAATAGCCGGCATATTCGGCTCACCAAATGAGCCGAATAGCGTTTTTATTCGGCTCACGCTTTTACGACAGGTGATCAATGACCGCGCATTGGATCTGGCAACAACCGGATTGGCCCGACTTCAACTGGCAAGCAGAGCGCCTCGCCCCGCTGCTGCGCGAGTGCGTGCAGACGCAGGGCCGACTCTTGGGAATGGCCGGCTCAGTGGGCGATTCGATGAGCGCACAGAGCGAACTCGATGCGTTGCTTCAGAACATCGTCACCTCCTCCGCCATCGAAGGTGAGCAACTGAATGTCGGCTCCGTACGTTCTTCTCTGGCCCGGCGCCTGGGTCTGGAATGGATTGATCGCGATAGCGTCAGCCAGCGTAGCGAGGGCTTGGCGCAATTGGTGCTCGATGCCACCCATGGCTTCGACGAGCCGCTGACTCTGGCCCGATTGCTGGAATGGCACACCTGGCTTTTCCCCGCCGAGGAAGCGATGTTCAGCGCGCGGCCAATACTCGTCGGTACCTTGCGCGGCGACGAACCGATGCAGGTGGTGTCCGGACGACTCGACCGGCCAACGGCTCACTTTGAGGCGCCACCGCGCCAAGGGCTGGAACAGCAAATTGAGCGTTTTTTGAGCTGGTTCGAAGCCAGCCGCGATCAGGTTTCGCTGGATCCGCTGTTACGCGCTGGCATCGCGCATTTCTGGTTTGTCACTCTGCACCCTTTCGACGATGGCAACGGTCGTCTGACCCGCACCATCACCGATCTGGCGCTGGCTCAAGGCGAAGCGCAGGCGATCCGCTTCTACGCGATGTCCGCAAGCATTCTCGAGGATCGCGCCGGCTATTACCGGATTCTGGAGTCGAGCCAAAAGGCCACGCTCGATATCACCGAATGGCTGACCTGGTTTTTGCAGACACTGCTGCGCAGCCTGCAGCAAGCCATCACCCGGATAGATTCGGTGTTGGGCAAGACTCGCTTCTGGCAGGCGCACCGCGCATCCGACCTTTCAGCGGAGCAGATCAAAGTGCTCAATCGCTTGCTCGATGGCGGTGAGCGCGGTTTCGAACAGGGCCTCAGCGCAGGTCAATATCAAGCGGTTGCGAAAGTTTCCAAAGCCACCGCGACGCGGCATCTGGCGGAGTTGCTGGACAAGGGCTGCCTGCAACGCCTGCCGGGCGGCGGACGCAGTACGCGCTACAAAATCAACTATCCGGATTGACTCGCCGACCGTTATGGAGAGGCTTGGAGACGGCCCGCTCATTTGCCCATACCCCCCCTATCTGCTAGTGTCGCGCCGGTTTAACGTCTACCGGAAATTGCCGCCATGGCCCGCAAAAAAGCTGCACTGGATTTCGAACAAT
>Ga0308159_1004639_pt1 | contig 12372 bp, 12 predicted proteins | sample PhyCR1_FD_201040 | JGI IMG/M metagenome (GOLD analysis project Ga0308159, IMG submission 201040) | Phyllosphere microbial communities from UC Gill Tract Community Farm, Albany, California, United States - DLSLC.R1 | ecosystem: Host-associated > Plants > Phyllosphere > Unclassified | place: USA...
CCCATCGCCCTCGACGACCGCACGATCCCGGAGGGCCCCGCCTGGTGGGCGGCGCGGGCCGCGATCGAACACGTCGAGCGCCTCCAACAGCGCGCCGCGCCGCTCGCGCGCACGTGGATCGAGCAGGCCGAGGGAGAGGATGCTCCCATGGCCGACGCCCTCGCCCTCGCCAACGCCTACGCCCTCACCCGCGATCAGCTTGTCTCGGCCATGAGCGAGCGGGCGCGCCGTCTCACCTACGGCCGGTGCCTCGGGCACGCCCAGCGCCGACTCGCCGAGACCGAGGGCATCACGCAGTCGGCGGTCTCGCAGACGCTCGCCACGGCGGGCTCCGCCGCGATCGTCGAGGGATTCGCCGTCCTGACGGCGGGAGCGCGCGCGTGATCGCCGCGGGACTCCTGCTGCTCGCCGTCGGCGCGGTCGACCTGCTGCGCCAGATGGTCCACGTGCGGCGCTGGCTCGCCTACGCGATCGCGGCCGCCGCGCTCATCGTCGTCTCGGCGGGACTGGATGCCGTCATCGCGGGCCTTCTCGCCGTCGCCGTCGCGGCCATCTGGACGTGGGTCATGCCCGAACGCGGCCCGGCCCGTGCGGGGCTCTGGCCCGTCGCCCTGCTGGGGCTGACCGCCGCCGCGTGCGTCGTCATCGCCCGCGGGCGGCCGCGGCCGGGGCCCCTGGGAGAGCTCTGGGCCACCTACCGCCCCACGGAGACGGTCTCGGTCGACGTCATCCTGCTCGTGATCGGCTGCCTCGTCTTCCTGCTCGAGTCGGGTAACGCCGTGGTGCGGATCGCCCTGCGCTCGGAGATGGGCGAGCGCGAGGTCGTGGCATCCTCGCCGTCCGCCGATGCCGACGCGGCGTCGGAGGGCGACCTCGTCGACGCGGAAGACGGCGACGGGGGAGGCTCCGTTCCCGCGCGCGACACTCCCGCCGCGGCGGTCGACTCCGCTGTTCCCCTGAGCCCCACGCCGTCCGGCTCCGCCTCGACCGATCCCGTCCCGGACGCCTCCGCCGAAGCGGGCTCCGCCCCCAGCCCCGTGCTCAAGGGGGGACGCCTTATCGGCCCCCTCGAGCGCATCCTCGTCTTCGTGCTCACCCTCGCGGGCGCGTACACCCTCATCGCCGCGGTGTTCGCGGCGAAGGGCATCGTCCGCTTCCCCGAGATCTCGGCCGACGGCCGGAGCGGCAATCGCGCGGAGTACTTCCTCATCGGCAGCCTCGTCAGCTGGGTGACCTCGCTCGCGGCCGCGTTCCTCGTGTGGTGGGGCGTGCACGCGGGCTGACGCGGGTGCCCGGCACGAGCGGGACGAGCGCGGGAACGCGCGACCGTGAACGGGGTGAGGGCCCGTGCTCCGGCATCCGGGGTCCGACACCCCCGCTGGTAGCCTGAACGGGTGTCTGCACCGATCGACGCGGCGCCCGTGAGCGCCCTCCAGCCCGCCAACGACCCGACTTTCGACAACGTCTGGGACGAGCTGGTGTATCGCGGACTCGTCCACGTCTCGACCGACGAGACCGAGCTGCGCGAGCTCCTCGGCGCGGGCCCGATCGTCTTCTACTGCGGCTTCGACCCGACGGCGCCGAGCCTGCACCTCGGCAACCTCGTGCAGCTGCTCACCATGCGTCGCCTGCAGCTCGCCGGACACCGCCCGCTCGGGCTCGTCGGCGGCTCGACCGGGCTCGTCGGCGACCCGCGTCCGACGGCGGAGCGCACGCTGAACACGCGCGAGACGGTCGCCGAGTGGGTGGCGCGCCTGCGCGCCCAGGTCGAGCGCTTCCTGAGCTTCGAGGGCGACAACGCCGCCCGTATGGTCAACAACCTCGACTGGACGGCGCCGCTGAGCGCGATCGACTTCCTGCGCGAGATCGGCAAGCACTTCCGCGTCGGCACGATGCTGAAGAAGGACGCCGTCAGCGCGCGCCTGAACTCCGAGGCGGGTATCAGCTACACCGAGTTCAGCTACCAGATCCTGCAGGGCCTCGACTACCTCGAGCTCCACCGGCAGTACGGGTGCGTCCTCCAGACCGGCGGCAGCGACCAGTGGGGCAACCTCACCAGCGGCACCGACCTCGTCCGCAAGGTCGAGGGCACGTCCGTCCACGCCATCGGCACGCCGCTCATCACCAACAGCGACGGCACGAAGTTCGGCAAGAGCGAGGGCAACGCCATCTGGCTGGATGCCGAGATGTGCAGCCCGTGGGCCATGTACCAGTTCTGGCTCAACACCGACGACCGTGACGTGATCGAGCGCCTCAAGGTGTTCACCTTCCTCACGCGCGCCGAGATCGAGGAGTACGCCGGCCTCGTCGAGACCGAGCCGTTCCGCCGCGCCGCGCAGAAGCGCCTCGCGCGCGAGGTCGTCACGACCGTGCACGGAGCCGACGCGACCGAAGCCGTGATCGCCGCGACCGAGGCGCTGTTCGGCCAGGGAGACGTGAAGGCTCTGGATGCCGCCGTGCTCCGGACCGCGCTCGAGGAGCTGCCGCACGCCACCGTCCCCGCCGGCTCGACGGTCGTCGAGGCCCTGACGGCCACGGGGCTGTCCTCGAGCCTCAGCGACGCGCGCCGCGCGATCGCCCAGGGCGGCGTCTCGCTCGACGGCGAGAAGGTGACCGGCGACGACGCGATCGTCGCGGGGACGCTGCCGGGCGGGGTCTCGGTGCTGCGCCGGGGCAAGAAGACGCTCGCGGGACTCTTCCTCAGCTGACATGCCGTTCACGGTCAGCCATGCGGTCGTCGCGCTGCCGTTCGTGCGGACGCCGCTGGTTCCGGCGGCCATCGCGATCGGGGCGATGACACCTGACCTGCCGTTGTTCCTGCGCGGACTGGTGCCGCCTTACACGATGACGCACGACCTCGCGTGGCTGCCGGTCACGGTGGTGATGGCGTTCGTCCTCCTGCTCGTGTGGCGGTGCGTCCTGCGTCCCGCGACGCGCGAGCTGCTGCCGCGGCGCATCGCCGAACGTCTGCCCGACGGATGGGATGCCGGTGCCCCCGCCGCGGCGCGGGAGACGGTGAGCGGGGGAGTCGTCGGCATCCTGTGGCTCGTCCTGTCGCTCGCGATCGGGGTGGTCACGCACGTCGCGTGGGACTTCTTCACGCACGAGGGGCGCGCGGGCGACGCCCTGTTCCCCGCCCTCGAACAGCCCTGGGGACCCCTGCTCGGGGTGAAGTGGCTGCAGTACGGGTCGGGGTTCTTCGGGCTCGCGGGACTCGCGGTCTTCGGTCTGTGGTGGGTGTCGCGGCGCGCGGCGCGCCCCGTCAGCCGGGTGTTTCCGGATGCCGTCCGCGTGGCCTGGTGGCTCTCCCTCCCGATCGGGCTGGTCGGGGCGACCCTCGTGGCCCTCGCCGTGGAGGGCGGGTTCAGCGCGGACTACACCCCGACCCACCTGATCTACGGCGTGCTCGTCAAGGTCGGCGCCGCGTGGGGTGTGATGACCCTCGCTCTCGCGGTGCTCGTGCAGGTCCGGCGGGCGCGGGGCCGGTAGCCCGGGCGCCGCGGGGGCAGCGAGATCAGACGAAGCCGCCGCTGGCCTGGATGGTCTGCCCGTTGATCCAGCGGGTGGGCTCCAGTAGCCCGAGGATCACGGCGCTGATGTCGTCGGGCTCGCCGAAGCGGCCGAGGGGCGTCGCCGCGAGGATGCCCGTGCCCTGCGCGCCGGGATCGCCGCCGGCGGTGAGATCGGCGGTCATCATCGGGGTCCGCGTGGGGCCGGGGGAGACGGCGTTGACGGTGATGCGGCGGGGGCCGAGCTCGCGCGCGAGCACGGTGGTGAGAGCGTCGACGGCGGCTTTCGAGGTGGCATAGAGCGTGTATCCGGCGGGCAGCAGCCGCGTGATCGCACTGGAGACGAACACGATCGCGCCGCCGTCGCGCACATGCAGGGCGGAGAGGCGGGCGAGGTGCAGGGTGCCGGCGATGTTCGCGAGGACGACCTCGTCGATGGTGTCGGGGGACGTGTCGACGATCGCCGCCTTGTGGAAGGCCGCGGCGGCGTGGACGACGACGTCGATCCCGCCGAACGTCGCGATGACCGCGTCGAACAGGACGGCGAGCGAGGTCGCGTCGGCGAGGTCGGCGGGGAAGGCCCGGGCGCGTCCGCCGAGGGCTTCGATCTCGGCGACGACCCGCTCGGCGGCCGCGGCACCGCGGCCGTAGACGACGGCGACGGCGTGGCCCTCTTCGGCGAGGGCGCGCGCGACGGTCGAGCCGATCCCGCCGGAGGCTCCGGTGACAAGAGCGACGGGCGAGATGCGGGTCATCGAAATCCTCTCGGGGGGTCGTCGCGAAGTCGACGACTCGGACACGCTAAGCGGCTCGCGCGCCCGTCCCGCCGCGCGGAGCGCTCTTTCATCCGCCCGTCCGGGGCATTCCACCCGCGCCCGCCCGCGGGTCACGCGGGTCGCGCAGCGGGCGGCGGTTAGACTCGACGACGTTATGACGAAGGCGGGAGACTCGGTGTCGGCGAGCACGAAGGGCAACAAGACGGGCGCAGACGAGGTCATCCTCGGACCCACCGGTCGCCCCTACCAGGGGTTTCCCACCCCGCCGGCTCTCGACAGCCACGGTCCCGCGCGCATCATCGCGCTGTGCAACCAGAAGGGCGGCGTCGGCAAGACGACGACGACCATCAACCTGGCCGCCTCTCTCGCCGGCTACGGCCGTCGCGTGCTCGCGATCGACTTCGACCCCCAGGGGGCCCTCTCGGCGGGTCTCGGCATCCAGACGCACGACGTGCCGACCATCTACGACCTGCTGCTCGACACCAAGCGCGACCCGCACGAGGTCATCGTCGAGACGCGTGTCGAGGGTCTCGACGTGCTGCCGGCCAACATCGACCTCTCGGCCGCCGAGGTGCACCTCGTCAACGAGGTCGCGCGCGAGACGATCCTCGCCCGGGTGCTGCGCAAGGTCGCGGCCGACTACGACGTCATCCTCATCGACTGCCAGCCCTCGCTGGGCCTGCTCACCGTGAACGCGCTGACAGCGGCGCACGGCGTGCTGATCCCGCTCGAGTGCGAGTTCTTCGCCCTCCGCGGCGTCGCGCTGCTGGTCGAGACCATCGACAAGGTGCGCGACCGCCTCAACCCGGCGATCCAGCTCGACGGCGTCCTCGCCACGATGTACGACCCCCGGACGCTCCACTCGCGTGAGGTGCTCGAGCGCGTCGTCGAGGCGTTCGGCGACGACGTCCTCGAGACGGTCATCGGTCGCACGGTGAAGTTCCCGGATGCCTCGGTCTCGGGTATGCCGATCACGGAGTTCGCGCCCGAGCACGCCGCCGCCCAGGCCTACCTGCGGTTGGCGCGGGAGCTGGTCGCGCGTGGCGCCGTCGCCTGACGACATTCCCACGGGCAGCCCCCTCGCGGCGCGGCCGGGTCCCGAGCCTGCGGGACGCACTGACGCGGCGAGGCCCGGTGGCGTCGACGGGCGCAGCCACCTCGCGACCGGCGACCCCCTCCCGGCTGAGGTCCCTGAGCCCGTCGAGGGGACCGGGACCGACGCCGCCGGCTTCCGCGTTACCCTGCCGGTCTTCGACGGCCCCTTCGATCTCCTCCTCACCCTCATCTCGCGCGCCGAGCTCGACATCACCGAGGTCGCGCTCAGCCGCGTGACCGACGAGTTCATCGCGTACCTCCGCGACCTCGGTCCGGAGCAGGATCTCGACGAGGCATCCGAGTTCCTCGTCGTCGCGGCGACCCTGCTCGACATGAAGATCGTGGGGCTCCTTCCCCAGGGCGAACTCGTGGATGCCGAGTCCGTGGCGCTCCTCGAAGCCCGCGACCTGCTGTTCGCCCGGCTCCTGCAGTACCGGGCGTTCAAGGAGGTCTCGGCGTGGTTCGCGCGGTGCCTGCAGCGCGAGGACCGCCGTCACACCCGGGACGTGCGACTCGACGAGAAGTACCGCGCGGCCGTGCCCGAACTCGTCTGGACACTCAGCCTCGACGACTTCGCCGCCCTCGCCGTCGTCGCGATGGCGCCGAAGCAGATCCCCACCGTCGGGCTGGACCACCTGCACGCCCCGCTCGTGAGCATCCGCGAGCAGGCGGCGATCGTCGTGACGCTCCTGCGTTCGGCCGGGACGTTGAACTTCCGCGACCTCGTCGCCGGCGTCACCGAGACGGGGGTGATCGTCGCGCGCTTCCTGTCGATCCTCGAGCTGTACCGTCACGCGGCGCTGTCGTTCGAGCAGCTCGAACCGCTGGGGGAGCTGACCCTGCGCTGGACCGCCGAGAGGTGGTCGGAAGAGAACCTCGCCGCCCTGGGAGCCGATTATGACCGCTGATCCGCAGGCCCCGATCCCGGCTCCGCGCCCGAGCGACCCGGCATCCGTCGCCCGTCGCCTGGAGGCGGTCCTGCTCGTCGTGGACGAACCGCAGAGCCTCGTGAGCCTCGCGGCCGCGGTCGCCGCTCCCGTGCCGGCCGTCCGCCAGGCCGTCGAGGCGCTCGTCGCGGACTACAACGGCGAGACCGGGGGGCCCGTCCGCGGTTTCGAGCTGCGCGAGGTCGGCGGAGGCTGGCGCCTGTACGTGCGCGAGGAGTACGACGACGTCGTCGGCGACTTCGTGAACACCCAGGCGCCGTCGCGGCTGTCGCAGGCGGCGCTGGAGACCCTGGCCGTCATCGCGTACAAGCAGCCCGTGACGCGCGGGCAGGTGGCATCCATCCGCGCGGTGAACGTCGACTCTGTCGTGCGCACCCTGCTGGCCCGCGGCCTCATCACCGAGGTGTTCACCGATCCCGACACGGGAGCGATCCACTACGGCACGACCGACCAGCTGCTGGTCCACCTCGGCATCAACTCGCTCGACGAGCTGCCCCACATCTCGCCGTTGCTCGACGACGGCGCCGACGGATTCGACGGAGAGGTACTGAAATGAGCGACGCTTCGACAAGCTCAGCGAACGACGAGGGCGTGCGCCTGCAGAAGGTTCTCGCGAACGCGGGAGTGGCCTCGCGCCGCGTGTCCGAGGAGATGATCGTCGCGGGCCGCGTGCGGGTGAACGGCGTCGTCGTGACCGAGCTCGGCTCGCGGATCCACCCCGAGACCGACCTCGTCGACGTCGACGGCACGGCGATCCAGCTCGACGCGTCCAAGCGCTACGTCATCCTGAACAAGCCCACCGGCGTGGTCAGCTCGATGAGCGACGACCGCGGACGCCCCGACCTCCGCCGCTACACGAAGGACTGGGACGAGCGTCTGTTCAACGTCGGACGACTGGATGCCGACACCTCGGGCCTTCTCGTCCTGACCAACGACGGCGACCTCGCGCACGTGCTCGCCCACCCGTCGTTCGGGGTCACCAAGGTGTACATCGCGAAGGTCGAGGGCCAGGTGCTGCCCCAGACGATCCAGCGCCTCCTCAAGGGCGTCGACCTCGAGGACGGGCGGATCGCGGTCGACAAGGCGCGGCTGCTGGACTCCTCGCGCGGTGAGAGCCTCGTCGAGCTGACACTGCACTCGGGCAAGAACCGCATCGTCCGGCGCCTGATGGCCGAGGTCGGTCACCCCGTCGTCGAGCTGGTCCGTCGCCAGTTCGGGCCCCTGCACCTGGGAACACTCCCGGTGGGCAAGGCGCGCGAGTTGACTACGATAGAACGCGGCGCCCTGCTCACGCTGTCCCGTCGGGACGGCGACACTCCCGCGGAGTGAGCCTCCGGGGCGTCTCGCGGTGCGAGCGGCGCCGCCCAGGGCAGGAGACCCGATGAGCGAACCGAACGGAACGTCCGCGCGCGCGGCCGGTCCTTTGGCGACCCGCACGAGCGGCACCGTCCGCGTCGTCGGCTCGGGCCTGCTCGGCGCCAGCATCGGCCACGCCCTCACCGCGCGCGGCGTCGACGTGGTGCTGGTCGACGCCTCTCCCTCGCAGCTGCGCCTCGCGATCGACTACGGCGCGGGCCGGGCCGAGCGCCCCGACGACGAGCCGTCGCTGATCGTCGTCGCCACGCCCCCCGACGTGATCGCCGACGTCGTCCAGCGCGAGCTGGAGGCGTTCCCGGACGCCGTCGTCACCGACGTCGCGAGCGTCAAGCTCGAGCCGCTGCGCACGCTCCGCGAGCGCGGCGTCGACCTCACGCACTACATCGGCTCGCACCCGATGGCGGGACGCGAGCGCGGGGGAGCCATCTCGGCCCGCGCCGACATCTTCATCGGCCGCCCGTGGGTCGTATGCCGGGATGCCGAGACCTCGGCCCATGATCTGTCGCTCGTCGAGGGGCTCGCCCTCGACCTCGGCGCGACGCTCATCGAGATGACGCCCGAGGAGCACGACGAGTCGGTCGCGCTCATGTCGCACGTGCCGCAGCTGGTCGCGAGCCTCCTCGCCGGTCGCTTCGTCGAGGCGCCCGACGGCTCCCTCCGCCTCGCGGGCCAGGGCGTGCGCGACACGACGCGTATCGCGGCATCCGCTCCCGAGCTCTGGGTGCAGATCCTCGGCGCGAACGCGGCGCCCGTGGTCGAGGTGCTCGACCAGCTCGCCGCCGATCTGTCCGACGTCGCGGACGCGCTGCGCGATCCCGACGTTCCCGGTGCCCGCCGCACGGTGGCCGACACCATCCGCCGCGGCAACGAGGGCGTCGAGCGCCTGCCGGGCAAGCACGGACAGAACCGTCGCTTCGAAAGCTTCGTCGTCATGGTCGACGACACCTCCGGCCAGCTGGGTCGCCTGTTCGGCGAACTCGGCGACCTCGACGTCAACGTCGAAGACCTACGCCTCGAGCACTCGCCCGGAGCCCCGTTCGGCCTCGCCGAGATCAGCGTCGTCCCCGACGCGGTCCGCCGAGCCGTCGACGGTCTCCAGCAGCGCGGCTGGCGGATTGCGAGCACCACCCATGACTGAACCCCTTCTCAAGCCCGCTCTCGGCGCCCCCGCCGAGGGCTCCTCGTTCGGCGCGCCCGTCGTCGTCGCGATCGACGGCCCCGCCGGCAGCGGCAAGTCGAGCGTGTCGAAGGCCGCGGCCGCGCGTCTCGGTTACGGCTTCCTCGACACCGGCGCCGCCTACCGCGCTCTCGCGTGGCACGCTCTCGAGCACGGCGTCGACACCTCCGACGCCACCGCGGTGCTCGAGGTCTTCGGCGACTTCGACTACGCGATCTCGCTCGACACGACCGACCGCTGGGTGCGCGTCGGCTCGGTCGACGTCACGGACGCGATCCGGGAGCCCCGGGTCACAGACGCGGTGAGCGGAGTGGCGCGCGTCGCCCCCGTGCGGCACGCGGTGAACGAGCTGTTCCGTCGGCTCGTGGCATCCGCGGGTCTTCCCGGCGTGGTGGTGGAGGGGCGCGACATCACGACGGTCGTGTACCCCGATGCGCCCGTGCGCATCCTGCTGACCGCGGCCCCCGAGGTGCGGGCGGCCCGGCGCAGCAAAGAGCTCACCTCGCAGGACGCCGCCGCTGTCGCAGCGGCTCTGCACAAGCGGGATGCCGCTGATTCCACGGTCGTCGACTTCCTCACCGCCGCGCCCGGCGTCGAGGTCGTCGACTCGACCCACCTCGATTTCGAACAGACCGTCGACGCCGTGCTGAGCGTCGTCGAGACCACGATGGGAGCCCGCGATGGGCGTTGAAGACGAGTACGAAGGCGGGCCCGACCAGCTCGCCGAGAAGATGGCCGAGCTGGATGAGGTCCTCGCCGAACAGCGGGCCGAGGCGCTGCGCGCGGGCCTCGAGGACTTCGACCTCGACGAGGACGACGCCGCTCTCCTCGCGGGCCTGGCCTCGGGCGAGGGCGCGATCGAGTTCCTGCCGGCGCTGCCGGTCGTCGCGATCGTCGGCCGCCCGAACGTCGGCAAGTCGGCGCTGGTGAACCGCATCCTCGGTCGTCGCGAGGCCGTCGTCGAGGACACCCCGGGTGTCACGCGTGACCGTGTGACGTACAAGGCCGAGTGGCTCGACCGTCGCTTCTCGCTGGTCGACACCGGCGGGTGGGAGCCCGACGCCAAGGGCATCGACCGCTCCGTCGCCGCTCAGGCCGAGGTCGCGATCGACCTCGCCGACGTCGTGCTGTTCGTGGTGGATGCCACGGTGGGGGCGACCTCGACCGACGAGCACGTCGTGAAGCTGCTGCGCAAGAGCAAGAAGCCCGTCTTCCTCATCGCCAACAAGGTCGACGACGCCCGCCAGGAGCCCGAGGCCACGGCCCTGTGGAACCTCGGCCTCGGCGAGCCGCACCCGGTCTCGGCCATCCACGGTCGCGGCGTCGCCGACCTGCTCGACGAGCTCATGAAGGTGCTGCCCGAGGTCTCGGCGGTCGCGAAGTACGAGATCGGCGGACCGCGCCGCGTCGCGATCCTGGGGCGTCCGAACGTCGGCAAGTCGTCGCTGCTGAACAAGGCGGCGGGCGAGGAGCGCGTCGTCGTCAACGAGCTCGCGGGCACCACCCGCGACCCCGTGGACGAGGTCGTCGAGCTCGGCGGCAAGCTCTGGACGCTGGTGGACACCGCCGGCATCCGTCGTCGCGTGCACCTGTCGCAGGGCGCCGACTTCTACGCCTCTCTCCGCACCTCGACCGCGCTGGAGAAGTCCGAGGTCGCGGTCGTCGTGCTCGATGTGTCGCAGCCGATCAGCGTGCAGGACCTCAACATCATCGACCTCGTGCTCGAGTCGGGTCGGGCTCTCGTGCTGGCGTTCAACAAGTGGGACCGTCTGAACGACGACGACATGGAGAACCAGGACCGTCGCCGCTACCTCGAGCGCGAGATCGAGCAGGACCTCGCGCACGTGGCGTGGGCTCCGCGCGTGAACATCTCGGCGCGCACCGGTCGTCACCTCGACAAGCTCGTGCCGGCCCTCGAGACGGCGCTGGAGTCGTGGGACACCCGCATCCCCACCGGCAAGTTCAACGCGTTCCTCTCGGAGCTCGTCGCCGAGCACCCGCATCCGCTCCGCGGCGGCAAGCAGCCCCGCATCCTGTTCGGGACGCAGGCGGCGACGCGCCCGCCGACATTCGTGCTGTTCACGACCGGGTTCCTCGACCCGGGCTACCGCCGGTTCATCCAGCGGCGACTGCGCGAGATCTACGGTTTCGAGGGCACGCCGATCGTGCTGAACATGCGCATCCGCGAGAAGCGCCAGCGCTGATCCGCGTCGAGAACGCCCCGTCTGCCCTCGCGGCAGCCGGGGCGTTTCGCGATTGTTCCTGAAACACTCACGCGATTCCTCACAGAAATCTCCCAGGAATGGATACGCTGCATCAGCGGTGGACCACCGGGTCCGCCCGCGCGCGGCACGCGGCCGCGCCGATCAGGGGGATAACCATGACGAATCTTCACGCCGAGCCGGCGCTCGACCAGCCGTATTACGGGGCGACCATCGGGGCAGCCGTCCGTCGCTTCTTCAAGAAGTACGCGACCTTCACCGGCCGCGCGAGCCGCAGCGAGTACTGGTGGTGGGTGCTCGCGGGCGGAATCGTCAGCTTCGTGCTGAGCATCCTGATCCTGGCGACCGGCGCCGCCCGGATGGGCTCCGACGGAATCTGGCAGGTCCAGGGCGGCCCCGGCGTCATCTTCGTCGTCCTGACCGCGATCTGGAGCCTGGCGATCTTCATTCCGCAGCTCGCCCTCCTCGTCCGTCGTCTGCACGACACCAACCGCAGCGGCTTCTGGGTGTTCATCTACTTCGTGCCGCTCGCCGGCCCGATCATCCTGTTCGTGTTCACGCTGCTGGGCTCGAAGCCCGAGGGTGCGCGCTTCGACCGCTGACCCCGTGTCGACGTGCCCCGATTCCCGTGTGGGAGTCGGGGCACGTGGCGTTTCCGCCGCTCCCGCGCTGCGGGCCGTCGGGCGGAGTCGCCGGGGGACACGGCGGTCCGGATGCCGTGGGGTCGGCGTGTCGGCATCCGGATCCGCGCGACGGCTCGGGTGTGGTCCCGTGCTCGGGATTGCGCCGTGAGTCGGCGAGCCGACCGGTGGACGCCGACGTGTGCCAGGGTGGGAGGGATGACGATCGAGCCTCCCGCCCCGGGCGAACCGCGGCGCCCGCACGGTCCCCGCGACCCCGGGGATGCGTGGGTCGTCGCGCCGACGGGGGAGAAGTACTGGGGGCGTTTCGGCGCCGCCGGATTGCTGGCCCTCGACGCCGAGCGGGGGGTGCTGCTGCAGCACCGCGTGTCGTGGAGTCACTTCGGCGACACCTGGGCTCTGCCCGGCGGGGCGCGTCACGAGAACGAGTCGGCACGCGACGGAGCCCTGCGCGAGTCGGGCGAAGAGGCCGGCGTGCCCGAGGACGCCGTGCAGGCGCGCTTCGAGAGCGTGCTCGATCTCGGCATCTGGACGTACACGACCCTCGTGGCCGACGTCACCTCCCCCTTCGAACCCGTGATCAGCGACCCCGAGAGCGTGGCACTCGAGTGGGTGCCGGTCGACGAGG
>Ga0308159_1004641_pt1 | contig 12372 bp, 7 predicted proteins | sample PhyCR1_FD_201040 | JGI IMG/M metagenome (GOLD analysis project Ga0308159, IMG submission 201040) | Phyllosphere microbial communities from UC Gill Tract Community Farm, Albany, California, United States - DLSLC.R1 | ecosystem: Host-associated > Plants > Phyllosphere > Unclassified | place: USA...
AGATTTTCTGTTTTACCATTAACGCTAATTTGAGCATTTTGAGTCCAGGCTGGTATTCGAAGGAAAACTGAATACGGTTTATTTCCAATTTCCTCAACAGTGATTTTAATACTTCCATCCCACGGATAGTTGGTAGTCTGAACTAGTGAAACCTTACTTCCATCAGCTAATTTAGTAGTTAAGTTATTTCCACCGTACAAATTGAACCACAACCCTTTATCAGAAATACTGTAAGCATAATCACTTACTTCGGCAATGGTCCTCACCACATTCGGTGGGCAGCAATTCGACAAGCCAATATAAGGTACTCTATCTTTAGACCAGCGCTGTTTGAAAGGCAAATCATCAGATTGAGCTAATGGATTAGTGTATAAAAAATTCTTTCCATCTAAACTTATTCCTGATAAAACGCTGTTGTGTAAAGCCAGTTCCATCACATCTGCATATTTTGCATCGCCTGTAATTTGGAGCATTCGCCAGTTCCAAAGTACGTTGCCAATATTTGCACAGGTTTCATTATGAGCGGTAAAATTCGGTAACTGGTAATCGCGACCAAATGCCTGATGAACTTTCTGAACATCAGCGGGATTGTATGATGTTCCATCAGGAGAAGTTCCGTCATAAAGTGAACCGCAACCACCTGTGATATACATCTTATGCTGATTTACATCATCCCACATCAAATTCAAGGTTTTCAACAGCGAATCTTTTCCTGTTTCGGCATATAAATCGGCTACGCCAGCATATAAATAGTTCGCCCTCACCGCATGCCCCATCGCCTTGGTTTGCTGCAAAAAAGGAATTCTATCCTGATTATCATCAGTTCCGTCATCAATTTTGCCTTTAATGGCGATTAAATGATTGGCCAATTCTAAATACCGAGGGTCTTTAGTTGTGCGGTACATTTCTACAACGCCCATATAGTGAGAAGGACAAATGGCATTTCTGGCCAGTGTTGGAGAAGCCGATTTGTAGAAATTATACAAATAGTCAGTAGCTTTTTTAGCGATATTTAACAAAGTGGTTTTTCCAGTAGCACGATAATGGATGCAACCGGCAGTCATTAAATGCCCGATATTATAGGATTCAAAACTTAACCTATCCTGAAACTGATTATTAGAACCTGTTTTCCGCTGCTCAATCATCGCTTTGGTGTAGATATAACCATCTTCTCGCTGCGATTTCCCAATTACGACAATGGCTTTATCCATCATTTCATTCAGCCTTGGATTTTTGGTTGAGGCGTATAGACTTGCCACAGCCTCCAAAGTTTTGTAATAATCGCCATCGTGAAAAGACGGCCCAGAATGCGAACCCGTATCTAAACCAGCAGCAATTTCAAAATTTTTAAATGCATGGCTTATTTTTGGATCGTTGTAAATGGCCCACATATTTGGCACCATCGTTTCCGTAGCCACCTTAAATCTATCGGCCCAAAAACCTTTCGTCCATGTCACGTCGCTCATATTCACACTGCGTAGCTTGGCATATTTACTGTTTGATGTATTAACTAGAGCCTTATCCTGTGCAAAGCAAATCGTTGACATGCACAAAACAACTAGACTAACTTTAATGATTTTCATATCTTATTTCTCCTCCACTTGAATAACTACTGGCCCTAATAATCCTGCAGGGTTTAAAGGTTTACCCTCTAAACGGAAAGGTGCAGTAGTTTTAGTAATTCTTTTATTTTCAGGCAATTTACTATCTCCAATTAAACGATTAGCCCAAGTATTTGTCACTTCAATTTCTATTTTATTATTGCCCTTTTTTATCGCTTTACTGATGTCTAAACGATGAGGTGCTGTCCATAATGTGCCGCAATTAATCCCATTGATTTTCACTTCAGCCATGCTGGAAAACCCACCCAAATCAATCCAGGCATTTTTTATATCTCCATTGAATGTAAAACTCTTCGAATAAATAGCAGTCCCAGAGTAGTAATTTATGGAGCTGTCCGTATGTTTAGTCCAGTCAGTTAAATCTTTAAATACAACTGGCTTTGACGGACCACCAAGAGCTGGATCAAATTGAACTTGCCAGTCTTTAGAAATATCCTGACCAGTTTTAAACTTATTGAAATTTGACCCAGCTTGCAGTTGAGTTAAATTTGTCTTTTCATTAAAAATTACGAATACAGAACCATTTGCTGGCAATTTTAAGCGAAAATAAGTCCTTCCGTCTCTAATCGACCAGCTTTTAAGAGCAGTTGTATCATTGGTTACCGAATTGTAGATTTTTGGCACCATTCCATTTATTCTAAAAGAAAAATTAAATTCTCTTTCTTTAGCTTCTTGGTTTGATATAAAATAGATTTCAGAGTCGGTCGTTTTTCTATGACCAAATGCTACTTTTTTTGTTGGCAAAATTGTTGAACTTAACAACATTGATCCTGTAGGGATTTCAGTGATATCCAAATCCTTTTCCAATCCTAAACTATTAAAATCATTTCCCTCGAAAGGTGCTCTATAAATTTGCCCTAAATCAAGTTTCTTTATATAGATAGGTTTTCCACCACTCTTAAATGAATCAAAATACCCACCCCAAATTTCATCAACAATTTTGTCAAATTGAGCTACTTTAACTTGCTTGTTTCCATTTTGATACATTGGCTTATCTGCTAAAATGACTTTAGCTCCACTCTTAATCAATTCCGATAGCTTTTCAACAATTTCAAAACTCATGTATTGATAGTTCGGATTCATTTTCATCGCTCCGGGAAAAATCAAAATTTTATAAGTTGCGCCACTTTCAAAAACTACCTCCCCATTTTTTACCGTAGCAGTAGCCAATACATCAGGGTTAAAACTGTCGTAAGCGTAACCGCGTAGCGGATTTACCCAGTTTTCTGGATCCGCGATATTTGCAGAATGCGTTACGCCAGACGGAATCTGACGCAAAGGTTCGCCAATATTGGCCAAACGTTTCTTTTCTGATTCCACAACATCAGCACCGAAAATACCAGGTAAGGTTTCAACTAACCGATCGGGCAGAACTGAACGTCGGGGTAATTCTTCTCCTGTAAAAACAGCGATATCAACCACAGGCTTACCCTGCTGTAACAGGTTTTGTGTTCGCTCTGCGTAGTCTACCCATGCTTTGCCCGGTTTCCACCAGGTTTGGTCTCTTTGAAAATATAAACCCACACCATCTAGCGTCATCCCTGGCTTTCTATCTATCCACGGATTATGGGTAAAAACATGATAAACCAATTTGTTAATCCCAAGCGCATAATTCCTATCCTGCAAGGTTTTCATATTCGAAGGATTTTCATTCCAATCCATGCGAACGGTGGTAAAAGCTTCTGCTTGAACAATATTTTTGCCATAGATATGAGCACCAGAAATGGCATCTAACATATCATTTGGCTTATCGTGAGTCGGGCTGTTCAACCAGAATTCTCCCATCGGCACATCAACAGTTTTGTAATGCAACAAGCCATCGCTTATCATCGTTGGCGCAATGCTTTCAGCAGTGAAGGTTACCCCTTGTTCTCTAGCTAATTTTGCCAAAGTTTTGTAAAACTGATCTACTACCAATTCGGAGATTGTTTTACGAATGTCGTAGAGAAAATTTTCAGAGACTGCAGCGCTTTCTACAGGCAATCCAGTCATAATTGGCAAGTATGGCGTTAAATCGTAACCTCTGCGTTTTTTAAATTCTGCCTTAAATAATGGCGACCAATTCTGGCTGCCACATTCCCAACTATCTACATGGAAAACGCTTAAAACTTTCTTAGCTATTTCTGGTCCACCATGTTTTAGCGCTTCACCATACCAATTTTCGAATTGCAGTTTAACGGCTTCGGGATTAAACTTATCGCACTCCAACCCTTTTCCACCACCTGCTGTTGCATTGGTATGGCCAGTAGTAGTATGCCCAACTCTTAAAATCGTCCAGCTCGTCTGTCCGGCAGGCAGGTTCCCTTCCGGTGCTTTCCAGTTTAAAGTTCCATCTGGATTTAATTTATCCGTTAGGTTGATGATTTTATTTAATGGAATACACAGGTCTTTGGCGATTTGTTCATCCGTACTTCTCCTGCTAATTCTCCAAACCGAACCATTTTTCCCTTCAAACTGATTAATTTGTGCAGCTGAAGTTAACTCAAGATTTACCAGTTTTAAAGAAGGTTTCCATTTAGCAGCATCCAAATCTTCGGCTCCTGGTTCCGAATCCTTCTTATCATAGATAAACCTGAAAAATTTAGCCGTTGTTGGATTAATAGAATGCGTTACATCTTCGTCGGTATCTTGCCAACCATGACGTGGTGCTTCCAGCCTGCCAATCGACCGAAAACTTTTTCCATCATCACTTACCTCGATAGCTAGTCGCTGTGCCTGATAATTATTTCCACTAATTTTAATGGTTACCGTTCTGCAAGTAAATGGTTTTGCAAACTCATACTGAATATAACACGGTTCGTTGGAACCAAAGTTTTTCTTATTTCCGGGCTGAATCAAACCTGTGGCATCAGCACCATTGCTAGCCGTAATTTTAGGTATAACCGTTCTTGTAGAAATGTTTTCGCCCACAGGCGAAGGATAAGCATAAACTGCGATATCTTTATAGTAGTTCTCGTTCGATTCAGGTTTTGAAAGGATGATTTTTGCAGTTGAATTATTTACCACAGACTTTGACCAAACCACCTTTTGCATAGAAAGTTCGGGTGTAATCCAAGGTCCACCAGCCAAGGCGAAACCATCACTCACATGCATCCCAAGTTTTAAGTTTAGCCGTTTTGCCTCACTCATGGCAAACTCCACCAGTTTCCACCATTCGGGTGTAAGTTGAACTGCAGGTGGCGAATAAACAGGCGTTTTATCAGGACCTTGAATACTCATCAAGTAAGCACCCCCAATTCCATTGGCTTTCATAGCCTCCAAGTCGGCGGTAATACCAGGTTTAGAAACCGCACCTTTTACCCAATACCAAAATACCCAAGGTTTTGCATTTTCGTTTTGTTGTGCATTAAGCTTAAAGCTAAAATTACAGAGTAGAAAGAACAGGAATATTTTACTAAACACTAGTTTCATTTTGATTTTTTTTTGTCATTGCCATATTCGATTTTAAGCGAAATGAACCATTGATGGTGTATTGGCCAATTGATATCTTTCGCTGCTCCTGGCAATGTGTTTTGTGCCTTGCCTGCAACTACGGGCAGGCAATGGCGAATAGTTTCTGATCTATTTATGAGCGATTTTATAACCTCTTATTCCGAAATAGAGAATAATTAAATAACAAACTAACGGGATACTGTAACCTATTTGGATATTATCTCCATAATGATCGATTAGGGATCCCATTCCAAATGGTAATATAGCACCGCCAACAATTGACATAATGAGCCAAGATGAACCCGGTTTTGTATCCTCTCCTATACCATCTATTCCCAAGGCAAAAATGGTTGGGAACATAATCGACATGAAGAAACCCAAACCGCCCAAAGCGTAAACTACTACTACTCCTGTTCCAGTTATAGCAACAATACTAAGTAAAACACATATTACAGCGTAAATAGCCAATAGTTTGTTTGATGCGATGTAGCGTAATAAAGCTGTCCCCACAAATCGCCCAACTAAAAATAATGTACCATATAACCCTAGATAATTCAATGCTGTATACTCATCAAAACCACCAGCCTGTTGTGCTGCCCTGATGAAAAAGCTAGTTACACAAACCTGTGCACCTACGTAAAAAAACTGTGCAATTACTGCCCAACGTAAATGTTTATGTTTTAAAGCGCCCAAAAAACTACCTTGAGAAATACCATCTTTACTGGCTGTTTTCACCTCTGGAAGTTTCATAAAATAAAATAGCAAGGCCACTAAAACCAAAATAGTTCCCAAAATAATATATGGTGTTTTTACTGTTGATGCTTCGGTTAGAAAATAATTGTTTCTAACAGTTTCCGTCATTGCCGCTAATTCTTCTTTGGTGTGAGATTTACCAGAAAGAATAAATCGACCTACAACTGTTGCCAAAGGTGCTGCTAAACCATTAAATGTTGCTGCAAGGTTTAGTCGCCATGCAGCTTTATCAGGACTACCTAATATTGCTGCGTAAGGATTTGCAGAGGTTTCTAACAACGTTAAACCGCAACCAATGATGAAAAGCGCTATTAAGAATGTAATGTAAGACAAATTATTTGCTGCAGGAACGAATAAAAAAGCGCCGAAAGCGAAGGCCAGCAATCCAGTAATCATGGTTGATTTATACCCGAACCGTTTTAGAAGTACACCTGCAGGAATTGCCATTAAAAAATAAGCTAAAAATACTGAAGTATCAATCAATGTAGATTGACTATTGCTCAGGTTACACGCCTTTTTTAAGTGTGGAATTAAAATTGAATCCAGATTATGCGCCATTCCCCAAAGGAAGAAAAGACTTACGACTAATATAAATGGCAATAAATATTTTTTCCCTGCTGAAGGATCACCTTTGGTTACAATTTCTGGCTGTGTGTTGTGGTTCATTATATTTGGTTTATTTGTTCGTTCATTGGTTTATTAGTCATTGGTTCATTAGGGCGTATCTCTACTTATATGTTCGTTCACTGGGTGGTATTTACGTTTTACTACAACTATCAATATCGGCACCCAAACCAATGAACTATTGGCTAATGAACTAATGATTTTTCTTTACTACTAGCAAATGGTCGCAGACTAAAACTACGTCTCCATGCTGATTGATTATTTCTACATGTTCGGTTACTGTTCCGTATTCGGGTCTTTTGCTATCTCCCTTTTCAGAGATTGTGATTTCTGAATGTATGGTATCGCCAATGAAAACTGGTTTTACAAAACGCAATTTATCGTAGCCTTTGCTCATCGCCTCAGGATTAATTTCTGATGCCGTTAATCCGATTCCTATGCTAAAAATCATCGTTCCATGGGCAATTCTTTGTTTAAAAGGTTGCGTAGCGCACCATTCTGCATCCATGTGGTGTGGAAAAAAATCACCCGTATGGCCGGCGTGAACTACGAAATCGGTTTCTGTGATCGTACGCCCAAGCGTTATACGTTTATCTTGTAATTGGTAATCTTCAAAAAATGTTGATTTGAAATACATTTTATTTTTTTTAAAAAAATTTTCGTTGTCTTGGCGAGACGGGCTTTTTTCTTTTGATCGTAAAAGAAACAAAACTCCCAGCTTAAAATTTTTCTATTTAAGTTAATGCTTTGGCTTTAACTGTGCATCCCGAAAAATTTGTTAGGCTGGATTTTAGTAGAACGACTTTAAGTGCTTTGGCTCTTCAAATCGCCTATATCCGAAATTAAAACTTATAACTTATAACCTAAAACATTTACCCCTCCAGTATCACTTGATTGATATGCACTTTCCACAACAGCCATCGTTTGAATTACATCCTCAACACTGGTATACAACACATCACTCGAACCCTCGTTATACCTCATCAAATTCGCCATCGTTCCAATAAAAGCTTCCGGAAACCAAGAACCTTCCAGTTTTACAGTTTGCCATTCAGGCGATTTGCCTTCTTCTACAATACAGTACTCGAAAACGTCCGGCACACCATGAGGATAATCCATCAATAAGCCTATTTTTGCCACAATTGCACCTTTTGTACCCTCCCATTTAATATAACTCTCCTGGTGGTTTGGTCCGAAATCATGATCATGGTTGGTGTTAATCACCGCATGGAGCGTATCCCCGTAATCTAACAAAATTGTAGACCGTGAAGATGATAAATTTTTCGCGGGATGCTTCAAAGTTTTTGCTAAAACAGTGTTGGGATTACCCAAAAACGATCTGATCAGATCTACATAATGGATGCTATGGTATTGAATTTCAAGCCTTGGATGAATGATTACATGTGGAAAAATTTCCCATGGCGTTTTAATCGTTACCCGAACTTCCATATCGTAAAGTTCACCAATGAGCCCCTTATCAATCAGGTCTCTTGCTGCACTTACAAAAGGCGCAAAGCGAAGTTGAAAGTTAATAGCTGCTTTCAAGTTCTTAGACCGGCAAAGCGCTAAAATCTCATTTGCCTGGGCAAAATCATCACCCATAGGCTTCTGAATTAATACAGCGCTTCCATCTGGCAATTGATTTAAAGCATCGATATATTGCGCAGGCATTGTTGTTAAATCATAAACTGTATTTTCTGGTGCATTAGCCACAGCTTCTGCTACAGAATTGTACACATTTGGAATACCAAAAGCATCTGCTAATTTTTGGGCTCGTTCTTTGGTTCGGTTTACGATGCCGTGTACTTCAAAACCCGCAATTTTATAGGCAGGTAGATGCGCATCTGCCACGATTCCACCAGCACCAATAATGATAATTGGTTGCTTGGTAAGCGGTAATTCTGGTTTATATTTTATATCAATACTCATTTATCAATTTTATTTATCTGGTTTTGTGCTTCTAAAATAAGCGCTTCACTTGGCGTTTCAGTATTTACCGCCTGCAAAACCATTTGATCAATAATAGCGGCAATTGCTGCCCAATTTTGTTTTTGCGGTAGCATGTTTGCCACCTCATGCAACGTTTCCAATTTGTGGTAATAAGGAATAATGGCGTTGATTTCAGGATCATTCCAGGTTGAAATTCTGCAACCAATTCCGCCTTCCATTGTAAGTTGTTTATCTTGTTCCTGAGCTAAAGCAAAGCGAAGAAAATCATAAGCAAGATCCTTATTTTTACTGCCTTTGGCGATGGTGTAAAGCCAGTAAACATTTAACGAAGCGGAAGTCTTACCCTCCGCTGCAGGTAACAAGCCGACATCAACTTTTCCTTTAACTTTAGAATTTGCATCTACTTCACACATCGCTGCAAAGCCAAACCAGTTGATCATCATGGCAGCTTCTCCTTGCGAAAATGCAATTCCTGCGGCTACCGATTCGAATTCGGCTGATTTTGGATGGACCGCAGTTTTATCATTAACAATTTTTCGGTAGAAATCTAACCCGCTGATTGCGGCCTCAGTATTAATTTGGATAAATCCATTTTTATCTGTTAAGCTCCCGCCCCTGGTCCACAATTGTAGGCAAAAATCAAATACCATATTATGCCCATCAGGATAGCAGGCAAAAATGCTTCCGTATAAACTATCTTCCGGACGGTTAAAAAATTGGGCAATTTGATGGAAGTCTTCCCAGGTTTTTGGCGCTTCCAACGGCTTGCCATACTTTGCCAAAAATCTTGTTTGCTCAAGGTCGCTTTCAAATAAATCTTTTCTGTAGATGAAACATTCGGGCCCATCGTGAAAGGGCAAGCCTACTACTTCCCAACCGAAACGCTGCAACGTTAATAGCGACTTACTCCATCCTCTCGGAAAATCCTCAGGTTTATTTTTGTTGATGTAAGGATTCAGTACTTCAAAATCATGATGGGAATAACCTTCCAAAACCCAATCTGTACTGATGTGGGCAATGTCAAAATCTCCATTTGCTAAACCTTTTTTTGAAATGGTTTTATCATAGAGTTCGTGTAAATCCATCACCACCATTTCCAACTTTATGGTGCAGCCAGAAAATTCACAATACTGATCCCAGAATTTCTGTATGGCCGATTCAAAAGGAGCAAATTTGCGAACAGCTATTTTAAAAGTTTCTATCTGGTTATGCATTAGCAATCGTATTCTGAGTGATGAATTCTTTGATAATCCTTTCGTTGTCCTGCCCCAATTTTGGAGAACCTTTACTGGAAGTTAATAGCTCGCCATCAATACGAATCGGACATCTGGTGGTTTCATATTTGTAACCGTCTATCATCTCCACTTCCTGTATCATATTTAACACCTTGAAACCCTCGTGAGCCATTAGTGCATTCCAGTTTAATACATCTGCACACCAAATATCTGCCGGCTCTAAAACAGAAAGCCACGTTTCAGTAGTTGCAGTAAGCAGATGTGCTGCTAAAATCGTTTTAATTTCGTCTCTTTTATCAAAAGCTTCTTTCAATTCTACGTAATCTTCCAACTTTTCGCAACCCAATAATTGGCCTAACTGAGGAATTGAACCCATTGCTAAAGCCAAATAGCCGTTTTCCGTTTGATAGATACCATAGGGTGCACCGAGATAAGCATTGGCATTATTTCTTTTTGAACGTTCTGGTAAGGCGCCTCCATCATTCATGAAGGTGGTAATCGTCTCAAACTGAAAATCATAGGCCGATTCCATCATGCTTACTTGCACAAAACCGCCCTCATTTTTTATCACTTTGCGATACAGACAAGCTAAAAGCCCTTGCGCCAAATGTGCACCAGCCAGCATATCAACAATAGATAAACCCATTGCCACAGGACCGCTATCCGCATTTCCTGTTAGGGATGTGAGTCCGGTAACTGATTGTAATAGTAAATCCTGACCAGGTTTATTTTTCCATTCTGTATTTGTTCCATAGCCTGAAACTTCACCATAAATAATTTCTGGATTTAAAGCGCAAACTGAAGGATAATCAAAGCCCAGACGTTCCATCACACCGGGGCGAAAATTGTGGATCATCACATCTGCTTTCTTTAGCAGCTCACGCACCATATCTCTGCCTTCTTCATTCTTTAAATCTACCTCAAAGCTCTCCTTATTTCTATTGATGGCATGAAAAACAGACGATTCTCCGTTCATAATCAGGTTAGAAGTATATAGGGTACGACAGATATCGCCAATCCCTAAACGTTCAATTTTGATTACCCGAGCGCCCATGTCCGCCAGGCGTAAACTCGCCGATGGACCTGATAGAAACTGGCTGAAATCGATAACTAAATAATCTTCAAGCGGTCTCATAATTTTGTTTATTTCTACTACTATAACTTGCTGTCATTCTGAGGCTAACCAAGAATCCCTAACCTATTTACACTGTACTCATTTCAACCACCAAAATGTTCGATGATGTTATCATTCAGTCTTTTATAGCTTGCTGATTCTTAACTGTATTCAGAATGACAACCTATTAAGTATGATTCTCTAATTCAAACTCTTTATTAATATCTGGCGTGTTAAAACCCAATTTTGGCGCCGCTTTCGGGGCCAATAACTTTTCATGATCCAAACGAATTGGGCTAACGGTTGTCTTTATTTTTACACCATTACCCAAATCTAACTGCTGTTCAATTTGCAGACTTTTATAAGTATTTAACGTCGTGGCGGTTTGGTAATTCAATACCTCTGCACACCAAATTCCGTGGCTTTCTAAAAGATTGACCCATTTTTTCGTTTCTTCTTTTTTGAAAGTTTCGGCTAAACGAACAATCAGTTTATCTCGATTCTCGAAGGCTGAACCAGCCTCAACATACAAATCGGAAATATCACATTTAATAATGGCACAAATATTCGGAAGATTTCCCATCGCCATGGCAATATAGCCATCTTTGGTTTCATACATCCCGTAAGGTGCACTTAAATAGGCATGTGCGCTACCCTTCGCCCCACTTCTGTCTGGCAATTTCCCACCATCATTTAAATAGGTGGTGATCACCTCAAACTGCACATCTAAAATGGACTCCAGTAAACTCACCTCAACCAAAACACTTTTATTGGTTTTTGCTCTCTTAATTAAGCCGGCTAAAATGCCCTGAGCCAGATGATTTCCGCACATAATATCAGAAACCGAAAGACCGAAAGGAACAGGCCCATCGGTATCAACGCCCGATAAAAATGTTAATCCCGAAACTGCCTGAACCAATAAATCCTGACCTGGTTTATTTTTCCAGGGGCCTTCGTTTCCATAACCGGTTACTACTCCATAAATAATTTTAGGATTGAGAGTCTGAACATGTTCATAATCCAAGCCTATTTTTTCCATTACTCCAGGGCGGAAATTATGCGTCATTACATCAGCCTTGCTGATTAATTTCTTCAACCTTTCTAAATCATCCGGATTTTTTAAGTCGGCTGCATAGCTTTCCTTATTGCGGTTAATGGTATGGAAAAGCAAGCTATCATCATCAACAAAAAGATTTTTTATCGATAACTGACGACAAGCGTCGCCGGTTTTCGGGCGTTCGATTTTAATTACCCGGGCACCTAAATCTGCTAGTTTTAAGCCGGCAGATGGTCCTGCCAGAAACTGGCAAAACTCCAAAACTAAAAGTCCTTCTAGCGGCCTGTTCATGATAATACCAAAGTTTTAGATTTTTGATATAATTCGTTCATCTTCGATAACACTGCAATTTCGTCTCCACCATTCATTAAATAATCCCGAACTACATCGCCCGAGTGATCTTGAAAAAACATAGAGCCATGATAACGAGGACGAAGAAATGCCCGTTGTAAAGCAGGTAAAGTATTTAAAAAATAATTGTGACTTTGGCGGTTAACCTCTTCATTTTTCCAGGCTGATAAATGCCCAGGCTGACCACCGTTTTCGAAAAACAAGGTAGATTGACAGGCTGGAGAACCCACAAAT